>Ga0075154_10000388_pt1 | contig 37703 bp, 33 predicted proteins | sample JI71714BDNA_FD_70965 | JGI IMG/M metagenome (GOLD analysis project Ga0075154, IMG submission 70965) | Wastewater effluent complex algal communities from Wisconsin, to seasonally profile nutrient transformation and Carbon sequestration -... | ecosystem: Engineered > WWTP > Effluent > Algae... | reverse complement strand
TATAGATCCTGAAGTCACTATTCAGTTTGGTGATTCTATACTTCTAGCCCCAGAATTTAATATTGACCCGACAGGATTAGCTTCATTAGTTTGGGAAAATAGGGATAGCGTACTTTGTATAGGATGTACGGAATTGAAGGTAAGTCCATATATTAATACCATCTATACGATCACTTATGGAGTCGGAAGTTCATGTGAACAGAAAGTAACTATATTGGTAAAAGTAAATAATGACTTAAATAATGCTATTCCTAATATATTCAGACCCACATCAAGCGGTGGAAACAATATTTTCTATATCCCACAGGCACGTGGATTCAAACGTATAAATCAAGTCGCTATTTATGATCGATGGGCAGAAAATGTCTTCAGATCCACTGAGATGATAGCTGGAGACCCTAGTATTGGTTGGGATGGTACTTTTAATGGTAAAGATGTAGTTCCTGGAGTCTATGTATTGATTATTGAATTTGAACTAGCTGATGGTAAAATCTGGAATTATCGTGGTGACGTTACAATAATACGATAATAACGCATATGTCAAATCAACATCTTGCACACATTGCTTTAGTAGTAGATAATTATGATGAAGCGATCGATTTCTATGTCAATAAGTTAGGTTTTGAACTTGTAGAAGACACCATCTTGAACGAGCAAAAAAGATGGGTTATTGTAGCACCAAAAGGAAATGGTAGTTGTAGTTTGTTACTTGCTAAAGCTGTAGGTGATGAACAAAAGAGTAGGGTAGGAAATCAAACCGGGGGAAGGGTGTTTTTATTTTTATATACAGACGATTTTGAAGATGATTACCGAAGATTAATGCATCACAACATAAAAATTATAAGACCCGGAAGACAAGAAGCTTACGGTGAAGTGCTAGTTTTTGAAGATTTGTATGGAAATCTATGGGATTTGATCAAACCTATTTAATAGCTTTATTTTAATGTGATTGTTTATGAGTAGTTTTTAATATATTGTTATTCAGTATGTTAGGTTTGCTTGTATAAGTAATGTATTTAAATTAATTATATGAGAAAAATAAAAATATCAAAATAATACATATTATGTTTTTTTATAATATGTTTATATGTTATGTTTGCATCGTCTAACGACAAAAGTTGAAGTTTTTTATTTTGAGATCCTAGTATTAAGGACTGTAATCCAAAAAACACAAGTATAAAGATCCCCAAAGAGGTCATCCCAACAACCGAAATTGAAGGTGCCTAGGATCTGTACCAGCTTGTGCTCAGAGTCATAAACACATAAAGATGTATAATGAGTGAGGTTTACAGTCCTTTTTATTTTCTCTAACCCAAAAAAAAACTTTCTTCAAGGATCCAACTACGATTTTTGATTTTTTCCATTTTTCTTATTAGGCTAATTCATTGCTAATTATTATTGATTACTTGTATTTTTGTTGGTATCTTTACCATCTTAATACAATAGACATGAAGGATGAAGTTTACACAGGTCTCAATGATGATCAAGTACAAAATAACAGAAAAATTTTTGGTGCTAATAAATTGGCTGACGATAATAAAAGCGAATTTTGGTCTACTATAAAAGAAATCATCCTGGAGCCTTTGTTTTTTATTCTAGTATTGACAGCTATCTTGTATTTTGTTTTAGGAGAATTTACGGAAGGATTGGTCATGATATTTGCCTTATTATTCGTTTCAGGGATATCCTTGTTTCAAGAAAATAAAAGTCGAAAAGCAGTAAATTCACTCAAAAAGCTAGCTGACCCAACAATCTATGTATTCCGATCTGGTAAAAAACAAATGTTACCCGTAGAAGAATTAGTGGTAGATGACGTTTTCACCATTGAAGATGGAAATATAGTTCCTGCAGACGCCATTTTACTTCAGCAAAATGATTTTTCTGTTAACGAAAGTATCATGACTGGTGAATCGCTTCCTATTTTTAAAAATCTAGATGAAGGAACAAATCAACTGTTCAGTGGTACACTTGTTGTTTCTGGTTCATGCACTGCTCGAGTCACAGCAGTAGGTAAGGCAAGTTTATTGGGAAAGATAGGAAGTAGTATAGATAATATCGAGACTGAAAAAACACCACTTCAACTGCAAATTTCCAAGTTTATCAAAACAATGGTGATATTCGGTTCCATTGCGTTTTTGGTTGTTTGGATATTAAATTATGTCAAGGATGGCGATGTCTTAGAAAGTTTGTTAAAGGGTCTGACACTTGCAATGTCTGTGTTGCCAGAAGAAATTCCTGTCGCTTTTAGTACATTCATGGCTTTGGGAGCATACCATCTTTACAAAAAGAAAGTGATCGCACGAAGTCCAATGACGGTAGAAACTCTTGGTGCAGCAACAGTCATCTGTACAGACAAAACAGGTACATTGACTGAAAATAAGATGCAGCTTGCGACCATTTTTGACTTTGCCAAAGATCAATTGCTTGAATATAATACAAATACAAATTCTCCATCCGAAGTACTTGAGTATGCCATGTGGGCTTCTGAAATAGAACCCTTTGACGCTATGGAAAAATCAATTCATGATGTGTACGCTCAAGTATATCAAGATGACAAAAGACCATTTTTTAAAATGGTCAGAGAGTATCCTTTGTCAGGAAAGCCACCTGTTATGACCCACGTGTATAGCGATAAAGACCATAATCAAATCGTAGCGGTCAAGGGAAGCGTCGAAGGTGTATTAGATACGTCCGCTTTGACCGCTGAACAAAAAAAACAAATTTTAGATGTAACTTCTGATCTTGCTACAAAAGGATATAGAGTACTTGGAGTAGGGAAGTCTGAAATGAAAATAGAACATTTGCCAGATGTTCAGCAAGATATTTCATTTCATTTCTTGGGTCTCGTTGCCTTCTATGATCCTCCTAAACACAACATTGCCAAAACTCTGAACGAATTTAATCAAGCAGGAATATCTGTTAAAATGATTACTGGTGATCATGCAGGGACAGCAGTTGCTATCGCTAAAGAAGTTGGCATTGTAAAAGCTGACCTTGTCCTTACAGGTGAAGCAATCATGGACATGACAGACGATGACCTGAAAAGCAAGATAGGTGCTGTAAATGTTTACGCGCGCATGTTTCCAGACGCAAAACTGAGGGTCATCAATGCATTAAAATCAAATGGCGAAGTAGTCGCCATGACAGGTGACGGTGTAAATGATGGTCCTGCATTAAAAGCAGCGCATATTGGGATTGCTATGGGAAATACAGGTAGTGATGTTGCAAAATCTGCTGCTTCTTTGATATTAATGGACGATGATTTGTCACATATGGTGGAAGCTGTAGCACTTGGTAGAAAAATCTATGAAAACTTAAAGAAAGCAATCAGGTACATTATCTCTATTCATATTCCGATCATTTTGGTAGTCACATTGCCATTGATATTAGGATGGATGTACACAGATATATTTACGCCTATCCATGTTATATTTTTGGAATTGATCATGGGTCCGACTTGTTCCATTATATTTGAAAATGAACCTATAGAAAAGAATTCTATGTCTAAATCTCCAAGGAAAATGACTACAGACTTTTTCTCATTCAAAGAATTGTTTATCAGTATCATACAAGGACTGGTAATCACTAGCGCTTGTTTAGGGTTAGGATTTTATTTTATGTCGGATGGAAGTGAGTTGTCTCTAGTGAGAACAATTATATTTACAACTTTGATATTAAGTAATGTTTTTTTGACATTGGTCAATAGATCATTTTTTTATTCTGTATTGACAACGATCAAGTACAAAAACAATTTGATACCTTTAGTCATAGTTGTTTCCTTGGCTGTTTTAAGTTTGTCTATTTATTTTCCCCCAGTTCAGCGGATTTTTGGCTTACAAGGTTTAAGTATGTATCATTTAGGGTTGTGTCTTGCGACATCTTTTATAGGTGTACTTTGGGTGGAAGGCTATAAGATTTGGGTTAGAGCTTCAAGAAAATAAAGTATTATCAAATTTGAGTCTAATCCGAAAAGTCCTTAGTTTAAATAAAATGAAAAATCTTGATTTTCAATCATGTTGTGTTTTCGGATTGGACCCAAGTTTCAAAAATAAAAGCCATTGTTCAAAATAAAAATGAACAATGGCTTTAAACTCCATGATTTTCGACTTACATGTGTTTTACATAGATTTAGACACGAAATCAAAAAACAGTTTTTTCATTTCAGTGTATAATTCTCGTTGAGTTTCCATCTTTGTACGCAGTCCTGTATGATCGTCAAACCTGACATGGTCTATTGCCACTGGATGTTCCATTGCAAATTGACTTAGCTCTTTTTCATGCGTTTTGATGTCTTTGAGCAAGTATGTAATTGCGTTACCATGAAGTATCAGTTGATTTTGAAAGTGCTCAAGTTTGGATAAGACGTCTTTTGAAGTATATCTACTTACAATCTCTTCGAGTCTGTGTTCAAATGTTGCGATTTCGTCTTTCCAGAACATGAGCTCACTATTCCATTGTTTGTGCTCGAAATGTAAATCTGAAAGATAGATACTATTTTGCTTTGTCATCTTTTGTGTGTTTAATTGTAATGAATGATAAAGCAAAAGTATAGGACGGGTGTCTTTCGTGGTATGACGAGAATTATGGTTCAGAATGACATGAGTCAGGTGTGGAAGGGTTTTAAAATCCGTTCGCCAATATTTGTAAATTCTAATGAAAAACCAATTTAAAATAATCGTACAAAAGCATAATATTTTAATACCCTTGGTAGTTATTCATAAAAAACACAAATGAGATTGAATGTTTGGTTAGTATTAATAATGTTGTTTTCAAATAATATTTTTGGTCAAATATCTAAGAAGGTTGCAGAGATTATAAAGCCACTTGAATCTTATGAATATATACATACACTGGATGAAGATATTCATAAGATTGAGACAGAAGTTCAGAAAATGGCAACGTCAGATGAATTAATATTTTTAGCTATCCATGGGAAAAATCCTTATGTCAAAGCTGTAGCTATTAAAGTTTTGATGAATCTAGAAGATAAAAGTCTTTTAAAAGTATTTGAACAGAGTCTTCTATCAAAAGATACAATCATACAAACGACAGGATGTCTTACAGATAAAACACCTATTGTCGCATACTTTTTCGAATGTATACCTCGCAACTATGAGCAAGGAGGAGAAGATATAAATATTAAAATTAGATCTGATCTTGCCAATAAAATGTTTGAAGGTAAGCCTATTGATATTAGCTTGGTGAGATATTTATATAATCAGATTCCACCTGATCCTAGATATTATCAAAAAATTAGAACCTTGGTTCAACAAACCCAAGATGAGGAAATATTATTTACTCTAGCAAAATATGAAAATAAAGCTGATATTGAACTGATAAAAAGTTTTGGAGACCAATCATTTTGGGCGATAGCCAGATTTCCGCATGAGAGTTTTCTTCCTTTTTTAGCAGAAAAATTAAATGATAAAAATTATGATGATATTACATACGCGACATTAAGCTATTGTAATCAAAATGCTGCCGACATATTATATAGGGTCTTAAATCTGATGACGCAACCTGAAAATAATAATAACCACTTTGATTTAGTAGATTTTTATGATAGTGTTAATAGAAGTGAGTGTAGCATGTATCATCCAATGCTTGAAAATATTTGGCTTAGTCATAAGATATTGTCATTTGAAATATTAGAACACTACCAAATAACTCATACCAATGAAGAAACAGCTGACTATATTTTAACAGGACTATTGGGTAATAATGAACTTAAATTATTATGTAAAGATATATCAATAAAAAACGGAAATGATATAAAATTGACAGTAAAATTACTCAAAATATTAAGGAATTTATCAGTAGAAAAGTACATTTTGGCTCTTTCCGAAGTCATTCATGATACAGACGATTTAGAAATGGACGTATTAGTTTATGAACTTAGTGATAATCCAAGCCTACTTAAGTGTAAAGCTGATTTTATACAAAAAATGAAAATGAATGAAAGTGCTTATGGATTGTTGATCATTTTAAATAGTGTAAAAAAGCTTGGAGATCGACAACTATTTAATGATTGTTTTGAAATAATAAAAAGTAGAAGGGCAGAGTTCCTTAAATCCGAAGTTTGGGAAGAAAGTCTGCAAGGTTTTATCAAAGAAAACAACTTGAAATTGTGATATCTCGAAACATCACAATTATTATAGGATTTAGTTTTTAAAATGATTGAATTGATTAAGTAAAAGTATTAAGAGTTAAATTTTAAAACAAACCTAAAACTGATATCCCATTAAAAATAAAAACATAGTATTTCTTATCGGGAACTTACCAACAGATGCGCCACTTGCATCTACCACACTATACTCCGTAATCTCCCTAAGTCCATACTGATATCCAGCTTTCAGATAAAATTTATTAAAATTACCACGCATGTATCCTGAAATACCAAAATCGTAACCTTGCTGAAAACCATCATCTTTTTGCCAGTCAATGACTTCACCTACTTTTATTTGTTGTTCCGTTAGACTTACATGAATGTATGGTTGTATTTCAATTCCTAATTGAGTCATAAACAAATACCCAATCCCACCAGATAATGCCAATTGGTTGAGTCTATAATCTAAGTAATCCGCTCTGATAGCTATCCATTGACCATTTTCATCAAACGCTTGAACTACGCCACCATCTACACTTATTGAAAACTTTTTGGAGTAGAAATCGAGTTGAAACGGAGAGTAAAACTTATCATTGTACTTGTAATCAGCAGATAAACCTGCACTAAATGACTGTCTGAATTGTGTTTCTGGATATTGGATATATGCCCAAGGTTGGTCTTCTATTTTATCAACCCAAAGCATCTTTGATGATGTAACGCCGAGATGAGCACCTAAATTCCATTTTTGTGCTTGGGTATTGTATGAAAAGATCAGTAATAAATTGATGATTAGTAAAACTTGAAAAGCTATTTTATTCATTTGTTTGAAATTTTGGTGAAAAGAGCACATAGAAACTATAAATCAAAAATAAGACTATTGATCAGGGAATTCAATTAAAGAGCTATGGCCATTTATGCTTACTTTTAATTTTTTAGAAAGAAAATCATGTTCTAATCTTTCAAAGGTAGGCTCAAAGATGACATAACCTGTAGAATCCAAAATACCCCATTTTTCGTTTAATTTATATCCAAAACAATATTTAAAATCAGTTTCAAATCTCTTTATCTCGTCATAAGATGATGGTAAAATTATGTCATAAAAAGGATTCATTAAACCAAATTTGCCTGTTTCATTATCTTTAAAAATTAGCTTATCTGATATTTTAATATAATACTCTTCGCATACTAATTTAGCGTAATTTTCCTTATTGAAATTATCGCTAGCAACAATTTGACCAAGCATTTCATTTAAGATAACAGTAAGGTTTTTGGGATTTACTGTTGGCTTACCTTGGGGATCAATAAACTCCAACTTTTTATCTTTGTAAACAAAAGTAATAGGTGGACTATAAAAACTATGACAATAATCATATATTAAAGGTATGACTTCATTCCACGATGTATCGATAAATCCCCATTGACTCCCTTTACGAATAGGCGCCACATTATGACTAAAAGCACCCATGTAGTCATAATCTAAGGATTTTATCAATGTTAAACTCTTATCATAAATGTCTATCTTTTGATTATTTTTGATAGTTAAGAATTTCTCAAAACTATAAATCTTTTCAGAAAAGTCCTCTTCATATTTTGGTTCAATGACAATTTTTCCATTATAGTCTATGACACCTTGTTTTCCATCGGCTTTTATCCACAACATGTTGCCTTTTATGGTTTTATATTCTTGTATTGGTTGGTCAAACAGAGCATTATTGACCTTATCTATTAATCGATAATTACCATGATTTTCTTCTATTATCAATCTTTCTCCATTGAGGATTCTCACAATATTCTGTTTGCCTGAATATAATAGTTTTTCATTTTTTAAATCAAATATTTCCTTTACGCTATTCTTTTCAGTGATTCCTTTCTTATAACTGAGATATTGATAAGATAAAAAAACAGGATCGTAACCAGAAAAACTCTTTACAAAGATATTATTATTATATAAATCAAAAGCTTGGTCTTTGAGACCAATCCAAAAATCTTCAAATGAAGTTACGATAAAGTTTTTATATTCAGATGTTTTTTCCATTTTACTACTGACAAAAATGACAGATTTTTTATTGTTTTTTGTCAGTATAAATTTGTTTAATGCCAATTCTATACTTTCATATTCAGGACTTAAAACGACGTTACATTGCTCATTCATCAGACCATATTTACCTTTTTCGAGAAAGATGAAAATATCACCTATTCCATCAATTCTAATATTGCAATCTTTGATGTCTTGATACTTTGATGTAGGATGCCATTTTTTTGCTAAAATGTCGTAGTAGCCATAATAATTATTCTTCTTGGCAAAAATGTGGTTTTTATTTGAAGTGAAATTGCTATCATAATTGTCGAGCGGAATACTAAGTCTTCCGTGTATATCATAAACTGCACTTTTTAATGTATCTCTTACTTCAATGTATTCATTATTTATGATATTGAAATATTCACTGTATTTACAGGGAATTATTTCTTCATGATTATTATCGACAAGTCCATATTTGAAATTATTCTCCACAATGTAAAACCCTGAAAAAGCTAATTTGTAGATGTCATATTTTTTCACATAACTAAGGTCCCTGATGGCATCATAAATTAATCTTTTTCCATTCAAATTATAACTTATAACTGTACTTTTTATCTCAATCTTTATATCAGGATCACTCAATGTTAAAACTTGTTTGCTACCATAATATACTTCATACTGATCAGATTTTCTTACTATTATGAATTTTTCACTTTGCAGATTTTCGGCATGTACTATTTGATCTGCATTCTGAACCATAGTATCTCCATAAATCAGTTCTAAAAGTGAGATTTTACCATTTCTGTAGATGGCAGCAAAAGAATTTATCGATCCAACACTATCACAAAGGTAACTCTTAAAACCTGCTAAAGAAGTGAATATAGAAGTTGAATCATCCTTTTTTCCAATGAGTATGTTTGATTGATAATACATGGTATCAAAATCATAAGATTTTAGTTCATTATTATTATTGTTTCGGACATAGTATTCATGATCGGTTCCAATGATGTTATTATTTATATTAATTGTTACATAATGTTTATTATTAATAGGTTCACTAGTTTTATCATAAAATCTCCATTTATTATCGTTTTTTATTAAAATATATTTTTTGCTGATTAGCTGAAAATCTTGACATTCAATAAACTCTCTTTGTCCATCAACCAATACATAGGTTTTATCATTTGTCGTACATATAATCCCAAATTCAAATTCCTCAATTTTTGAGATATTTAGTGATGAATATGGCTTACCGTTGTTATAAAACAATTTCCATTCGTTATTTTTTAATGCAGCAAGTAATTCATTTTTTAGAGGCCTTATTTGATCAAATTCTACTTCTAAAAAACCAGTTGTAGAGCACCATCCTTTCAAGTTGTTTTTTGAGTAAACAAAACCTTTAGCATTTAAATCCCCATTTTCAACAGATTCTGCATCTTGGATTATAATTTTTCCATTTCTATCTAAAATGTCCCAATTCTTTTCTTTTTTAATAGCTAGTAAGCCACCTTTATTATATATTTCTTTAAACTGTATCGTCGGAATGTACTGATTAGAATCAAAGGAATAAATCAAATCTTTTTCAGCGGTTTTTACATGAAAAAGCTTTTTACCTGATAGGAAAGTAATGTTTGGAGAGAAGAATTTTATTGTTTTCCCATCTTTATCTAAAATATCTATTCCGGCAGAATGGACAGCAATCATAATTGAATCGGCAGTCTCGATTTTCGAATATTTATATTGTGTTACCCTTTTATAATCGATTAACAAGGCCAGCTTTTGATCTTTTTCTTCAGTGTGATAATTGGAAGTCTTATGGCCTAATGGCTTTTCATTAAGTTTAGAAACTTTTTCACCTTCACAAATTAAATTAAAATTTGTATCATACAAAACTCTGTAAAATTTTGAGACTTGATATAAATTATCTTCACAATAAACATTTCCATACATCTTTGGGATTTTATCAAATCTTTTGCCATTTGAGTTGTAAATGAAATACGGTGAATTTTCTGTGTCTCGAATAAGAAAATTACTACCCCATACAATTATTTTTTGTTTTGATTTATTTAATAGTTCTTTGCTTTTAGCACTAAAAACTTGATTATCATCTTTATTACTTGTCAGTATAAAGTTGGGGTTTGAAATATCAATTCGATGATATTTTGGTTTTAAAATCCAAGTTTTAGTTATCTCATCTATTACACCATAATCTTTTTGGTTTTCAGATGCTATCAATAAGCCGTTCTCAGAGTGAGTTATAAAATATTTTGTGAAAAAAGTATCTTTTTTTTCGTTGCCTTCATAATCATAATATAGAATTTTACTACTGTCTATCACTTGAATTCCTTGAGCAAGTAAAGTAATATTAGTATGTTTAGTTGTAAGAATCTCTTTATATTCTCTGTTAATGATGCCCTTTTCAAAATTATTTGAGAAGGTTCCGTAGAAACCATTTTTCATTTTTTTTATATTTCTGTATTTTGGTTTTACTAATGTATCACCATTAATACTTATTATGCCTTGCAAAGAGTTTAAATAAAATATTGCAGTGCTATCATCTAATACATCATTATTATGATTTACGCCCAATAATCTCCATTCTGAAGACGAAAATTGAGACCAAAGCGGATTATTAAAAATAATAATGCAGCTTACTAATATAACTGATCTAATTATAATTATTGCGTTCAAATTCATTTAATAAAATTTCAGATGAATGAAATGACTATTTAATTTATTTGTAAAAGGCACTATGAATTTACAAAAAAAATGTTGGTTAAGCACTTAAGTCCTTTAAATTCTGTAAAGATATAATTAAATATTTAACGCTTTTAAAAAAAGTATAAATGAAAGTCAAACTTTATTTATGTATTATCGTTATATATGTGAGTGAATATTCACACACAAAATATTTATGAACATCACAGATCGCCAATTAGAAATCATTCAAGCAGCTGGAAAGCTACTCGCTAGCAAAGGGTTGTCGGGTCTTACAGTCAAGACACTCGCCGCAGAGATGGGATTTGTAGAGAGTGCATTGTACCGTCATTTTAAAAGTAAAGATGATATTCTCGTGCTTATGTTGGAATATTTGTATCAAAATATCCAAGAAAGATTCGAACCTATCCTAGCGCAAGAGGTGGATGCAAAGACTAAATTGGTACAGATATTTGATTCTCAGTTTCGATATTTTAAGGATAATCCACATTTTGTCATTGTGATACTTTCTGACGGGCTAATAGATGAAAGCGAAGGTATGCGCAATCAGGTTATCAAGATGTTTTTGTACAAAATACAAATCATCAATGAACTAGTCAGCCAATGTATTGCTAATGGAAATATGGAACCGGTGCTACCTCAGGAAACATTAATTCATTTCCTAATGGGTGGATTCAGACTGACGATGTTTAAGTGGAAAACACTCAAATTTTCATTTGATTTAGTCAAAGAAGGCAACCAAATGATCGACGACTTTTTTAAATTGGTAACTCAAAACGCTAAATAATATCATGTATAAATCTTGTTTTTATAAATCCTTTTTGCTCTTTTTTTTCACATTTTGTATAGTATCTATAGGAGTGTCACAAGATGTGAAAAACTACACATCACTAGAAGAAGTATGGAAAGATGTCAAACAAAGCAATACATTATTTAAAAACGCAGCCATTCAGACAGAATTAGCAGAATTGGCACGAAAGACGGCTATCGGCAATGTCATCAACCCACGTATGCCTGTGTCGTTTACAATGTTAGACAACACCAGATTGCAAAACAACTTCATACCTGCGGAGATTTTTGGTGGTCCTGCTGGTACTTTCAGAGAAGTGACTTTTGGGCAACAATACAACTCTTTGCTTTCGCTACAGCCACAGTTTGATATTTTCAATCTATCAGCCATCTCACAAATAAAGTCGGCTAAAATCAATCAGCAATTGACGGAAAGTCAAAACCTACTCAATGAAATGACTCTTTACGAAAGTGTAAATGCAACATATTATAATATCGTTTCACTCAAAAATCAGCGAGATGTATTGGCCAAAAATATCGAGATCGCTACCCAAATCAAAGCTAAAGTCACAGATAGATATCAGGAAGGTATCATCAGAAAACAAGATGTCAACGAAGCTGAAGTCAATTTGATCGGACTACAAGATAAGTTGGAACAGTTGGAATACAATATCAGTCTCCAAGAAAATATCCTATCGCTTTTTCTGGAAAACAAATGGAAACCTGCGGTGGAAGAAGATTTACTTAACTATGTTCTAGACAATGTACCTGTCCCTATTTCTGGTAATATTCAATATAAAAATGCGATGTTACAGTCCAAAATGTTGCATCAAGATATTAAAGTACTTCAACATCAATATTATCCCACGCTATCATTCACATCATCACTCAACTGGCAAAATCTAAGCAATGATTTCTTTTTTGCCAATAATTCTACAGGCATACATTACAACTTTATTGGGCTGAAAATAGGGTGGGACTTGCCTACAGTACAGCGACTTTCGTCCATTAAAAATAAAAAGTATCAGTTGCAATCTCTCGCAAACAACGAACTGCACATCCAAAATGAAACAAAAAGTAAAGATCAACAATTGGCTTTAGAGTACGAAAAAGTTCAGAAACAATGGTCCAATTTTAAATCCATTGCGGATCTTAAAGAAGATACTTATCAGAAAAATCTCAACCAATACAACGAAAATATCTTACCATTGGACAGATTGTTGACATCACAAAATGATATGCTCAATAGCCAACTAAATGTAGTCGTAGCATTGGCCAATATAGCATTTGCAAAACATAAAATCATCATCCACAATCAATATTAACCACCACATAAATAGCATTTTATGCAAACAAAATATATTTTACTTCTACTTAGTACAGCATTCATTTTTAGCTGTAAAAATAAAGAAACTGTTGAGATAAAACCCGTCGTACAAGATATCCAAGAATGGGTATTTGCACCTGGACAGATAGAGTGGGACGATAGTTACAATCTCACAGCTCAGACGGATGGCATCTTGCTGAATGCCAATTATGACATCGGTACTGTGGTAAAAAAGGGAAGTATTATAGCCACCATTGACAACCAATCCAATGTCATCAATACAAATACTGCATCAGATCAACTCGTCATCGCCAATGAAAATCTAAGTGCCAATGCACCTGCATTACAACAGCTAAAACAAAATATCTCATTTGCGGAAGCGAAGTATCAACAAGACAAATTGCAGGCAGATCGGTATGAAAGATTACAAAAAACAGAAAGCATTGCCAAGGTTGAATACGAAAATGCAAAATTGGCCGCTGACAATGCACTGTCCAATCTCAATGCACTTAAAAAACAATACGACCTACTATTGCAACAAGCCAAACAACAAAAAATCGTCACCAAAGGGCAACTGAAAAACAATCAAGTAGTCCAAAGCTACAATAAAATAACTGTCATCAACGATGGCACGATCATTAAAAAATTCAAGAGCACGGGCGATTATGTTAGGAAAGGGGACATCATCGCCACGGTTGCCAACCCTAATAAACTAGAGATTGTACTCACCATAGATGAAAGTAGTATCCATCGTGTCAAAATCGGTCAGGAAACCAAGATCCAACTCAATACCGATAAGACTAAAACCTATACTGGCAAAGTCAATGAAATATTGACCGCTTTTGATAATGCCAGCCAATCATTTGTATGCAAAATACTTTTGACTGATACACTACCTGCTTCATCTAATATTTTTGCGACACCGTTGGAAGGAAATATTTTGGTAGGCGAAAAGAAAAATGCTTTGCTCATTCCTAGGGAATACATGGGATACGGCAATAAAGTGATGCTCAAAGGTCAAGACACCGCATTGATCATCAAAACAGGAATCGTATCTACTGATTATGTAGAAGTGTTGGAAGGCATCACAGCCAATGATATCTTAGCACCTATAAAACCATAACCATGAATATCAACGCAGATATAGCAAGTACCTACCTATTTACCAATAAAAAACTTACCTTGGTTGCGGTCATGGGCGTATTATTGGGCATGTCTATTTATATCTTTATGAATAGTATGTTAGTAGGTTTTGACAGGACATCAAGTGAGTCTATCTTTAAAAGTACAGCACATATCCGAGTGTACAAGGACGATATTCTCAGCAAACCTTTGCATCAAACTGAAGGCGCAACTTCCGTTATCATCAATCCCAAAGTAGTCCCTGCGAGTAATACGATTATAAATCCTAATGAAGTAGTTTCTTTGATTAAAAAGAATCCTGATGTCACCATTGTAACGCCACAAGTATCCGCTACCATTTTTTACAATGTGGGTAAAACCCAAATAGCTGGTATGGCCATAGGTGTAATTCCATCTGAAGCGGATATGATGTTTAATATCAAATCTACCATCGTTGAAGGTGATTTTGACAAAATGCAAGGCAATACGAATGCTATTGCCATAGGAAGTGGCGTAGCAGAAAAGCTCAGTCTAAAAATCAATGATAATATCAATATCACATCATCCAAAGGTGTGAATCGAAATCTAAAAGTGGCTGCTATATTTAAGACTAACAACAGTGTCATAGACAAATCAAAATCTTACATCAATATCACGACTGCACAACAATTGCTTAAAGAGAATAATACCTACGTGACAGACATCAATGTTAATGTCAGAGACCCAGAAAAGGCTGCTAAGGTAGCTCCAGTATTGACGAATTTAACAGGTTATAAATCAGAAGGTTGGAAGGAAGCCAATGAATCGCTCATGGCAGCGTTTAGAATGCGAAAGATTGTCATCACTTTTGTTTCTTATACAATACTAATCGTAGCAGGTTTTGGAATTTATAACATTCTGAATATGACTGTAAGTCAAAAGATCAACGATATCGCCATCTTAAAAGCGATGGGTTTCAAAGGAAATGATGTGATTCGTATCTTTTTGACACAGGCACTTTCTATCGGTGTTATGGGCGTTGTCAGTGGCATGGTGGTAGCGGCTATTTTGGTCACCATATTGAAAAGAGTGTATATCGGAGGAGACATAGGATTTTTCCCTATCGATTATGAATTGTCAAAATTTATCCAAGGAGCTATTGTTGGCATGGTCATCACATTTTTTGCAGGATATCTTCCGGCTCGCAAAGCAGCTCAGGTAGATCCCGTTTCCATATTCAGAAAGTAATAGAAACATGAACATTTTAGAAACAAAAAATATCAATAAATACTTCCACGATCCTGTAGAATTTCAGGTGTTGAAAAATATATCTTTTACCGTGGGCAAAGGAGAATTTCTGAGTATGATAGGAAAATCTGGAAGTGGCAAATCCACCTTGTTGTACATCTTATCTACCATGGATACAGTATACGAAGGTCAACTCATGATAGATGGTCAAATCGTCACAGGACAATCCAATGATCAACTCGCTGCGATGCGCAACCAGAAAATTGGTTTTGTCTTTCAGTTCCATTATCTATTGCCAGAGTTTTCATGTCTCAAAAATATCATGATTCCAGCACTTAAACTCGGGAAATATTCCACCAAAGAGATAGAGTCAAAAGCCTACGACAAATTAAAACTTTTAGGACTAGAAGATCAAGCACTTAAACCTGCAAGCAAACTTTCTGGCGGGCAGCAACAGCGTGTAGCCATAGCCCGCGCACTCATCAATGACCCTCTTATGATCATGTGTGATGAACCTACCGGCAACTTAGACAGTAAAAATACCGCTATTGTTTTTGATATATTTAAGGAGTTGACGAGTCAGCTAGGACAGACGATCATTGCGGTCACTCATGACGATGAATTTGCCAAGAACAGTGATCGAATCATAGAGATGAAGGATGGAGAGATTGCGTGATGAGGTAAAAATTAATCTCTTTTCTTTTTTAGGATACTTAGTCTGTCTTTAAGGATCTTAATTTTTGCTTTATCTACCAATCCAAAATATACAAGTGCAAAGAGTAACAACCAAAATAATCCCTTGATAAAAAAGAACCAAAAGCCTAAAGCGCCAAATGTTTTTAGTAACTCCATGGTAAAGATATTAAATTTTCGTATGTTCTAATTCTTCGAAAATTCTGATTAGAAAATCAAATCCTACATTCACTTCATCCGCCCAATCATCTTTTTGAACTGCTCTAATGGTAGCGACAGCGTCCTGCAAGTTGTCAAAGTCATACATCTTTCCCGTAGATGGAACATTCTTTTTTATCATTTGTCCACCGTAAGCCAAAGCAAGGTAATTCAGATAAATATGTGGTAAAATCTCATCATAATTCTTATTTTTTAGATGGTTTTGATATTCAGTGGTACTATCCAATATGTCTGATGGGCTATGACCTGCTTGAATAAGCTCATTAATATCAAGTTGGACATTGGCTACTCTTTTAAGATTTTCATGTGGAATACCAATATTTTCTATAGTTTCGAATATAGCTAGTTGTTGTTGAAGGTAACTAAGATAGTCTTTTTTGGATAATTGTCCTCTAAACATTCTGATATTAAATGGCATTGTTTCTGCTAACTTATGTTTGACGCTAGTGGCATCTTTTAATGAGATTTGATGATCTTGCATGACTTATTTATTGTTTTATAAATTAATACTGCAAAGGTAATATTAATTATTTGTATTAAGTCTAAATAAGATTAAATTATTTAGACTTATTCTAAGTTAGATAAACATCTTTTACTTGTAGGTATCAAAATTTTCTAGATTATTAGAATAATTGAGTATATCCTTTAACCATTATGATGGATATTTTAAGGAATTGTGATGGGACTAAAGGAATGAAGAAGTGTAAATTTTGTGATGTGATTACAAGTAATTACATTTCAGAACGACGAACGATCTGAACGATACCAACAATCTAAACCACAAATCATTATCACAACAAAAAATGATAGATGATACGAAAGAATCGCCTTAGTCTAATATCAGCACTTTGCCAGAATTCATATTACCATGATGGTTTCCTACCATATAGTAATGTAATCCTTTAGTGTTAAGGTAAAAGGTAGTGAGTTTTTCTTGTAAAATAATAGAATTTACTTTTTGTCCATTTGCGTTGAAAATTGTACACAAAGAACCAATATGAGTTTCAGGGATTTGAATGTGAAATGTCCCATTATTTGGGTTTGGAACAATAGTAATGGGTTCAATAGCTACATCTTTTGAGATTGAAATAAATTCAGATAAAGATGGACAAGTTAGTTGATTTTGCTCTGCCCAAAGTGACCTAAATGTATTGTTGTTATATTCAAAACAAACTAAATCAGTCATCAAAATACCTCCACTTAAAGCTTCAAATCTTGCTTGGAAATAATTAAGCCCATTAAAGCTTCCTAGACCACTGATTATTCCATTGCGTACGGGTGTATACAAGGTGTCAAGTACAAAAAACGTTTGGTCAAATCCTAATAAAGAGATGGTGTCCATTCGTTTTACAGTATTATCGCTAAAATATTCAGATGTCAATGCAATGGTATCGCCCAAACCAATATTAAAATCATAAATCACTACTTCTGCAGCATCTGCTGATTCCTTGAAATATACCTTGTTTCCAGATGCTTCATATCTGATAAACATCGGACCTTTATTTTCATAACTGGTAGTGGTAGAACCTTGATTAGGAAAAGGTGGCATGACAGTATTAATATGCTTAAATCGTTTGTATAGTTTTTTATATGCCACACCATTCAAAATCGTATCCCCAAGTATGGTATTTTCTTCCAAACCTGAATAAAAATTAATTTGTCCAGGTTCATAACTGTTTTCCGTTTGATAAACCCATCTTGCATTATCCAAAAAGTAGTGGTTTTGCTGACTTGATGCCAATAAACAAAGGCTTGAAAAAATTAATGTGTATAGTAATCTGTTCATATTTATTTATTATTCAGATGTGAAATCTACATTTTTAATGAATTTATGATTTTCAAATCATATGTTTTTTAATATAGTAAAAGTAAGGGTAATCAAATATGTTTTGACAGAAGATGCTAATATTTTAAGTCGTATGAACGACAAAATAAATGTTTCTCATAAATGTCATTTTGATAATTTAAAATATCTTTTTGTTTTATTCTTATAGTTTCAAAAGAGATTTTTGAAAACAAACACTATTCGATACACCTTGATACTGTCCATAATTAGGTATGATTTTGTAATCGTTTTTAGTATAAAGTCGGATGGCTTCAGGTTGTTGTAGACCAGTTTCCAACACACAGTATTCCATACCTAACGAAGCACTCCAAGTTTCTAAATCGCTCAAAATCTGAGATGCCACACCGAGCCCACGAAAAGATTCTAGGACATACATTCTTTTTACCTCCATGGTTTTTTCATCATACGCTTTTATAGCACCACAACCAATTGCTTGATTATTCTCATAGGCGATGACCACATATTTTATGTGATCGACTTTATTGAATTGGGCATAAAAAGCATGATCCGATCCATCTCTGATGGCTAGCTCCTTGTCAAGATGTTTGACTAAGCAAAGGAAATCTTCATTTTCTGAATTTGTTCTAGTCAATGTGATCATGGTATACGGTTGTTTTAAATCTCTAAATCTTATGGGTCAAAAATACAAGAAAATGGTGGTTTTTAAAATTTGATAAAGAATAATAATGCACTATTCCCAAATTTGTCCTTCTATTGTGTCTTTTGATGTTGAATTTAGAACAAAAAGATAAATTAATTTCTTGGTTACTTCAGTAAGTGTAACTAAACTTTTTTAGTCTTTATAATATTCACTTTTTGACAAATTTGTTTTTGATTAATGGTTATTATTTTTGTTATGCTCATCATTTAAGAGCAAATTTTGGAAGCCCGAAAGAACAATTGACAAAACTCTAAGACCTTTTAATAATTATTTGATTCTAAAGCATCTATCACATATTCTTATTTGGAATCAACAAAGCTTAACTGAGTAATGAGAAGGATCTACTATGTCATAAAGTATCAGCAACCATGCTCGAAAGCTTTCTAATAAGCCAGCGCAGCAAAAAAGATGTAAGTCTGAAGGTGTAACAAGTAGACTATAATGGCTGGTGTGATAAGAATAGAAATTCATTGGAATAAAGACTTTACAAAGATCAAGCTAGATTTAATTTTCACTTTAAAGAATGCATATCGTAGAAAGTATAAAGGACACACTATCTATGATTTTCCTTCATGGTGAGATCGGAAAGGTTGTAAATTTAGTTGACAAGTGCTAGGTAATAAAACCTATCAAACCCTGATATTACATCATCAATGCGTTATCAATGGTCAAATTTTCTTATTATCTTTGTGCTACATTAAAAATTAATTGACTCAAATGCAAAAGATATTTATAATCATACAACTTATCCTTGGCGCATATTTCTTTGGGAATGGTCAGTCAGAAATGTCCAAAGAAATTCTAAAACCTGAATTCGCCAAGATATTAGATAGTCTCCAAGTAAAAGGTGCAATTTTGATTTATGATGTTAAAAACAAAACTTATTATTCCAGTGATTTTGAATGGGCTAAAACGGGATTTATTCCTGCATCTACCTTCAAAATACCTAATTCCATCATTGCGTTGGAAACAGGAGTTGTCCAAAATGATACGGTCGTTTTTGCATGGAATGGCGAAAAAAGAAGATTTAAAAAATGGGAAAAAGACTTGACATTTAAGGAAGCATTTCAAGTTTCATGCGTACCATGTTACCAGGAAATAGCTAGAAAAATTGGGGTACAAAGAATGTGGGCTTATTTAGATAAATTGAATTACCAAGGTATGATCTTTGACACGTCGACTATTGATAATTTCTGGTTAGAAGGAGCATCCAAGTTTTCGCAAATGCAGCAAATTGAATTCTTAGAAAGGTTATATTTTTCAAGATTGTCGATATCAAAAAGAACTGAAAATATTCTAAAAGATATCATGCAAATAGAAAAAACGGAAAGGTACACCTTAAGTGGAAAAACAGGTTGGGGAATGAGAGACGATATGAATAATGGTTGGTTTGTGGGATATGTTGAATCGAAAGGCGCTGTTTACTTTTTTGCTACAAATGTAGAAAAGGCTGAGACAAATATAGAAGAGTTTCCCATCATTAGAATAGGTGCTACAAAAGAAGCATTTAAGGTATTGGGATTGATTCAGTGAATTTATGTGCGAATTATAATTTTGCATCAACTTTCTTTATAAAATCTTTATATCTCTTTCCTTATCTTTGTAGTAAATATCTTTAATGTGAAAGTGATTTCGTTCAGGAAAGATAGCATTAAGAAGCAGTTACTTTTGAGTACAACTTTGATAGTGTTGTCGTCTTTGATTTTGTATTTTTTTGTTGGTTGGATTGGTTATCAGGTAGTGGCTTTGGTATTGCTGTTGATGGTTTCGGTATCCGCAATGTTATTTGACATTGTGCCTGTTTTGATTGCTGCATTATTGAGTGCCTTAATATGGAATTACTTTTTTATTCCACCTGTACGTACCTTTCATATTGGTACACCTGAAGATGTATTAATGTTTTTGATGTATTTTGTCATTGCATTTATCAATGCTGTGTTGTCCTTCAAAATCAGAGAAATAGAACACAAAGTCAGAGACAAGGAAGAAAAAGAAAACACACTTAAACTGTATGATACATTGCTAAACTCACTCTCGCACGAATTACGGACACCTATTGCTGCCATAATTGGAGCGGTAGATATTTTGGAAAACCAAGCTGCTCCACCATCAATTATTAACCAAAATGAACTCATAGATGAAATCAAAATCGCGAGTTTAAGACTAAATGAACAAGTAGAGAACTTGTTGAGTATGAATAGGCTAGAGTCGGGCATATTAAAACCAGTTTTGGATTGGGTAGATATCAATGACTTGATATTTTCGGTAATTAAAAAATATACAACACATCATTCGGAAGCGCTGAACATCATTTTTAATCCTGATGAAAAAGTACCTTTGATAAAAGTTGATGCTGTGTTTGTCGAACAAATATTGTATAATCTGATTAGGAATGCCCATGTACACACACCTTCTAAATCTACCGTTAGGATAGCTGCATCTTACTTGGATGAATTTATTCGTTTTTCTGTAGCTGATAATGGAAAGGGATTTCCAACAGAAGAGATTAAATTTGTTTTTGATAAGTTTTACAGACTCAAAGGTGCTGCTACGGGTGGGACAGGATTAGGATTGTCTATTGTAAAAGGATTTGTAGAAGCATTAAACGGTCACATTACCTTGGAGAATCAATCATCAGGCGGCGCATTGTTTACTGTGGTTTTGCCAGCAGAATCTTCCACCCTAAATCTTGTGACTTATGAATAAATGGCTCATTCTCATTATCGATGACGAACCACAAATTAGAAAATTGCTCCAAATAAACTTGGAATCTAATGATTATAAAGTAATACAAGCAGCCACGGGGAATGAAGGTATTTCGTTGTGCGCGTCACATACACCCGATTTAGTTTTGTTAGACATAGGTTTACCAGATAAGAGTGGTCAGGAAGTTTTGAAAGAACTTAGAGAATGGTACCAAAATCCCATTATCATGCTGTCAGTATTAGATGGCGAAAAGGAAATTATCACAGCTTTAGATCATGGAGCTACGGACTACCTTACCAAACCCTTTAGAGCAGGCGAACTCTTAGCCAGAATTCGGTCTGCCATCAAAAGGAACATCACTACTGTTAATACGCAATCAATCATTTGTGGCGACTTGGAAATAGACCTAGTGAGTAGGATCATCAAAAAAAACAACGAACTACTTAAACTTACTTCAACGGAATACAATCTACTTGCATTATTTGCCAAAAATGAAGGAAAAGTCTTAACCCATCAATACATCCTCCGTGAAATATGGGGAATCGGTTACCAGACGGAAACCCAATATCTCCGTGTATTTGTCGGTACATTGCGCAAAAAAATAGAATCAGATTACACAAATCCTTTGCACATTATTACAGAAAGTGGTGTAGGGTATCGGTTTCAGTAACTTATCGATATTGCAAACAAGGTTACAATTCAAATAAGAATCCAATTAAGCTATTGCAAACAAGTTTACAATTCCAATAAAGCTTCTTTATAAAATCTTTACATCTCCATAGCTAACCTTTATTTTTTACATATTTTATAAGCTCGACCTTTGTCTCATCAATTTAAATACACAAATCATGTGGCAAATAGTGAGGAACATGTGGCGCACCGAAGGCCACTCATACCGTGAAAATGATGAGCATAGGATGAATCGCTTTTTATGGAAATTAATATGGATCACTTCAGTGGTAGTTTTTGTGATTTTATATATTGTGATCGTTCATGGATAGTTTACCATTGACACCATCAGCAGCATTGAAGTTGGTCGAAGTATATCAATTGGCTCACGATATAAATCAAATCCACCAAGATCAATTATTTATACAAAGGCAGAATGATCTTTTGTATGGTCAAATATTGGAACAAAAGGTTGCTTTAATTTTCCAATCAATATCTACCAAGATCTTTATGGAAGGATTACAAGATTTAATCATCTTTATTGATGAACGATTGGCAATTGAACCATCGAAATACCCTGGAATTACTACTACACAAACAGAAAAGCTTCTTGCTTTAAAAAATATACTCATTCAAATACAAGAACAATCCAATACACAAAATGTATAAAACAATCTTTAAACAAATAGCTAGCCTTCAGATCATACTAGGATTTGTGATTATGGTACCAGCTATTGCGGCTGTCATTTATGGTGAATGGTATGCTTTAGAAGGATTCCTGATTTCGGGAGGTTTAGTATCCACTTTAGGTTATTTTTTTTATAAAATATTAAGAAACGAAGGAGAACCAGAATATAGGCATTCGTTAGTTATTGCAGCACTTGGCTGGCTCATGATTATTGTGATTGGAGGCTTACCATTTTATGTGATAGCACATATTACCCCTATAGCACACATGCAGTCTTTTGTTCCCGAAGGTATGGACTACGCTTCGAGTCTGATTAATTTTAGAAATCCACTCCATTGTATATTTGAGAGTACCAGTGCATATACGACCACGGGTTTTACGATGGCTTATCATGAACCATCGATAGGTAAATCTTTACTTTTTTACAGATCTTTTGCTAATTGGGTAGGTGGTGCAGGTTTTATTGTCATGGCATTGGCTATCTTCAGACATATTCCAGGTCAGGGAACCATGTCATTATATAATTCAGAGGCAAGTGGTGTCAAACTAAGGAGCAATGTGATTCATACAGCAAGAGGAATATGGAAAGCATATGTTATCGTTTCCATTGTTATTTTGATTTATATATTTATTGGAACATTAATTATTTTGCCTGAATATCCCATAAGCGAAAATATTTTTGATGCTGTAAACCATATGATGTCTGCTATTGCCACAGGAGGTTTTAGTACGCTTGACGATAGTATTGCAGGTTATAAGTCTTATGGCATGGACATGTTGATGATTTTGCCACAGTTTTTGGGTGGATTGTCACTTCCATTTTATTATAGATTTTTTATTCAAAGAAATTTTAAAGAATGTTGGACAGATATACAAACTCGTGGTTTTTTTATTGCTACTATCATTGGTTGTATCATCTTACCTATTTTACTTATCAGATCAGAACAAGTTTTGGATCCCTTTAGGGAAGGAATATTTCAATTTGTTAGTGCAATCTCTACCACAGGCTGGCAGACATCAAATATTGGGGCATGGGATGATTTGTCCATACTATTCATTGTTACGGGAGCCATGATTGTAGGCGGTTGTGCAGGTGGTACGGTCGGAGGTATTAAAGTTATCAGAGCGTTGTTGCTCCAAAAAGGGTTGAGATGGCACATTAGTAAAATATTTCTTTCAAAAAATACGATTAAAAATGTAAAATTCAACAACAGTATATTGCTACCTGATCAAATGAATTCAGAATTAGCAAGGGCGGGTATTTTTGTATTAATTTATCTATTGATGGTATTTGTATCCACTTGTATTACTGTCTACTATATGGGAGATAATTATACATTGGCAGATGCTATTTTTGAGTCTGCATCAGCTCAGGCTACGGTAGGTTTATCTACAGGTATTACTGATCCATCCATGTCACCCGTTTTGGAGACTGTTTATATTTTTCAGATGTGGACGGGCCGCATAGAGATACTACCTGTTTTGGTATTGTTGAGGGTTATGATCTATGGGACGGCACCACGTATTATCTAAAGTAAATAAAATTTAAGTTATGCATATCATTATTATTGGAGCAGGAAAGACAGGAAAACACGTCATTGAGTCAGCAGTCATGGATGATCAGGATGTTTATGTCATTGAAAAAAATAAAGAAGTAGCAGATTGGATAGCTAGTCATTACGATTGCGTGGTTATCAATGCCGATGCTACTTATGTAGAAGTACTCAAAGAAGCTAAAGCTGAAAAAGCGGATGCCATAGTCGTCACCACCAATGACGATGCTATCAATGCACTAGTCATCTTGCTCGCTAAACAATTGGGGATCAAACGATTGGTAAGTTCGGTCAATAACGAAGACCACCTTCATGTATTCGAACAAATGGGCATCGACACTGTAGAAAGTCCTTATAGACTCAATGGTAGATACCTTTACCGTGCAGTTTTGGGTCCTAATGTGAAGGAGTTTTTGGATCTTGGTGATGGTTTTGAAGTGTTGGAAATGATTGTACATCAAAACTCCGTTATAGCCAATAAACTCATCAAAGAACTCAATAAAGATAGGACACTTCCTAAGGACTCGAGAATTATTTTGTTAAAAAGAAACAATCAAATTATCATTCCTGAAGGCGAAACTAGAATCTTTGTTAAAGATATTGTTGTAGTTTTGTCCAAAAAAGAAAGGGTGTCAGATTTGTCAGTATTATTTGGTCAGAAATAGTTAAAAGTAAAAAGAATACCAATGCAACGTTTTATAAGTTTAGTTTTATTTTTAATAATATCACACCAATCAATCGCGCAGTTAAATGACGTGGCTGGCACCGATAGTACTTTCACAAAAGAAATTTCAAAAATTGAGATCTCTGCCTACCTAGATTTTTATTATGGAAATACATTTAATAATCAAAATGAAACTGTTCCCTATTTTGTGAGCAGCAATAGCAATAATGAATTCAATGTCAATCTAGCTATTGTAGATTTTAAGTACGCGTCCAAAGGAATTAGACTTAAATTTACACCTGGATTTGGGACCTATATGAATGCCAATTATGCTAATGAACCTACTACATTGAAACATTTATTGGAAGCATCCATGGGAATTAGACTTTCACAGAAAAGAGATATTTGGTTAGACGCAGGTATCTTAAATTCGCCATATACAAATGAAACTGCTATTAGTCGAGACCATCTCATGTATACAAGAAGCTTAGCTCCTGAGAATGTTCCTTACTATTTGTCAGGTGTAAAACTAACCATCCCATTAAGTGGTAAGACTACTTTTTATACCTATCTAATCAATGGTTGGCAACAAATAAAGGATAATAATTCAGGTAAATCCATAGGGACACAAATAGAATACAAACCTAATCCTAAACATACTTTGAATTGGAATACCTACATCGGTGACGAACGATCCACATTTGCACCACAATATAGGACGAGATATTTTTCAGACATTTTTTATATCTATAATCCTGAAGGGAAATTATCTTTAACGTCCTGTATTTATTTAGGAAATCAGCAAAAACTGAGTGGCAGTACGACGAGTAATCATTATTGGTGGCAAGCAAATGCCATTGCTAGATATAAATTAACTGATCGACTAGCCATATCGGGTAGGGTAGAATACTTTGATGATCCTGAATATTTGATCATATCTCCACTAAGTGATTCTGCCCCTGAATTTTCTGTATTAAGTGAATCTATTTCTATTAGTTATAAAGTACATGACAATGCCATGTTCAGAGTGGAAGGCAGGTATTTTGGTGCTACTGACAATATTTTTACATCAAACAATAATCAGCCTTCGTCTAATATGTTTTGGATGGTCAGCAATTTGACAATGTGGTTTTAGGTTAATTTTTACCCATATTTTCATAATAAATTTGTATATCTGTTGAGTAGTATTACTTTTGTCGTTTGATTTAAAGTGTGTATCCCACTTTTTCATTCAATAATTAAAAATTCCTTTTGTCTCCCTTCAGGGATGGGTTAAACAAAAGCAATTTTTAAAATAGTATAATTTTGGGATGCCCCTATTTCTTTAAAACCTTAAGAAACCATTAGGTAAGTTTTGGTTTTTTATGTTTTCTACAGTTCATTTTGAGATGGGCTATTTACAATTGTAATTTATTTAAGAAAGATATGATCGACATTATTAAGGGTTTATTTGATTTTATTATGCACATAGATGACCACTTATTCACCATGATAGGTGAGTATGGGGTTTGGGTTTATATTATTTTGTTTTTAATCATATTTGTAGAAACGGGATTGGTAGTGATGCCATTTTTACCAGGAGATTCTTTATTATTTGCTGCGGGAGCTTTTTGTGCAGGTGTGGTCAATGATAGTGGAGAGACTGCACAGCTCAATCTATTGATCGTGTTGTCATCCTTATTGGTAGCAGCAGTGATCGGAGACGGACTCAATTATTGGATAGGCAAAAACATAGGTTTAAGAATGCTGAGTTGGGAGATCAAAGGATACAGACCTGTCAAAGAAAAGTATATCGAACAGACCCAGGCATTTTATGCAAAACATGGATCTAAGACGATCATTATTGCAAGATTTGTTCCTATCGTTAGGACTTTTGCACCTTTTGTGGCTGGTATTGGCCGTATGGAGTACAATCAGTTTTTCAGGTACAACATCATTGGTGGTGCCCTTTGGGTAATAGGACTGACATTGACAGGTTATTTTTTTGGTAATATTCCGATAGTAAAGGACAATTTTGAAACTGTTATATTTTTAATAATTGGAATCTCTATACTGCCAATTATTTATGAAGCCATCAAGCATCAGTTTACGAAGAATAAAGAAGTGAATTAGCCTTTAATTATCTAAAGATTCTATTCATATGGAGAAAAAGATTATTATCACTAGTATTTTATACCTTGGATTTGCTATGGCAAGTATTTGAGCTCAGTTTGGGGTTAGAGCAGGTGTAAATGCAGCCAAACTATCACATTCGACCTTGGTAGGTGGATCTCAAACTAAGTATAAAACGGGTATTGGAATTGGGATTTTTAGTGAGATTCCAATATTTAGAAATTTTTCTATACAGCCTGAGATAAACTATATGCAACAAGGAACAAAAGAATCAGCTACATTTACATGGGGTACAATTGATGCTTTATCGAAGATCAATTATTTTCAGTTTCCTGTTTTTTTAAAATATAATTTTAAGAATGGGATATTTATACAAACAGGTCCTTATTTGGGAATTGGGTTAGGTAAGATTTTAAATAAATACTGTTTAGGTGTAGGTGTTGATTGTAATTTTATAGAAACTGAATTTAACTCCAAAGGCAAAGATGGACCAAGAAGGTATGATCATGGTTTTCAGTTAGGAACAGGATTTAAACTGACAAAACACGTTTCTATCGATTTAAGATTAATAGTAGGGTTAAAAAATATTTACGTTAAGCCTAATGGTGGTGCTTTAAATTCAGGGTTTAATATTAGTGGTAGCTATTCCATTTAAACAGATCGTTTAAAACTTAATTCCCTAAATCAAATCCAATTTCCTATCCATCATAAAAGGTAGTTTTTCTCTATAAGCCATCATCTTTGGTTTGTCTAAATTATAGGTTATAAATGCTGGGCTATCTTCCATTTCTACGACAACGTCTCCATTATAATCGACTATCATTGATGCCCCAGGATAATGATATCCGTTATTGTCTTCGCCTGTACGATTGACACCAACGACATAACACTGATTTTCTATGGCTCTAGCAATAAGCAATGATTTCCAGTGAGATACTCGCGCCTTAGGCCAATTGGCAGCATAAATAATGAGATCTACAGCTTGCTTATTAGTAGAAATATAAGGAAATCGAAGGTCATAACAAATGAGTGGTTGGATACTGAAATCATTAATATCAAACGTTGTTTTATTGTTTCCAGCTTCATAGTGCTTTGCTTCACCTGCTAACGAAAATAAGTGAATTTTATCATATTTTGCAACTACACCTAGTGCATTTACAGCAATAAAGGTGTTGAAAAATTGTCCATCTCTATTCATTGGTATCGAACCTGCAATGATCATATCATATTCAGCGGACAAAGTAGATAATTTTTGTATCGTCTTATCTTGCCATTCTATATCTAGATGTTGAGGTACCATCTCGTAACCTGTATTGAACATTTCAGGCAGAACTAATAGATTTGTTTTTCCAGCAAGTGAAGCACAAACTTCTTCTATTTTTGAGAGATTGGCAGCAGGATCATGCCATGCTACATCAAATTGAAAGATACTTACTAACATATAATTTATCATTTAATAAACCTTATAGGTTTCTAAAACCTATAAGGTTTGTGGTTAAGAGAATTCAAGGTCATCACCATATATCCTAGGTTTTCCATTATGAAATAAAATAAATTGTTGCTTCCCTTCAAAGTTTTCCAAAACAACTTCTCTATTTAGTTTGCTTGGTTTAACTGTCAAATATGTATGATAAGAAGTCCAATGCCATTCTTCAATTTTGGTACATAAACCATGGTGAATAGCGTTATAATGAATATAATGAACACAATTACAGAAATAATCAGCATCATTTATTTGACTCCGTTTTAAATAATCTAAAAATAAAGCACCACGTCTTTCAAATCTTTTATTTATTGCTTTAGAGTATGCGTTACAAAAATTACTAAACTGTTGCATAACAAATTTGGGCCATTCAATATTTACATCTGCTTCTATTCCTTTTAGAAATAAGTAATGTTCCTTTAACAAAGGTATTGATTTTATCCTTACCAAAAAATGAAAATGATTGGGAAGTAAATTGTATGCATAAAAGTCGGCAATTGGAACGATATGTTTAATTGTTAATTCTAGGAAATAAGTATAATTATCACTTTCTTTAAAAAGATTTTCGGAGCCAACTGCGTGATTAAAAACATGGTAAATTTGATCAGGTAATAGCGGGCAATGGTATTTCATGTTATTTGCGTTTTAGACCTTATAGGTTTCTCAAACCTATAAGGTCTGTAATTGAATACGAAGATATTAATATTTTTAGAAAACCCTACTTTAGACGACATTATTTTAAACCTTATAGGTTTTCAAAACCTATAAGGTTTGTAGGAAACTTTCAATCTATCTTCATCAAGATCCTATATTCCGCAGGAAGATAATTATTAATACGATTGCCAAGATTTTTTAACCAACCAATGCCAAGTCCCTGATAAGTCGCAAGGACCCAAGATTTATGTGGGGAATCTACTTCGTTTAGCTCTCTTTTGAGATATCTTAGTGCGTCCATTTTGTTTAGTTCCACTGTAGGAATGTCAATGGACCTGTCCAATGAAAGGGCCAGACTATGGTCAGGTATAAAAACTGTTTTATTTAATGTCCCAAGTGTCGTGCCGCAATAAATGAGCCTTAGATAATGACTAAGTATACGAGCATCTTCTTTGTATTCAGATGGAAACAGATGAATGTTGCCTACTTTATCTATGAGTAATTCTTTTTGTGCTAGATTGACCCAAGGCGCTACAATGGGTATTTGTTTTTTGTCAAGATCTACAATGTTTTTATCATCGATTCGCCACTTTGTCGTATTGTTTGGAGATGTTTTTTGCAGTACCGCGGCAAAAAATCCTTCGCCATGCGTTTTGTGTGGATAGAATTGATAACCAATTGCAGCTTCATTTTGAATTTCAGTAATTCCCCAAGTATTTTCGGTTTCAATCTGGACAGAAGTCATACCAAACTCTTTTATGCTGTAGTTGACATTATTTATATTTTCATCATCATTATAAGTGCAAGTAGAATATATTAAATGTCCACCTTCCTTGAGCGTCGGCAAGATATCAGCTAATATTTTTTGTTGTCGGACAGCGCAGCTTGTCACGTTTTGAGGTGACCATTCCGTGATAGCATTTGGATCTTTGCGAAACATTCCTTCTCCAGAGCAAGGCGCATCTACAAGTATGATGTCAAAGTAATCTTCCAAAGCGGTAAAGTCTTTTGGATCATTATTGGTGACGACGACATTAGAATATCCTTCTTTGCTTAGGTTGTATTTGAGTGTATAAGCTCTGTTTTTGACGATTTCATTTGCGACAAGCAGCCCTTCATGATTTAAAAATGCAGCGATCAAGGTCGACTTTCCACCCGGAGCAGCCGATAAATCTAGGATGCGAATGTCTTTGTTTTTGCAAGTAATTTGTTGTAGTATATGCCATATAAACATAGATGATGCTTCCTGAACATAGTAAGCACCAGCATGAAAACTAGGATCTAACGTAAAAATAGGTCGCTCGTCGAGATAAGTTCCTAATGGGCACCACAATACTTTTTCACCTTCAAATGGTACCGATGTTTTATTTGGATTGACGCGAATAGAAGTGGGTGCCTGCTGATCAAGAGCCGCTAATAAGGCAAGTAAATCTTCTTCTGAAAATTTTGGTTCAAGTGACTGAATAAAGGAATCAGGAAGTAACATTAGCTTACCTTTAAATTTTCATTTCTAAATATAGAAACTTGCAATAAAGAGCTTAATAAAATGACGCCAATACAACCTATACCATTCAGCCATAAATATCCAACTAAGTCAAGTTTGAATATCACAATGATCATGATCTCTATGATAATAGCACTTATGAATATGGCGTTTGCCTTAATGTTTTTGAAGTAAAATGCGACAAGGAAAATACCCAAAATCGTTCCATAAAACACAGAACCAATGATATTGACAAACTGAATTAGGTTCTCAAATAAGGTGCCAAAACAAGCAAAACCTATGGCAATCGCTCCCCACAAAATGGTGAAAAGCTTGGAAGTCATAACGTAATGTTGATCCGATTGATCAGGTTTTATATTCCTTTTATAAATATCAATTGTGGTTGTGGTGGCCAAAGCATTGAGTTCTGATGCTGTTGAAGACATTGCTGCACTGAATATGACTGCAAGAAGCAATCCTATTAATCCTTGGGGCAAATATTTCAGAATGAAGCTGATAAAAACATAATCTTTATCATTGGTTTCTTCTTTGGGTAGGTGGGTTGAGATAAGCTCTTTTACATTTTTACGAATGATCTTTTCATCAGCTAAAAATGGTGTTAATTCTGCTTTTAGTTGAATACTATTCTCATTGATGTTTCCATCTGACATGTACTTTTGTAACAGTGCATTTTTTTCTTCATACACAAGATCATAGGCTGTTTCATACTTCATAACATCAGCTTTCGCTTCCGTGGTTTTTAATTTTGTCAAGGTACTTTCGTTAAAAAACACGGGTGGCTTGTTGTATTGATAAAACACAAAAACCATGACACCTACTAGCAGTATAAAAAACTGCATCGGTACTTTGAGCAAACCATTAAATACCAAGCCCCATTGACTTTCTTTGATAGATCTTCCTGACAGATATCTTTGGACTTGAGACTGATCTGTACCGAAATAAGACAAAGCTAAGAATAAACCACCTGTGATACCTGACCAAAAAGTATATCTACTCTCAGGATCAAAAGAAAAGTCTAGAATATTTAACTTTTCTGAAGCACCAGCAATCGTCAGCGCATTGCTAAAGTTGATGTTTTCTGGAAGTGAAGCCATAATCACATAAAAAGCTACAAACATGCCTGTCATGATGATAAACATCTGCTGTTTTTGAGTGACATTCACTGCTTTGGTGCCACCACTAACCGTATATATGACTACGAAAGCTCCTAAAATGAAATTGAGTAAATTCAGATTCCAACCTAAGATGGTAGATAAAATGATAGCTGGAGCGTAAATGGTAATTCCAGCAGCAAGTCCACGTTGTATCAAAAATAGTCCTGCCGTGAGTGACCTAGTTTTTAAATCAAAACGTTGCTCTAGAAACTCGTAAGCGGTATAAACTTTTAATTTATGGTAGATAGGGACAAAGGTCACACAAATGATAATCATGGCCAATGGAAGTCCAAAATAAAACTGAACAAAGCCCATTCCATCATGAAAAGCCTGGCCAGGTGTGGACATAAAAGTGATAGCACTTGCCTGAGTCGCCATGACAGATAGACCTACCGTCCACCATTTTGCTTCATTGTCTCCTCTTAGATAGGAATCCATATTGTGCGTGCCACGAGTTTTCCATGTACCATAGATGACAATAAATGCCAAGGTACCTATCAATATTATCCAGTCTATATGGCTCATAAAGGTCTGTTTTTGAGTGGCTTTAATTCCAGATTTGCATGATGAGATAGAAGCCTAAAATATACAGTACATTCAAGACTATAATCAACGTGTAGGCATGATTCCACCTGCCAGATTTAGTGTTATGGTTTGACATCTTTCCCGATTGAGATCATATTTGCAAATAGTCTGAATGCTCCTGATACACCTGCAGGCAACTCTCTGAAAAAAGACAATCCAGAGTAAATGTAATGTCCCTCACCGTGCTTGGCTACTAGTAAGACGCCATCATTCGATTTTTCTCCAGGGTCATTAGACGATAGGATAGGGGTATAATTAGCATCCCATTCTTCTGGAAAATACAAACCACGTTCTTGTACCCAACCTTCAAAATCTTTGGCCGTAATTTTATTGGGTGAGTTTAGTATTTCATGTAGTGGGCTGAGAAAACGAACTTCTGCCTCCTCTACACAAACCCTATTTCTCGATAATGTCATCGGATATGGTCCAAGATCTTTTGTCACAAGGCCATTGGCAGTGTTGTATTGAACGATGACTGTGCCACCTTCGGCCACATAATTTATGATCTCAGATTGTTTGAATTTTAATGCATCCAAAGTATTGTAAGCTCTTACACCTAATATCAATGCATCGTACGTTTTGAGTGTATTTGATGAAAGACCATTAGCATCTACCATATCTACTTGATATCCGATTTGTCTTAGACTTGCTGGTATCTCGTCTCCTGCACCCATGACATAAGCGATTCTTTTACCACGTGTTTCGATATCAATTCTTGATAGTTTTGACTCCGCTTGTTGTACCACTGTTTGGAAAGGAATGTGGTCGTAATCTATATCAATAATCTGATTTGTAAACACCACATTATTTGACTTTATTTCTGGATGAATATAAATTTCTTGCCCTTTTGAAGGTGGTGTAATAGAGAAGGTAAAGTCTTTGCTCTCGCCTTTTTGGCCTATTGTAAAAGAGATATTTTCTGGGTTAGATTTCCATCCTTTTGGTAGTGGAATAGATAACTCACCACTTTGTTCTTTTGCCCATGCATGTACGGTAAGCACAATTTCTCTTGGTTCATTACTATTGAAAATATAAACGGGTTCTTTGACCTTTACAGTAAGTCGTGGTACGATCTCAAGGGGACGGAAAGTCTCTCCATTTTCAGGGCTGTTAAATTTGTTGACTATTTCTTTTTCGTAGTCTATAATTACGCCATTGATATTAAGTTTAAAAACTACTTTGAGTGTACGTTGTGTCTCAGGATTTCCTATAATTGCTTGATCTTCTACATTATACAATCCAAGACTACCTTTTTTGGTCAACCAATAAGGTGCTGTCAAAGGTGTGTTTTCAGGGATAACAGAAGCTTTAGTCCACTTAAATATTTCGTTGTTTATCAATGCTAACTCTGTTGTCGTATCAATAGAAATTCCTTTACCCTGTATTGAGACCAATTTTATATCAGCGTTCAATCTATTGATGGCTTCTATATCAATATTTAATACTTCTCCACTAGTGGCTTTATGTGCATTTGTTTTTGCTTCTAGATATAATCCACTACAAGCAGCAATTAGGTTTTTGACTTCCTTGGTTTTGATTTCTTTCCAGAAAGGATCTTGAGTATTTTGTATAGCAGTGTATATTTTAACTAAATACGGTACTGATTTAGATGGATCATTAAAGTCGAAGTTTTTGACTACATCTTCTACCATTACCTGAATACCTTCTCCACCTGCAACCCTAGACCAAGTAGTATTGATCCCTTCAAAAATGTCTGATTTATTAGGTGGTAAATCTCCTTTTAATAGTTCCAAATATTCTAATTGCATGCCTCTAGTACCTGTTGAACCGAATCCTTGACACTTGTGTTTGCTCCGAGATTCTGCTGCTATTTCAGTATTTGACTTACCGAGTAGTGGAAAATAAACACCCACATCCATACTCATCAAAGTAGATTTGTCTGCTTTTTTAAATTTATCTTCACTACCATAAAACCACCATGATGTATTAAAAAACAGTCTTTTGGGTTGCCAAACATCTACATGTTTTAGTTGGTTCGGGTAGGCTGTTTTATCTATTCCTTTTTCAAATAATTCGAATGCCAATTGTGCTGATGCAGTGTGATGACCATGCGTAGAACCTGAAGTACGGTGATCAAATCGATTGATAATGACATCGGGTCTCATTTTACGAATCGCCCATACAACATCTGCTTTTACTTGTTCCGTGTCCCATATTTTTATGGTTTCTTCTGCATTCTTCGAATATCCAAAATCATTGGCTCTACTAAACATTTGGTTTCCATTGTCAACCGACCTAGCCATGAGCAGTTCTTGGGTCCTCATGACGCCTAGTAATTCACTTATTTCGGTTCCTATTAGATTTTGACCGCCATCACCACGAGTTAAAGAAAGGTAGGTAGTCAAAGCCTTTTTTTCATTGGCAAGATAAGATATCAATCTTGTGTTTTCGTCATCAGGGTGTGCAGCTACATATAAAACCGAACCCAGAAACCCAAGTTTTTCAAGATCTTGATAGATTTCTCCAGAAGTCATCTTTTTGGGTGCTTGTGCAGAAATGTTTTGATTGAAAAAAGTAATGAACTGTCCTGTAATTAGTAATATATATAATGAATGTCTAATGTTTAGATTGTAAATAGAAAGCATAAATTGGAATTGTTGAGATAATATATTTTAAGTATAAAATTGTTTGAAAATAAATAGATAAAATCAGACCTTTGCCTTGCATCAAATTAAATTCGAATGCTTATTTTGTTATTGACTGTGGTAATTTTTGTTGTATCTGCATTCTATGTTTTTTACCAAACAAAAATAGCAAAAAGATAATTACCCACCACAATTAGGCATGTGCTTCTGGCATTTTGCAATCTTCTTCTGGCTTCTTACCGCACACCGAACATTCTCCCAATTGATTTTTCAACATTGGATTGTTGCTAGCACATGAACCTCTGAATTCTTGCCCTGTAAACATGTGCCTCAAATTCATTAGCATAAACGACACACCAAAGATTCCGAATATTATTAAAAGTATATAAATAAATTCTTGCATTTGTATTGGATTATATATATCGTAACAAAGGTAATTTTATTATTGTTTTAAATACTAATGGGTTAAAGAAATTTATTCTAATGCCTAAGTTGATTTTTCTTCACGCAATGAATTACCTTTGCCCAATAAAGTAATTAGCAAGTTTTATCATAAAGACACAAATAAAAATTACTTTTTTTAAATAAAATCATTTTAATATCAAGTATTTATGACCGAAATTAAACAAGCTAAGCTCGATGCTTTTTCTAGATTGTTAGATATTATGGATGATTTGCGAGCTAAATGTCCGTGGGATATGAAGCAAACAATGGATACATTACGTATTCTGACCATAGAAGAGACCTATGAACTATCTGATGCCATCATACAAAATAATATGTCTGATGTCAAAGAAGAACTGGGAGATCTTATGCTACACTTGGTTTTTTACGCCAAGATCGCTGAAGAAAAACAAGACTTCACCATGGCTGATTCACTTCATGCGGTTTGTGATAAACTCATCAAAAGGCATCCTCATATCTACGGCGATGTGAAGGTAGAGAACGAAGAAGATGTCAAACGGAATTGGGAGCAAATAAAACTAAGTGAAGGTAAAAAGTCTGTGCTTTCTGGTGTGCCATCTGGACTTCCTGCCATGGTCAAAGCATACCGTATGCAAGAAAAAACAGCACAAGTAGGATTCGAATGGTCACATATCGATGATGTGTGGTCAAAAGTGGAAGAAGAAATCAACGAATTTAAAGAAGTAGCAAAAACAGATGATTTGGCCAAAAAGGAAGATGAATTCGGAGATATCTTGTTTTCACTGATCAATTATGCAAGGTTTGCAGGGATAAATCCAGAAACAGCCTTAGAAAAAGTCAATCTAAAGTTTAAATCTAGATTTGAATACATCGAAAAAAATGCACCAAAGTCTCTGGAAGACATGACACTCGATGAGATGGATGCCTTGTGGAATGAAGCGAAAGTTCTACTTTAGTGGAAATAACAAAGTAAACCGAATGGTCGATATCTGAGACTTGGGTCTTATACATTAATTAGTAGTTTATTCTAGAGATAATGCTTTATGAATTTTAAAAACTATTCAGATTAAGAAAGGTGGACAATTTGGTGGCATGATCCATATGTTTGCCATCGATGCTGGCAGTCGGTATCATCGGCTGAGACAAAGTCCAGTGCGCTCCATCCAGAGTGAATAAAGTGGTGGTGGGCCCAAAGGTGAGGGATTGGGCTTGGAGGGAGATGGTGATGAATAAGAGTATAAGGGTTTGGTGGATTTTCATTTGATTGTTACTATGGAAAATTATTTTTTTAGTCTAAAAATTAAAATAAGCCTAACAAAGTAAAAATATAACCTTAATTAAAACTATAATTTAAAGGATAACTAATGTTTGTTATTATTGCTAAACGGTTATTAATGGCAACTCATAAGAATAATTTGATTGCTTCAATTTGTTTGAATATTCATGTAAATAGTCGTCTATCAACGACTCACTAACCAAAAGCCCTTTTAATGATTTTAATCCTTGCTGTGATAAAAATTTAATAATTCTTTTAGAAACAAATAGATTGTTTTTATACAAACCAAAGTCATCTTTAAATGGAATCCCTATGACATTACATACCATTAAGTCTGAATATTTTTTTTTATCGATGACACTTATAAAATCATCTAAGATATATTCGATTCGTTCTATTTTCTCCCCATTTATGCCTGAAAACTTATTTGATTTGATTTCATCAAATGTGAAAGCATCAATTAAGTAAGGTCCAAAATAGGATTCTACTATTAGATCTGATGGCAAATGCATAATCTGTAAACCAATATTTTGGTAAACTAATAATTCTCCATTTGAAATAATTTTTGTTTTATTATCAACAACTAATTCGTATCCATTGAATTTTAAATGAAAATATTTCATTATTTATAATTTTATGTAAATTTATCTAATTGGAGGTAAATATTTATGACCAAACTCATTGTCTATGATTTGACAAGATCTTCAATATACTTGGAAATTTTGGTTCAATAGTTCCTAAGAAATTATTTTTGCTCAAATCTCAGTATGGGTTCGTGTATATAATAAAGTTTCAAAGAACAAAGTTAAAGATTTTTCGAAGAAGTGGAACATGTAGGTATTTACTTTAATAATCCTGTATCCATTTAAGGCAGGTTTGATGATTTTCAAGTTTA
>Ga0075154_10000387_pt1 | contig 37778 bp, 28 predicted proteins | sample JI71714BDNA_FD_70965 | JGI IMG/M metagenome (GOLD analysis project Ga0075154, IMG submission 70965) | Wastewater effluent complex algal communities from Wisconsin, to seasonally profile nutrient transformation and Carbon sequestration -... | ecosystem: Engineered > WWTP > Effluent > Algae... | reverse complement strand
TGGTATGAGACTGACTTCAAGTCCGACAAGGACAAGAAGCGCAATCTGGCCGATGGCGGCGGCGAGGTGTCCGCGGCAGCACCCGCTCCGGCGGCGCCCGCTCCGGCCGCAGCGCCCGCACCCGCGCCGGCACCCTCCAGCGGCAGTTAGCAGCCCATCGGGCTTCGGCGATCGTCGCGAGGGACAGCGGTATCGAGGACGCATTGAGTCCACTTTTTGCGGCAGATAGCCCAGCTATCTGCCGCAAAAGGAGCCGATTCAAACCGATCTCCGCAGTTCCACAGCTAGATCTGTCCCGAGTCCGACAGGCTGCCGGATCAGCCGGAACTGCGCCGCGCCCGCGGGTGGGCGCGGTCGTAGACCTGTGCGAGATGCTGGTAATCCAGATGCGTGTAGATCGCCGTGGTCTTCAGATCGGCGTGACCCAGCAATTCCTGCACACCGCGCAGGTCGCCGGAAGACTCCAGCAGATGGCTGGCGTAGGAATGCCGCAGCAAATGCGGGTAGACCCGCTTCCAGACGCCCTGCTGCGCGGCCAGCTTCTTGACCCGCAGCTCGATCGCCCGGATCGACAGCGGCCCGTCGCGACCGGGAAACACCGGCTGTCCGGCCACCTCGCCGGTCTCCGCGGCGAGCGCCGCCAGTGCCGTGAGCGCATGTCGGCCGACCGGCACGATGCGGGTCTTCGCGCCCTTGCCAAGCACGCGCACCAGCGCTTCGGCGCGGTCGATCTCGCCCCAGGTCAGGGCATGGACCTCGCTGACGCGCAGCCCGCAGCCGTAGATCAGTTCCAGCAACGCCCGGTCGCGCACGCCGAGCGGGGCGCTCGTGTCGACCTCGACCAGTTGCTTCGTCTCGTCCGGATCCAGCACTTCCGGCAGCCGACGCACCGATTTCGGCGGCCGGATGCCGCGGCTGATGTCCTCGGCCAGCAGGCCCTCGCGGACCAGCGAACGACAGAGCCCGCGCACCGCCGAGAGAAACTGCGCGAGGCTGCGGCCGGACAAGCCGGCCCGATGCTGCCGCGCCAGGATCCGCCGCAGCAGCAGGCCGTCCAGACCGCGCCAGTCCTCGACCCCGGCCTCGGCCAGATGCTGCAGCAGGCGCTCCAGCTGATCCCGATAGGCCGCCACGCTGCGCACCGCCAGGCGACGCTGAGTCGCCAGCACGGTCAGATGACGCTCGACCGCCTCGACCAGCAGCGCCGCCGGCCGTGGTGGCGCGACTGGCTCAGTCGGCACCCGAACGCTCCGCCAGCATCGCGAGCGCGGTCGAGGCCAGTTCGCCGATCAGCTTGAGGAAGGCCGTGCCCATGCCGGCGTGAAAACGATTCGGGTCGGTGCTGCCGACGCCGATACAGCCGATCGCCGACAGCGGCACCAGCACCGCCGACTGGATGAGCTCGCCGAAGCCGAAGGGCGCCAGCACCTCGGCGCGGAAGCGGCCGCAGACCGGCTCGCCCAGATGCAGCGCGCGCTTCAGGGCCGGCAGCGCGTCGTCGGATTCGGGGCGCTGCACCAGCCAGTCGCCCAACGCCGGCAGCGTGGGCATGGCGACCAACAGCACGCGGACCTCGGCATCGGTGTGGAAGTCCTCACGCAGGCTGGCCACCAGTTGCTGCACGCCCTCCGCGAAGGTCCGCGAGCGCAGCATCCGCAGCGCCAGCAGATGCACGCGATGCATCAGCACCTCATTTTCGCGGGCGGTCGCAACCAGCTCGGTCAGGCGCCGCTCCAGTCCATGATTGCGCTCGCGCAGGATGTCGAGCTGGTAGCTGGCCAGCGACGTGGCGTTGCCCAGCTCGCGCGGCAACTTCAGCGAGAGCGCCAGATCCGGGTGCCGGCGCAGGAAGTCCGGATGCTGACGCAGGTGGGCGGCGACCGCCAGTTCATCGAGGGCTGCAGGGTCGGCATCACGCATCGGAGCACTCCGGATCAGGTCGTGGATTCGACGGCCGGCAACAGCCACCGCCCGGAAAAAACGCGGGCCACCGGCCCGGACAGCTTCACACCATGGCCGTTGCCCGGCCACTCGACGGTCAACACGCCGCCGGGCAACCGCAGCCTGACCGTCTCGCTCACCTGACCGACGGTTCGCAATGCGACCGCCACGGCGCAGGCGCCGCTGCCGCAGGCCAGCGTCTCGCCGACGCCACGCTCCCAGACCCGGACCTCGAAGTCCGCGCCGGACTCGGGACTGGCTGCCCGCACGAACTCGATGTTGCTGCCCTCCGGGAATGCCGGATGGACCGCCAATAACGGTGCCAGCACCTCGAAGCGGCCGTCGTCCAGGACGTCGACACGCACCACGGCATGCGGATTGCCCATCGACACGACGACCAGGGGCACCGTCACGCCACCGACCTCCAGCCGCTCCTCGCGGACCGCACCGCGCGGTGCGCCGAGATCGACGCGGTACTGACCGATGGCATCGACATCCACCGCCACCGGCCCGACCGGGCTCTGCATCAAAAACGGTGGCGGGTATCCATGCGCGGTGTGCAGATAGGCGGCCAGACAGCGCGCCCCGTTGCCACACTGCCGGGCATCGCTGCCATCTGCGTTCAGGATCCGGTAGCTGGCGACGACCGGATCCGGCGCCCGCTCCAGAATCAGCAGCTGGTCACAACCGATTCCGCGCTGACGATCCGCCATCGCTCGCGCCTGTGACGCCGCGACCGAGACCCTCGGGTCCGCCAGCCGATCCAGCACGACGAAGTCGTTGCCGGCGCCGTGCATCTTGGTGAAAGCAATCGCCGACATGGCCAAGCCGGCTCAGTGCGGCTCCGGCGCGGAACTTCCGGCCGGTGTCGGCTTCTCCGCAGGCTCGGGCAGCGTCAGCGGCCCCTTGTTGCCACAGCCCGCCAGGCCGACCCACAGCGCCATGCACAGGGCGCCTGCCCACCAGCGACGAGAACGGACTGCACACATCTGGACCTCGACCGGGAGCTTCATCGACCCATGAGTATACTGACCTGCTTGCCTGCCTCGTACGATCCGAAGATGCTCCCGACCCTGCTGCGACCGCTTTTCGCTTGTCTACTGTTGCTCAGCTTCGGCAACACCGTTGCCAATCCTCTGCCCGCCGATACCCCGCGCCAGATTGATGCCAACGCACTTCGGCAGGTCGCACTCATGATCGACCCGACTATCGACGCACCGCGCTTTGCCGAGGAGCACCTGCGCAACGAGGAGCCGCATCGACTGGCATCTGTGGCCCATGATCCGGTCGCCCAAAAGGCTGTTGTCGAGCGTAAACTCGTCGAGTTACGCGAAGCCGCCGCTTGGGTCAGCAAGACGCCGGTGCTTCGACTGAGTGCGCCAGGTCACGTTTATGCGACCGAGCGCGGCGACCTAGCCATCTCTATCCCGACCTCCTTCGGCACGCTGGGTTTCCAGACGCCTTGGGTCGGCAGCCCGCGCTCAACGCCGGGCCATTACACGATCCTGATCGCTAACAACGACCTACTGACGCGCTGGCAGGTCTCGCCCGAGCAGCGGGAGCGACTGGAAAAACGCACCGATGTACTGGGCACGCAGATGGGTTTCGTGGACGTCGATCTGCATCTTCACCGAATTACGCAAAACTGGTTTTTCCATGCCACGATTGCTGAGGCAAAGTGGTACACCGATGCAACTCGCAGCCAACTAGTCGGTGAGTTGCGCGAGACGCGCAATGGGGAGCGACTGACCCGGCGAGGTTGGCTGTCTGAAGGCATTACGCTGGAAAAGGTGCCGGAACACAGCTTCGAGATGGCTGAAGAACGCATCCTCGAGATCCCCATCTACGGCGCTGGCATGTTAGTCAACTGCAAGGAGCAGAAACGCCAACTAAAGCACCGCGTGGTGGTCTGCGAACGTCAGGGTCAGCATCTGGGTGAATTTACCGGTGCATCCCGCATAAAAATTGTCGGTGGCCGCATTGTGGAGATAGCGGTCTACGGTAACGGGAAGAAAGCCACCGATCACGAAATCCTGGGACTCTGGCGCTTTGTCAACTCCCGCCTGAATAACCGCGGAAAGCTTGCGGATTTGACGGACGCGATGCGCTGGGAGCAATCCCGAGCGACGCTGGGTTTCCATCCGGAGCGCCTGAAGAGCGGCGACACGAAGAACCCGGTGATGTGGGCCAAGGCCACCAGCTACCTCGACTTCACCGAGGCCAATCCGGAAAACCGCTACGTCCCATGAACAACGCTGCCGTCGACCTGCGCACCGGTGCCAATCCGAGCCACGCGGTCCTGTGGCTGCACGGCCTCGGCGCCGATGGCCACGATTTCGAGCCGATCGTGCCCGAGCTCACTCGCCGCCATTGGCCGGCGATCCGCTTCATCTTCCCGCATGCGCCGATCCAGCCGGTCACGATCAACGGCGGCATGCCGATGCGCTCGTGGTATGACATCCGCGGCATGGACATCGCCAGCCGTGCCGACGAGACCGGTATCCGCGCGTCGATCGCCGCCACTCACCGCTGGCTGGATCATCTCGTGCAGTCCGGCATCCCGGCCGGCAACATCCTGCTGGCTGGCTTCTCGCAGGGCGGCGCCGTGATCCTGAACGCGATGCTGCGCTATCCCGAGCGGCTGGCCGGCGCGATCGCGCTGTCCACCTACCTGCCGCTGCACGACAAGGTGGCCGCCGAGGCGCATGCCGCCAATGCCGCGACCCCGATCTTCATGGCGCATGGCAGCGCCGACCCGGTCGTGCCGCTGGCGCTCGGCCGGCAGAGCGCCGACGTGCTGATCAGTGCCGGCTATCCGCTGACCTGGCACCAGTACCGGATGCAGCACTCGGTCTGCGCCGAAGAAGTCGCCGACATCGCAGCCTTCATCGAGTCGCGCTTCATCGCTTGAGCGCGCCCGCCTCCGACACGCCCGAAACTGGTCGCCTGCAATGGCAGGCGCTGCGTTCGCTGTTGCCCTGGCTGTGGCGCTATCGCGGCCGCGTCGCGCTGATCCTGTTCACCCTGTCGATCGCCAAAGTCGCCAACCTCGGCGTGCCGCTGGCCTTCAAGCAGATCGTCGATGCGCTGGACCCGCGGCAAGCCGTGCTGCTGGTGCCGGCCTTCCTGCTGCTGGCCTACGGCGCCCTGCGCATCATGGCGGTCCTGTTCGCCGAGCTGCGCGGCCTCCTGTTCGCGGCGATCAGTACCCGCGCCCGCCGCGAGGTCTCGCTGGAGGCCTTCCGCCACCTGCATTCGCTGTCGCTGCGCTTCCATCTGGATCGCAAGACCGGTGGCATCTCGCGCACGCTGGAACGCGGCGCCGGCGGGATCGAGGACTTTCTGTGGTACGCGACGGCAACGATCCTGCCGACGCTGCTGGAGATCAGCCTCGCCCTGGGCTGGCTGATCCTCGCCTACGACTGGCGCTTTTCGATGGTCACCATCGCGACGCTGGTGGTGTACGTCGCGCTGACCATCCGGATCACCGAGTGGCGCACCCGCTACTACCGGGCGATGAACGATTCGGACCGCGAGGCCAATTCGGTCGGCGTCGATTCGCTGCTGAACTACGAAACCGTCAAGTACTTCGGCAACGAAGCCTACGAGCATCGCCGCTACGACGAGCACCTCGCCCGCTACGAGCAGAATGCGCGCAAGTCCTGGTACACGCTGACCCTGCTGAACGCGGCGCAGGCGCTGACCATCGCGGTCGGCGTCACCGCCCTGATGTGGATGGCCGCGACCGAGGTCGCCGAGGGCCGCATGACCCTCGGCGATCTGGTGCTGGTCAACACGCTGTTGCTGCAGCTGTATCAGCCGCTGTCGATCCTCGGAATGATGTACCGCGACGTGAAGCAGGCGCTCACCGACATGGAGCGGCTGTTCGGGTTGATGGGCGAGCACCGCGAAGTGCAGGACATCGAGGGTGCACCTGCCTTGCAGCTCAGCGGTGGCGCGATCCGCTTCGAGGATGTGCGCTTCGGCTACGGGCCGGATCGCGAGGTGCTGAAGGGCATCGACTTCGAGGTGCCCGCCGGTCGTCGCGTGGCCGTGGTCGGCAGCACCGGCGCCGGCAAGAGCACGCTGTCGAGGCTGCTGTATCGCTTCTACGACACCCGCAGCGGCGACATCCTGATCGACGGCCAGCGCATCTCGCAGATCAGCCAGCAGAGCCTGCGCGCCGCGATCGGCATCGTTCCGCAGGACACCGTACTGTTCAACGACACCATCGGCTACAACATCGGCTACGGTCGCCCCGATGCCAGCCGCGCCGATGTCGAGGCCGCGGCCCGTGCCGCGCAGATCCACGACTTCATCGCCGCGCTGCCGCAGGGCTACGACACGCCTGTCGGCGAGCGCGGCCTGAAGCTCTCCGGCGGCGAGAAGCAGCGTGTCGCCATCGCACGGGCCATTCTGAAGAACCCGCCGATCCTGATCTTCGACGAGGCGACCAGCGCGCTGGACTCGCGCACCGAACGCGCCATCCAGGCGCAGCTCGACGGCATCTCGCAAAGCCGCACCACGCTGGTCATTGCGCATCGCCTGTCCACCGTGATCGGTGCCGATCAGATCCTGGTGCTCGATCAGGGCCGGATCGTCGAGCGCGGCACCCACGCCGAACTGCTGGCGCTGGACGGCCACTACGCCCGGCTCTGGCAAGCGCAGCAGGAAGCTCGCCATGTCGACTGAGCATTCGGTCCTGCTGGCGAACCCGGCCGCCACCGATGCGCTTGGAGCGCGACTGGCCGCCGTCACCGACCTGCCGCTGACCGTCGCGCTGGAAGGCACGCTCGGTGCCGGCAAGTCCGCGCTGGCACGCGCGTGGCTCACGGCTCTGGGCGTCATCGGCCGGATCAAGAGCCCGACCTACACCCTGATCGAACGCTATCCGCTCCCTGACGGCGCACTGGCCTGGCACCTCGACCTCTACCGCATCGCCGCGCCGGACGAGCTCCACTACCTCGGCCTGGACGAAATCACCGCCACACCCGCGCTGGCACTGGTCGAGTGGCCGGAGCGCGGAACCGGCGCCCTCCCCGCGTTCGACCTCAGCATTCGCCTGAGCGCCGAGGGAGACGGCCGCCGTGCCGAGCTGCGGGCAAATTCAGCCGCCGGCCACCGCCTGATCGCCCGTCTGGCGGCCTGATTCCGCCGACTCGACGCGCCGCGACTCGGCGTCCAGCGCGGCCCGCAGCATCGAGAGCTGCGCCCCCTGCGCCATCAGGTCCCGCCGGGTCTGTTCAAGCTCGACGGCCTGCACCACGCAGGTGTGCTGCAGACCGAGCAACTCCGCCTGCACCGCGGCGGGCACGCTGCGCTTGGGCAATCCATCCGCATCGACTTCGACAGGCTCCATCGAGGGCGATGCCTCGATCGGCACTGACGCCACGGCTACCGGACGCCATCGCTCGGCCTCCAGCCGTCGCAGACGTTCCTCCGCCAGTCGCAAATCACGTTCCCGCAGCTTCAGCCGCAACTCCAGCGACTGCGTCAACGCCTCCAGACGCAGGTGCATCCAGCGCCACGCCGTGACGAAGCCGATCGCCCCAGCCCCGATCAGGCCGATCCAGAGCACCATGGTCACCGGGCAGCCTCCGCCATGAGCCGAATCTCGATCCGGCGATTCTGTCGACGGCCGTCGGCTGTCGCATTGCTGGCGATCGGCTCGGCCGCGCCCACGCCATCGACCCGGATGCTGGCTGCAGGCAGACCGGCGCGCACCAACGCCTGCTTCACTGCCTCGGCTCGACGCGCCGATAGTCGGCGATTGGACTCGGCCCGCCCCCGATCATCGGTGTGGCCGCGCACCTGGACCTGCGTCGGCCCGGCGGCTTCGATGCGTGCGACCAGCGCCTTCCAGTCCGGTCCTGCGCCGCGCTGCAGGCGCGTGCTGCCCGAGGCGAACACCACCGGCCTCGCCGCCAGCAGGGCGTCGACCGAGGCCTGTTGCGGGTGCGGAGACGCAGGCGATGTCACGGCCGGTAGAGCGCTCGCGGGACTGGATTCAGGCGTCACGACCGGGCTCGACACAGTGACCGGCGCTGCATTTGCGACTTGCAGCTGATCCGTCAGAGGTACGTCGGGAAAACGCTGGGCCAACTGCGCGCGCACGGCGTCACGAACGGCCGAATCCGCCGCCATGCCACCAATCCGCAGGCCCTCCGCCGACCACAGCCACTCCGGACGCTCGACCCCCGGCATCGGCAGCGGCAATCCCGCCAGCGCCTCGCCCAGCCACATCGCCTGCCCCGCTTCCGGCCGCACCCGCAGGTCATCCTGCACCGCCATTGGCGCATACGTTGTCCGTGCCTTGCTCAAAAGCTCAGCCACCGCCGCCGCATTCGGCAATTCCCCGGAAAGCAGCAACCCGCCCTCCACCGACCGCAATTCCAGCGCCGCAATCGGCGCATGCTCCACCGAAGTCGACGCCGACAGGGGTAACGCCGCGCGAGACCGTGCCGCCACTGCAGCATCCGGTACCGACAACCACGCCACGACTCCCGCAGACCAGCACAGCAGCGCCAGTGCGCCCGCCATCAGTACCCAATTCGACCGCACGACCACCCTCCCCCAGGTGCGACCCCGAGCGTAACGCGCCGAAGCCCCGTTGACGGACGTGCTTGCAGCCTCCGTCATCCGTCGCTATAGTTCGTGGCTCACTTTGCGGAGGGGTGGCAGAGTGGTCGAATGCGCCGGATTCGAAATCCGGTTTACGACTCCGTCGTAACGTGGGTTCGAATCCCACCTCCTCCGCCATAGACCCCGCTCGCCGGGGTTTTTTATTGTCCGGAGTTTGCCGGGCTCATCTGTGGAGGGGCTGGAACAAATCCCGCGAATCCCGCTCGCGACGCTGCCGGGCCGCGCCGGCAAGCCCTCGGGACCGACGCCGGCCGATCCGCTCGAAGGCGACGCCGGAGCCGCTAGAGCCGCATCGCGGCCGATGCTCGGGCGGGACGCTGGCCGCGGCCGTGGCGATGCCAAGCGGCAGGACAAGGGTGGACGCTGCCGGCCGATTCGCTCGACGCGGGACCGCAACGGCTGAACCGGGCGGAATGGCGATGCTCGGAACGGGGCGAACTTGTCAGGGTTTGGCCGGAAGCCCTCCCCGAATGAGTAACCAGTGAGTCACCGGAAGGGCCGACTCAGCGAGTCGGAGCCGGCGATTCCTGGGGTAACCTACTGATTCTATTGGTGCCGCTGCCCAGACTCGAACTGGGGACCTACTGATTACGAATCAGTTGCTCTACCAACTGAGCTACAGCGGCAACGCGAAGCCCGTAATTATTCGGGCTTCACCGGCAACGCGCAAGCTGGGTGGGAGTGGCGTTCACATTCAGGAGTCGCGCTGGCTGGTCGCCACCGGGTTGCGCCGATCGGCTCAGCTCTCGACCAGCGCGCGTTGCAGACCCATCCAGCGCCGCCCTTCGCGGACCAGTCGCTGGCGCTCGTGACGGAAGGCGGGATAGGCATGCGCGACATGAGCCCAGAAGGCCTTGCTGTGGTTGGGTTCGTGCAGGTGGGAAAGTTCGTGGGCGAGGACGTAATCCAGCGTGCTGACCGGGGCGAAGGCCAGCGCGAGTGCGAGGCTCATGCGGCCGCTGCTGGCCATGCTGCCCCACCGGCTTTCCATGACCTTGATGGTGCAGCGCCGCGCGGCGACGCCGAGGACAGCGGCGTGCTGCGGGAGGCGTTGCTCGATCTCGGCTCGCAGCTGGTGGGCGAGTGACTGGGCCAGGAACGCGCGGCGACCGTTGCGATCGAGGGCCGCGTAGGCGGGCGGCAGTTCGATCCGGCCGTCGACGAGCCGGAACGCCTTGCCGGGCTCTGGCGTGCGGCGTTCGCCGAAAGCCAGCAGCGTGCCGGTAGTGGCGTCGTCGAGCAGGCTCAGGTCACCGGCCAGCTGGCTGGCGTGCAGCCGATGGCGATCGAGCTGGGCGCGGATCCAATCGGCCTGCGCCTCGAAGAAAGCCTGACCATCGGGGACCGGAAAGCCGATCGGCCAGCGCACGTCGAGCTCGCCGGCCCGGACGCTGAGTCGCAGTCGTGCTGCCTGTTGCTGGTGCAGTCGAACCGGGACGCCGTGACGGGCTTCCAGCCCCGCCGCCAGTGCGGACAGGGCTTCCGGCAAGGGATTGGCGCGGCGTGCCGCCATCAGCCTCAGTGCAGCTTGAACACCGTGTGCAGCGCGTCCAGCAGCCGCCGCACTTCCAGCGTCATCAGCGCGAAGCGCGCGTCGAACTCGCCGGCCGCCTCGCCGCCACCATCGCCCAGCTCGTCAATCACGAGGTCGAGGAAACGCAGCCGACGAACTTTCAACTTGTCGTCCAGCGTGAAGCCGATGCGGTCGTCGAAGATCAGCGCCAGCTGGCTGACCTGCTTGCCGGCCAGCACGTGGTCGCGGATTTCCTCGCTGGTCAGGTCGTGGCGCTTGGCCTTGATCGACGTCTTCGGCTCGACCGGGTCCTTCAACTCGACCTCGTCGCCGAGCACGAAACCGTGGTGGCCTTGGCCTTCCTTGACCCACTCGCTGAGGATGACGGTGACGCTTTCCTCGGTGGCGGCCGGCTCCACGGCAAAGGTGGTCAGCGCCTCACGCAGCGCGGTGATGAGCTTCTCGGCGGCCTTGTCACTGGCCGAGTCGACGATCAGCATCCGCGCCTGCTCGTCGAGGTAGCCGCTGACCGCGCCGGACTTGACGAAGGCGCGCTGGGTGAACTCGGCGACCACGTCGTCCTTCAACTGCTCGCGCTGCTTCTTGCCGGGCCGACGGCCGTCACGCTCCTCGATGGCGCGGGCCCGGCGCTCGACTTCCTGCTTGACCACGCTGCCGGGCAGCAGCTTCTCCTCGGTGCCCAACCGCACGATCCGCGCGCCCTGCAGCGCATGCGACAGCGCCGGATGGTCACCGCCCAACGGCGAGACGAAGCCACGAGTGAACAGCTCGACGCTGCCCAGCGGCTTCAGCGTCAGCGGCGCCAGCAGCTCGTCGAAGTCCTCCGGCACGGTGAACTGCTCGGGCAAGCGGAAAAAGCTCAGGTTCTTGAACCACATCGGTGGCTCTCCTTGAGAACGAATGGGGAACGATGATGCGCCAGCAGGAGCCGGTCAGGCCAGCAGCGGCACTGGCAACGGACGGGGCGATGGTGCCTCGGTCGTCAAGGCGGCCGGTGCGGCCTCCTCGGGCGCATGCGGTTCGCCGGCCAGCCAGTCGCGGGCGGACAGTGGCGCTTCGCTGCGGGCGCCCAGCGCGCCGAAGTCGAACAGATTGCGGTCGGCCAGCTGCGACGGCCGGATGTTGCCCATGCTGCGGAAGATCGTCTCGACGCGGCCCGGGTAGCGACGCTCCCAGTCCTGCAGCATCTCCTTGACGACCTGGCGCTGCAGGCCCTCCTGCGATCCGCACAGATTGCACGGAATGATCGGGAAGCCACGCGCCTCGGCGTAGGCGGCGATGTCGGCTTCCGGGCAGTAGGCCAGCGGCCGGATCAGGATGTTGCGGCCGTCGTCGCTCTTCAGCTTCGGCGGCATCGCGGCGAGCTTGGCGCCATAAAACATGTTCAGAAACAGCGTCTCGACGATGTCGTCGCGGTGATGGCCGAGCGCGATCCGGGTGACGCCGTTCTCCGCCGCCCAGCTGTAGAGCGCACCGCGCCGCAGCCGCGAACACAGCCCGCACATCGTCTTGCCCTCCGGGACGACGCGCGTGACCACGCTGTAGGTGTCCTGTTCCAGGATGGTCCAGGGCACGCCGACCTGCGCCAGATAGCGCGGCAGGACCTCGGGGTCGTAGCCCGGCTGCTTCTGGTCCAGATGCACGGCCACCAGCTCGAAATCCACCGGCGCGCGGCGCTGCAGGTCGATCAGGATGTCCAGCAGCGTGTAGGAATCCTTGCCGCCGGAGAGGCACACCATCACCTTGTCGCCGTGCTCGATCATCCGGTAGTCGGCGATGGCCTGACCGACCAGCCGGCGCAGGCGCTTGCTCAGCTTCTGGGTCTCGTGCTCGTTGCGGCGGGTGCGGGCGGTGGACATCGGCGGCGGACCGGGACGGACGGGGCCGCGCAGTCTACCCGCCGAGGCTGGACGAAGGGCGTGTGCGCGCCGTCACCCCGCCCAGCGCCTCGATCAGGAAGTCCAGGAAGCGCCGTGTGCGCAGCGGCAGTTGCCGGTTCGGCGGATACAGCGCGTGCACCGCGATCGGCGGTGGCCGCCAGTCCGGCAGCACCTCGACCAGGCGACCGGCCGCCAGCGCGTCGCCGACGATGAACTCGGGCAGCAGTACCAGCCCGAGCCCTGCTTCGGCCGCCGCCAGCAGCACGTCGCCGTTGTTCGCGCAGAGCGGCCCCTCCGCGGCCACCTTCAGCTCCTCGGCACCGCGCCGCAGCGCCCAGATGCCGCCAGTGCTGGAGTAGCTGTAATTCAGGCAGCGGTGCCGCTCCAGCTCGGCCGGGTGTGCGGGCGTGCCGTGCTCGACCAGATAGCCCGGTGCGGCGGCCAGCAGGCGCGGTGCGTCCATCAGCCGACGGGCAATCAGTCCCGAATCGGCCAGTTGCCCGATCCGCAGCGTCACGTCATGGCCGCTGCGGATCGGATCGATGAACTCATCCGACAGCGTCAGCTGCAATTCGAGCACGGGATGGACCGCCAGAAACCGCGGCAGCAGCGGCCCGAGCATCCGCACGCCGAAGGACATCGGCGCATTGACCCGCAGCACGCCGCTGACCCGGCCCTGGCCCTCGGCCACCCGCCGCGCGCCCTCGGCGAGCTGGGTCAAGGCCGCTTCGGCCACCTCCAGATAGGCGCTGCCGGCCTCGGTCAGCCGCAGCGCCCGGGTGGTGCGCACCAGCAACTGCGCCCCCAGCGCCGTCTCCAGCTGCTGCACCTGCCGACTCACCCGCGCCCGCGTGCTGCCCAGTTTGCGAGCAGCCGCCGCCATGCCACCGGCCCGCACGGTTTCGACGAAGGCCTCGATGGCCGAAAGCGAAGCCTCACTCATCGACAATGTTCCTGGTCAGCGGAGATCAGCGGAAGCGGGACGCACATCGGCGGACGGCGCAGACAGCAGGGAGCCGCGATTCTCCGCGCTCCGGGCGTCCGATCAATGCAGCGGCGGCAGGTCGAAGATCAGGATCTCCGCGCCCTCGCCTGCTTCCACGCGGACTTCCGACTCCTGCTCGAACTTCAGCGCGTCGCCGGCCTCGATCCGATGGCCATTCACCGTCAACGCCCCACGCGCCACGTGCACATAGGCCAGTCGACCCGCCGCCAGCGGCAGCGTCGCCCGCTCCTCGCCGTCGAACAGTCCCGCATACATCCGCGCATTCTGGTGAATCCGCACCGAGCCCTCGGCACCGTCCGGACTCACCACCAGCCGCAGTCGGCCGCGCTTTTCCTCGGCGTCATAGGTCTTCTGCTCGTAACCGGGCTTGACACCGGCGCGATCCGGCAGGATCCAGATCTGCAGCAGATGCACCGGCTTCTGCCGATCGTGGTTGAACTCCGAGTGCAGCACCCCGGTGCCTGCGCTCATCCGCTGCACCTCGCCCGGCAGGATCCCGGCGCGATTGCCCATCGAGTCCTCGTGGGTCAGCTCACCGGCCAGCACGTAGGTCACGATCTCCATGTCGCGATGCCCGTGCTTGCCGAAACCACTACCCGGAGCCACCCAGTCCTCGTTGATGACCCGCAGCGGCCCGAAGTGCATGTGCTGGCGGTCCATGTACTCCGCAAAGGAAAAGCTGTGCGCGCTCTTCAGCCAGCCATGATCGAAATGGCCGCGCTCGGCGCCGGGACGGATCGTGATCATCGTCGTGCTCCTCGATGGGGTTCGATGGACGCATCGTCGGGCTGTCGCACGCGGGCGGGAAGCCCTGCGGCAGCGGACAGATTGTCACGCTTATCGTGACAATGGGCGGCAGCCGGGGGCAGGTTTGTCGGTCAGGGCTTTATCTCGTCAGCCAGCGCAGCGGCGTCAATCGGGGTCGCCCCGGATCCGGCTGCCTGCGTCATCCGACGTCGCACACGGCAGGCGTGAGCGTATCGGCGTCGCGGGGACGGAAGAGCCACGGTGTAGCATCCGCGGCGGATCACTCTCCAGGAATTCCACAATGGTCAGCCCGATCGCACCATGGCCGCTGTCGCCCGATCCCGGCAAGTTCGTCAACTCGGTGGCGATCAGCGCCGACGGTAGCCGCATCGCAGCGGGCACCTTCTTCCACGACTACAGCAGCAGCAGCAAGACCCCATCGACGCGGCGGCTGTCGATCCCGACCGGCGACGGAAACTGGGGCGAGTACGGCACCTATGTTTGGGGAGCGGACGGCACCTTGTTGTATTCCGACCGCTTCGTCGGCTGGGAAGGCGTCTACTGGGTGGCGTTGAGCGCCGATGGGGACACGGTCGCCAGTTCGGGCTGGAAGCTGGGAGCGCCGGACTATCAGGGCTTCGTGTCGGCCGGCGACGTCGAGCGTGGCGTGTCGCTGTTGTCCTGGCCGCTGCCGCAGCGAGGCAACGTGGTGAGTCTCAATGCCGACGGCACCGCGCTGCTGGCCGGTGCGGATCAGGGCTACCTGTTCGTGCGGGTGGCCGGCAACGCGTTCGGCGGGCCGCCGCAGACGTTTCCGCTGGCGGCCACTGGCGACCAGGTGCTGGTCGCCGCGCTGGATACGCGGGGGACCACCGGGCTGCTGGTCAGCTATCACGGGCAGGTGCAGGTGTTCACGCTGACCAGTGGCGGTTCGGTGCTCGCGCTGGAGTCCTGGCAGCTGCCGAATTCGGCCTATTGCCATGCCGGCGCCCTCTCGGCCGACGGCGGCTGGGCCTTCATCGGCGCCAACGACGGCAATTTGTACGCGCTCGAGATTGCCGCGTTTCTGGCCTCGCCGGGGCCGACCTGGTCGGTGCTGCTGCCGGACGGCGCCCGAACGATCTACGGCGTGACCTGTTCGGCCAACGGCGCCCGGATCGGCGTCGGCGGCAACCTGCCGTCGGCGGGGCTGGTGGCGATGTACAAGAACCTCGGCACCGAGGGCGCCCTCAGCTGGCAGGACCAGACCACGCAACCGCCGAACGGGCTCGCCATGGACGATGCCGGGCTGGCGCTCGCCGCCGCCGACGGCCACGACAGCGGCGGCGATTTCACACTGTGGAACGCGATCGAGGGCACCCAGGTCTGGAGCTACTCGACCACGGCGATGTGCTGGCCGATCATGCTGTCCGCCGATGCCCGTCGGGTCGCCGCCGGCAGCGATGACAGCTTCGTCTATCTGTTCCCCGGTTTGGGCGACTGAGCACCAGGTCGTCGCTTCCATGCACGCCTCGCTCGACGACGACGCCACCCTGGCGCTCAGCAAGGCCGAGCAGCCCTATCGCGCCCTGAATCTGGATCTGGATGATCCGGAGGACCAGCGTTTCGGCGATTACGAGCTGCTGGAAAAGATCGCGAGCGGCGGGATGGGGGTGGTGTACCGGGCTCGGCAGATCAGCCTCGATCGCGAGGTGGCGGTCAAGCTGTTCGCCGCCGACCCGAGCGTGGCGGACGATCTGCTGGAGCGCTTCCAGAACGAGGCTCGGCATGCAGGCCGCCTCCAGCATCCGAACATCGTGCCGGTCTACGAGATCGGTCGGCATCAGAACTTGCACTATTTTTCGATGGGTCTGGTGCGCGGCCCGTCGCTGGGCCGCTGGCTGAAGCAGCACCCTGCGGCGTCACCCACGCAGCTGGCGCAGTGGATGCGCACGATCGCTGAAGCCGTCGAGTACGCCCACCAGGTCGGCATCCTGCACCTGGATCTGAAGCCGTCGAATGTGCTGATCGACGAACGCGGCGCGCCGCAGGTGGCCGATTTCGGCCTGGCGCACCGGATCGTCGACGCCGCCGAGGGTCGGGTGATGGTCGCCGGTACCCCGGCCTACATGGCGCCGGAGCAGGCCAACGCGGCCGAGCGGCGGCTGGATCCACGCACCGATGTCTGGGGCCTGGGCGCAATCCTGTTCGAGATGCTGACAGGTGCAGCGCCCTTCCCGGGCTGCATCGACGAGGACTCGTTGCGGCAGCGCCTGGCCGAGACGCGCCTGGGCCCACGCGCGCGGAACTCGACGGTGCCGGCGGACCTGGACGCGATCTGTCGGCATTGCCTCGCCGTCGACCCGGCCGATCGCTACGCGTCGGCACGTGAACTGGCAGATGACCTGCAGCGCTACCTCGATGGCCGGCCGATCAGCGTGCGCGAAGCCGGCGGATTCGAGCGCGTCGTGCGCTGGGCACGCCGCGAGCCGCGCGCGGCCGCACTGGCGGCTGGCCTGGCGCTGGCGCTGGTGGTGGGATTCACGACGACCGTCGTGCTCTGGCAACGCGCCGAGGTCAATCGCGCGCTGGCGCAACGCACGCTGCTGGAGGCGCGGCGGCAATCGGCACTGGCGGCGCAACAGGCCGGCGACGCCGTCGCCGCGCTGCCGGCGCTGGTCCAGAACATCGCTGAGGCCGAGCAGAGCGGCCTGTCCGCCGATGCGCGGATCGATCGGCTGCGAGTGGCCCTGCTGCTGGACCAGCTGCCGCGTCAGATTGCCAGCATCGTGCAAACCGGCGAGGGCCGGTCGCTCAGTTTTGCCGAGGACGGTGGGCTGCTGATCGCCAGCCTGCGCAATGGCGAGCTGCTGGCGCTGGAAATGCCGGAGGGTCGCGAGCGCTGGCGCGTGCTGCCGCCGTTTCCGCCCACCGCCTGGGGCAACAGTTTCGCTGGCCGCATGCATCCGACGCCGGAGGGCCTGCATATGGTGCTGCATCCCAGTGGCAGCTCCGGCGTGGCACGACCCGACAGCAGCGCCATGCAGCGGATCCGGCTGGCCGATGGCGAGGTGCTGGCCCTGCCGATCGCCGCCGACGCACACAGCTACGCGGTCGACGGGCGGCTTGCCCTGCTGCAATCCGATGGGCGCTGGCAGCTGTGGTCCGCGGATCCGTGGCAGGCAGCGGGTACGCCGTTCCCGGCGGAGGGGCGCTACTGCCTGTTGTCGGTCGGCGCCATTGCGGCTTGTGCGGTTCAGGGCTTCAAACAGATCGACGTGCTGGACGCCCGCGACGGTCGGCGGCTGCAGCGCTTCCCGATCGACGGCGAGGCCGAACTGGCGGCATGGCAGTTCACGCCGGACGGTACCTGGCTGGCACTCGGCACCACGACCGGCGATGTGCTGCTGTATGGCCCGCAGGGCGGCCAGATCCATCGCCTCGCCATGGACGGCAGCATCGTCGACTTCCACGCATCGGCTGGACGCTTCGTGGTCGCCGATGCCCACGGCAATGTCCGGATCCTCGATCCGGCAGCGGGTCGCTGGCAGGGTCGCCCGTTGCGCACGCCCGCCAACCGGATGAACACGGTCGTGGCCGACCTCGGCCGCGGCTGGGTGGTCGGCAACGACGGTCGCGTCGCGATCTGGCAGCTGTCCGACGGCGAGGTGACCGAGGACACCGCCCCGCGCGCCATCATCCGTCATCGGGGGGCGCTGATCGGCATGCATTCGGTAGCGCTCGACGCCGAACGCGGGCTGGTCGCCAGCTTCGGCAGCGAGGGCGAGATCAAGCTGCTGCGTCTGCCGCCCGGCCCACACCAGGTCATGACCGGCTTGCTGGCCGGCAATGCGGAGCAGCCGACACCGGAGCTGGCGACGGCCGAGCAGCTGCTCGACGGCGAGCCCGTCTATCTGGCTGCGCGTTCTGCGGGTGGACGCATGCTCCGTGTCGGCGGTCGCCAGCTCGCCGTGTCGGATGGCGCGGGCGAACGGCGATTGCTGCTGCCGCAGAGCGCGCACGCGCTGATTCCGCACCCGGATCGCGAGCAGGCGCTGCTGGCCTGGATCGCGCCGGAGAGCCGCCTGACCATGCACGGCCGTCTGGTCGACCTCGTCACCGGCGACTGGACCGGACCGGTGATCGAGGTCGCGGGCCTCGTGGACGGACTGCGTCTCGCCGGGGATCGAATGGCGGTCTGGCAGGGATCGACGCTGGAACTGCGCAACCTCGCCGACGGCGCCCTGCGCGCACGACTCACGCTGGAGCAGCCGGGTTTGCGTATCGCCGATGCGGTGCTCGGACCGGACGATCGGGTCCTGATCAGCACCGCCGCGCGCAGTCGCCTGTCCCCGGCCACGCTGGAACGCTGGCGCCATGCGGACGGTGTCTTCCGGCTGGAGCAGCGAGTCGACACGCCGACCGCGCACGATCGGGTCTTCGATCTGGGTGAGGCCTGGCTGGGTCACGGCGCGCGAGTCGCGATCTATGGCGAGTCGAGGTTGGGACTGGCCGAGTTCAACAGCGACTGGACCGAGGCCGCCGCCGTGGATGGTGGCCAACTTGGCGCCTTCGCCACCCGTCAGGCCGTGCATCTGTTCGACCTGACGGCACGCGCACCGATCGTCGCCGCACTGCTGCTGCCGATCAGGCGCGAGGACGCGATCGCCGGCGTGTCCTTTGCGGGGGAGCAGTTGCAGGTGCGCAGTCACTACGGCACACGGCTGACGCTGGATCTGACCCCGGCCCCGGCGACATTGACCGCGTTGCAGGGTGAAGTCGAGGACCTGCTGCCCAGTCGGGAACAGCCGGTGCCGGTCAGCGCCGAGACCCGACGAGCCCGCGATCCGGGGCCGCCACCCGGGGCATCGACTCGGCCGGCCGCATTAGGGCGGATGACTTGGCAGGCTCAGGCCAATGTCCCGACCGGCACCCGTTTCCAGGGCAGCCCGAGCGGACTCGGCATTACCGACAGCGCCAGCTGGCCGACCGGCCGCTTGCGGCTGCGCGACGTCGATTACGAACTCGGGCCGGCCTTGCAGCTGACACCGGCCGGCACGGCACTCGGTGCCGCGGTGTTCCCGGAGCAGGCCGAGCTGCCCTGGCCGGCGGCCGCAGTCGCCGCCGACCTGCTGCTCGGCAATCAGCTGCCGGGCACAGGGCGGACCGTGGCCGCCGAGTTTCTGGATGCCGATGGTCGCCTGCTGGCCACCGAGCTCATCAGTCTGCCTGCCTCGTGGGACAACAGCATCCACGACGACGGCCGCGGACATCAGCCGCTGGCGCCGGTGGCCCTGATCCTGCGCACCGCCGAAACCCGAATCCGCGGGGGCGGCAGTCGGCAGCTGTTTGTCTACCACCAGCACCTGAGTCGCCCGGATGCCGCCGCGGCAGCGACGACGCTGCGGCTGCGCGCCATCGAGGGTGCCCCGCTGTTGCTGGGCTATGCACCCGCCACCGTGCGTCAGCCAGCGTCGCGACGTCAGGAACGGTAGGATCGCGATGCCCCCGTCCATGACCACTCCACAGCTTCCCGACCCCGTGTATTCCATGCATCCCCTCCATCGCAGGCTCCCGGGATCCTCGCCCGCGACTGGGTGGTTGCTGCTGATCTGGTTCGTGTTCATTGCGCTCGACGCCGTGGCCGACGTGCCGATGCTGCCGCTGGAACGCGAAGCGCTGCGCGAGCCCGATCGAGTGCTGAAGGCGTTGCCGGAGCTGGTCCGACAGGCTGCCGGCGATCCGCAGCAGCTCGCCCTGCTCGCACTGGCTGAGGCCAATGCCTGCCGGGTCATCGCCAACTGGAACTGCCAGCTGGCGGCTGGCGAGCGCGCACGGGATCACGCCCGCCGAGCGGCCCAGCCAGTGCTCGAGTCCCGCGGCCTGATCGCGGCCGCGCGCGCAAAGATTGCCCTGGGCGACTTCTATGCCGGCGAGCGACAGCTGGCGGAGGCCGAAACCCTGCTGAAACCCACCCTCTCGACCGATCTGCTGGCCGATGTGCAGCTCGGTTACTCCTCGCTGAGCCATCGGCTCGGCAAGCATCAGGTTGCGGCGGAGTACGCCGAAAAAGGCCTGGCGACGCTGGGCAGCGCCGGAGATGCGCCGATGCGGGTGCGGCTGCAGCGCAACCTCGCACGGGCGCGCGCCGCACTCGGCGACTGGGAGGCTGCCAAACTGGCCCTCCACGACGCGCGGTCGCTGGTGCGCGGGCTGGGCGACCCGAAGCTGCTGGCGGAGATCGCGCTGGAAGAGGCACGAATTGCGCAGCGCGAGCAGGATCTGGACGTGCAGCGCTCGGCCGCCCTCGAAATTCTCGGCCTGGCCGAACAACTGCAGAACAGCCAGTTGCGTGGACTGGGGCTGGAGCTCGAGGGACATCTGGCGGAGCAGCTGAAGGATCTGGCGACGGCGCGGCGCCATTTCCGCGAATCTGCCCTCGCCTTCCGGGCGCTCAATCTGGGTCGGGACGAGATCCGGGTCATCGACCAGTACCTGCGGGTGGCGCTCGATCAGCCGGATCTGTCGAACTGGGTGGTCCGGCGGCTGCAGCTGGAGACCAGCGTCAGTGACGTCGAGCGAGCGCGCGCTGCGGAGGGCTTCGAGGAGCGTCTGCGCTATGCGCAGCAGGAGCTGGCCTACGTCCGGCTGCAGTCGGATGCGGCGCTGCTGAGTGCCGAACGGTCGGCGCTCGAACTGCGCTCCCGCTACGACTTGCTGGTCGGCATCCTGGTGGTGGTGCTGCTGCTGGTGCTGGTCAGCCTGATCCTGCTGCAGCGCCGAGCCAACTGGAAGCTGCGCGAGGCCCTGAGCGCCAGGCAGCAGGCGATGCTGCAGACCAGTCACGAGATGCGCAATTCACTGGTGGCGATCCGCGGGCTCAGTGAACGTCTGAGCCAGCAATCGCTGCCCACTGCTTTCCGCGAGATGCTGCAGACGATCGTGCGCGGCGCAGATCACCTTGCGGCGCTGGCCCAGGATTTGCTCGATCGCGGCCGACTGGAAGCGGGTCAGTTGCGCCTGACGCCGCGTCCGACGCGACTGTCTGCGTTGGTCCAGCAGGTGCATCGGCTGCATCTGCCGCTGGCGCGCGAGAAGGGCTTGATCCTCGAGCTGGAGGAATCGCTGGCCGGAATCGGCGAGGTCGACGTCGATCCGACGCGGCTGGAGCAGGTGTTGACCAACCTGCTCGCCAACGCCCTGAAGTTCACCGATCGCGGCAAGGTGACCCTCGGCGCCCGCCGCCTGGACGATCTGCGCGGTCGAGGCCGGGTCCGGTTTGCCGTCACCGACAGCGGCCCCGGGATTGCCGAATCGGAAATTGCCGCCCTGTTTCGACCGTTCAGCCAGACGTCGCTGGGCATGCAGCATGCCTCGGGTGCCGGGCTCGGTCTGTCGATCTCGCACGATCTGGTGGCCCTGATGGGCGGTGAGCTCAAGGTCCAGAACGTGCACCCGCATGGCTGCCGCTTCGCCTTCGAGCTGGAGCTGCAGGCCTCGCTGACGCCTGCGACCGACACCCCGGTAATCGTCGACGCGACCGACCCCTCCAGCACGCTGCGGGTAGTGGCGATCGACGACGATCCGGTCATCCTGATGATCTACGAGGGCATGCTCGGCCATCTCGGGGTCCAGCCGAGTCTCTATGCCAGCCTCGACGAGGCGCTGGCCTTGCATCGCTTCGCCGAGGTCGATCTGCTGCTGCTCGACTACGAATTGTCCGACGGCAACAGCCTGGAGCGCCTCGGCGTACTCCGCCGCGATGCCGGCCCGGGTCTGCGGATCGTCGTGGTGTCCGGTCATCCGGCGCCGCTGCAACTGCCGACCGGCGTCGACGAATGGGTGCAGAAGCCGCCCTCCGCCCATCGATTCGCCATGCTGCTTGCGGCGGCGCGCCGCACCGGCCGCCGCCTTGCCGCCATCGCCGCGTGACCCTCCGGAGACTGCCGAATGAGCCCGCAGACCATCCCTGCCGATCTGGACCCGACTCTTTGCGAACAACTGGCTGTGCTGGAGCGTTCCAGCCCCGGCATTCTGCGGCGCTTGGTCGACAGCTTTCTCGCCCGTCAGTCGCGCGCGCTGGTCGACGCCGAACGGCATCTGCAAGCGGGGGACCTGCAGGCACTGCGCATGATGGCGCACTCACTGAAAGGGTCGTCGGCAAGCCTGGGGGCCAAGGCGTTGGCCGCCTGCGCCGGCGCCATCGAGCACAGCGCCTACACCGGCGATGCTGCGGCCTGCCAGCGTCTGCTCGCCGACCTTCCGGCGCAGTTCGCCACCGCTGAACGCGCGCTGCTGGCCTGGGTAGACGGCTGATGCGCACGCGACGGGTCCGCCCGTGAGCGCGCAGGGCTTGTCGCTGCTGTGGGTGCTGGCCTCGGTCGGCCTGTTCGGCGGCCTGCTGTTGCTGCTTGCCACCCGGGAGGCGCCACGCTCCTCGGCCACGCTGATGGCGGTGTCCTACCTGCTGATCGCGCCGGTCGGTCTGGCCCCGCAGGCCGGTCTGCCGCTGGCCGGCGCGCTGCTGTCGCAGGCCGGCATCAACAACAGCCTGTTTCTGACCAGCGCGGCCTTCGGCGTCGCAGCGATCCGCGCGCTTGGTGGCCGGACTCCATGGCCGCCGCTGCTGATCGGCGCACTGGGCCTCGCACTGGTCGCGAACCTGCTGCTCGCCACCCTCTACACCGAGGTCGGCGGTCGATTGGCCGTCTTCAATCTGCTGCTGAGCGGCTTCCGGGCGCTGGCGGTGATCGAGCTGCTGCGCCTGTATCGACTGGAAGCACCGCGCTATGCATTGATCTGGGCCGGCGTGCTGGCCGTCGAAGCACTGTCCGGGCTCCTGCGGGCACAGGCGGCCGCGGCGGGCTGGCTGGGCAGCTTCGGGCCGGTCCCGCTCGATCTGGTGAGCTGGAGCTGGGTACCGGTGCTGGGCGCCGCGATGCTGCACGCACCGCTGTTCGTGCTGACCCAGCTGGAACGCGATGCGGCCGAGCAGCGACGCATCGTCGAGCACCTGCAAAGCCGCCTCCCGGTACTGCCCGACGTGCTGCTGAAGACCGATCTGCGCGAACGGATCGTGTCGGTACGCGGACCGGAAGCTGCGCTGGGCTGGAGTCGGCTGCCGACGATGGGCACGGCGCTGGCCGCGGTCTGCACCGAACCCGTGCTCGGTGCGCTGCGCCGCGGGCTGGCCAGCGCCGAGCCGGGTGCAGTCCAGAGCTACCAGCTTGCCGTCGAGGGCAAGACCCGCTGCTTCGAGGTCACCGACGCCGGGCCGCGCGGGATCGGCAAACGGGTCACGATCCGGGCCGTGCTGGTCCGCGACGTCACCGAGCGGCGCCGTCTGGAAGGGGAACTGCGGTTCCGGAACCGGCTGTTCGATCACTTCTTCCAGCGAGCACCGATCGGTCTGCTGCTCAGCCGCCTCGACGACAACAGCGTGATCGACGTGAACCCCGCGCTGGCCAGATTGCTCGGCGTGGAGCAATCACGCGAGGGTGTCCCGCTCGCAAGTCTCGTCGACCCGGTCGACCATGCCGTGCTGCTGCAGATGCGCCGCGAACTGCTCGCCGACGAGCGCAGCGGCCCGCACGAGATCATGCTGCGCCGCGCCGGACATGGTTCGACGGTGCGGGTCCACGCGATCCTGATCCATGATGACAGCGGCCAACCGCTGAGCTGGGCATTGATCGAGGATGTCAGCGAGCAGCGGCGGGTCGAGCAGATGCAGAGCGCCTTCCTCGGCATGGTCAGCCACGAATTGCGCACGCCGCTGGCGTCGGTGATCGGCGCCCTCGATCTCATCGACCACCCAGCTGTCCGCGAACTCCCGGCGAAATCCAATCAGCTGCTGGCCATTGCCCGGGGGAGTGTCGAGAAGCTCCGCACCCAGGTCGAGGATCTGCTCGATCTCAATCGCCTGCTGGACCCGCGGGCGCCGCTGCATCTGCAACCGCAACCGGTCGGACCGATCCTCGCCGCCGCCGTGGAGCGGGTCCGTCATCGCGCCAGCCAGCGCCAACTGCGGATCGAAGTCGTCGATCAGGTGCGCGATGCCGCGGCCGAGATGGACAGCGAACGGCTGATCCGGGCACTGGTCCAGCTGCTGCACAACGCGATTCGCCACTCGCCCGAAGCCAGCGACATCCGGCTGCTGCTTGACGAACGTGACCCGCAAACCCTGCGTCTGGCCGTCATCGATCAGGGCCCGGGTGTACCGGCTGCCCTGCAGCCGGCGCTGTTCGAGAAATTCAGCCAGGGCACCGGCGGCAGCACCCGCCTGCCGGGCGGCAGCGGCCTCGGGCTGGCCATCGTCCGCGAGACCGCCCTGCGCCATCACGGCGATGCCGGATATGCGCCGGACAGCCATGGCGGCGCCTGCTTCTATATCGACTTGCCGAGCCTGAGCCGCGCCGACTGACGCGGGATCGGGCTGGCGTCCTTCGATCAGACCGACCCGCAGAGCCTTGAAATGGTCTCGCCGATGGTGCGCACGTCCAGCGGCTTTTCCAGCATGGCCAGCGGCTGCCTCTGGCGGGCACGGGCCAGCATGTGCGGGTCCACGGTCGCACTGATGAAGACCACCGGCACCTGCTCCAGGCCGGGCAGTGCACGCACCGCATCCAGGGCGTCGATCCCGTCACGCTCAGGCATCATCAAGTCGATCAGCAGCAGATCCGGTGCGAACTCCAGCGCTTGCGACCACGCCTCCCGCGCCGAACTGCAGGCCAGGACCTCGTGACCGGCGATCACCGATAACGCGGTGCTCAGCACCTCGCGGATGGTGGCTTCGTCGTCAATCAACAACACGCGCATTGGCAGACCGCCCTCGACCGGATGTCTCGAAAAGCCTTGGTGCCAGCGTCAAGGAATGAAAAGAACACATTGGATTTTTCGACCGCTCAGTCGGAATACCGGGTTTTTCGAGGCTCTTGATCGTCGCCAGCCGTGCACCAACCAGACCGCGTCGACTCGGCAATCGCTCGCCCGATCATGCGGGAGCGGAACCGCCCCCGCAGCTGCCGGCTCTTGAACAATCGTTGCGCGCCGCTCAGGTCTGATCGGCGAGCGCAGCCGATTCGGCCTCGGCCTTGACCTTCGCGATGGCCGCGGCGCGGCCAGCCTCGTCGGCATACATCGGGCTCGTGCCGACCACCTGACCATTGCTGGCCATCAGGTTGTAGTAGTGCTTGCCATTCGACGACTCGGCCAGCGCGTAGCGGCCGTCGATCTGGCTGTTCTTGCGGACCGACTCGATGCCGTTCACCGCCGAGGCCTTGGCCTTGTAGGTTTCGCTGCGCAGCAGCGTGCTGCCATCGGCGTCGAGGGTGAAGACGAACTCGCCGTTGCCGGCGACTTTCAGGGTGAAGCTGGCCATGTGCGTGCTCCGCTGTTGGGATGAAGCTCGCGAAGCATCGCAGCTTCCGGCGCGCACGCCTACGCAGTTCCTTCACGAGCGGCCAGCGCCTGCGCGGCCCGCTTCGCTTTCAGTCCACGCCAACCCCAAACGCCCAGCAGCAACAGATAGGCCGCACTGGTCAGGGTGATCAAGGCCGGTGGCCACTTGCCCGAGGCGCTGTACCACTCGACGCTGGCGATGCAGAAGTACAGCAGCATCGGCAGGCTGGAGGCGGTCAGCCGCGGTCGAGCCGGCAACAGCAGCGCCACGCCGATCAGCGCCGGCAGCGCCACGATCACCAGCCGCACCGCCAGCGAGGCCTCGCTGGCCGAGGCCCACTGGCTCCAGGCCAGCAGTGCGAGCAGGAGGCCATACAGCCCGAGCGTCAGCGCTTTCATGCAGCCCCCAGCTTGCGGGCGATCTCGGCCAGCCGCGTACCCAGCGCCCGCGCCAGCCGCGCTTCGACGGTATCCATTGCCCGCTTGCCGTCCTCACCCGCCCAATGCGAAGCGCCGTACGGCGTGCCGCCACTGGTCGTGCCCATCAGCTCGGCCTCCGTGTAGGGCAAACCGACCAGCAGCATGCCGTGATGCAGCAAGGGAACGGCCATCGTCAGCAGCGTCGATTCCTGACCGCCATGCAGCGAACCGGTCGAGGTGAACACCGCCGCCGGCTTGCCGGCCAGCGCGCCGGAAGCCCACAGGTCGCCGGTACCGTCCAGAAAGGCCTTCAGCGGCGCGGCCATGTTGCCGAATCGCGTCGGGCTACCCAGCGCCAGGCCGGCACACCCGCGCAGATCGTCCTTGTCGACGTAGGGCGGACCGTCGGCGGGAATCTCCGGCACCCGCGGCGCGGTCAGCGGGCCGATCGGCGGGACGGTGCGCAGCCGCGCCTCCATCCCGGCAACGCGCTCGACGCCACTGGCCAGTTCGCGCGCCAGCGCCAGCGTGCCGCCGCTGCGGCTGTAGTACAGGACGAGAACATGAGCCATGCGACGCATCCGCGGTTGCCAAGGTCGCGAATGCTGCCGTGATCGCGGTGAGCAGCGAGTCGGCGCCGCGCCCACCCATCGCCCATTGCGTCGGCGCGGTCCTGAACCGATCGTCGAATCGTCGGCCGGCGCGCTGAAGCACAAGGCGGCACCACCCCTTTCGGCCCTTGGGCAGTGCGCGCAAGCGGCGTACCGTCGCGCGAACTTCACCCTCCGTTGACTCGCCGCCGATGTCCCTGCGCCGCACGCTGCTCGCTGTTTCCCTCTCCGCCCTGCTCGGCACCAGCCTGAGCGGCTGCACCGACCCCAAGACTCCCGCCATGGCTGATTCCGCGACACCCGCTCCCGCCACCCCTGCCGCCACGCCGGTCGTGCAGAACCCCTTCTTCGCGCCCTCGACGCTGGCCTTCCAGGCGCCGGCCTTCGACCGGATCCAGACCGAGCACTATGGCCCGGCACTGGCCGAGGGCATGAAGCAGCATCTGGCCGAGGTCGAGGCGATCGCCGCGAATCCGGAGCCGCCCACGGTCGAGAACACGATCGTCGCGCTGGAAAACGCCGGTGCGCTGCTGACCCGGGTTGCGAAGGTGTTCTTCAATCTGACCGAATCGACCAGCAACGAGGCGATCCAGGCAATCCAGAAGGAGTACGCACCGAAGCTGGCCGAGCATCAGGACAACATCCTGCTCAACGCCGCACTGTTCGCCCGGATCGACGCGCTCCAGAGCCAGGCGGCGACGCTGAATCTGGACGCCGAGACCGCGCGGCTGCTGGATCGCTACCACGCCCAGTTCGTCCGCGCTGGCGCGAAGCTGTCCGCCGAGCAGCAGGCGGAGCTGCGGCAGTTGAACAGCCGGCAGTCCACGCTGATGACCCAGTTCAGCGAGAACCTCCTGAAGGACACCGAGGACCTCGCGGTGGTGTTCGATTCCGCCGATGCACTGAAGGGCCTGTCCGAGGGCGAGATCGCCGCTGCAGCCGAGGACGCCAAGGCCCGCGGTCATGACGGCAAGTGGGTGCTGACGCTGCAGCTGCCGACTTCGCAGGGCATCCTCGGCCAGCTGGAGAACCGCGACAGCCGTCGGCGCGTGCACGAAGCCTCGATCTCGCGCGGCGCCCGCGGCAACGCCTACGACAACCGGGCGCTGGTGCTGGAACTGGCCGAGCTGCGCGCCCGTCGCGCCGCCCTGCTCGGCTACCCGAACCACGCCGCGTGGGTGCTGGCCGACCAGATGGCTGGCACGCCGGAAGCCGTGCATCAGCTGATGGGCGGCATGGTCCCCGCCATCGTCGCGCGGGCGCAGCGTGAGGCCGCCGACATCCAGGCGGTGATCGACGCCGAGGGCAGCGGTTTCAAGGCAGAAGCCTGGGACTGGGCGTGGTATTCGGAAAAGGTCCGTCAGCAGAAGTACGACCTCGACAGCAACGCGATCAAGCCCTACTTCGAGTTCGAGCGCGTGCTGAAGGACGGCCTGTTCTTCACGATGGAAAAGCTCTACGGCATCCGCTTCGTCGAGCGCAAGGATCTGCCGGTCTATCACCCGGATGTCCGCGTGTTCGATGTCCTCGAAGCCGACGGCACCCCACTGGGCCTGTTCTACGCCGACTACTTCGCCCGCCAGGGCAAACGTGGCGGCGCGTGGATGGACAGCTTCGTCGACCAGAATGGCCTGACCGGCACCAAGCCCGTCGTGGTCAACGTGATGGGCATTGTCAAGGCCGCCAACGGCGAGCCGACGCTGCTCAGCTACGACGACGTGCAGACCATGTTCCACGAGATGGGCCACGCCATCCACGGCCTGTTCTCGGCGACGAAGTACCCGCTGCTGTCCGGCACCAACGTGCCGCGCGACTACGTCGAGTTTCCCTCGCAGGCCAACGAGGACTGGGCGCTGGACACCGCAGTGCTGCAGAACTACGCGCGCCACTACCAGACCGGCGAGGTGCTGCCAGAAGACCTCTTGAAGAAGCTGCAGGCCGCGCGCAGCTTCAACCAGGGCTTCGCCTCGCTGGAATACATCGCCGCCGCCGAACTGGACATGGCCTGGCACGAGCTGAGCACCGCGCCGAAGGATGTGCTCGCCTTCGAGCAGGAGGCTCTGAAGAAAGCCGGCGTCGATGTCGCGCTGGTGCCGCCGCGCTATCGCAGCAGCTACTTCATGCATGTGTTCCCGGGCGGCTACTCGGCCGGCTACTACGCGTACCTGTGGGCCGAGGCGATTGCCGCCGACGCCTTCCGTCAGCAGATGCAGCTGGGCGGCCTGAAGCGCGAGGTCGGCGATGCCTATCGCGCGGCCATTCTCTCGCGCGGCTACACGCTGCCGCCGATGGACGCCTACCGCGGCTGGCGCGGCGCCGACCCGACGCCGGAAGCCCTGCTGATCCGCCGCGGGCTCAAGGAGGGCTGAGCCCGATCGCGCGCCGGATCCCCTCCGGCGCGCGGTGATTCGGGTTCCAGGCATCGGGCCTCGTCTGGAGGCCCGGTGTGCGTATCACCCCATCAGACCAGCGCCACGGTCGGATGCCGGTGAGCGCAGCGAACCGGACCGGCAAACCAGCGCCAACGTCGGGACCCTATCGCGCAGCGTCGTCCTGCCGGTCCCCGTATTCGGCCAGCAAGCCGGCCAGCGCCGGATTGGGACCGCCGTAACTGACCACCGAGACCTCCAGTCCGGCGTCGCGGTACAGACCGAGCGCGCGGCCCAGCGCCGCAACGATCCATGCCGTGTCGTTGCCGAAGGCACCGCCACCGAGCAGCGTCAGATACAGGCGCCGCTCGCCGCGCTCCGCCGCGTTCAGCACCGCCGCCGCGAAGGTCGCCTCGTAGGCCGCCTCCAGCACCAGTCTGGCGAAGCGCGCCCACACGGCGCGGGGCAGCCCGGAATAGGCCACCGGCAGCGCCGAACAGTAGGCCTGCTGCACCGTATGGCCGGCGCCGGGCAGCGTGACCTCGGTATCCCATTGCAGGCCGACGCGCAGCAGCGCCCGCCAGCCGTCCAGCTCGGCCGCGCTGGCTTCTGCCAGTCGCGCGTCGATCTCGGTCAGACCGGCCGCGCTCGGCAACGCGTAGCCATTGCGCATCTGCCACAGCTGCCCGGTGTTGCCCCACGCCGCGCCGAGGTCGGCCAGCGCATCCAGCTGGCGATCGGATCGCTGACCAGGCTCGCCGTCGACGGGCACGAAGTAGTTTCGGTAAATCAGCCCAGCCGCCGCCGCGATCGCGCAAGCCGGCCCCTGGGTCGGGTCGTACTGATAGATCGTGACGCCCTCCTCCGGCGTCCGACTGGGTCCCACCATCTCCAGCAGATTGAACTGCGAAGCCACCTGGAACAGCGCGCCCGATGACGTGGGAAGCGCGTGCAGGACCCGCACATTGCCGACCCGCTCGGCGAACCGCGTGCGCCCACCCGAGACGCCGCATTGCGCCACCCGCGTGCGCAATTCACCGAGGCTGGGCAATTCCAGCCGTCCACAGCGCATCCGCCGACCGTTGGCACGGGACACCAGAAACTCACCGTCCAGCCTCAGCTGCTCGCGCACGGCCACCGCGGATTCCGCAAAGCCCGTCAAATGCTCGAACCAATCCATGAACTTGCCTCCCGATTCGGAAGATCACCCTGCACTGCCTTCAACCGACGAGCAGCAACACCCAACATCGCCGACACGAGGCTCAGACAGCCGTCCGCGTTGTGGTGCGCCGGCCGTCGCCCGGGTTCAACGCTCCAGACGATAGTTGGCGCCGATCTTGGTTTCACGACCGCTCAGCGCCTCCAGCTCGTAGTGCTCGGTCAGCCGGTAGCGAACGATCACCAGCTGCGCGCTGTCGAACAGCGAGCGGCCAAAGCCGACGAACAGCTTCGGTGACAGCATCTTGCCGACGGTAAAGGCCGGGCTGCCGCCCAGTTCGGCGCTGCTCTCGATGTTGATCTCGACACCGAGACGCTGGCCGACAGTCGCGCCGATCAGTGCGCCGCCCACCGAACCCAGCGCACCGGCAGCGGCCGACAGCTGCTGCCCGTCATTCCCGCTGGCGCTGGACAGCGGCCGGCCGAGCACCAGCCAGGACAGCGCGTCGGAGGCCTCGCGAGGCGGATCGGTGTAGACCGTCAATTCCGGCGCATTGGCGCTGCCGCGCACGCGAACGCCGGCCTTCAACTGGTCGATCGTGCGATAGGCCGAAAAGTCGAAGCCCGGATTGCCGATCGGCGCGTTCGCCCACAGCAGGCGACCGCGGTCGATGGTCAGGTTCTGGCCGTAGGCGCGATAACGGCCGATCAAGTCCAGCGTGCCACTGGCAGTAACCGGTCGGCCCGGCCGACTGCGGACCCGCAAGCCGCCGGTCAACCCCGCATCGAGGCCAAAGCCCTTCAGCTTCAGCGCCGGCCCCAGCGTGTAGCGGATGTCGGTGCGTATCGGCGCCGGCGCGCTCACCGGACGATCCAGCACGACCACGTCGGCACTGGCGGACACGCCCGGCTCGAAGCGTTCGAGGTCGATGCGTCCTTCCGGCAGCCCAAGAGTGCCGGTGGCGACCAGCACACCCTCGCTGGTCTGGATCCGAACCGCCGGCGAGGCAAGCAGACGCACGTTCGGCAAATCGGCAACCAGCACGCGTTCGCCATCGAGCCGGGCGGTCAGTTCGGGCTTTCCATCAGCACCGCGCCTGGCTTCGGCCTCGATCCGCAGCAGGCCCTCGCCCGTGCCGATCGTCCCGGCCAAGGCCGCCGCACCGGGCTCCGGAAAGCTCAGTGCCAACTCGCCGTCGACGATCTTCAGACCGGCGCCCGGCAACTCGGCTTTCAACGCGCTCAGCGTCAGCGCGCCGCCAATGTCCAGCGCCTCGGTCGTCCCGGACAGCGTCAGCCGGCCGGAAAGTCGCCCATCAGGCGCCACCACTTCAGGGCTCAATCCGTCGAGCACGCCCAGGCTCGCGAAGTCCACCTCGACCTGGCCGGACAAGGCCTCCCCACCGAGGCCCTCGACGGTCAGCAACAGCGGGCCGGCGCCCTGCAGCGTGGCTTCGAGGCGCGCACCGATGGCCTGCATCGGGCCCCGGGCCGACAGCCGCATAGTCTCCAGCGCAAAACGCTTGTCGCCCTCCTCCAGAGCCAGAGTCAGCAGCACGGCCGGCGAGCTCAGATCGGCCTCCAGCGCAGTGACGGTCGGGCCCGCCAACGTCAGCCGGGCGCTGCCGTCGAGCACACCCTGCAGAGCCCAGTTCGCATCGGCGGCGCGTGGCACCAGCCCCAGATCCAGGCCGGTGAGCGAGACCGACACCGCACCAGCGGCGGTATCCGCCGTGGACAGGGCGCCCTCGACGCAGAGACTCGCCAGCTCGCGCGTCAGACAGCCGCGCTGTAGCGTCAGCCGGCCGTCGATCAGGCTCAACGGCATCGACGCAGCCAGCTGCAGAGGCGGACCGGGCAATCCGGTCGGTGCCAGCGACAGCTGATCGACCGCGCCGGACCAGCCGCCGGGCTGTACACCACCGCTGCCGCCGAGCGCCACGCGGCCTTGCGGTGTGTCGACCTCAAGGGCGAGGCGATGGCGCGCGGCATCGCCGCTCAAGGTCAGAGTCACTGGCCCGTAGATCGCGTCACCCTGCGTCAGGCTCGCGAGGGTCAGCTCGACCTCGCCAGCGGGCTCGGCCTCAAGCCGCACGCGACCGCGTGCCTCCAGCGCGCCCAGCCGCAAGGGTGCGTCAGTCGTCGAGAACTGTGCGCGGGTCAGCGCAACCTGCCAGTCCAGCGTGTCGCCACGCTGGGTCAGCTCAACCCGACCCTCGGCTTCGGCACCCGGCAGCACTGCGCCCAACGCGCCGAGCTGCACGGTCGCCTGATGGCCGCCATCGATTGGCCGCAGCTCAAGTCGATTGCCATCGAGCTGCGCCGTCAGCGTGCCGGACGGCAAGCCCTCGCCCGACCAGACCACATCGCCGTCCAGCACCAGCGGCAAGCCGCGCCATTCACCGGCCAGTCCGTCCGCGTCCAGCCGCCACGCGCCGGGCGCACCGCTGATCGACAAGGTTCCGTCCAGGCGTGTCGGATGCTCGGGCAGCCAGCGCCGGAGGTCGAGGCGCTTCAGTTCGAAGCGGGAATCGAGCGATTGGTCGGCTTGCCGATAAGTCAGTTGCCCGGTCAATCCCGCATCCGCCAGCGACAGCGTGTCCAGCTGCAATTCGCCGTCGCCCCAACGTCCCTCAATCTGGACCGGAACCGGACCGGCGTCGGGCTGAACCGTCGCGTCGACGCGGAAGTCGAGTTGGTCGTTGCGGCCCCGGAGTTCGGCCTTCAACGCGGCCAGCGCCACCGGCACGTCGGGCCATGCCAGTCCCTGTGCCGTGATCTGCAGGCGCCCGTCGGGCTGTTCCGTTGCCAACGGCCACTCGCCCTCGACTCGCAGGTTGCCGGACCCAAGCCCGATGGTCAGCGGCGCCAGCGTGAGTTGCTGCGCAGTCGCCACCAACTCGGTCCCGTCCAGTTGAAGCGCCTGTCCCTGCACGGTCAGCCGTCCGTCGACACGAATCAGCTTAGAGTCCCCGCTGATGTGCAGATCGGCAGACAGCGGTGCCAGCGACCGCAAGGCCTCCAGCCCGGGTGCGTCGACCGGAACGGTCGGCAGCAACACGTGCAACTCGCCCACCGGTGCCTCGGACACGTCGCGGAATCTGGCGCTCAACTCGGCCGCCAGCGGCGCGGACAGCACGATGCCGAAGTCCAGCGTGTCGGACGGTGCTCCGGTCAGCGCGATCCGTCCAACGTAATCGCCGTAACGGAAATCGCCCTTGAGGTCAGAGGCTTCCGAAAGCCCCACGGTCCCGCTGGCTGTGAGCGAGAGCCCCGGGCCCTGAACGTCGAGACCGTCGATCTCCAGTCGCGTGCCCACACTGCGCACCGACGTCCAGCCGGCATGATCGATCCGGATCGGCGTCGCCCCGGCGATGTCGATGGACTTCAGATGCACCGGCCCGACAAAAAACCGCGGCAATGCCTTGGGCCAGACCCACGCCGGCCGATCGGCGGACGCCGTCTCGTCCGTCGAGAACGCGGCCGGATCGATGCGGATCCCGGTCGCTTCCAACCGTGACAGCATGGGCGTACGCAATTCGCCGACGCGAACCACGGCCGCAAGTGAGAGCTCGTCGATCTCGATCCCCGGCATCGAGAAGCCTTCGATGCGGAGCCCGCGAGCAAGCGAGCCCTGCACACTCTCGACCCGAGCGGTCTCGGGCAATGCTCTGGGCACCAGCCACGAGACGAAGTGCGTCGAATAGACGGCACCCAGCAACACCGCCACGAACAGCAGCGCAGCGCCGGACAGAATCAGCACCCAGCGGCGACGGCGACTCACAGGTCCGGTCCGATGATGAGGTGGAAGCGGACGCCGCCCGGGTCATCGAGAGCGTGAGCGACATCGACACGAACCATCCCGACCGGCGAGCGCCAGCGCAGGCCCAGACCGACCCCGGTGGCCGGATCGAAGTCGCTGCCGCGAAAGGCATTGCCGCTATCGATAAACCCGGCGATCGCGAAGCTGCCGGTCAACCGGCGCTCCAGTTCACCGGACACGGTCAGCAAACGATCTCCGCCAATCACGCCACCCGCCGCATTGCGCGCGCCCAGGGCCTGCCACGCATAGCCGCGCAGGCTGCGATCACCGCCGGCGAAGAAGCGCAACTGAGGCGGCAACTTCGTGTAGTCCTCCGCCTCGGTAAAGCCGACCGCCCCGCGGGTGAGCACCCGCCAGTCATCGCTCAGACCGCGGATCCAGACGCCGGACAACTCGGCCGTTGCAAAGCGACTGCCGCCGCCCAGCCCGCCGGGTGCGGCACGCAGCGTGGCCGCCAGCGACCAGCCACGACGCGGCGCGGTCAGATCGTCGGCTTCCCGCCGCTGCAGGGTCAGCTCCGGGTAGAGCAAGGTCGAGTTGCCCCGTTCTCCACCCACCTCGAAGTCACCGTCGATGAAGTTCACCGCCCCGCGCGCCGCCCACGCACCGAGGTCGCGACGCAGATAGACCGCCAGCGTCGCCAGCCGACTCTCGCTGCTGGTCGTGCTCTCGTCACGCCAGCCGCCCAGCACACCCCAGGCGCGACGCTCGCGCCCTGCGATCGGAATTTCGTACGCCGAAACAAGCCCGGATTGCCGCTGACTCAGGTTGGCCTCCAGCTTCAGCTTGTCGCCGCGGGCATTCACCCAGCGGCGTTCCATCGAGCCGCGCACGCCGAACCCCGAGTCGGTACCGACACTGACGCCACCGCTGTAGGCCGTGCGCAGCGACGGCGTGACTCGAACCTCCACCGGCACCCGACCGTCGGCCAATTCCTCCAGAACGGGCGACACCTCGACAGTCGCGAACCAGCCGGTATCGCCCAGCCGGGTCTGCAATTCGATCAAACGGTCCTGGCTGTAATGCACGGCCCCCTGCCAGGGCACGTAGCCCTGCAGCAGGGCGTTCGGCACCTGATTGCCGACGAACCGTGTCTCCCCGAGGCGGAAACGCGATCCGCTGTCCCAACGCAACTCGACAGCTGCCGATCGGTCGGCAAGCCGCACCTGCACGCGAGCGGTAGTCAACTCAGCTTCGAGGTAACCGCGCTCGGCGAACACCCGCTGGACCGTGGACTTGAAGTCCTCGTAAACCGAGTGAACGAGTACGCTGCCGGTCCGCAGGGGTTGTCGCGCCAGCACCCGTTGCAGCACCGGGTCCGCCTCCGCTTCGCCCGCAATGCGCACGTCGAGCGTGCCTACCCGCACCGGTGAACCAGCATCGACGGTGTAGACCGCCTCGAAGCGAGCGCCAACTTTCTGCAGGCTGGACTCGACCTCGACGTGGTAGTGCCCGAAGGGCTCCAGCGCGGCCCGAATCTGCGAAGGCGCCCGCCGGTGCAGTCGCTCGATCTGTGCCGGTGTAGCGTCGGGGTCGCGACGCAGGGCGCGCAGAGCGATGGCCTTCAGGGCATTGGAGCGCTGAGCGCCGTCCAGACCCTTGAGCGTCACGAGCACCTGATCGACCTGCTCCGCAGCCAGTGCCCGAGGCACACCGGACAGCAGCACGCCGCAGGCACAACACAGCAGACACACCAGTCGAAGGGCAAAGCGGCTCATGCGCGGACAATACCGGAGCCAGCCTCGGATCCATACATCCCCGGGACAGGGCGAACGGCACACTGGAACTTTCCAGAGCCGCGCCGCTCCGTGGCGCCACTGTCCTTCGAGCCTGCGAGGGTTGAACCCGATGAATCGAATTGCTGCTGCCGGTGTCGTGCTGGCTTTGGCCGTCGCCTCCGCATTCATTCTGCGTCCGCCGCCCGGAACGGCGCAGCAGTACCCCAACTCGATCCTCCTGGAGGAACCGACCAACGCCTCCACGCTGGTGCGCACCCTGCCCGTGAGCACCGCGGCCCTGAGTACTGGCGGCGTCGCGCTGCCGGACTTCCGCACCATCGTGCGGGCGAACAGCGAATCCATCGTCAAGCTGGAAGTCGTCACTCAGGGACAGGGCCGCGGCGCCGGCCGTCAATCCCCGGAACAGGACCCGATGTTCGAGTTCTTCCGGCGCTTCGGCGTGCCGCAGCCGGAAATGAGCCCGCAGCAAAGCATGGGCTCCGGCTTCATCGTCAGCGCCGACGGCAAGATCCTGACCAACGCGCATGTCGTCGACAACGCCAGCGAAATCAGCGTCCGCCTGTTCGACCAGCGCCAGTTCACCGCCAAGGTCATTGGTGCCGATCGCAATACCGATGTGGCGCTGATCCAGATCGAAGCCAGTGACTTGCCGACCGTGTCGATCGGTAATTCGGACTCCCTCGAAGTCGGCGAATGGGTGCTGGCCATTGGCTCCCCGTTCGGCCTCGATTTCAGCGCCACGCAGGGCATCATCAGTGCGACCGGACGCCAGTTGCCGGGCGAACGCTTCGTACCCTTCATCCAGACCGATGCGGCCGTCAACCCGGGCAACTCCGGCGGTCCGCTGCTGAATGCCCGTGGCGAAGTCATCGGCATCAACTCGCAGATTTACAGCCGCAGTGGCGGTTACATGGGTCTGTCCTTCGCCATCCCGATCAACTACGCGATGGACATCGCTCGCCAGTTGGAAACCAAGGGCTTTGTCGAACGCGGCTGGCTGGGCGTCGGCATCCAGAATCTCGATCCGACGTTGTCCAAGCGCTTCGGCCTGGATCGCCCGACCGGTGCGCTGGTTGGCCAGGTCATGCCGGGCAGTCCGGCCGACAAGGCAGGCATCCAGGCTGGTGATGTGATTCTGAGCTTCGATGGCAAGCGAGTCGGCAGTTCACCCGAGCTCACGCCGATGGTCGCCGCCACGGCAGTTGGCAGGAAGGTCCCCGTCGAAGTGCTGCGCGACGGTAAGCGGCGCACCATTGATGTCACAGTGGGCAAGTTGGACGAGGCAACAGCCGCCAGTGGCGCTCCCAATGCTGCCCAATCACCCCGTATCGACCTCACGGTCGAGGATTTGACTGACGAGCAGCGGCGACAGATCGGGCTGCGCAGTGGCGGTGTGGTGATCACGGCGGTCGGTCAGGGTCCCGCCGGCCAGGCCGGTCTGCAACGCGGCGATGTCATCATCGAAGTGAATCGCGAGCCAGTCACTAATGCAGCGAGCTTCGATGATCTGATCCGAAAAGGCGGTGACAGCCCGCTGCTCTATGTGCAACGCGGCGAACAGCGAATCTTTATCGCGGTCGAACTTCAGCCGTAACGTCGAGAAACCGCGAAAGCCCGACGCAGAAGATCGCGTCGGGCTTTTTGCTGTCTGAAGATCCGCCAGACGGTAACGCGAACTGATGGGCGTTGATCAGCGCTTCCGGAAGATCAAATCCCGCACCTCATGCCCTAGCCGTAAACCGCGTTGCTCGAAGTGAGTCAGAGGACGGGTGGACGGACGCTGCGCATAGGTGTCAGCCAGATTCTGCAATCGTGGCTCGCCAGACAGCACCTCCAACATGTGCTCGGCGTAATCGACCACATCCGTCGCGAAGTGCAGTTGGCCACCTGATCGCAAGCGATCGGTCAGCAATGAGACAAACGAAGGTTGCACGATTCGACGCTTGTGGTGCCGCTTCTTCGGCCATGGATCCGGAAACCAGAGCCGGAACTCGCCGATCGACTCAGCCGTCAGCTCGGGCAACAGCAGGGCTGCATCTTCTCGCGCAATACGCAGATTCTGAATTTCAGCAGCTTTCGCGCGAGAAAGCAGGAAGCCCACCCCTGGTGGGTAAACCTCGATGCCCAAAAAAAGAGTCGTGGGATCTTGCACTGCCGATGACAATAGCGCTTCGCCATTGCCGAATCCGATTTCGACGACCTCGGGAGACCAACTCTGCGGTCGGAGACGCCAGTCGAAGTGCGGAAAGATCTCGTCCAGTGCTTTGCGCTGCGCATCGGAAAGGCGACCTTGACGCGATGCAAAGCTGCGAATGTGACGTTCCAAACCGAGCCCCCGAAGCTGCGAGCATCAGAGAATACTGCAAACCACACAAGCCGAGGTGGCGGGCGCTTTAAAACTACAGACACACGAACGCCCCGGTGGTGAGCCGGGGCGTTGGTGTTGGGGCATGGGTGCCTGGTGGTGACCTACTCTTGCATGCGGATGCACACTACCATCGGCGCAGGTTCGTTTCACTTCCGAGTTCGAGA
>Ga0075154_10000385_pt1 | contig 37897 bp, 26 predicted proteins | sample JI71714BDNA_FD_70965 | JGI IMG/M metagenome (GOLD analysis project Ga0075154, IMG submission 70965) | Wastewater effluent complex algal communities from Wisconsin, to seasonally profile nutrient transformation and Carbon sequestration -... | ecosystem: Engineered > WWTP > Effluent > Algae... | reverse complement strand
CCACCCGATTCCCCGCCGCATCCAGCGTATCCAGCACCCGCCGCGTCGAACTCACCTCGCTGACCAACCGATCGGCCACGTCGTAGGTGTACGTCGTCACCTGCGGCGTACTGCCGTCCCCCACCGTCAGCGACGTCCGATTGCGATTGTCGTCGTACAAATAAGGCTCCGCATGCAGCGTCCAGCCCGCAAATGATCAAGCCAATCGCAGCTTGAAAGACCTCGCAATAATTCGCCAATCGTCGATCCATGCGCTCGGCAATTCTTGATAGCCCTCAAGGAAAAACTTCTGAAGTTCACCGCCCGAGTTTCCAACCGCCAGCAAGTCGATTTCCTCTCGTGGCGGCTTGAACCCGTCTGGCTTCCGAGGATCTCCGACATACTCCGCAAGAATACGACGCGACTCTACGACACCATCAAACTCCAAACTGCCAACATACGGACCCGCTCGCTCGTTTGCAAGTGGATGATTTCCGAGCACCAGCAGTCCTTTCACAGGGATGATGATTCTTTGCCCAATTATCAATCTGGAACCAAAAAGTGCATTCCGTGAAAAACAACGCATTGAAGTAACTTTCAACTTCTCTCATTGCGCCACCTTCTGAAGCATCGTCAAACGAACACTTTTTGTGGGGATGATTCTGGATGTCTCCATCAACCAATCCGCAACGCAATTGCGATAGCCATCGCACTCACCCCGGGCGTTGCCATACTATTATAATAATTTCTTCAGTCCGATCTACAATTTTATAACTACTCGCCACCTTTCATTTTTCGAATGACACCCCTTACAGATTCGAGCGTCCCTCTTGTTTCACCATAAAAATGCACATGCCCCTTGCTTTTGGGACAAAACATACCAAGTGGCATTTTGGGCCGCTGAACCCCTTCAGGGATGACTGCCAGCATCGCACCGCAGACTGGACACGCAAGTTCCATGCCTTCTTGCCAGAGTCGAAGAGCGCGCACACCGGCCATTGTTTCACTGTCATAGATCATCAAGGTCACTCCCAATCTGCAACCGGAACCTATCCAACTGGAAGATCCTGGCATTCTGACGTTTTCCGAATATAGATCCCTTGCTAGCCTTTTCAGATTCAATTGAAATGAGCAACCATCGAAGCCAATTGAAATCAACCTCCATTGCTTGACCAAACCACCATGGCACAAATCCTGACCCCAAAATCACTCACAACCCAATCTGATTAGCTCATACTCCATCGCAACCTTGACGATCTCATCCACCGACATCAGAGGAAAAGCATGAAAAACAAGGTCACTTACGTTCGGATGAGGGACTAGACGCTCAAGTTCAGAAAGAGCCCCATTCAATTCCTCGCCGGAAAAACTTGGCTCTTTAATTCTTTCAACCAAAGAGCGCACACGATCAGCGCCGTCATTCCTTTTCATCATGGCACCTCAAGGCACGTAGCGCTGGATGCAGCTTCGGGGCGAGAATTGTTGGATTAATTAAAATAGTAAAATGCCTCTCTTTCATCGCCGTTTCTCCCACCTCAAGCGCTGCGGTCGACTCTGCGCTACAGCAGAATAGGCTAGCTATACAGACGAGCAGCGAGTTACCGAGAAAAGATCCACACCCAACGATTCAAGATGTCTCTCAAAATCAACCTGGCCGAAATTCTTGAGATATGCCATTTCACCATCGTAAATCGGGAGTGCGAACAGGCACCTTGCTTCAACTCCCCCAAAACGAAAACCGGCGAAATCCGGCGGCAAGATATAGGGGCTGCACATGTAGAGTGCAGACTCCTTGCCGAACTTCTGCGCCATTGCAGGCGAGGCATTTCCCAGTCCGGAAATATAACCACCAGCAGCCAATTTCGAATCTCCCTTTGAAATCGTAAATCCAGCATTGGCCAGCACATGCGGAATTTCATCAAACAATCCATCCACAGGGCAAACCATCTCGACAGCGGAGGAGAGAAATCTGGCTAGGCCCAAAGTCGCGAATACAAGACAGCCTTCGATTACGCCTTCGTAGGCAAGCACTTGAATTGAATGCTCGAAATCAGGATCACGAAACACCCGCCTCCAGGCTGGTTTTCCCAGGTACTTCTCATAGTGATCGAGCCAGATCTCGCCAATCATGGATTTTCCCCAAGGCTTCCAAATGCCACAAACCCATGTATTGAGGTCATGGCCCAACATGTGATCCGAATGTGGCAACACCGTACCGCGCAGCTTGACATTTCGCCCCGCAATCACTGTGGTAAAAATCAACAGCCATGCCAAAGGCCCGCAGATGCGCGAACAACTGCGCGAAAGGCCAGGATCTTTCGTTCATTGCTGTCCCGGAATTCGATGGCTGCTTTCCTGTCGATTGTGCACGATCGTCACTATTTCGTGACGATCTTGGGCAGTCCAGGTCCGTCGCCGCTTCCCCGCGCGTGAGGTCGCTGAACCCTGGCCTGCCGATCCGTACGACGTGACCGATTGCACACGCAAGAGCAACCGCAGCGCGCGCATTCTGCGAGCGAATGTTCGTTCGCATCCAGGACCATGACCGACGACGACCGCCCCACCACTCGACAGCGTGTGCTCGATGCCGCGCTGCGCTGTTTCGCCCGCGACGGCTTCCACGGCGCCTCGATGCAGCAGATCTGCGCGGACGCCGGGGTGTCGCCGGGTGCCTTGTATCGCTACTTCCGCTCGAAGGACGACCTGATCGTGGCGCTGGTCGAGGCCGATCGCGAGCACGCGCTGGCGATGCTGCATGCGGCGCTGGATCGGGCCGATCCGCGTGATGGGCTGCGCGCGCTGGTGGGTGCGGCGGCGTCGGACTTGCGCGATCCGGACCGGATGGCGATGCGGCTGGAGGTCAGCGCTGAGGCGGCGCGCAATCCGCGGGCGCGCGAGGCGGTGTTGTCGCTGCATCACGCCGCGATCGCGGTGATTGCCGCGCATATCGCCGATGGCCAGGACCGCGGCGTGTATGGCCGGCATCTGCCGGCCGAGTCGCTGGCCCGGCTGTTGATGGCGCTGGGCGATGGCATCGGCTGCTGGTGCGCGCTGGAGATGCCAGCCGCGCCGGAAGCGCTGCAGGACGCGATGCGCCAGGCGGTCGAGCGGCTGCTGCTTCCGAACCTTCCCGATTCCCCCTGCTGAGAACCCCGCCATGCGTACCCTGCTGGCTTTGTTGTTGCTGTTGGCGAGCACCCTGCCCGCCGCCCAGACCTCGACTGCGGTCGAGGTCGAGACCGCGCCGCTGTCCACCCTGCTGAAGGGGCTGACGCGGACCGCGCCCGCCACCGTGCAGGCCCGCCACGAGGCGGAACTGGCCGCCGAGGTCGGCGGGCGCATCGCCGAGGTCCGTGTCGATACCGGCGAGACCGTCGCCGCCGGGGCGGTGCTGGCGCGGCTGGATGATCGCGACGCCCGGTTGTCGCTGGCGCAGGCCCGCGCGCAGCGCGAGGCCGTGGCGGCGCGCTTGTCGCTGGCCGAGGTGCGCGCGGAGCGCGGGCAGCGGCTGGGCGCGGAGAAGTTCATCTCGGCGGACGAGCTGAAGGCACTGGTCACCGAGGTTCAGATCGCCAAAGCCGATCTGAATCTGGCGACCGTCGGCGTGCAGCAGGCCGAGCGGGCGCTGGCGAAGACGGTCATCAAGGCGCCGTATGCGCTGGTGGTGCGCCACCGGCTCGCGCAGGCCGGCCAGCAGGCCAGTCCGGGCCAGGCGCTGTTTGCCGTAGTCGACGCCGATGCCCCCGAGATCGCGGCCCGCGTCGATGCCGGGTTGCGCGCCGGGCTGGAGGGCGCAGACATGCAGTTCGTCGACGGCAGCGGCCGGTATCCGCTGACGCTGGTCCGCGTGTCGCCGGTGCTGAGTCCGGGCACCCGAACGCACGAGCTGCGGCTGCGCTTCGCGGACGCCGAAGCCGCCATCGGCAGCGAGGGCCGCATCGAGTGGCAGGACCGTGAGGGCCTGCTGCCGGCCGAGTACCTGAGCCGACGCGGTAACCAGCTCGGGGTGTTCGTGCTGGAGGGCACGGCTGCGGCGCCGGTGGCGCGCTTTGTCGCGGTGCCGGATGCCGAGGACGGCCGCCCCTTCCGCGCGGCGCTGCCGGCTGACACCCGCGTGATCACCCGCGGTCGCCTGCAGCTGGCCGATGGCACGCCGCTGAAGCTCGCCGCGCCGGCCGCACCGCCGGCGACACGCTAGTGGCCGGAGCCGACGCCATGCGCTTCTTCCGACTGCTGATCACCAATGGGCCGCTGGCCAACATCGCCTTCGGCGTGTTGCTGGTGCTGGGCTTCCTCGCCTACTTCACGATGCCGCGCGAGCAGGACCCGGAGATCAATTTCAACTGGGTCAACATCACCACCGTGCTGCCCGGCGCCTCGGCCGAGGACGTCGAGGCCCGCGTCACCGCGCCGCTGGAGGATGCGATCCGCGGCGTGCAGGACGTCCGCTTCGTGTCCTCGACCTCGCGCGAGAGCGTGTCGAACGTGCTGGTCCGCTTCGAGGACCTGTCGCCGCGGATTTTCGACAAGCGGATCAACGACCTGCGTCGTGAGCTGCAGAACAAGGCCGCCACCGAGCTGCCCGACGACGCCGAGGATCCGCAGGTGCTGGAGATCACCACCAGCAACGGCTTTCCGACCGCGGTGGTCGCGCTGGTCGGTCAGGCCGATGACGAGCTGCTGCGCCGCACCGCCTACAACGTGCGGCTGGACCTGGAACGGCTGGCCGGCGTCGACCGCGTGCTGGCGATCGGCTTCGATCGGCCGGAGCTGACCGTCAGCGTCGACCCGCAGGCGCTGGCCGGTCGCGGGCTGGACGCCGCGGATGTCGCCGACAGCGTGCGCGCCTGGTACCGCGACGTGTTCGCCGGCCGCACCCGCGTGGCCAGTGGCGAGTGGCTGATCCGCGCGCAGGGTCAGGATCCGGACCCGGACGTGCTGGCGCAGCTGACGGTCGGCGACGCCATGGGCGGGCCGCGGGTGCCGCTGGACAGCGTCGCCGGCATCGAGCGCAGCCGCGAGCGGCCGAGCCAGAAGGTACTGTTCAACGGCCAGCCCGCGGTGCTGATGTCGATCACCAAGCAGAGCGGCGTCAACACGCTGCAGATGCTGGACCGGATCCGCGGCTATCTGGACGACCGCAACCCAATCCTCGCCGAGGCCGGCCTGGCGCTGGCGCTGGCCGATGATTCCACCGTGCCCACCCGCGAGGCGCTGGCGATCATGGAATCGAACGCCGTCGTCGGCCTGATTCTGGTGTTCGCGGTCTGCTGGATCTTCCTCGGCACCTCGATCTCGCTACTGGTGACCAGCGGCATCCTGTTTTCGGTGGCGGGCACCTTTCTGGCGCTGGACGCCACCGGCAACACGCTCAATACCGCCGTGCTGCTCGGCATCGTGATCGTGCTCGGGATGCTGGTCGACGACGCCGTGGTGATCGTCGAGGACCTGTACTACCGGATGGACCGCGGCGAGCCGGTGCTGGAGGCCACGGTGGCGGCGATGCGCTCGGTCGCGCTGCCGGTGATCGCCTCGGTCGCCACCACGATCGCCGCCTTCCTGCCGCTGATGCTGCTGCCCGGCATCGTCGGCAAGTTCATGTTCGTGATCCCCTTCGTGGTCACGGTGGGCCTCGTGGTCAGCCTGATCGAGGCCTTCTGGATCCTGCCGGCGCACGTGGTGTCGCTGAAGTCGCGGCCGGCCGCGACCGGTCCGAGTCGCGCGCCGAAGTGGCTGCAACGCTTGCGCGCGCAGATCGTCGCCCGCGGCGAGGCCAACCAGCGGCTGCGCCGGCGTTTCACCCACTGGCTGCGGGTGCGCTACACCCGCTCGCTGTTGCTGGCGATGCGGCATGCGTGGATCAGCGGGCTGGGCGCGCTGGCGCTGATCCTCGGCGCGGTCGGGGCGGTCGCCGGCGGCGCGGTCAAGTTCGAGTTCTTCGCCTTCGACGCGATGCGGGTGTACTACATCAACGTCGACATGCCGCCGGGCTCGGCGCTGGAGGAGACGCTGGCGCAGGCCGAGCGCGTCGCCGAGGTCGCCCGCGCCGAGCTGCGCCCCGACGAGGCGCGCAGTGTCTATGCACAGGCCGGCATCAAGTTCACCGACGTCGAGCCGCTGTACGGGGACCCGTATGGCCAGGTGCAGATCTCGCTGAACCCGCGGGTCGGCGACATGCGCACCACCTCGGAGGTGGTCGAGGCGATGCGCGCGCGGATCGAGTCGCTGCCCGGGCCCTCGCGCAATTCCTTCTTCATCGTCTCTGGCGGCCCGCCGCGCGAGCGGCCGATCAACGTCAAGGTCCGCTCCGACGATCCGGCCGAGTTGCGCGCCGCCGCCGACGCGGTCAAGGCCATCGCCGCGCGGATTCCGGGTGCCCGCGACGTGGTCGACGACGACGTCGCCGGCCGCGCCCAGCTGGTCCTGACCTTGAACCGCGAGGCGATCGCCGCCGCCGGCATCGACCCGGCCCGCGTGCAGCGGCTGATTCGGCTGCATGGCGAGGGCGAAATCGTCGCCGACCTGCGCGTCTCCGGCGAGAAGCTCGAGGTCCGCGTCCGCGCGCCGGAACGCCGCTTCGAGGACGTGACCCAGCTGCTGGCCGACCCGATCAGCTTGCCGGGCGGTGGCGTCACCACGCTGGGCGCGCTGGTCGAGTACGAGACCACCACCGGCCGCGGCCTGATCCGCCGCCACCAGCTGCGCCGCACCATCACCGTGCTGGGTGACCTCACGCCCGGCAGCACCGACACCGTGCAGGCTGCCCGCCTGTTGCGCGAAGGCTGGGAGCAGGTCCGCGCGCAGTACCCCGGCGCGGATCTGGACTTCTCCGGCGAGCTGGAGGACATCCAGGAATCGCTGAGCGCGATGCCGCCGCTGTTCGCGATGGGGCTGGGCCTGATCTACCTGATCCTGGCCGCGCAGTTCCGCAGCTACTGGCAGCCGCTGCTGGTGATGGTCACCGTGCCACTGGCCTTCACCGGCGTGATCCTCGGCCTGCTGCTGACCGGCTATCCGGTGTCGCTGTACACGCTGTACGGCGTGATCGCGCTGACCGGCATCACCGTGAATGCCTCGATCGTGCTGATCGACGCCGCCAACGACCGCCTGTCGCGCGGCATGGGCCTCCTGCACGCCACCGTCTACGCCGCCCGCCGCCGCGTCATCCCGGTGCTGATGACCAGCACCACCACCATCGCCGGCCTGATCTCGCTGGCCTTGGGGATCGGCGGTGCCTCGCTGGTGTGGGGCCCGGTGGCCAGCGCGATCGTCTTCGGCCTCGGTTTCTCGACCGTGCTGACGCTGTTCGTGGTGCCGCTGCTGTACCGGCTGGTGATGGTCCGCTCGCCGCGAGTGGGGGTGGGGCACTGAGGGTTGCGCGTAGCGGGCGGGTCCGAATCACCCCGCGGCGCCGGTGAACGGCCGGTGCCGCGGAGCCTCGGGCATGCTTGCGTATCGCCTGTGGTGCCTCGGTCCTGCCGTCGTGAGCCGCTATCAACCGCCCTACACGCTGACCAGCGACATCGTCCGTCAGATTGCCGAAGTCGCTGAACTGCTCGGGCGCTTCGAAGCGCAGCAGGAACGCGAAGACCCGCTGCGGCTGCGCCGCATCAACCGCATCCGCACCGTGACCGGCTCGCTGGCCATCGAGGGCAACACCCTGAGCGAGGCGCAAATCACCGCGATCCTCGACGGCCGAAGCGTCATCGCCCCGCCGCGCGAGATCCTGGAAGCGCGCAACGCCCTTGCGGTCTACGAGGCGCTGCCACGCTGGGATCCGCTGGCCGAGTCCGATCTGCGGGCGGCGCATCGCCAGCTGATGCACGGCCTGGTCGACAGCGCCGGCCACTATCGACGCGGCGGTGTCGGCGTCATGGCCGGCCGCGAGGTCCTGCATCTGGCACTGCCGGCGAGTCAGGTCGATCGACTGATGCACGAGCTGTTCGGCTGGCTCCGCGACAGTCCGGAGCACCCGCTGATTCAGAGTGCGGTGTTCCACTACGAATTCGAATTCATCCACCCCTTCGACGACGGCAACGGTCGCATGGGTCGGCTGTGGCAAACGCTGCTGCTCAGCCGCTGGCGCCCTCGTCTCGCCCATCTGCCAGTCGAAAGCCTGGTCCATCGCCACCAGGCGGCCTACTACGCCGCACTGCAGGCCAGTAATGAACATAGCGACAGCGCGCCCTTTATCGAATTCATGCTGACGATGATCCGCGACGCCCTGCGCGAAAACCTCAGCCCCCAGGCGACCCCCCAAGCTGCCCCCCAGGTCATCGAGCTACTGCGATGCCTCGACAGCGAGCGCAGTCGCGCCGAACTGCAGTCGGCGCTGGGCCTTGCGGACCGCAAGTCCTTCCGGCAGCGCTACCTGCAACCCGCGCTGGACGGCGGCTGGATCGAACCCACCCGCCCCGACCACCCCAGCAGCCCGGCGCAGCGATATCGGCGCACCGGGCTCGGGGAGCGACTGGTAGCGGGGTTGGCGCCCTGATCCGGGCGCCGCAACTCGGCAAGATCGGGAACGCGCGGCGCGGGCCGGATCGGGAGACTGGCCGCACCCCCACCGAATGGAACCGACCATGCGCAGCAGCCAACGTCAGGAATACGCCCGCCGGATCGAACAGACGCTGGAGGAATTGCGGCGCTGTATCGCCGCCGGCGAGCCGCCGTCGCTCGAGGAACTGGCCGTGCAGGCGGCGTTGTCGCCCTTCCACTTCCATCGGGTGTTCCGGCTGATGACCGGCGAGAGCGTGGGGGCGGCGATCACGCGGATCGGGCTGGCGCATGCGCTGCCCGCGCTTGAAGCCGCGACGCTGGAGGAAGCCACCGCCCGCAGCGGTTACGCCACCGCGCAGGCCTTTGCGCGGGCGCTGAAGGCGCAGACCGGCAGCAGCCCGAGCGCGCTGCGTGCCGATCCCGAACAACGCGGGCTGCTGGCCCGGATGCTGGCCGATGCCCCGATGGACCCGACGATGCGCCCTGCCCTGACGATCAGCGTCACCTCGACCGCCCCGCTGCAGCTGGTCGCGATCCGCAATGTCGGCGACTACCGCGAATTGAACCGCGGCTACGGGCGGATCTTCGAGCGGGTGCTCGGCGAAGTGCCCATGGACGCGATTCTCGGCCTGTACGGCGTGCCGCACGACGATCCGCGCGATACGCCGGCGGCGGACTGCCGCTTCGACTGCGCGCTGCAGCTGGCGGCGCCGGTCAGTACCGACGCGGAACTGCGCGTGCTCATGCTCGACGGCGGCCCGTGCCTGGCGATGGAGCACGCCGGCGACTACGACCGGATTCACGACGCCATCGACGCGCTGTATCTGCATGCCATCGACCAGGGACTGACGATCGGCGCCGGCCCGCTGTACATCCACTACCTCGACGACCCCGAACAGGTGCCGGAGGCCGAGCTGCGGGCGGTGGCCTATCTGCCGATCGTCAGCGACTGACCTGCGAGGTCCGCGATCGGGCGACCGGCCTGGCCAGGCTTGGCGAGCGACTCTGGTGGGAGCCGACCGCCCAGTTCAGCGAGCAGGTCGAGGTTACGGGCCTCAGTGCCAGTCGCGGCTGCCGGTACTGAGCCCACCGAGCAGCTCGGTCCAGTCCTCCAGCGTGTGCAGGATCAGATGCTGCACGCCCTCGGCGCGCTGGACTTTGCCGCGCACACCGAGCAGCTGGGCGTCGGCCAGCGCGCGGCGGTGTGCGGTGGCGACCTGCGGCCAGACGATGGCGTTGACGTGGCCGTGCTCGTCTTCCAGCGTGACGAAGGTGACGCCGCCGGCGGTCTGCGGGCGCTGGCGCATCCGCACCAGACCGGCATAGCGGACGAACTGGCCGTCGGCGATCCCGGCCAGCGCGCGCGAGCACAGGCAGCGGCGGGCGAGCAGCCGACCGCGCAGCAGCGCCAGCGGATGCGGCCCCAGCGTCAGGCCGGTGCTGCGGTAGTCGGCGACCAGGTCCTCGGCGGTGCTCGGCAGCGGCAGGGCCAGCGCGGCTTCCGGCGGCGGCGCGACCTCGGCGAACAGCGGCGGTGCGCGCTCGACGCCGGCCAACGCCCACTGCGCCCGATGCCGATGACCGGCCAGCGCCTTCAGGGCGCCGGCGTCGGCGAGCAAGCCGGCCTCGGCAGCATCCAGCCGGGCGCGACGACACAGGTCATCGACGTCGCGGAAGGGCGCCTGCGCGCGGGCATGGACCAGCCGCTGCGCCGCGGCCTCGGGGAAGCCGGACACCAGCCGGAAGCCGAGCCGGATCGCCGGCTGGCCGCTGGGGAGGTTGGTGTTGGCTTGTCTGTCTTCGGTGGGCTTCAGTCGGTCCGGTGGTGCGGGACTGGTGTCGAGATCGCCACGGCGCGGCGCGCCTCGCGATGACGGAGCTTCGGGGTGGGTGTCGAGATCGTCACGGCGCGGCGCGCCTCGCGATGACGGAAGCTCGGGGTTGGCGGGTCCAGCTGCGGCCATGCCGCATTCCCCACGATTCGTCATCGCGAACGCAGTGAAGCGATCCCGGACTGCCTCGATGACGTGCGACGGCGAGCCACCGCTTACCGGCGTACCAGCTGCCTTCGAGCCTGTCTCCAGCGTGCAGTCCCAGAGGCTATGGCGTACATCTACCGGCCGCACCACGATGCCGTGGCGGCGGGCGTCCTGCAGGATCTGGTCGGGCGTGTAGAAGCCGAGCGGCTGGCTGTTGATCAGGCTGGCGGCAAACGCGGCCGGCTCGTGGCATTTGAGCCAGCAGCTGGCGTAGGTCAGCAGCGCGAAGCTGGCGGCGTGCGACTCGGGGAAGCCGTAGCTGCCGAAGCCCTTGATCTTCTCGAAGATTTCCTCGGCCCAGTCGCGGCTGTAGCCGCGCGCCAGCATGCCGGCGAGCAAGCGCTCGCGATGCGGCTCCAGCCCGCCGCGGCGTTTCCACGCCGCCATCGAGCGGCGCAGCTGGTCGGCCTCGCCGGGGCTGAAGCCGGCGGCCTCGACCGCCAGCTGCATCACTTGCTCCTGGAACAGCGGCACGCCCAGCGTGCGCTCGAACACGCCCTTCAGCGCCGGCGGATAGTCCACCGGCTCCTCGCCGCGCCGCCGCCGCAGGTACGGGTGGACCATCTCGCCCTGGATCGGCCCGGGCCGGACGATCGCGACCTCGATCACCAAGTCGTAGAAGCAGCAGGGTTTCAGCCGCGGCAGCATCGCCATCTGCGCGCGCGACTCGATCTGGAACACGCCCAGCGTGTCGGCGCGGCTGATCATCGCGTAGGTGGCCGGATCCTCGGCCGGGATCGTCGCCAGCGTCAGCCGACGCCGGCCGGACTGTTCCAGCAGCGTCAGGGTCTTGCGGATCGCGGTCAGCATGCCGAGCGCGAGGCAGTCGACCTTCATCAGCCCCAGCGTGTCGAGGTCGTCCTTGTCCCACTGGATGACGGTGCGCTCGGCCATCCGCGCGTTCTCGACCGGCACCAGCGTCCACAGCGGGTGCTCGGAGATCACGAAGCCGCCCGGATGCTGCGACAGATGCCGCGGAAAGCCGGTGAGCTCGCTGGCCAGCGCCAGCACCCGGCGCATCAGCGGCGTGTCCGGATCGACGCCGCGCTGACGCAGGTCTTCGGGTCCGGGCATGCCCTCGCCCCAGCGATCGGCCAGCGAGGTCAGCGCCTCGATCTGCTCGGGCGGCAGGCCGAAGGCGCGGGCCACGTCGGTCAGCGCGCCGCGGCTGCGGTAATGCGTGACCACCGCGGTCAGCGCCGCGCGCTCGCGACCGTAGCGGCCGAACACGTACTGCAGCACCTCCTCGCGGCGCTCGTGCTCGAAGTCGATGTCGATGTCCGGCGGCTCGTTGCGCTCGCGCGAGACGAAGCGCTCGAACAGCAGACTGCTGCGCGCCGGGTCGATCTCGGTGACGCCGAGGGCGTAGCAGACCGCCGAGTTGGCGGCGGAGCCGCGACCCTGGCAGAGGATCCCGCGCGAGCGGGCGTAGCGGACGATGTCGTGGACGGTGAGAAAGTAGGACTCGAAGCGCAGCTCGGCGATCAGCGCCAGCTCGTGGTCCAGCTGCGCCTGCACGGCCTCCGGCACGCCGGCCGGCCAGCGCCGCGCGGCGCCGTCGGCGGTGAGTCGTCTGAGCCAGCTCGCGGCGCTCTCGCCCTCCGGCACCAGCTCGCGCGGGTAGGTGTAGCGCAGCTCGGTCAGGCGGAAGCGGCAGCGCGCGGCGATGGTGAGCGTCTCGGCCAGCAGCGCCGGCGGGTAGATCGCCGCCAGCGCAGGCCGATAGCGCAGGTGCCGCTCGCCGTTCGGGAAGAGTCGCCAGCCGGCCTCGGCCAGCGTGAGCCCGTGGCGGATCGCGGTCAGCGTGTCGGCAAGGGCGCGGCGACGGCGCACGTGCATGTGGACATCGCCGCTGGCCACCCGCGGCAGGCCGAGCCGCTCGCCCATCGCCGTCAGCCGCGCCAGTTCGGCGGCATCGTCCGGGCCGCGCAGCAGCTCGACCGCGATCCACAGCCGGCCGGCGAAGCGCTCGATCAGCCAGGCCGGCGGGTCGCTGCCGTCGGCGGCCGGCAGCCACAGGCCGAGCAGGCCGGTGAGCCCCTCGGCGATCGTGTCGACGTCGCTCGGCAGCGCGCGGTAGCAGCCCTTCTCGGCGCGCCGCCGCGCCAGCGTGATCAGCCGGCACAGCGCTTGGTAGCCGGCGAGGTCGGTCACCAGCAGCACCAGCCGGCAGCCGGGCCGCCCGGCCTCGGCGTCGATGGCGAGTTCGCTGCCGACGATCAGCCGGACGGCATGGCGCTCGGCGGCCTCGTGGGCGCGGACGATGCCGGCGAGGCTGCACTCGTCGGTAATGGCGAGTGCGCGGTAGCCGAGCGCGGCGGCGCGGGCAAACAGCTCGTCGGCCTGCGAGGCGCCGCGCTGGAAGCTGAAGGCCGACAGGCAGTGCAGCTCGGCGTAATCGGGGTCACGCGGGTTGGCAGAGATCTCCATGGTTGCCGGGTCCCCGGAGGTCCATGCCGCCGCCTCAGCCGAACCAGCCATGCAGCCAGTACGGCCCGTCATGGCCGGCCGCGCGATAGACCCAGGCGCGCCGGCCCTCGCGGGTCAGCACGATGTAGTAGTCGCGGCGCAGGTCGGCGCCGCCGAAGGGGCCCTGCGTCGGGGCCGAGCCTGCACCGTCGCCCGCCGGCGGGCCGGGATCGACCAGGCCACTGCCGACAGCGGCCGCGACCACGGGCGGGTCCAGATCCCACCAGCCGGCCTCGATGCGCTCCGGGCCGGCCAGCACCGCGACCACCGGGCTCTGCAGCGGGATCGGCGTCGGCAGCAGCCAGGCCGGTCGCAGCAGGGCCGGCAGGGTCGCGTCAGCCGGGTCACGCCGGCGCCCGGCCGGGGTGTCGCCAGTGACCGGGACGCAGCGGCTGGCGCGTTCGGGCCGATGGTCGGCCTGCACCTGCAGCCCCTGCACGGCCGCGTCGCCGAGACGGGCGCGCAGCCGCTCGCAGAGCGCGGGCCACGGCAGGCTGCCGGGCGGCCGCGCCTCGAACAGGTCGACGGCCGGCGGGCGATAGCGCGGCAGGGTGTCGGCCTGACCGGACAGCGCCAGCACCGGCCCCGGCAGCGTGAGCTGCGCCAGCCGCTCGCGGGCCAGCTCGAAGATCAGCGCCGCGTCGCGGCTGGGCTCGGCGAGGCCCAACGCCTGCGCGGTCTCGGGCACCGGGCTGCCGCGGGCGTGGGTCAGGCGCAGTTGCCAGCGCTGCACGGCGCCGTCCAGCGCGCGCAGCCGCTGCACCAGCCCGTCGACCAGCCGACGCAGCGGAAACAGCAGCATGCCGGTGGCGGCGACCTCGCAGGGCAGCTCGATCACGGCCTGCCAGCGCTCGGCCGGCGTGTGCAGCGCCAGCGTCACCGGTGCCCGGCCGCACAGCTGGTCCAGCCCGCGCAGCAGACTGGCCGGAAAACGCCGCGCCAGCGCGTCGCGCGGCAGGGCCAGCACCTGTCGGAGCCGCCGCAACCCGCTGCGCCTGAGCACCTCCAGCGTGCGCTCGTCGAGCAGCGCGGCCTCCAGCGGCAGCTGGCCGAGGGCGCCGGTCAGCGCCTCGGCCGGAATACCGGCATCGGCCTCGACGTTGGCCAGCACGCGGGCGGCGTAGGGGTTCGGCGCGGCAACCAGCCGGTAGTGCACGCCCAGCGCATCCAGATCGGCGCGCAGCTTGAGCCGCAGGATCGGCCAGTCACCGAACAGCGAGCGGCTACCGCCGACCTCGAAAACCACCGCGTCGGCCAGATCGCGGCTGACCTGGTTGCTGTAGCCATGCGCCCAGTCGGCCAACAACAGCTGCAGCGCCGCAGTACGCGCCGGATCGTCGGTCAGACAGCCGAAGCCGTCGGCCCGGGCGCGGGCCACCGGCAGCGGCATGCCGGCTCTGAGCCCCAGCGCGGCCGCGGCTGGGTTGACGTCGAGCAGCACCGGCCGATTCGCCGGGCCGCCGAGCAGCACCCACGGTCGCGCCGGATCCGGCGCACTGCGCAGGGCGGCGTCGAGCGCCAGTTGCGGAAGCCACAGGCAGACCCAGTCCATGATCCGGCCTCAGTGCGTCGGCAGCGGCAGCGGTGCCGACGGCGGTGCGCCGCCACGACATTTCAGCACGCGCAGCTGCCGCGGCCGCGTCGACAGCGCCACCCGCACGGCCGCCGGTGAGCTCTGGCTGGCCGCCGCCAGCGGCCGGAACACGAAGCCTGGACACTGACCGGCCTCGGCCGCCACCTGCAGGCGGCGCAGCAGGCGGTCGTCCCCGCGCGGCAGCCAGCCCAGCACCGCCGCGCAGGCGCCGGTCCGCAGGCACTGCTCCAGCGCCCACGGTGCCTGCTCCGGCGTGCAGTCGATGATCCGCAGCTGCGTCAGATCGATGCCGGCCCGCTGCCAGGCCGGCGCATAGGGCGGATGCGGCGGTGCGACCAGCGCCAGCGGTCGACCGCTGCGGCTCAAGCCGGCCAGCGCTGGCGCCAGCAGCGCGAACTCGCCGATACCGTGGCCGGCGATCAGCAACTCGCTCAGCGCGGCCTGCGGCCAGCCGCCACCGGGCAGCACGGCGTCCAGCGCGGCATGGCCGCTGGCCACCACCGGTAGCCGGGCCGCTGGCTGGCCACGCCCGCGCCACAGCCGTCGCTGTTCCAGCAGCGGGGTCAGATCGACGGCGGCATTGCCGTCAGCGGACCGTGTGCCGAGCGGGCTGACGACGCTCGCCGTTCCGACAGGACGTCGGAACGGAAGGACGCGACTCGCGGCTGGCTGCCGGAGCTCGGTGAAGATCGCACTGTCCATAGTGGAAATTCTTACAGTATCCGGGTCGGTCGGATACTGCCTGCGTGCTGTCTCACCGGCTGAGACAGCCAGACTTGCAGCGCGGCGCTGTGGTTGATGCAGTCATCGGCGACTGACAGCGCGGACGGGCATGCGCTGCCGGCGCCGAGGACACCGAGGGATCGGTAGTAGCGGCCCTGCCGCCCGCCTGTCTGCGCGAACTCAGCGCACCGCGACGCCGCCCTTGTAGACCTGCACGACCCGCGTGGTGGCCTCGATGTCGGTCAGCGGGAAGCCATCGAGGACCACGACGTCGGCGTAACGGCCGACCTCCAGGCTGCCGACGTTCTCCGATTCTCCGAGGACTTCGGCCGCGTAGATCGTCGCCATGCGCAGGGCTTCGTGCGGCGGGACGCCGGCTTCGAGGAGGTAGCCGAACTCCTTGGCGTTCTGGCCGTGCGGGAACACGCCCGCGTCGGTGCCGAAAGCGATCTTGACGCCGGCGGCGTAGGCGGCGCGGACGGTGTCCTGCATTTTCGGGCCGATGCTGGCGGCCTTGATGGCGACCATCGGCGGGTAGAAGCCCTTGATCTTCGACTGCTCGGCGACGTAGCGGCCGGCGGTGAGCGTCGGCACGTACCAGACACCCTTCTGCTTCATCAGCGCGAAGATCTCGTCGTCCATCTCGCTGCCGTGCTCGATGGAGGTGACGCCGGCCAGCACTGCGCGCTTCATGCCTTCCTTGCCGTGGGCGTGGGCGGCGACGGTGTAGCCGTAGTCCTTCGCAGCGGCGACGATGGCGTTGACTTCTTCCTGACGGAACTGCGGGTTCAGGCCGCTCTTGGCCAGGCTCAGCACGCCGCCGGTGGCGGTGATCTTGATCAGGTCCGAACCTTCCTTGTAGCGCTGGCGCACCGCTTCCCACGCCGCATCCGGCGAGTTGACCACGCCGTCCACCGCGGTCGGCTGGCCCATCAACTGGCTGTTGACGCCGTTGGTGGGGTCGGCATGGCCGCCGGTGGTCGCAATGGATTTGCCGGCGGTGTAGATCCGCGGGCCGACCACGGTGCCCTCGTTGATCGCGTTGCGCAGGCTGATCGACAGCTTGTCGTTGTCGCCCAGGTCACGCACGGTGGTGAAGCCGGCCTCCAGCGTCACCCGAGCGTAGCGGGTGGAGCGCAGCGCGAAGTCGGCGGGTTCGAGCCGGAAGCCCTCGGTGTAGCGGGCCGGACCGAACTCCATGGTCAGGTGGGTGTGCAGGTCGATGAAACCGGGCACGCAGGTCTGGCTCGCCGGATGGGCACCGGCGCGCTCGGCCTCGGGCGTCACGCGCACGGCGACCACGCGGCCATCACGCACGTCGATGCTGCGATCGACCAGCAGGTTGTTGGTGACCACGTCCAGCAACCGGGCACAGCGGATGGTCTGGGTCGAGGGCGCCGCATCGGCGGCGTGCGCCGCGGGTAGCGTCAGGGCCAGCGCGGCACTGAGCAGAACGGGACGCAGGACACGATGGCGCATCGCGGGTTTCTCGACCGGTCGGGGAACGCCGACGGTAGCATCGGGCATCAACCCGGTCCGTTCAGACTGGCAAGAAAGCTGCACCGTGACGCCGCAATGTGTGCCCCTGGGAACGCCGACGTCCTCGTCGGCAACGGGTCTGCTACCGGCGAGGACGCCGGCGCTCCCAGGAAATTCGGCCGAAACCGTGGCGGGCGCCTGACCGCGACGGCAGGGCCTTCATCCTCCGTGCAGCGTCCTTTCACGCTCCACGCCGCTGGGCTATACCGCGCGATCCCGACTCCGCACGGTGCCGCCATGCCCTCCTTCCATCCGCCCGAACGGCTGCTGCTCGGTCCCGGTCCGTCCAATGTCGCGCCGCGCGTGCTGGCCGCCCTCGCCCGCCCGACGCTGGGCCATCTGGACCCGGCCTTCGTCAGCATGATGGACGAACTGAAGGAGCTGCTGCGCGGCGCCTTCCTGACGAAGAACGCGCTGACCGTGCCGGTGTCGGCGCCGGGTTCGGCCGGGATGGAGGCCTGCTTCGTCAACCTGATCGAGCCGGGCGACACGGTCATCGTCTGCAAGAACGGCGTGTTCGGCGGTCGGATGCGCGAGAACGTGCTGCGCATCGGTGCCACGCCGGTGATGGTCGAGGACGACTTCGGCCAGCCGGTGGATCCGGCCAAGGTCGAGGCCGCGATCCTGGCGAACCCGCAGGCCAAGGCGCTGGCCTTCGTCCATGCCGAGACCTCCACCGGCGCGCTGTCCGATGCCGAATCGCTCTGCGCCATGGCCCGGGCGCACGGGATGCTGACCATCGTCGATGCGGTGACCAGCCTGGGCGGCGTGCCGCTGCGCGTCGACGACTGGGGGATCGACGCGATCTATTCGGGCTCGCAGAAATGCCTGTCCTGCCCGCCCGGCCTGTCGCCGCTGTCCTTCTCGGCCCGCGCGGTCGAGACGCTGAAGGCGCGCAAGCACCCGGTGCAGAGCTGGTTCCTCGACCTGTCGCTGGTGATGGGCTACTGGGAGGGCGCCGGCGCGCGCGCCTACCACCATACCGCGCCGGTCAACATGCTCTACGCCCTGCACGAATCGCTGACCGCGCTGCACGAGGAGGGCCTGGAGGCCGCCTGGGCGCGACATGCCGCCAATCACCAGCGGCTGCGGACCGGTCTGGAAGCGCTGGGCATCGAGTTCCTGGTGCCCGAAGCCGCCCGCCTGCCGCAGTTGAACGCGGTGCGCATCCCCACGGGCGTCGAGGATGCGCCGGTGCGCAAGCGCCTGCTGGAGCAGTACGGCATCGAGATCGGTGCGGGTCTGGGCCCGCTGGCCGGCAAGGTCTGGCGCATCGGCCTGATGGGGACGTCCAGCAGCCCCGAGTCGGTTGATCGCGTGCTGGCCGCGCTGGGCGAGGTGCTGGGGCGCTGAGCCGACGCGACAGCGTCGACGGTCGTCGGCGCTGTAGCCAGCACGCCGCGCTTTGGGTTCAATCGCGCCCCTGACCCCCGCCGGATGTGCACCGATGATCGACAAACTGCTGATCGCCAATCGCGGCGAGATTGCCTGCCGGATCATCCGGACCTGCAAGCGCCTCGGCGTGCGTACGGTGGCGGTGTACTCGGATGCCGACGCCCGCGCGCAGCATGTGCTGGCCGCGGACGAGGCGTGGCACATCGGCGGGGCCCGGCCGGTCGACAGTTACCTCCGCGCCGAACGGATCCTTGAGGTCGCGCGCGATAGCGGTGCGCAGGCGATCCATCCGGGCTTCGGCTTCCTGTCGGAGAACGCCGACTTCGCCGACGCCGTGGTGGCCGCCGGGCTGATCTTCGTCGGGCCCTACGGCCGGTCGATGCGGGCGATGGGCAGCAAGAGCGCGGCCAAGGCGTTGATGCAGGCGGCCGGCGTGCCGACCGTGCCGGGCGACCTCGGCGACGACCAGGATCCGGCGGTGCTGGCCGCGGCTGCGGCGCGGGTCGGCTTTCCGCTGATGATCAAGGCCAGCGGCGGTGGCGGCGGCAAGGGGATGCGGATCGTCCGCGGACCCGGGGAGTTCGCCGACGCCCTCGCCTCGGCCAAGCGCGAGGCGGCCGGCGCCTTCAAGAACGATCACGTGCTGCTGGAGCGCTACGTCCAGACGCCGCGGCACATCGAGTTTCAGGTGTTCGGCGACACCCACGGCCACGTCATTCACCTCAATGAGCGCGAGTGCTCGGTGCAGCGCCGCTACCAGAAGATCATCGAGGAGACGCCCTCGCCGTTCCTGACCCCGGAACGCCGCGCGGCGATGGGCACGGCCGCAGTGGCCGCGGCGAAGGCGGTCGATTACGTCGGCGCCGGGACGGTCGAGTTCATCGTCGGCGCCGACGGCGATTTCTATTTCATGGAGATGAATACCCGGCTGCAGGTCGAGCACCCGGTGACCGAGCTGACGCTCGGCATCGATCTGGTCGAGTGGCAACTGAAGATCGCCGCCGGCGAACCGCTGCCCTGGCGACAGGAGGACGTTCGCGCCCACGGCCACGCCATCGAGGTGCGGCTGTACGCCGAGGATCCGGAGAACGGCTTTCTGCCCGGCAGCGGCCGGCTGGAGTCGCTGGAGCTGCCGGCAACCGGCCCGCAGGTGCGCATCGACAGCGGTGTCGCCGAGGGCGATGAGGTCACGATCCACTACGACCCGATGATCGCCAAGCTGATCGTCCACGACCGGACGCGGGCGCTGGCCATCGAGCGACTCAAGGACGCGCTGGCGGCCACCGCCGTGGTCGGACCGAAGAGCAACGTCGAGTTTCTGGAGACGCTGGCCCGCCATCCCCGCTTTGTCGCCGGCGAGATCGATACCGGCTATCTGGACCGCGCGCTGGGCGAGGTGCTGGTGCCGAAGGGCACGGCGCCGGATGGGGCGATCGCCGCCGCCGTCACGCTGGCCCTGCTGACCGAGGAGTCGGCCACTCGCCGCGCGCAGGCCGCCAGCACCGATCCGCACAGCCCGTGGGCGCGGGCCGATGGATGGCGACTGGGCCACTGGGGCAAGCGGCTGTCGTACTTCGAGGCGCACGGCGAGCGGCTGGAGGTCAGCGCGCACGGCCATGACGGCGACTATCGGCTGGACTGGGCCGATCGGCATCTCGAGGTCCGCGCGGCCCGTCTCGCGGGAGGCCGACTGAACTTCCTGCTGGGCGACCGGGCGATCAGCGCGCGCGTCGCGCAACGGCCGGATGGAATCCATGTGCACGACGGCGATCGGCGCTGGCGCTTCGTCCGCGTCAATCCCTACGCCTCCGGCGCGGATACCAGCCGGACGCAGGATCGGGTGCGTGCACCGATGCCCGGCCGCATCGTCGCGGTGCGCGTGGCGATCGGTGACGCCGTGACCGAGGGCCAGGAAGTGCTGGTGATGGAGGCGATGAAGATGGAACTGAGCCTCAAGGCACCGCAGACCGGCCACGTCGCCGAGTTGCGCTGCGCGGTCGGCGACTTCGTCGAAGCCGACGCGGTGCTGCTGCGGGTCGAGGCGGCGGGCGCGTGAGCGGGGTCTGACGGCCGAGCCGGACAACGCCGGGTTCCTGCCGGCGCGGTTCGTCTCGACCCGGTGGCGCGGCGCGTTTACCGCGTCGGCGCGGGCAGCGGCAGGTCTTCGGCGTCGTCGTCCACGCTGCCGAGCGCCAGCTCGCTGATGCAGGCCAGTGCGGCTTCGGCGTCCTCGTCGGCGACCACGACCCGGCAATAGCCCATCACCGGCAGTTCGCCGATGCCGCCTGCCAGTCCTTCACCGAGCACGAAGGCCAGCATGCCTTCGGCTTCCAGCGCATGACGCACCAGATGTGCGTCGATGGCGTTCTCGGCCTGATAGACGATGCGCACCCGCTCAGGCCCGGCGCTGGCGCGGCAGTTGCGCCCGCAGGAACGCCATCTGGTCGGCCAGAATGTTGCGATTCGACAGGATCATGTGTTCGATCCAGCTGGGCCGATACGGAACGGCCAGCAGCGGCATCCCGGCTTGCTGCGGCGTCCGGCTGCCTTTGCGGAGATTGCACGGGGTACAGGCGCTGACCACGTTCGACCAGTCGTCGCGTCCGCCCTTCGAGAGCGGCAGGACATGATCGCGAGTCAGCTGCGAGCGGGCGAAATGGTGACCGCAATACAGACACAGACCGCCGTCGCGGGCGAACAGGGCCGTGTTGGTCAGAACCGGCGAGGGCTCGACCGCACACGGCCGCGCCATCGAGCGACTGGCAATGATCGGGTGCAGTGAAATGACGCTCTGCAGACCGGAATCGCGGTTGATGCCGCCGTGAATGGTCAGGCAGGGCTCCCCCAACGTCCAGGCCACGGCGCCACGCACATAGAGACAAACCGCCGATTGCCAGTGCATCCACTCCAGCACCCGACCATTGGCGTCCAGCGACAAAAGCCGCGTGCTATCGGGATCGGCAATCACCATGCGTGTGATCCTCCTGAACCTGTCGGAAATCGGCAGGCCTGAAACTCCGGCCGAACGGAGCATAACCGAGCCGGGCGAAGCGTCCGTGTCAATATCAGGTAGCCGCAAGCCGATGCGATAGTGCCCGACATGCGCAAAACGACCTGGATCGAGTTGATCGTGGCCGGCAAGCAGCGCGCATCGCTGACGCTGCCGGAGGGCTACAACCACCTGGAGCTTCCCCTGCTGGAAGCCAAGACCCGCCGTCGCAGCCGGGAGCTGATGCAGTCCATCGCATCCGCCGCGCTGTCGGTGCCGGACTGGATTTTCCCGAGCACGGCCGCGGTCCGCGCGATGGTCGAGCTGGAACCCGAGGGTCTGGCTGCGCCGGCGCGGATCTGGGCGGTCGGCAAGGCGACGGCCGAATCGCTGAAGGAGGCCGGTCGCGAGGAAGTGATCTGTCCGGTCGAGGGCGCCGACAGCGAAGCGCTGTTCTCGGTCCTGAAACAGGAGGTGGGCGAGGCCGGCTTTGGCGGTCGTCGCTACGCGATCTTCTGCGCGCCCGAGGGCAGGACCTGGCTGGCCGAGCAGCTGAGCGCCGCCGGTGCCGCTGCCGAAATGGTCCACGTCTATCACCGCAGCGAGACCCGCATTCCGCGGCCGCTCACCGAGCGCTGGAAGCGCGTCCATGCCAATGCGATCTACAGCGCCGGCTCCAGCGAGCTGCTGGCGATGGCCTCGCAGAAGCTGGCCCTGCTCGGCGTGCCGAAGCCCTGGTCGGTGCCGATGCTGGTCTACGGGCCGCGCCTGTACAAGCTGGCGGAGCAGCTCGGCTGGACTCAGGTCGTGCGCCTGCAGAACCCCAGCCGCGAAGCCGTGCTGGCGGCGTTGGCCGGACTGCGCTGATCCGCCGCCCGGCCGCAGGACCGCCGCTTCAGACGTTGAAGCGGAAGTGCATGACGTCGCCTTCCTTCAGCAGGTATTCCTTGCCCTCCAGCCGGAGCTTGCCGGTGTCTCGCGCACCCGCTTCACCGCGACAGCGGATGTAGTCATCGAAGGCGATGACTTCGGCACGGATGAAGCCGCGCTCGAAATCGGTATGGATCACGCCGGCGGCCTGGGGCGCGGTCGAGCCGGACTTCACCGTCCAGGCGCGGACTTCCTTCTCGCCGGCGGTGAAATAGGTCTGCAGGCCGAGCAGCTTGTAGCCGGCGCGGATCACCCGGTTCAGACCCGGCTCGGCGAGGCCCAGATCGGCGAGGAACAACTCGCGATCCTCGTCGGACAGCTGCGCCATCTCTTCTTCGATCTTGGCGCAGACCGGCACCACCTCGGCGCCCTCGATCGCCGCCCGCTCGCGCACGCGATCCAGCAGCGGGTTGTTCTGGAAGCCGTCTTCCATCACGTTCGCGACGTACATGATCGGCTTCAGCGTCAGCAGGAACAGCTCGCGCATGGCGGCGCGCTCTTCCGCGTCCAGCTTCAGGTGCCGGGCCGGGATGCCCTCGGAGAGCCCCTCGATCAGCTTCTTCGCGATGGCCAGTCTCGCCGTCGCATCCTTGTCGCCCGACTTGGCCTGACGCTCATAACGCGACTTGGCCTTCTCGACGGTATCGAGGTCGGCCAGCGCCAGTTCGAGGTCGATCACCTCGATGTCGGCAATCGGGTCGACCTGACCGGCAACGTGGATGATGTCCGGATGGTCGAAACAGCGGACCACGTGGGCGATCGCGTCAACCTCGCGGATGTGGGCGAGAAACTGGTTGCCGAGGCCCTCCCCCTTGCTGGCACCGCGGACCAGACCGGCAATGTCGACGAACTCGATGGAGGTCGGCACCACTTTCTGCGGCTTGACGATCCCGGCAAGTTGCTGCAACCGCGGATCCGGCACCGGCACGACACCGATATTCGGGTCGATGGTGCAGAATGGGAAGTTGGCTGCCGCGATGCCGGCCTTGGTCAGCGCGTTGAAAAGCGTGGACTTGCCGACGTTCGGCAGGCCGACGATGCCGCATTTGATGCCCATGGAAATCCTTTGCAAAAACGGTTTGGTATCGAGGCGGGCCGATTCCGGCTCCGATCAACGGGCGCGAGGCGGTGTCTGCGCCGGACCGGGCGCGCCGCCCGAATGCAGTCGCTGCATGGCGGCGTCGATCCGCCCGGCCATGACATCGGGTAGCACAGCGAGCGCGGCGTCGATCGAGCCACGGATCGCCTGCTCGTCGGCGGCACCCGGCCGGCCGAGGACCCACGGCGTGACCTGATCCTTGTGGCCCGGATGACCGATACCGACGCGGAGTCGATGAAAGCGCGCGTGGCCCAACCGCTGGATCAGGTCGCGCAGGCCATTCTGACCGCCGTGGCCGCCGTCGAACTTCAGACGGGCAACACCGGGCGCCAGATCGAGATCGTCGTGCACGACCAGGCAGTCTTCGGGGGCGAGCTTGTAATAGCTCAGCGCCGCCTGGATGGCCTGGCCACTGCGGTTCATGAAGGTGGTCGGCTTCAACAGCCAGACGGACTGCCCGCCGATGTTGGCCTTCGCCGCTTCGGCAGAGAGCTTGGGTTCGGCGCGCAGGCTCACCCGCTGCGCCTCGGCCAGCGTGTCCAGAAACCAGAACCCGGCGTTGTGCCGGGTTCGGGCGTAGTCCGGACCGGGATTGCCCAGTCCAGCGATCAGCGAGATGGCCATGATTCGCGCATGCCGGCGGCCACCGGCGCTTCCGCACCGGTGGCGCGCGAGGGCTTACTTCTTCTTCGCGGGAGCCTTGGCGGCCGGCGCAGGCGCTGCGGCCGGAGCCTTGCCCGCCGGAGCCTTGGCCGGTGCCTTGGCGGCCGGCTTCTTGCCGTCGGCCTTGGCGGGGGCCGCTTCCGCCGGAGCGGCTTCGGCCTCGACGACCACCATCTTGGCGATGGCGACGGCGTGGTCATGCTCCTTGCCGAGCTTCAGCGACGGCACTTCGACGCCTTCCGGCAGCTTGACTTCGGAGAGATGGATGATCTGGCCGACCGTCATCGCGCCCAGATCGACCTCAATGAATTCCGGCAGGTCCTTCGGGAAGCAGGAGACTTCGACGTCGTTCAATTCGTGGAGCACCGTGCAGCCAGCGATCTTGCCGGCTGGCGAGGTTTCCTGATTCAGGAAGTGCAGCGGCACGCGCAGACGGATCTTCTCGTCCTCGCGGATGCGCTGGAAATCGATGTGCATCACGATCGGCTTGTACGGATGCTTCTGCACGTCGCGCAGCAGCGCCTTCTGGGTTTCATCGCCGGCCTTCAGCAGCAGGATGTTGGTGTAGAACCACTCCTTGCCGATGTAGTTCAGCGCGTCCTTCTGGGTCAGCTTCAGCAGACGCGGCGTTTCGCCACCGCCGTAGATGATGGCCGGGACTTCGCCCGCGAGACGCAGGCGGCGGCTCGCACCCTTGCCCTGATCTTCGCGGAACGAAACATTCACTTCGTGGGTTTTCGCCATGACGGTCGATGTCCTTGAGTCTGGTGGATCGAAAGCGGCCCGGCATCCTGCCGTCCGCCGCACCCGCTCGCGACCAAGCGGGTCGGCAAGGATCGCAACCAACGCGTGAACCGCTACCGTTCAGGCAAGCATCGCCGGGCGATAGAAGCGCTGCAGCAGTCGGTGCACCTCGGGAAAAGCCTCGGCCAATCGCGACGGCGCGACGTGGTAATACTCGCTGCAGACCGCAAAGAACTCCTCCGGTGCCGTGGCGGCATACGGATCGATCGGCGGATCCAGTCCATGGTCCAGCCGATGATTGAGCAGCTTGTAGGCGGACTGCATGGTCTGCCGCCATTCCTCCGGATCCATGCCGCGATGCAGCGGTGGCCGGCCGTCCATGTCCCCGTCCAGTCCGTCGATCTTGTGGGCGATTTCGTGGATCACGACGTTCTGCTCGTCCTCGGGATGGGCCAGATCGAGCATCAGATCTTCGAGCGAAATCACCATCGGGCCGGTGGACCAGGCCTCGCCGGCGAGTTCCTCGTCGTACTCGCGCACGATCCCGGTGTCGCGGTCGTGCTTGCGCCGGCGCGCCCGGAAGGTGCCCGGATAGATCACCACATCACTCCAGCCATCGAAGGCTTCGGGCCCGAGATGCAGCGCCGGCCATGCCGCCAACGTCGCGATTTTGGTGCTGATGCCCTCGTCGATGCTCAACCCGTCGGCACCATGCAGGGCCTTGCCGGCCAGAAACTCCCGAGCACGCTCGGCGAGTCGCGCACGATCACCCGAGTCGAGCCGCTTCAGCTCCGGCACGCGCTCGATCAACGCGTCGAACCACACCGTCGAAAACGGCACCTTCGATAACCGACGTCGCCGCCACCAAGCCCCCAATCCGAACATGCCTGCACCCGATCACGCTGCGGAGTTCGAGGGGATGGGCGCTGGCAACCGCCACTTCAAGCCCCGGACGTTCGCAGCCTATTTGAATACACCCGGCATATAGGCATCGGCCTGCGTATCGGTTGCGGCTTCGGCGGCGGCGTCAATCAGACGCAGTCCCGCGGCGGACACCGCAGCCCCGTCGCCACGCTGCTCCAACCAGGCCAACCCGATCAGCACCATCGTGGCACCGACCAGTACCAGTACCGGCATCGACCTCTGCATGTTTCTCATTGATCTCTCCTTGCCCGAGTTGCAACGGGCTGACGAAGCCAGAACCGTGCCAACCATGGGGCGCTACAAAGGTCTTTTCAGACAATGACTTGCGATTCAATCCGTGGCGCTCTGCCGTGTCCGCGGACGGACAGCGCGGACATTCGGTCACGATCGCCATGCTTCGGCGAGTCTGGCTACATCGGTGTCGGCGACCGGCGAAACCGGAACGCCCTGCCCTGCACGAAAGAACCACGAAACGCCGGCACCCCTGACCGACCCGACCCGGCCAGGTTCCCGATGCGTCCGAATTCAGCCGCCGCAAGCCGCTTCATCTGCGCCTGCCTACACTCCGCGCCCTCTTCACGTTGAGCTACCGGAGCCCTCCATGTCCGCCACGCGCGCCGCCGAACTCCTTGCCCGACTGGGCCTCACCGCCGCCGAATCCGGCACCTATCTGGGTCAGGGCGAATGGTCCGCCGACCGTTCCGCCGGCGTGATCGTCTCGACCTGCCCGACCACCGGTGAGGTGATCGGCGAAGTCAGTGCCACCAGCGCTGCCGACTACGCCACCCTGATGCAGCGCGCCGAAGTTGCCTCCAAGGCCTGGCGACAGATTCCGGCGCCGAAGCGCGGCGAAGCGATCCGCCTGTGCGGCGAAGCGCTGCGGCTGCACAAGGATGCGCTGGGCAGTCTGGTCGCGCTGGAGATGGGCAAGATCAAGGCCGAGGGCGACGGCGAAGTCCAGGAGATGATCGACATCGCCGAGTTCGCCGTCGGTCAGGCGCGGATGCTGTACGGCCTGACCATGCACTCCGAACGCCCCGCGCACCGCATGTACGAGCAGTGGCATCCGCTCGGCATCGTCGGGGTGATCAGCGCCTTCAACTTCCCGGTCGCGGTGTGGAGCTGGAACGCGTTCCTCGCCGCCATCTGCGGCAACGTGACGGTCTGGAAGCCTTCGCCGAAGACGCCGTTCTGCGCGGTCGCCACCCAGCACATCGTCAATCGCGCGCTGAAGGACGCCGGCTTCCCGGAGATCTTCTTCCTGTTCAACGACGCGGGTTCCGAGCTGGCCGAGGCCTTCGTCAACGACCGCCGGATCCCGCTGGTGAGCTTCACCGGCTCGACCCAGGTCGGTCGCCGGGTCGGTGTCAAGGTCGCCGAGCGCATGGGCCGTTCGCTGCTGGAGCTGGGCGGCAACAACGCGATCATCGTCACGCCGCACGCCGACCTGTCGCTGGCAGTCCCGGCCATCGTGTTCGGCGCGGTCGGCACCGCCGGCCAGCGCTGCACCACGACGCGCCGGCTGTTCGTGCACCACTCGGTGATGGACGAGTTGCTACCGCGGCTGGTCAAGGCCTACGCGCAGGTGCGCATCGGCGATCCGCTGGCTGCCGGCACGCTGATGGGTCCGCTGATCGACGAGGCCTCGGTGGCCCGCTACGAGGCGGCGATCGCGCAGGCGAAGGCCGAAGGCGGCGAACTGCTCTGCGGCGGCAGCCGCATCGACGGCGCCGGCCATTTCGTCACCCCGGCGATCGTGAAGATGCCGGCGCAGACCGACGTGGTCCGCCACGAGACCTTCGCGCCGATCCTGTACGTGATGGCCTACGACACGCTGGACGAGGCGATCGCGCTGCAGAACGACGTGCCGCAGGGCCTGTCCAGCGCGATCTTCACGCTGAACCTGCGCGAGGCCGAAGCTTTCCTGGCGGCGGCCGGCTCCGACTGCGGCATCGCCAACGTCAACATCGGCACCTCCGGTGCCGAGATCGGCGGCGCCTTCGGCGGCGAGAAGGAGACCGGCGGCGGCCGCGAATCCGGCAGTGACAGCTGGAAGGCCTACATGCGCCGGCAGACCAACACCATCAACTACGGCACCGCACTGCCGCTGGCGCAGGGCATCCGCTTCGACCTGTAAGCCGGTGGCCGGCGAGACCCCGACCGCCGTCGACCGACCCGCGCCCTCCCCGGCGCGGATCCGGCTGTACTACGCCGTGACCCTGCTGCTGCTGTTGATCGTGGCCGAGGGCGTGGCCTCGCTCACCGCCGGTTTTCTGGCCGGCAAGGGCGTGTTCTACACCTCGGCACACGGCGACTACGCCCGCTATCTCGCCGTCCACGATCCACTGCTGGGCTGGCCGGCGCGCGCCGAACAGGTGCCGCGTCCCTCGCCGGCTTTCCCGACAAGCGCCGGTCATCCGCCGGCGCTGTCGGCCTACGGTGATTCCTTCACCCAGTCCGCCGAAGTCGGTGATGCCGACGCCTGGCCGGAGCTGCTGGCGGTGCGCTGGAATCGGCGGGTCGACAACCATGGCCGCGGTGGTTACGGCTCCGACCAGGCCCTTCTGCGATTCCGTCGCGACCTGGCCGAGGGCGCCGAGATGGCGCCGGTGGTCCTGCTGGTCCATCTGTCCGAAAACCTGCTGCGCAACCTCAATCAGTTTCGCGGACTGCTGTATGGCGGCGGCGACGGGCTCGGCTTCAAGCCGCGTTTCGTCCTCGACCGCAGCGGCCAACTGCGACTGATCCCGCTGCCACTGCCGGCAGTTGCCGATTACCCCGCCTTCGTCCGCGATCCCACCGTCTTTCTCACCGACGAGACCTTTCTGCCGGACAGCGCCGAAGGTCCGCGGATCGCCGGCTTTCCTTACCTGCCCGACGTGGCGCTCGCCTTCGGCCATCCGCGCATCCTCAGCTTCCTGCGCGGCGAGCCGCAGTATCTGCGCTTCCACGATCCGGCCCACCCCGCCGAAGGCACGATGCTGACGGCCACGATTCTCGAGACCTTCTGGCGCGAGGCCACGGCCTCAGGACGCACGGCACTGCCGGTGCTGATGCCGACCGGACTCGACCTCGTCCATCTGCGGCGCCACGGCCGGTTGCCTTATCAGGCACTTGCCGACGAATTGGTCCGACGCGGCGTCCCGGTGCTGGATCTCGGTCCGCTGCTCGCAGCCACCATGGCGAATGAGCCGATCGAGGCTTACTACAGCAACGCCGACCCGGGTCGGCATCCGAATGCCAGAGGTTATGCGCTGGTCGCCGAAGCGGTCGCCGCCCACCTCGCCAGGTCCGGTCTGACGCCGACCTCACCCGAAGCCCCCTGAGCCCCCTGAGCAGTCCGTCGAGACCACGGGCCGATCTCCCGCGGAACGTCGCGAACCATCCCTATCGCAGAGCGATCGACCGCGACTTCCGCAAGCTTTCATTTGTATACATTTGTTGCTTTGCACTCGCTCGCAGGACCGACGATAGAGAGGGCTTCATCTTCCTCTAACCTCGCGAGACCGTTCGCACGGCCCCGTGCCGCCCGCGAATGCCCGGACACCGCTTCATCAACCACCCCAGGAGTTACCGCGTCATGCAGCGTTTGCAGTTGTCATTGGCCATTGCCATTGCAATGGGCACTTTGTTAGGTAGTTCGGCGGTGCATGCCGATGAGGCAGAGGGCAAAAGCCCGCACAAGTTCAAGGGCAACCTCGAACTGCAGTTCAGCACCAACACCAACATCAACGTCGCACCAGCGTCCACCGCAAGCTTCGACTTCGCCTCTTTCGCGGACTTCGCCGAAGCCGAAGAAAAGATGAGCGAGGATGAGGACGAAGAAGATGAGGATGAGGATGAGGATGAGGATGAAGATGAAGACGGCGAGGATGGCGACGACGATTTCGGCGACGATGACTTCGATCTGGCCGGCATCGAGGACACCGATCTCAGCGAGGAGGATTTCGACTTCCTGACCGACGATGATGATGGCGACGGCGACGAGGACGATCCGAACGATGACGGTGACGACTCCGACGAAGGTGATGAGGACGGTGACGGACAGGACGACGACGGCGAGGATAACGGCGACGACGGGGAGGATGACGGGGATACCGGCAGTACCGACAAGCAGGCCGTTGCGTCGGACAATGACCTGGATGATCTCGTCAATCAGTCGGTCACCGACAAGATGGGCACCCGGACCACCAAGGCCAATCGCTCGGCCGTGAAGTTCGGCTTCTCCCACAAGTACGCGATCAACAAGCGGATGGCGTGGGGCAGCTCGTTCCGTGCGGCTACCGACTTCAATAACGGCCGCAGCTCGCTGGACAAGTCCAATCTGGCCGTCTCGACCGGCCCGGAAATCGTCTGGAAAAAGCAGGGCTTCAAGATCAAGCCGGCGATGTCCTTCGTGCAGATCCGCCAGGACGGCAACAGCGTCGTCAGCACCTGGGTCGGCACCCTCGCCGCGGCCTACGATGTGTCGAAGGTCTTCAGTCTGAACGGGGTCTACAACTACCAGGACAAGGATGTCACCAACCCGGATTCGCCGGACGCGGTGATCAACACGCTGACCTTCGGTGCCGAGTGGACCGTCACCAAGCAGGACATCATCAAGGCCAAGATTTCGCCGAAGGTCGAGGACTCTTCGCTGGTCACCAAGAACAAGGACACCAGCGGTTGGGAACTCACCTATTCGCGCAAGCTGCCCTACGAGGTGATTCTGGGTCTCGGCGTGAAGGATGACCGCGTCGATTACAAGAACCTGCCGCGCCAGCGCGAGGATGACATCCGCGCCTACTCGGTCGAACTGAACAAGGCCTGGGGCAAGAACTTCGAGAGCTCGCTGTCGTGGGAATCGCGTGAACTGGATTCCAACCTCAACGCCAAGGACGCCAAGAACCGCAGCGTCGTGGTTTCCGTGAACTACAAGTTCTGATCGGTCTGAAACCCCGGCGCTGCCTGAGCGCAGCGCCGGGATCAGGCCACCCCATCGTAACCCCGGATTTCGGCCGCGTGCTCCTGCGCGAACTTCAGCAGTGCATGGTGACCGTCCAGGTCGAGCTTCACGCAAGCACGGGCACGGTGATGCTCGATGGTGCGCACACTGAGACCCAGCACCTCGGCAATTTGCCGGTTCGAACGAAATTCTGCTACCAGCTTCAGGACCCGCAGTTCCACGAGTGACAAGCTCGACAAGTGCGAACGTCGGGATTGCAGCGCCTGTTCCCGTCGCCGCCGGTGGATCAGATAACCGCTGAGCAGCGGACTCACATAGGCTTGCCCACCCGCCACCACGCGGATGCAGTCGACGATTTCCGTCAGCGCACTGTCTTTCAGCAAATAGCCGTTGACGTCCAGATCCAGCGCGCGATTCAGGAAATGCTCGTCGCGATGCATGGTCAGGAACACCACCGACAACGGACTTCCCGACGCCCGTAACGCCTTCAGCACCTCGAAGCCGTCGCGGAACGGCATATCGATATCCAGAACCGCGACATCGACGGTGTCGTTCTCCTGCAGCTGCTGCAAGGCCTGTACGCCATCACCCGCCTCGCCCACTACGGCCAGGCCCGGCGCCATGTTGACGATCTGGCTCAAGCCGAGGCGAAAGACCGGATGATCGTCGGCCAGAAACACCCGAATGGGTCGTGCCTGCTGGGTCATGGTCCTTGTCTCCGGCTCATCCTTCGATTGGTCCCGGCACTGCGCGCGCCTCGGCTGCCCGCACGGCCCGCAGCCGCACATTGACCGTCGTGCCCTCGCCCGGCGTCGACTCCACCGTCCAGCGGCCGCCGAGCATCTGCACACGCTCGGCGAGGCCGATCAGCCCGAACCCCCCGGCGCGAGCCACGGTCGCGGTGTAGTCGAAACCGACACCATTGTCGGTGATCCAGAACAGCACGCTGTCGACGTCGCGCTCGCAGCCGACCCGGACTTCGCTGGCCCGCGAATGCTTCAGCACGTTGTTCAGGCACTCCTGCAGCACCCGGTAGAGGGTAATCGCGTCCTCCGCGGACACCCGATCGTCCACCGGCACCATCTCGTTGACGACCTCGATGGCGCCGCTGTCGGCGATCCGCTGCAGCATCACCTCGATGGTCTGGGTCAGCCCGAGGCGGTCGAGATGATGCGGCCGCAGGTTGTGGGAAATCGTGCGGACCTCCTCCAGCGCATCACGGGCGGCCGACTGGATGCTGGCCAGCTGCTCGCGAGCCGGCGTGCCGGCTTCGGCGGACAGCAGCCCGAGCTGCGCGCGATTCAGCATCACCAGCAGGTTCTGGCCAAGGCTGTCATGCAGCTCGGCGGCAATCCGCTTGCGCTCGCCCTCCTGCGAGGCGATCAACTGGCGGGCGAAGGCGTGCTGGGCGCGCGCCTCGGCAGCAGCCCGCCGACGATTGCGCGATTCGCGCAACAGCAGCAGCACGCCGACCATGGCGGTCACGGCGAGCGCAACCGCGACCCAGAAACTCGGCCGCCGCCAGAACTGCGCTTCGATCCGCAGGCGCAGGGCTGGACCGGTCTCGGCCCACACGCCGTCCGCGGTGGCAGCCAGCACCTCGAAGACGTAGTCCCCGGGCGGCAGATGCGAGAAGTAGGCGGTTCGCCGGGTGCCGGCCTCGATCCAGTTCGGGTCGGCCCCAAGCAGCCGATAGCGGAACTGCAGGGCTTCGGAGTTGATGAAGCTGAGCCCGGTGTAGGTGATGTCGAAGCTCTTCTGCTCCGGGCGGATCACGATCGGCGGGGCACCCGGCGCCTGCGCGGCCAGCCAGCCCACCTCGTCCAGCGGCCGGCCATCGATGCGCATGCCCTCCAGCGCCACGGGCGGCGGCTTGCGGCTGAGCCGGACCTCCGCCGGGTCGACGATGGCGACGCCGGCCATGGTCGGAAACCACAGCCGGCCGTCCGGTGTGCGGCCGCCGGAGGGCTGCCGGCCGCCGTTGCACTCGCTGCTCGGCATGCCGTCGCGCTGGTTCAATCCGGCGCCGCTCAGCCGCGCCAGCCGCCCTGCCGCGTGGGCCTCCAGCTCGGCGCGCGCCACCCGATGGATGCCGCGGTTGCTGCACATCCAGAACTGGCCGCGATCGTCTTCCAGAACCACGAACACGCCGTCGTCGTACAGCCCGTCGGCACGGTCGAAGTTGACCAGCTGACCGCCGCGCAGCCGGAACAGACCAGCATCGTAGGTCCCGATCCAGAGCGTGCCGTCCGGGTCCTCGCGCAGCGCCCGCACCATCGTGCCGACCAACCCGTCTGCCGCGGTCCAGCGACGGATACCGGCGCTGTCGATCCGGCTGAGTCCCCCGCTGCCGCCGACCCACAGCGCACCGTCGCGACCGAACAACAGCGCGCGCACGTCGTCGCCGGCCAGTCCGTCGGCCGCGGTGTAGCGCGTCTGCGCGTTGCCCTCGGCCCGATACAGTCCGCCGGCCGTGCCGATCCAGTAGACGCCGTCGGCATCGGCCATCGCCCCGGCAAAAAGATAGCCATCGGTCAGCAGCCGGGCCTGCCAGGGCGCGGGCTGGTATTGCCCTTCGCGATACCGCCACATACCGTTGATCCACAGTTCGCCGGCACGGTCGCGATGGATCGTCTGGATATTGCCGAGCGCGCTCAGCATGCCCTCGCGAGAGGACGGCCGGTGCGACTGCAGTTTTCCATCCTGCCAATGCAGCAGGCCGGCGCCGTCGGTGCCGAGCCAGACCGAGCCATCGTCATTGGTCAGCAGGGGATAGAGCGAGTGGCGAGCCCCGGGCAAGTCGGCCGGCAGCGCTGTAACCACATGCCGGCGGGCGCGGAACAGGCCGTCGCGGTTGCTGATGAACCAGTAGTTGCCTTCGCGGTCGCGGATACCGCCTTGCGGCGACGACGACAGCGTCCCGGTCCACAGCCGCTCCAGCACCTCACCGGCGGGGTTGACCACCACCAAGCCACCCTCCGGCGGGATCACCGTGATCGCCAGCGAGCCATCGGGCCCGATCACCACCCCGACCGGGCGTCCCGGCAAGCCGTCACCCTCTCGCAGTCGATGCAGGCGACCTTCGGCATCGAAACGGTGGATCTCCCCGATCTGTCCGGCACCGAACCAGAATTCGTCGATCATCGATGGACCGAAGGCGTACATCCAGGCATCGTCAACCGCGATCGGCGGATCGATCACCATATGTCGCTCAGGAAGGGATACGAAGCGGTCGCCATCGAAGCGCGCCCGCTCCACCCAGAACTCGCGGTATTCATCGGGCGAGTTACGTTGAAGCCGAATCCAGCCCAGTGCGACGCCGCGATGACCGTCATCGAGAAGGCGCCGTAACGGCCCGGGCGACAGTCCATGACGTTCATCGAAAACTTCGAAGCGGCCGCCGCGTCGACGCACGACCTGCCCTGACTCCATCGTGGCCCAGAGGTCGCCGGCGTGGTCCTCGAACAGCGACATGAAACGGTTGCCGGGCAATTCCGGTGAATTGCCGCGGTTGTAGACCGTGAAACGCACGCCGTCGAAGCGCACCAGCCCGTCGAAGGTGGTGAACCACAGGTAGCCGTCGCGGGTCTGGACGATCTCGCGCACCGAGTTCTGCGGCAGGCCCTGCTCGGTGGTCCAGTTGTCGAGGTGGTATTGGGCCAGCGCGTTCGACGCGCCCAGCAGCAGCACGCCGAGCGAGAGGCACAGCCAAGCCAAAGCAGCGAGACCCGGGTCCCGCCGCCGTCCAGTCTGCTTCGCGTCGTTGCTCAGGCGGTCGAAAACAGATGCTCCTCGCGTTCGGCCCGCGCTTCGCGGGTCTCCATCTGCCGAATGAACTCGCCGAACAGCCACGCCCGCAGCTGCGAGAAGCGGACATGGCCTTCGGCGCCGGCGGCCTGATACAGCTCGTCAAAGATCGAGCCGGCGCCGACCTGCGCATCGCGGAACTCGATCGGCCGCAGCCGTGCATTCAACGGCGGCGCCTGGAAAAACACCAGCACGTCGCGGGCACTGCCGGCGTGCAGCCGCATCGGTGGGCGGACCACCCGGTGCACGGTGGCCTTCACGCGCCCGCCGGTCAACAGCCGCAGGATCTCGCCGAGGTTCACCACCAGCGTGCCGCGGATCGCCGGGAGCTTGCCGTAGTCCTCGCCGATCAGGGCTTCCAGGCTGACGAAGCCGTTGTCGCAGGGCGTCTGGTGCAGCAGCGTGACCACGTCCATGTCGAAGTGCGCGGCCATCCGATCCGGTCCGGCGCCCGGGCTGTCGGCGCAGGCCCGCTTCGGCACGTCCGGATGCTGGAAGTAGCGCAATTCGCCGCAGCTGGGCTCGATCAGCATCTCCGACCAGATCCGCCGGCTCTCCGACGCCAGATCCAGCGCCTGGCCCATCGCGTCGAGCAGGCGCATCGATGCCTGATGCACGCCGGTGTAGTAACGCACCCAAGCCGCCCGGAAATCCGCATCGGGGAACACGTTTTCCGAGTAGGCGTTGGAGGCGATGTCCTCGGCCGACGTGATTCGCGCGGCCACCTCCTCGGCGCTCAGCTCCGGGCCCATCGTGTACTTCATGCACAGGTCCTGGCCTTCACCGGTGCCGAAGAAGCGCGCCGTGCTCTCGAAGCGATAGCCGGTGTAGCCGCGGATCCGCTGGTGATGGTCGTAGGCGAGTTTCTCTGCTTCCGGCCGGCCGAAGAAGCTGCGCGTCTGCCGCGCTACCGCCTCGATGTCGGCCTCGCTGTGGTTCTTCAGGTAGAAGAAGCCGGAGTCGGTCACCGCGTCGGCCAGCTCGCGCAGGGCGGCGCGCTGGGCGTCGGCCCCATGGGCGCCCTGCAGCACCGCCAGATCCAGCACCGGCACGCCCGCCGGCGCCGCGGATTCCGGATGCCAGCAGTAGTCCGCGTAGTCACGCGTGGAGAAGTCCCAGTTCTCGTGGCTGCGGTCGGCGTCAGGCGGCATGGCGGAGCTCTCCTTCCGAGGCGTCGTCGAGGTGAATGTCATAGATCAGCCAACCCACGCCGTCCTGCGCGGGAAGGTACGTGCCATCGTTGATTCCCTGTCCCAGTCGGAAATCCTGATGGTAGGGAATCACGAGGTCGCGGCCGAAATGGGTGCGGGCCCGGCGCATGAAGGCGAATTCCTTCAACAGATACTGCACGCCCTCCTCGACTTCGGGGTCGGTCGGCGAGCGATCGCTGCGTTTGCTGGCGAGGACCTCGTGGCCCTTCTGCCAGACCTCGGCGCGAAAGCGCGGGTGCTCCGCATACAACCTGCGGATCTGCTCGACGTCCTCGGCCTGCCGCGGATCGGCGTCGACCTCGGTGGCCCAGTCCAGCATCCGGATGCGCGCAGTCGGCTGCTGTTGCCGGGCCAGATCGATAGCGCGACTGCAGCGCTTTTTCACTTTGTTCGACTGCCTTCGGGCCTTTGCGACGACGTCGGCTTCGGGCAGGCCCAGCGCCCGGTAGGTGTGCTCGACGATGGTGTCGGGCACGACCACGATCACCTCATCGAAGGCCTGGGCAAAGGCGCCGATCGCGACCTCGATGCGCATGCTGCTGAAGTAGCCGTTGCCCGGGCTGAAACCGAGCAGCACCAGCGGACGCGTCGGCAGCAGCGCGAGTCCAGTCCGCAGCGCTGCGGTCTGAGCTGCGGCGTGCAGGTGCAGGTCGCCACTCGTCCCTGCGTCGGCCGCGCCGAAGCGAATGGTCGCCGCCAGCGCGGGATCGGGGAACCTTGTCTGCAGATCGATTGGACGGTGAACGGAATGACTCGCATCTGCCATGGGGAGCCTCATCGGGGCGCGCCGGCGGGAGACCGGCTTCACGGCAAAGCATCACCATCACGGCACCACCGCGCATCGGCAGAGCTGCGGGCGAAAATCCGTAGCTCTACGGTCGCGGGCCCGTAGAACTACGGACGCGAGTCCGTCACGACACCCAGCCAGCGCTCGCCGTACGCTTCAGTCATGACGACCTTCAGCCGCCTTTGGCCGGTCCTGTTGCTCGGGACCGCGCTCGATCTTCCCGCTGCACCTCCACTCGCCGAGATCGCGCCGCCGGCCACCGGCATCGGGGCCACCGGCGAACAGTTCGGATTCGCGATCGCAACCGACGGCACGCGCCGCATCGTGGGGGTCATCAATCGGGTGCGAGTCGATCCCGACGTGGACGACGGCGTTCGCTCGGGTGCTGTCCTGATCTACGGCGACACGACCGCACCACCGAAGCTGCTGCAGCTGCCGGACGGTGCCGAGGGCGACCTGTTCGGCGCTGCCGTGGCGCTGTGTGGCGACTGGCTGCTGGTCGGCGCACCGTTGGTCGATTCCGGCGGCGAGGATGCCGGCGCGGTGTACGGCTTTCGCGAGATCGGCGGGGTATTCGAGCAGCAGGGCCGAATCGACGGCAGCGCAGCCGGCCAGCGGCTGGGCGGCTCGGTCGCTTGCGGCAGCGGCTTCGGCGCCGCGGGCGGGATCGGTCGGGCCATCGCACTGCGACTGGACAGCGGTCTGCCGACCAGCGCCGATGTCGCGCTCGCGACGGCCACGCATCCGTCGGCCGTGGCCGTCGATGCCGTCAGTCTGTGGGCGCTGGCACCGGCACCGGCGGGCAGCCGCCTGAGTCGCCATGCGGTCAACGGCGGCGCCATCACGGGTCAGCTTCCCCTGCCGGGCAGCGATGCCGCCAGCCTGGCGCTGCTGCCTGCCGGGGCGATGGTCGGCCTGCCGGGTGCGGACGGTGGCCGCGGCCAGGTGCTGCGGGTTGCCGGGGGCGGCACGCTGAATCTGCTCGGCAGCTTGCCGGCGCCGGGGACGGGCAGTGAGCGCTTCGGCCATGCGCTGACGTTGTCGGCCGACGCCACGCAGTTGCTGGTCGGGGCTCCGGCGGCAAGTGGTTCCGAGGGCGCGGCGTACTGGTATGCGGCTGAGAACTCGACGTGGACACTGCGCGGCCGGCTCGATGCGGTCGATGGCGGAGAGGTCGAGCTGCTGGGCCAGGCGGTGGCCTTCGCCGGCAATGACGCCTGGATCGGCGCACCGCTGCAGGTCATCACTGACGGGCTGTCGCAAGGCGCCGTATTCCGCTGGCGGCTCCCGGCGACCGGGCAGGCCGAACCGCTGCCGATACTCGATCTGGGGCGCTCGGCAGCGCGATCACGGTTCGGCCAGGCCATCGCCGCCGACGGCGGTCAATTGCTGGTCGGTGCTTTCCTCGCCGACACCGGCCAGGGCGCGGACGCGGGGCTGGCCTGGGTCTATCCGCCGGGCGGTGGCGAACCGGCGCGTCTGTCGGCCAGCGACGGCCGTCCGGATTCGCGCTACGGCATTGCGGTGGCGCTGGATGGCGCACGCGCGCTGGTCGGTGCCT
>Ga0075154_10000381_pt1 | contig 38065 bp, 33 predicted proteins | sample JI71714BDNA_FD_70965 | JGI IMG/M metagenome (GOLD analysis project Ga0075154, IMG submission 70965) | Wastewater effluent complex algal communities from Wisconsin, to seasonally profile nutrient transformation and Carbon sequestration -... | ecosystem: Engineered > WWTP > Effluent > Algae... | reverse complement strand
TGCTGGTGTTCCTGCCGCAGATCCTGATCCTGTTCGCCTTCATCCTCGCCTTCGAGGACTCGGGTTACCTGCCGCGCGCGGCGATGCTGCTGGACCGGCCGATGCGTCGATTCGGACTGTCCGGCCGCGCCTTCATCCCGCTGTTGTCGAGCTTCGCCTGCGCAATCCCGGGGATTCTGGCGACGCGGACCATCCAGAACCCGCGCGAGCGGCTGTTGACCATCCTGCTCGCCCCGCTGATGACCTGCTCGGCGCGGCTGCCGGTGTATGCGCTGCTGATCGGCGCCTTCATCCCGGAACGCAGCATCGGCGGCGTGTTCAACCTGCAGGGGCTGACGCTGTTCGCGCTGTATCTGGCCGGCATCGGCAGCAGCGCGGTGGTCGCCGCCATCGTCCAGCGCAGCCAGCGGCAGCGCCACGACTGGCCCCTGCTGCTGGAACTGCCGGGCTGGCGGCTGCCGAACCCGCGACAACTGCTGCAGGGCCTGATCGAGCGGGCCCGGCTGTTTCTGGCCCGGGTCGGCGGGGTGATCCTGGCGATGATGGTGCTGCTGTGGGGCTTGAGCAGCTTTCCGGGCCCGCCGCCCGGCGCCACCGAAGCCCCGATCTACTACAGCGTGGCCGGACTGCTCGGCCGCGGACTGGAATGGATCTTCGCGCCGGTCGGCTTCAACTGGCAGATCTGCATCGCGTTGGTCCCGGGGCTGGCCGCCCGCGAAGTCGCCGTCGGCGCACTCGGCACCGTCTACGCGCTCTCCGGGCAGGACAGCGAAGCCGCCTTGGCCAGCGTCATCGCCGCCACCTGGAGCCTGCCCACCGCACTCGCCCTGCTGGCCTGGTACGTCTACGCCCCGATGTGCCTGCCGACCCTCGCCGTCGCCCGCCGCGAAACCAACAGCTGGCGCTGGCCGCTGATCATGGCCGGCTACCTGTTCGGCCTGGCGTGGATCGCGGCCTTCGTGACCTATCGAGTGGCGCTGTGGGCGACGACCTGAGCCTCGCGCTGCAATGGCTGGGCGTCGCCGCATTGCTGGCCTGGGCGGCCCTGCGCGTCTGGCGCGCGCGGCCGCGGGCGCCGGCGGCTGCCGCGACCTCGGCGACGGATTGCGGCGGTTGCAAGGGTTGCGGGGCGTCGTCGAGCGTGGCGCAGCGCAAGCCCTGAAGCGCCCTGCAGTCCGACGTTCGGTGCTGCCACGGCTGGAGCGATCTCTACGACGGGGCGGCCTTGCTGACGGCATCGTGTGGGAGTAGCGTTGTGTCGGGTCAGGCTGCAGGTTTGGCATTCTGCGTCTTGCCCGTCCACCGACGCCCCGACGATGGACGTGAACGTATAAAACGCACGGCACCGATTACCTCGAGCCGGGCGGCGGTGTGGAGTTGGACGGCAAGCGAGCAGTGCGTGCCAAGACCCTGCGCCAAGGTGCGGCGGAGTTACACGCCAAAAGCCGAGTCAAGGAGCGCGTAAGTGTTTGATGATCTGCAGAGTCACCTGACCGGATCGATCTGGCGCTGCGTGTTACGCGTCGTCGCTACGCGTCAGTTTGACGTCAAATAGTGGTTAGGGCCCAAAAAATGAAACACGCTCTTCCCTTGCTCGCAGCAATATTGGCTTTTCACGCAGAAGCCGGTGAGGAGTGGCAACTAATTTCGATAACGCGTGGCCTAGTTTGGGAGATTAACCAAGCACGAGGCTTCTTGAAGCAAGATGGTCACGTTTTGGAAGGTACATTGAAGGACAGTGAGGACGGCAACGCGGACTACAGCATTCGCATTGAACTGACGGGTGAAGTTGCCAAGGCTACTTTTCGCTTCATTTCGGAGGGCGATGAGCATGCCGAACGTACAAGAAGGCCAAGAACCCAACCAACACGCACTGTCCGGAGCAGATTCAACTGATGAATACTTTTCAGTATATCGGACTTGCTCGAAATGCATGTCAGCCCTAACTGTGCGTCCAACCGGACGCCGGGTGAGCACTGCGGCGTCAGCCAAACACTACCGGCCGGCGCCGGTGAGCTTCGTTGTTAAGCGCCAATGCTCCTCCGGCCAGCGCAATCTGAAGATGCCTTAGCGGTCGCCGCGCTACACGTGGCCAGCTGGCGATCCGCATATCGAGACGTCCTCAGTGCGGAATACCTGTATTCCGTGGCGGAGCGAGACAGGGCGGCCTTTTGGCAAGGCCGCCTTTTGGCCCCCGAGCCTGGGCAGCGGGTCGACGTGCTTGAAGAGTCAGGTCAAGTCATCGGATTCTCTTGTGTGCTCGTAGGCCACGATCCGGTGCTAGGTTCATTTCTCCACAACCTGCATGTCGCGCCCTCGCTTGTTGGTCGGGGGCTAGGGGCGATGCTCATGGGGGCCGTGCGTCAGCACTGTCTTAGCGCGGCCCCCTCGGACCCGGTGTTCCTCTGGGTCGTGAGCTCCAATGACAGGGCGCGCGGGTTCTACGCCAAGCTCGGTGCAGTGCGTGAGGGTCAAATGCAGTGGCAGCCGCCGGGCGGCGGCTCCGCGCTGCTATACCGTATGGGCTGGCGGACTCCAGGCGAGATCCGGGCGCCTAACGAATAGCGAAAAGCTCGTCAACCAATAAGGATCGTCAACCAATAAGGACAGGCCAAAAAGCTCGCGACAGGCGGGAGCCCCCCGAACGCCTGCGCCGAGTGCTGCCGCTCGATAGCTGGAGTTCCCGCAGCGCGCTGAAATCCAGTACGACGCCCAACGCCCCCAGGCGCCGCAGCGCCAAAATGAAGCCGATGCGGGCGGCGGGACAAGGACAGGCCAAAAGTCCGCGGCAAGCGGGAGCCGCCCGAACGCCTGCGCCGTACTCTGCCCAGCCGATACCTAAACCTCCCGAACCGGGTTGAAACCCAGTACAACGCCCAACGCCCCCAGGCGCCGCAGCGCCAAAATGAGGCCGATAGGCTCACTCAGCCGAAAGCGAAACCCCTCGCAAAGCCGATGCCACGCAGGAACTGCTGCTTCATCGCGAAGGCCTTCTCCCGAATGTCGTCGACCGTCCCAACCACTCGCCAGAATCCGGATCCCACGCCCTTGACCTTGCACGTCCAGTGATCCGGGCCGATGCCCAGCTTCTGGAGTGCACGAGGTTCAGCGGCCGGAATCGCACCGCGCTTGTCTTTTCGGATCTGTCGCCCCGTGTCGTCGACCAGCTCGATGTACTCGCCGACGGTGATCGGCGGCATGGTCAACGCAGCGACGCCCCAGATCGGCATGACTGGCTCAGCCGCCAGGTCCGGGCGACCGCGGGTGATCTTGCAGCGCTGCCGGATCGAGGTATTGCGCGAGCCCATCAGATTGCAGGCGATGCCGGCACGGATCGGGTTTAAGTCGACGTAGGCCATGGCTGCCAACAGGGCGCGTTCGTCCAGCAGCACCTGCGACTTGAACCTCGCCTCCCAGAAGTGACCGCAAGTCTGGTCTTCGGCGTTGGCGATCCGGGAGACGTGCTCGTTGAGGCACTTCATGAACCAGCTCAGCGAGCCCAGCCGCTCGCGCGTCTGCTGCATGCGCACGGGATCGGCCAGCATCTCGGCCCGACGCTTCGCGTTCGCCTTCTCGCATTTCGAGCTGTAGATCTGCTGCCAGCGGTCGATGACCTCGTCATCCGTCCATGCGCGTGCGACATCCGGCCGGACAGCCAGGACCAGATGAAAATGGTTCGCCATCCAGGCATAGGCGTACACGCCGACGGCGAAGACGTCCGCGAGATCGCGAACGCGGGCTTCGATCAGCCCGCAGCGATGGTCGTAGCGCCGGTTGCTGAAGCGATCACGCCCGAACAGCCACGCACGGCGGACGCAGCGGGTCGTGATGTGCACGAACACGGCGTGGCCGGGCGGGATCAAGGTGGAACGGGCCTGGGTCATCGGAGCAGCATGGCGCGCCTCGCCACGGCCGGCACGTCGACGCCGACGCCGGCTTCGGTGAGACATCGACGCTGGGCGTTGTGCGACGATTCGCACAGGTTCCCCGGCGAGGGAGCGGTTGATTCGCTGCCTGTCCCCATTTCCCCGCCCCAATCACCAGAGGGCGGTGACTTCACAGTCGAACTTGGTTTCGAGGCCGATCAAAACAAATTCGAGTACGGCTACACCGGATTCACTGTTCATTTCACGCTCAACAAGAAAGGGCGTGATCTCGGACTCCGCTCACACCCATTCAAGTTCACCGTTGAGTTCTCGTGATGACGCCCAACCATTCCATCGAGGGGATGCCTAGCCGGCTGCGCCGGGCTCTTGATAAGAGCCATTTAAACTTACGCCCAACCGGACGCCGGGGTACTGCGGCGTCAACCAAACCTGCCCGTCCGGCGCCGATTGGCTTTGTTGCTAGCCATCTTCACTTCCTCCCATCAACAAAAACCCCAGGAAACCACTCATGGCCACCTATCTGAATCCCGCCGACGTCCACGCCCCCGTCGGCAACTACACCCACACGGCTCGGGTTCCGGCAGGCACCGAACTGGTGTTCGTTTCTGGTCAGGTGGCCATCCGTCCGGATAGCACGGTGCCCAGCAATTTCGCCGAGCAAGCCGAGGTGGTCTTTGCCAATCTCCGTGCGTGCCTGGCGGCATACGGGCTGGGCATGGACAGCGTCGTCAAGCTCAATGCCTATCTGGTTGCCGGACAGGACGTCCACGCCATGCGCGAGGTTCGCGCACGCTATTTTGGTGCTCACAAGCCCACGTCCACGGCGGTGTTCATTCCGGCGCTGGTCAGCCCGGAGTTCTTGCTGGAGGTTGAGGCCGTGGCGGAGCGGAAGCCGCAGTGATCTTGGGCACTTGAGCCATTGCGCGCTTCGCGCCGCAGATCGCCACGAGTCACGACGGTTGCAAGGCGGCCCCGGCACCCGGGGCCGATCTCTCTGAGGGGCCCGTACGGGCACGGATTGACGCGCGTTTTCATATCTACGCGTCGTACTGGAGAGCGCTTGAATCGATCAGGCCACATTGTAATTCGGGCGAATTTCGCTTTGTATTGAAATTGAAAAATTTACGGCCGGCCATCTGCCTTTTTGCGTGTGGCAGCGCACTGACACCGGGCCCTGCCCTCGCTACCCTGACCCTCGATGATCTGACCGGTTGGACCCACGGGTGGAAAATCCACGCGCGGGCCGGCAAAGGCGGGGATACAGCGGCGATGCTCTGGCCGCCGTGCTCCGTTTCACGGCCGGATGATCACCCTTCAGGAGATTCAGCATGACTGCACCATCGGGATTGACCGACGTCACCACGCTGCGTGTACAGGCGCGCGCCCACATCGACCAGGGAGCCGTGACCGCCGGCTATTCGGCGGATCGCTCCGAAGTGATCAAGCTGCTCAACGATGCACTGGCAACTGAGCTGGTCTGTGTGTTGCGCTATCGACGCCACCATTTCATGGCACGCGGCATCCATGCCAAGAGTACCGCCGACGAATTCCTGATCCACTCCAATGAAGAGCAGGGCCACGCCGATCTGCTGGCGCAGCGCATCGTGCAACTCGGTGGTGAGCCCGATTTTTCTCCCGACTCCCTGAATGGCCGCAGCCATGCAGAGTATATCGAGGGCGTTTCCCTGGTCGACATGATCAGAGAAAATCTGGTCGCCGAGCGTATTGCCATCGACAGCTACCGCGAACTGATCGCCTGGCTTGGGCATCAGGACCCGACGACCAGCCATTTGCTCAAACAGATCCTGACCGTCGAAGAAGAGCACGCCGACGAACTGGCGGATTTGCTGACCGGTTTGCCCAAGCAGTCCTGATTGCCAGGGCATTCGCAGACGAGTACCACAAGAGCGGGTGCATTGCGCCCTTGTCTCGCCTTGCCGTCACGCCGCGCCGCAATGGCAGGATCGCTCACCGCAGGCGATTCAATGGATCGGCATTCGCTAGCGTGGTCCAACGCACCGTGCGCGGCTACCAGAGCGCGTCGAACGAATCAGGCAGGCCCGAATGCGGCTCCGCTCGACGAGCGCACCGCGCCGTTCTTCACTCAGTCAGGAGAAACACCATGAGCACCGTAACCAAGAAAATCGATGTCACGGAAACCAGCGTACCGGTGCGTGAAGAGGATCGGGATACCCATGCCATCGGCACCGGCCTTGGCGCTGCCGCAGGTGGTATCGCCGGCGCCGCAGCGGGTGCTGCCGCAGCAGCGGCGACTGGAATTGCGACTGGAACGCTGATGGGTGGGCCGATTGGTGGCGCGATCGGCCTGGTCGCCGGCGCAGTGATCGGTGGCGTACTCGGCAGCGAGGCGGGCGAGGCCGTCAATCCGACCCCCGAGGAGCATTACTGGAGCACCACCTACCAGACCGAGCCCTATTTCCACAGCGGCTATTCCTATGACGATTATCGTCCGGCCTATCGGGTGGGTTACGAGGGCTACCGCCAGTATCCGGGCAAGTCCTTCGAGGACGTGGAAGCGCAACTGCAGGCCGATTATATTGCCGGGCGGGGCAACTCGCGCCTGAGCTGGGCCGACGCGCGCCTCGCAACGCGCTCGGCTTGGGAACGGCAGGGACGCAATACGGTGCAGGTAGTCAGCTGAGTCCGCGGGTGTTGATTCCCGACACCAACCGAGGTTGACCGAGAAACGGGGCGCTACGGCGCCCCGTTTCTTGTGCGTGCCACCAACGCAAATCACCCTAACCCAGAGCAGGTCACGCGCCGGATATGGCCGGGCTCCGGCCGATTGTCCTGAGCAGCGTTGAACTCCCCGCCCACTCCGACGCGTCTTCCAGCCTGTCTGAAGAGTGGGCATGGTGAAAATCCGGATCCGACGCCTTTGACCTTGCGCGTCCAATGCTCCGGACTCAGTCCCAGCTTATGCAGTGCCCGTGGTTCAGCAGCCGGAATCCGCGCTTGCCGGACAGGCGTCCGAGGAGCTTGGCGCGAGGGACCCGTGGCTTGAGCAGGACGGGCTTGCCGGCGTCGTTGACGCCGTGGAGGGCGAACACTTTCTTGGCGATGTCGATACCGAGGGTTATGATGGCCATGGGACTTCCCTTTCCGAGAGAGAGATGAGAATCGCAACCCCATCGTGGCACTTGTTGCCGACGGCCGCTGGCCGCAAGGCTCGGGACGGGAAAGTCCCTTTCATTCGTTAGGTGACATTGGAGAACGCTATGGCGGCCATCCGCGCAATCCTTCTCGATGCAGACGGAGTCGTTCAACTTCCTGGGCCAACATGGCGGGCCTCGCTGGAGGCGCTCTGCGGCGATACAAACCGAACAGAGGACTTCCTTGCCGATATATTCGCAGCGGAGAAGCCCTGCCTAACCGGAGGCGCCGATTTCGAACCCGCGCTGGCCGCGGTGCTCCGGCAATGGCGCTCGAATGTCTCGATTGTAGATGCGCTTCGGATCTGGACTCAGATCGAGCCATCCCCAGACATCCTCGACCTGGCCCGGAGCCTCCGATCCTCCGGCATCGCGGTCGCACTAGCCACGAATCAGCAGGCTTATCGAGCGCAATTCATGACGCGCGAGCTTGGTTACACAGAACACTTCGACCACCTTCTGTACTCATGCGAGCTTGGTCACTCCAAACCTAGTTCCGAGTACTTTTCATCTGCTCTCGAGAGGCTCATGATCGAGCCCGCGCAGGCGCTGTTCATCGACGATCATGAGACCAACGTCTCGGCTGCTCGGAATTGTGGGCTGCAGGCAGAGGTTTATCACCTTTCCGAAGGCTTGGGGCGCATGCACGAGATTCTCAATCGCCATGGACTCCGTGTCGCCTAACAATGGCGATGCAGTGGACGCCAAAAAACGTCTCACCTTTTGCTTGCGTAAAAGCTGCGCCGCTTTCCGGCGCCACTGATCACCGACGTTAGGCCCATGAAAAAGACGTCCTGCCCAGGCTGTGCGGTTGAGCTTCCCGCGATAGACGGTCCCGTTCACGAGTACATGGAGTCATCTCCAGCTTGCTGGGCGAAGTATGGCGAGCTCCTCGCAAGGGAGTATGGAGATCCCGCTTACATGTCAGCTCACCGTCTCACGGTGGACACCCATGCCGTTCAACACCCGGGTCGTCCTTCAGCACGGTCAATCCAGTCCGTGGCAGTACATCTCATTTCACTGCACTGCGTCCTCGAAAAGGCGATGGCTCAAGGAGATGCCACGAGATTTCTCAAGGTCTGCGCGGATAAAGGTTCTTTTCATTGGCTTCAGCCACCTTCTAATGCCTATCCGTTGAATATACTGCATCCACTCACTGCGACTTCCGCGGTCGAGCATCAAGCGAAAGTTCGGGAGTGGGCAACGGCAACGTGGGAGGTTTGGGCGCCACATCACCAGCAAGTTCGCGAATGGGCTGAGATGCTTGGCGCATGAGGCCCAACATCTCGTCTATGGACTCCTCCCCCAAGTCAAGCGGCTTCACCGTGGTCACCCGCCTCGGTGGCAAGGTGTCGTTTTTTCCCAATGGACAGATGAATAGCAGCTTCTTCCCATCGGGCGTGACGCCAGATCCCAATCCCGGCAACAATACTCGGATCGTCCAGACGCCGTGCTGCCTGAAATGGTGTTTCGTAATGGCTTTGAATCCGTGGCTGCGCGCTGATCAAGCCAGCGAGGGCCACTGGTCACACGACAGGCCAGACGCTCACAATCATGTTCGCCGCAATTGATGATGCCGACGCCTGCGAGATCACAAACGCGGGCTTCAGTCCCGACGTTTCACGCTCGGCACCACTGCCCCAACAACAACTCCAGGAAACCCCATGACTACCTACCTGAATCCTGCCGACGTCCACGCCCCAGTCGGCAACTACATGGTCAGCCCAGAGTTCTTGCTAGAGGTCGAGGCGGTGGCGGAGCGGAAGCCGCAGTGATTCTGCGCAGTTAAGCCAAAAAGCCAACGCGCCGCATTCGTCGACAGACCACGGGGATCTGGCGAATTCGGTGCCGGTGCCGGAGGCGTTGATGAGATGAGCATATACGAACGGTCGGAAAAGATGGCCGCGATTTGAAACTCGGGTCGCGGGCTGACCTCGAAATCATTGGCCTTGCGGCGTATCCGTGCCTGGCGCACCACGCGGCGAGCGCTGGCTGTGGAGCAGGAATGAGCCGTTACCGCCGCGAGATCGACGGCCTCCGCGCTCTGGCGATCCTGCCCATCATCCTCGCCGAGCAGGCGAAGGGGTCGTTCTCGCTGCTCGGTTTCTACGAACGGCGGGCGCGACGCCTGCTGCCGGCGCTGCTGCTGGTGGTCGGCGTCTCCATCGCGGCTGCTCGCCGCCGAACTCGGCGTCCCGCTGCTGGTGAGGGGGGACTCCGGTTGGTGGGCGGCGGCGGACGCCGGGAAGTAGTGCCGAGCCCGGGTCCGACGCGGGTATCAAAGCGCGCTTTCATGGCGCCATCGCGTGTTAAAGAACGCTTTAATGTGAGGACCACACAGAGAGGCTGACGCGGCATGCCACGAGTCACCGGCACCTACGCCCGCTCCACCACCCTCGGCGAGACGGTGCATGCCTTTGTGCCGCCCGCGAACCCCGCGTTGTCGGCCGACGCCTTCCTCGTGCTCAACCATCAGGCCGAACTGGCTCTCGCGCGCCTGAGCGGCGTGGCTGGTTTGGTGCCCTCGGTGGACTGGCTGCTCTACAGCGCAATCCGCAAGGAAGCACTGCTCACCTCGCAGATCGAAGCCACAGGCCGGTCAGGTCGCATGGAAACGTTTCCGCAAGCGTCATGACCGACCCCGATCTCACATTCCGATCAGCCACGCGCGACGATTTGCCCGCAATTGTTCGATTGCTTGCCGATGATCCCCTTGGCGCAAAGCGCGAGAACGATGTCTTGCCACTGCCGGCTTCCTACGAGGCGGCATTTGCTGCCATTGATCAGGATCCGCACAACGAGCTGATTGTCGTTGACTTACCTGATCATCCTGTAGCTGGGGTTCTGCAACTGACAGTTGTGCCTCACATCACCTATCGGGGTGGCTGGCGCGCACAGATTGAAGGAGTTCGGATCGCATCCAGCTTGAGATCGTCGGGCATTGGGGAGCAGTTGTTCCGATGGGCGATTCAGCGGGCAAAAGCCAAGGGTTGCCATCTCGTTCAACTCACTTCCGACAAGGCGCGTCCCGATGCAATTCGCTTCTACGAGAGACTCGGCTTCGTGGCGTCCCACGAGGGGCTCAAGCTTCACCTCGATGCGTAATTGCCACCAAACTTCTTCGGAGTTACAGCGATCCCGCCTATGTCGAGCCGCTGAGCCGTTGAGGCCCGGCTAGCCCGCCGCGCTGCGCGTGAAACGCACCTGCATCGGCGTCTTCGGCTTCAACGCCAAGTCGACGACCGGCTCGGGCAGGGTGACGCCGTCGTCGAGGCTCAGGTCGTAGTGTCGGATCAGTTCGGCAGCCACCAGCGCCATCTCGACGCTGGCGAAATGCTGGCCGAGGCAGAAGTGCGGACCGGCACCGAAGGGCAGGAAGGCGCCGCGCGGGATGGGCGGGGCGCCGGGCAGGAAGCGTTCGGGCCGGTAGACGAGCGGATCCGCGAAGGATCGGGGGTCGCGGTGCAGCTGCCAGATCGGGATGGCGATCAGGTTGCCCTTCTTGATCGCCGTCCCGCGGATCGTCAGGTCCTTCTGTGCGACGCGGGTGAACAGCGCGGTCGAGGGCGGATACAGGCGCATGGCCTCCTTGATGGTCGCGTTCAACAGCGGAAGGCGGGCGATCTCCGCTCGGTCGGCGCCCCGGGCGTCGGCGCCGCTGACCTCCTCGCGCACGCGGGCGGCGATACCCGGGTGGGTGGCCATCAGGCCGATCCACCAGGTCAGCGCGGAGGCCGAGGTATCGAAGCCGGCGCCGAACAGCATCAGGCAGTTGTCGTAGACCTCCTGCGTGCTCAGCGTCGCGTTGCCGCCCCCCGAGTCGTCGCGCGCGGCGAGCAGCATGTCGAGTACGTCGGCGTTCTGCGGGTCACCGTCCGGCTTCGGCGTTCGCGTATCGATATGCCGGGCCATGAGCTGACGCAGCGTGCGGACATGGGCGAGCTTCGCGGCGCGTCCCGGATACGGCAGCCACGCCGGCGGGATCAGCGCCCAGTAGACCTCGCGCATGCTCTGCCGGGTCAGCGCGCGCGTGGCGATGGACGCGCTGCGGATCTCCTCGCGGGTCGCGGCGTGGGAGAACAGCGTGCGCAGGATCACGTCCATGGTGACGCGCGTGGTCAGCGCGTCGACATCGACCACAGCGCTCTGACCGACCGCGGCGGGCAGCTCGTCGCGGACGCTGTCGTCGATGGCGGCTTGCATCAGGCCCATGTAGCCGGCCATGCGCCACGACGAGAAGGCCGGGGTCAGCAGTCGGCGCTGGCGCTCCCAGTCCTGGCCCTCGGTGGTCAGGGCGTTGCGGCCCTGGAAGGACTCGAAGATCTGCAGCAGGCGCGCCTCGCGCACGAAGTCGTCCGGATAGTCGACCAGGATTTCGCGAACGGCCTCGGGGGCAAAGAAGTACAGGACGCGCCGGAACAGGATGTGGAGGTCGGCGACGTCCCCGTGCTGCTGCTGGAGTTGCGTGGCCGCAGCCAGCGGGTCGCGGCGAATGGCGGCGAGCAGCGCGAGGCCGAGTTTGGACCCGGTCGGCAACGGGGGATCGAGTTCGAGGGTGCGGTTCATGGCGACGTTTCCGTGGCAGGGGGAATCGGGTCGCGGGGTCGGCGGGCGACCCCGTACATCAGCAGGTCGAAGGCCGCGAGGTAGCGCTCGCTCAGGTCGGGTACGGGCGCCGCCAGCCAACCGGTGACCGCGGCGTACAGCAGGTACTCGAAGCTGACGGCGAGCTCCTCGGCGGCGTGCGCGGCGTCGATCTCGCCGGCCTGCTGGGCGGCGCGGAACATGGCGGCGAGGATCGAGCGGGTATCGCTGCGGGCCGTCACCGCGCCGGGCGTGGGCTCGCACCGTCGCGCCGCGTCGCTGAGGTAGCGGATGTAGTGCGGCAGATAGATGCGCCGTTCGGCGTGCCAGACCGCGGATTCGCGCAGCAGATAGCGCATCCGCGCCTCGAAGCTCGCGTGGGCGGCCAGCGCCCCGGCCCGCTCGGCCATGCCGGCGGCGATGTCCAGCTGGAACCGGTGGGCGATCAGCGCTTCCTTGACCGGGAAGTACTTGTACAGCGTGGCCTTGGCGACATCGGCGGCCGCGGCGATCTGCTCCATGGCGACGGCGTCGTAGCCGTGGGCCTCGAACAGACGATAGGCCGTCGCCGACAGGTGGTCGGCGGTCTGGTCCCGCTTGCGCTCGCGACGACCCTGCGGAGTGGCGGATGCGTGCATGCGGGCTCGAATAATTGAACGATGTTCAAAAACATACATCGTATGGAAATGTGGCGCAAGCCCAGGGTCGCAGGCACTGCGAAACCCGCTCGGACCCCCTCACGCCTCCTTGACTGCTCCACCACCGACACGGCGCAATCGCGAGCCCTGCACTGCGGAACGTCGCGATGAGCACTGACGGCTACAGCCACGAGATCAAGCAAGGCCCCGGCCACGCCCCTGCCCGCGCGATGTTGCGAGCCACCGGGCTCGACAGCGCCGCGATCGCCAAGCCACTGGTCGCCGTGGTGCACGCCTACAGCGACGTCAGCCCGTGCAACCTGAATCACCGGATCCTCGCGCAGGAGGTCCGCGCCGGGGTGCAGGCCGCCGGCGGCACGCCGATCGAGTTCAACACGGTGATGGTCACCGACGGCATCGCGATGGGCACCAGCGGCATGCGCGCCTCGCTGGTGTCGCGCGAGGTGATCACTGATTCGATCGAGCTGGCGGTGCGCGGTCACTGTCTCGACGCGGTGGTGGTGATCTGCGGTTGCGACAAGACCATTCCGGCGGCCGCCATGGCGCTGGCCCGGCTGGATCGCCCCGGGCTGATGCTCTACGGCGGCTCGATCCTGCCGGGACATCACGCCGGCCGCGCGATCACGATTCAGGACGTTTTCGAGGCGGTCGGCGCGCACGCCGCCGGCAAGATCAGCGACGAGGAACTGGCCGCGATCGAAAGCAGCGCCTGCCCCGGCGCCGGCGCCTGCGGGGGCCAGTTCACCGCCAACACGATGGCGCTGGCCGCGACCTTCCTCGGCCTGTCGCCGATGGGCGCCAACGACATTCCGGCCACCGACCCGGCCAAACGCGCCGCGGCGCGGGCCTGCGGCGAGCGGGTGATGGCCGAACTGGCGGCCGGCCGCAACGCCCGCCGCTATCTGACGATGGACGCCTTCCACAACGCGATCACCGCGGTCACCGCGACGGCCGGCTCGACCAACGCCGTGCTGCATCTGATCGCGATCGCCCGCGAGGCCGGCCTCAATCTGCCGCTGAACGCCTTCGACGACATCAGCCGGCGCACGCCGGTGATCGCCGACCTGAAGCCCGGCGGCCGCTTCATGGCGCCGGACATGCATCTGGCCGGCGGTTCGCGGCTGCTCGGTCTGCGTCTGCGCGAGGCCGGTCTGCTGTCCGAGGCCGACACGGTCAGCGGTCAGACGCTCTACACCGAGATCGACGCCGCGCAGGAAACCGCCGGCCAGCAGGTGATCCGCACGCTGGCGGAGCCGGTCAAGGCCCGCGGCGGCTTCGGCGTCTGCTACGGCAACCTCGCGCCGGATGGCTGCGTGGTCAAGCTCGCCGGCCACGCCCAGCTGCGCTTCGAGGGTACCGCCCGCGTTTACGACGGCGAGGAAGCCTGCTTTGCCGCCGTGCAGCGCCGCGAAGTCGTCGCCGGCGATGTGGTCGTGATCCGCGGCGAAGGCCCGGTCGGCGGCCCCGGCATGCGCGAGATGCTGGCGGTCACCGCCGCGCTGGTCGGTCAGGGCCTCGGCGGCGAAGTCGCGCTGATGACCGACGGCCGCTTCTCCGGCGCCACCTATGGCTTCATGGTCGGCCACGTCTGCCCCGAGGCCGCGCTCGGCGGCCCGATCGCGCGGCTGCGCACCGGTGATCGCATCGTGATCGACGTCGAGTCCCGCACGATCAGCACCGATGCCGATCTGAGCACTCGCGAGCCCGTCGTCATGGAGGTCGTCGAGGACGCCCGCCGCGGCGTGTTCGCCAAGTACGCCCGACTGGTCCGCCCCGCCTCCGAGGGCGCGGTCACCGCCTTTCCCGCCTGAAGTCTTCTCCGCCCGCACCGTCCTTCAAGGAGTCACCCCCGCATGAAGCTCTACACCATCGCCGACGCCGATCCGACCGTGCTGGCCGGCAAGACCCTCGTCATCTACGGCTACGGCAGCCAGGGCCGCGCCCATGCGCTGAACCTGAAGGACAGCGGCCTGTCGGTGCTGATCGCCGCCCGCCCGGGCAAGAGCGCCGATCAGGCTCGCGCCGACGGCCTCGAGGTGCTGGAACCCGCCGAAGCCGTCGCCAAGGCCGACCTGCTGGCCCTGCTGACGCCGGACATGGTGCAGCCGGAGCTGTACCGCGACGTCGTGGCGCCGAACCTGAAGGCCGGTGCGACGCTGCTGTTCGCCCACGGTTTCAACGTCCACTACGGCCAGATCACGCCGCGCGAAGACCTCGACGTTATGCTGGTCGCGCCGAAGGGTCCGGGCGCGCTGGTGCGCAGCCAGTACGAGGAAGGCAAGGGCGTGCCCAGCCTGTTCGCCGTGCACGCCGACAAGTCCGGCAACGCCCGCGCCATCGCGCTGGCCTACGCCCACGGCATTGGCGGCACCCGCGGCGGCGTGATCGAGACCAGCTTCCGCGAGGAAACCGAGACCGACCTGTTCGGCGAGCAGGCCGTGCTCTGCGGCGGCGCGACGGAACTGGTGGTCCGCGGCTTCGAGACGCTGACCGAAGCCGGCTACCAGCCGGAAGTCGCCTACTTCGAATGCCTGCACGAGCTGAAGCTGATCGTCGACCTGCTGTACCAGGGCGGCCTGACCCGCATGCACCAGTTCATCAGCGAGACCGCGCAGTACGGCGACCTCACCCGCGGCCCGCGCATCGTCGACGACCACGCCCGTGCGCAGATGAAGGCGGTGCTGACCGAAATCCAGGATGGCACCTTCGCCCGCGAGTGGATCGCCGAGCACCAGAGCGGCCGCGCCCGCTACAACGCGCTGAAGCAGGCCGACATCGACCACCCGATCGAGAAGGTCGGCGCCGCGCTGCGCGCCCGGATGAGCTGGCTGCAGAAGTAAGCCGGATCGTTTCTGCCTTGACGACGAAGGGCGCGGGTGACCGCGCCCTTCGTCATTCTGCGGCCGATGCAGACCGGCGCCCCGCATGACCGCGCGTCAGAGCGTGAAAACCGCCCCCTCGCAGCCGCCGGTCACGGCGAAATCCGGATTCACCGCCGCGATCGACTCCGCGGTGATCTGGTCCAGATCGTGATCGCTGTGGTTCGGGTCGTGATGGAAGGACACCAGGTGGCCGACCTCGCAGAGCCGCGCGTAATTCAGGGTCTGCACCAGCGAGCTGTGACCCCAACCGCTGTGGCGCGGATATTCGGCAGCGCTGTACTGGCTGTCGTGGATCAGCAGATCGGCGCCGACCGCCAGACACGCGCCGGAGGTCCAGTCGCGCGGCAGGTTCGGAAAAGCGGGATTGCCGAGCGCCGGTTCGTGGTCCGGCATGTAGGTCAGGACCTTGCCGCTGGCGCTGCGGATGCGGTAGCCGACGGTGGGGCCGGGATGGCAGATCATTTCCGCACGGATCTGGAACTCGCCGATTTCAACCGTGCCGCAAGGCACGGCATGAAAACTCAGCTTGCACGGCAATTCGCTCAGATGGACCGGAAACAGCGGCGGTGACAGATAGCGTTTCAACCGCGCCTGCAGGCTCAGCGTGGCGCTCGCCGGCCCCCAGATATGCACCTCGAAACCCGGCCGGTACAGCGGCCCGAAGAAACCCAGGCCCTGGACGTGGTCCATGTGCAGATGGGTCAGCAGGATGTCCACGCGCTGGGCAGTGGGCGGCAACATCGCGCCGAGCCGACGAATGCCGGTGCCGGCGTCGAGGATCAGCACCGTGCCCTCGCGCCCGATCACGCTGACGCAGGAGGTGTTGCCGCCGTAGCGCGCGGTCTCCGGGCCGGGCGTCGCCAGGGAGCCGCGGGTGCCGCAGAGCACGATCTGCATCGGGATCAAGCCTCCCAGAACACGCTCTGCACACCCAGAAACTCGCCGCCCTGAGCAATGAAGGGCACCGAGGTCCACTCGACATGGCGCCAGGAACCGTTCGGCATGCCGACCCAGATCTTGCGCGACACCGGCTGCTGACGAGTCAGCGCGATGATCAGCGGCCATTCCTCCTGCGGAATCAGGCAGCGATCGCCATCGGTCACCGCAAACTGCGCGCGCCACTGTTCGGCCGGGATCTCGCCGGTTTCATCGAAACGCAGACCCAGCAGCGATTCGGCAGGCTCGTTCCAATAGATCAGGGTACCCAGCGCATCGACAATCACGACCGGCATCGCCAGGCTGCTGGCGAGCTGGCGAGCGAGGATCAGCTGGATCGGCTTCTGGGCAGGAATCGGCGTGCTCCAAGCGGGTGAAGAAGAATCTTCGGGCCGGATCGGTGTCGAGGATAGGCCGCTTTGCACTCGGTGGGAACGGCAAGTCACAGAACCTTCCGGACGACCTACCGCCGCAGGGTCCGCTTCAGCGCCTCCAGCGAGAAGGTCGCGACTTCGCGGTCGCCCTGGCGGATCGGCTGGCCTTCGCCGGGCGCTCGAGCCATCGCGTATATCACTTCCCAGGTCGCCGGAACCTTGCCGTCAGCCTCGCGGCGGGCGGCGTAATGCTCCAGCACACGTTTCAGCTTGCGCGGCGTCATCAGCCCCGGCGCGCGCTGCTGCATGGCGTTGCGGGCACCCAGCGCCTTCAGCTCCTCCAGCACCTCGCGCGGCTCGGCGTAGCGCAGGGTGAAGCGCTCGACGTCCAGCACCGGATCGCGGAAGCCGGCGGCCAGCAGGCGATCGCCGACATCGTGCAGGTCCAGAAAGCGATGGATGTGCGGCGCATCGTCGACCGCGGCGAAAGCCTCGCGCAGCTCGCGCAGGGTGTCGGGCCCGAAGCTGGAGAACATCAGCCAGGCGCCGGGCTTCAGTACCCGCCGAAAGCCGTTGAACAACGCCGGCAGGTCGTCGACCCACTGCAGACACAGATTGGAGTGCAGCAGATCGACGCAGGCGTCGGCCAGCGGCAGCGCGCGGGCGTCGGCCTGCACCAGATCGAAGCGGATGCGACGCAGCCACGAGCGATGCCGCTCGGCGCGCTTCAGCATCGGTCGGGCGAGGTCCAGCCCGAGCAGCGCGGCCTGCGGATAGCGTTTCGACAGCTCGGGCAGGGCAGCGCCGGTGCCGGTGCCGACATCGAGGACGCGGGTCGGCGGCGTGTCCAGAAACACCAGCCGCTCCAGCAGCCGGCTGCCGACCTCGCGCTGCAGTACGGCAACGCGGTCATAGCTCGAGGCCGCGGCGCCGAACTGGCGGGCAACGCGGCGGGTATCCAGAAAGGCGTCGGTCATCCGTGCAGTGTGCCGCAGTCCGGCGACGCAACTTGAATCCACCCCTGTGCGCCCCCACAGCGACAGGACGGGAAGCAGGGGGCCGTCTGGCATACTTTTTCGCTTTCCGAATCACGTCGCTCCCGGCATTCAGCCGCCGGGCAGTCACCCTGCCCCAGCGACACCCGACTTCCTCACGATCCACGACAGGCGACTTCATGGACTTCCTGATCTCCGCAGCCCACGCCCAGCAGGCCGGCGCCCCACCCAGCATGTGGCCGAACCTGATCCTGCTCGGCGTGTTCTTCCTGATCTTCTGGTTCCTGCTGATCCGCCCGCAGCAGAAGCGCCTCAAGGAGCATCAGTCGATGGTCGCGGCGTTGCAGAAGGGCGACGAGGTCATCACCCAGGGCGGCGTCGCTGGCGTCGTTCGTGAGCTGGACGACAGCTTCATCACCGTCGAGATCGCCACCGACGTCAAGGTCAAGATCCAGCGCCAGGCCGTGACCGCCGTCCTGCCGAAGGGCTCGCTGAAGGCCTGAGGGCCACAGCGCCATCCGAGGAGTCTCCATGATCGATTTCCCGCGCTGGAAGTACGCGCTCGTCATCCTCGTGATGATCGGTGCACTGCTGTACTTCCTCCCGAACGTGTTCCCGCAGGACCCGGCGGTCCAGATCCAGCCGGCCCGCGCCGGCGCCACCCTGGACGAGGCCGTCAAGGGCCGCGTCGAAGGCACCCTGCAGGGCGCCAACCTGTCCTTCCAGCGCATCGAGCGCCTCGGCGAACGTCTGCTGGTCCGCTTCGACGACACCGAAACCCAGCTGAAGGCCGCCGACGTGCTGCGCGCCGACCGCGAGTTCTCGGCGCAGTACACGGTCGCGCTGAACCTCGCCTCGAACGTGCCGCCCTGGCTGGAAGCCATCGGCGCCGGCCCGATGGTGCTGGGGCTCGACCTCCGCGGTGGCGTGCACTTCCTGATGCAGGTGGACCAGAACGCAGTCCGCAACAACCTCGAAGAGCGCTACATCACCGAGCTGTACACGCTGCTGCGCGGCAAGCAGATCAGCTACCGCGGTGTCACCCGCACGCCGCAGGGCCTGCTGATCAATCTGGTCAGCGCGACCGACGCCGTGGCCGCGCGGGACGCGATCACCACCGATCTGCCGGACCTGCAGGTGCAGCGCCGCGGCGAGGCGGACCTGATCGCCGAGATCCGGCCGGAGAAGATCGTCGAGGCCAAGAACCATGCGATCGAGCAGAACACCACCACCCTGCGCAACCGCGTCGCCAGCCTCGCCGAGCCGGTGATCCAGCGGCAGGGCGCCGACCGCATCGTGGTCCAGCTGCCCGGCATCCAGGACACCGCCCAAGCCAAGCGCCTGCTCGGCGCCACCGCCACGCTGGAGTACCGCGCCGTCGACGAGCAGGGCTCGATCGAGGATGCGCTGCGCGGCCGGGTACCGCCGGAGTCGCGGCTGTACTACACCCGCGAGAAGCCGGGCGAGCCGTCGCGGCCCGTCCTGCTGAAGAAGTCGGTCATCGCCTCGGGCGATAATCTGGTCAACGCCACCGCGACCATCGACCAGCGCACCGGCACGCCGGCCGTGTCGGTCACGCTGGACGCGATCGGCGGCCAGCACATGCTGGACTTCACCAGCGAGAGCGTCGGTCGGCCGATGGCGGTGGTCTACGTCGAACGCATCCCCGAGGTGAAGCTGGTCGATGGCAAGGAGGAGCGTGGTTTCCGCATCACCGAGGAAGTCATCAGCATCGCCACCATCCAGGGCGTGTTCTCGAACCAGTTCCAGACCACCGGGCTGGGCAGCACCGCCGAGGCCAACGACCTCTCGGTGCTGCTGCGCGCCGGCTCGCTGGCGGCGCCGGTCGACATCATCGAGGAGCGCGTGATCGGCCCCTCGCTCGGCGCCGACAACATCCGCGCCGGTCTGACCGCCTTGGTCGTTGGCCTGGTGCTCAGCATGATCTTCACCTCGGTCTACTACCGGCTGTTCGGCTTCATCGCAGTCATCGGCCTGCTCTGCAACCTGGCGCTGCTCGGCGCGGTGCTGAGCCTGTTCGGCGCAACGCTGACACTGCCCGGCATCGCCGGTGTGGTGCTGACGCTGGGCATGGCGGTCGATGCCAACGTGCTGATCAACGAACGCATCCGCGAGGAGCTGCGCAACGGCAATACGCCGCTGAACTCGATCCGCGCCGGCTACGAGAAGGCGTGGGCCACCATCATCGACTCGAACCTCACCACGCTGATCGCGGCGATGGCGCTGCTGGCGGTGGGTTCCGGCCCGATCCGCGGCTTCTCGATCACGCTGTCGGTGGGCATCCTGACGACCATGTTCACTGCCGTCGTGGTGACCGAGGCGATCGTCGCGTTCATCTATCGGAAGCAGCGCAAGCTGACCTCCGTGCCAGTCTGACGGAGAACCGCTGCCATGGAACTGTTTTCCTACAACGCAAAATTCGACTTCATGCGGATCCGCCAACAAACCGTGGCGGTGGCCATGGTGCTGATGGCGCTGTCGCTGGGGCTGATCCTGTTCAAGGGCGTCAACTTCGCACTGGACTTCACCGGTGGCGCGATCGTCGAGGTCCGCATCGACGGCGATGTGGACGTTGGCAAGATCCGAGGCGCCATCGAATCGGCCGGCCTCACCGGCGGCTCGGTGCAGCAGTTCGGCCCCGGCGAAGTCGCCATCCGCCTGCCGCCGCTTGCCGACGAAGCCGGCGGTGTAGCCCGGATCGGCGATCAGGTCGCCGAAGCCCTGCGCACCGGCGGCGTCCAGGGCACGATCGTTCGCAGCGACTCGCTGGGCGCGCAGGTCGGCGACGAGCTGTTCATCGACGGCATGTTCGCGTTGCTGGTCGTGATGGTCGGCATCCTGATCTACGTCGCCGCGCGCTTCGAATGGCGCTTCGGCGTCGCCGCGATCGCCGGCCAGTTTCACGACGTAATGGTCTGCGTCGGTTTCATCGTGCTGATGGGCATCGAGTTCGACCTGACCGTGCTGGCGGCCCTGTTGACCGTGCTGGGCTACTCGATCAACGACAAGATCGTGGTCTTCGACCGTATCCGCGAGCTGTTCCGCTCTGCCCGCAAGGATGCGCCGGTGGACATCCTCAACGCGTCGATCAACAGCACGCTGGCGCGTACCCTGATCACTTCGGTGACCACCATCATCAACCTCGTGGTGCTGATCTTCCTCGGCGGCCCGGCGTTGGAGGCCTTCGCCACCGTGCTGCTGTTTGGCGTGATCATCGGGACGCTGAGCTCGATCTACTTCGCCTCGCCGATCCTGCTGCTGCTCGGCGTCAGCAAGCGCGACCTGATGGTGTCGAAGGAAGAGGACCCGCGTCTCGCCGCTCGGCCCTGAGCCATTTCAGGGACTTGATGCCAACGACGGCGGCCTCCGGGCCGCCGTTGTCGTTCATGGATCGGCTGCACCGTGACTTGAGCTGACCACGCGGGATTCGCTACGCTTTCGGGTTCACATTCCTTTGCAGTCTCCATCCCGATGCGTCCACTGATGTTTTGCGCCGCCACGCTGTGGCTGGCCACCACCCTGCCCGCCGCCGAAACACCGAAGGTCCCGAGCTTCGCCGACCTCGCCAAGCGCCCCGCGGTTCGCAGCCTGCAGCTCTCACCGAACGGCAAGCTGCTCGGCGCCATGATCCCGGTCGACAACGCCCGCAACGTGGTCGGCGTGATCGATCTGGAGACCATGGAGGTCAAGGCCGCCGCGCAACTGCGCGCACCAGATGAAACCTTCAGCAGCTTCACCTGGGTTAGCGACCGCTATCTGGTGCTGTCTTACGCGCAGCGACTGGGTGGCTTCGCAGAACCCTTCCGCACCGGCGAGTTGGCCTCGATGGATGTGGAAACAGGCCGTGTCAAATACGTGTTCGGCTACCGTGGCGACATGCAGACCGGCTCGCGGATCGACAAGGCTGGCGGAGAGAACGCCGCAGCCTTCGTGATCGCCGACCTGCCTGGCAAAGAGTCCGAGATCCTGATCCAGGTCGTGCCCTTCGGTGCCGTTGAGACCTCCGAGGTGCGCAAGCTGGATGTCCGCACCGGGCGGACCCGCACGCTGGCCCGAGCGCCGGTCCGCAATGGAATCTTCGTTACCGATCATGAGGGTGAAGTCCGTATCGCCGTAGGAGCCGCGCGCTTCAACGAGGCCAAAGCCTTCTTGCGAATCGATGGTGAGTGGCAACGGTGGACAGAAGCGCATATCGGTGGACGCGCATTCACCCCCCTGATGTTTGCCGCCGACAACCGCAATCTGTATGCGAGGGTCAGCCATGAAAATGGACCCGACTCGATAGTGAAGATTGATCTCGAGACTCGCCAGGAGACCGAGGTCTACCGTGGCAAGGCAGACCCGGAATGGCAGATGGCCACCGCAGTCCCGACCTTCGACGGCGAGGATCTCGCAGCGGTCATTACCAACGACGCCCTACCCGGCCTGCACTGGCTGAATCCGGACAGCGCCGAAGCCAAGCTGGTCCGCGCCATGCTGCCGCAGTTGCCAGGCCACTTTGTCTGGCCAGTCAGCGCCAGTGAGGACGGTCAACGCGTGTTGCTGCTTGCCTACAGCGACCGCAATGCTGGCGACTTCTATCTTTATGACCGTCAGACCCGCGAAGCCAGCTTTGTGATGGCCCGTCGCGAATGGCTGGAGATTGACGCACTGGCACCCATGGAAGTCGTCGAACTTACTAGTCGTGATGGCTTGAAGCTGCAGGGCTACTTGACGCGGCCTCAGCCGACGGTGGAAAGCGCCCCACTGGTGGTCATGCCACATGGCGGTCCGCATGGGCTCCGCGACAATTGGGGCTTCGACCCACAGGCGCAGGCTCTGGCGACCCGCGGCTACGCCGTACTTCAGGTGAATTTTCGCGGCTCCGGTGGTTACGGCCAGGCTTTCGAAGAAGCCGGCTACCGTCAGTGGGGCCGGAAAATGCAGGACGACCTGACTGACGCCACCCGCTGGGCTTTGGAAACCCACGGCTTCGATGCCGAGCGCGTCGCGATCTACGGTGCCAGCTACGGCGGCTACGCCTCGCTGATGGGCGCCGTCCGCGAACCCGAGCTTTATCGCTGCGCGATCAGTTACATCGGTGTCAGCGATCTACCGCTGATGTTCACTCAGGGGGACACCGAAGACTCCAACCTCGGCATGAGCGCGATCAAGCGCTTTTTGGGCACCGACGACGCCGAGCTGAAGGCCAACTCGCCGAGCCAGCTGGCCGACCAGATCCGCGCCAAGGTCTTCCTGATCCACGGTGGCCGCGATGACCGCGTGCCGATCAAGCACGCCGAGCTGATGCGCGATGCCCTGACCGCCGCCGGCAACCCGCCGGAGTGGTACGTCGAACCCGCCGAAGGCCACGGCTTCAGCACCGAAGCCGCGCAGGAAAAGCTCTACACCCGCGTCGATGGCTTCCTGAAGGGCTGTTTCGGGGGTTGAGGCCCAGGGGCCAAGCAGGAGCCCAAGTTGAGGGTGCAGCTGTCGGGCACCTGCCGCATGGACCAAGGCGCGTCATCGCGAACGCAGTGAAGCGATCCCCTCCGATTGGAGACTGCTTCTCGCCACGCTGCGCTTGCGAATGACGCTCTCTCGGGCGGTCCAGAGGACCACAATCCGCAACGCCCGATTTCAGGTCCACACGCCGATGACTCGACCGACACCCCTGCCGTTCCAGCACCTCTGCTTCCGGGCGCTGGTTCTGCTAACGCTGGCCTTGCTGCTGGGCTGCAAGGCCAGAGAAACGGATGGCCCAGTTTCGATGCAGGGCGAGGCGTCCAAGCCGGGCAGTTTCCTCGCCTACGAACATGAGCTGCGCATCCGGAGTCCGGATCCCGGCGCGCGGCTCGACGCTGCCCGCAGCGCCTGCGTCGAGGAGCAGTTCGGCGCCTGCAGCGTGCTGAAGATCGATCTGCAGCGCGGCGACGAGGCCACCCAGGCGAGCCTGGTGCTCCGGCTGGCGCCGGAGGCAGTCGACGGAATCATCGGCGTGGCCAGCCTCGGCGGCCAGATCCAGTCGCGGACCACCGCCGCGGAGGATCTGGCCGATGCGGTGGCCGACAATGCGCAGCGGCTGCAGGAAGTGGCGTCGATCCACGCACGATTGGAAGCGCTGCAAGCCCGCCCGGACCTGTCGGTCGCCGACGTGCTGACGCTGACCCGCGAGCTCGCCAGTCTGGATGCGCAGCGGGTCGATCTGCAACGCACCGCAGTTCAACAACGTCGGCGGATCGAGACCAATCTGCTGACCCTGCAGCTCGACAACGCCTCGGCGCCGTCCACCTTCGGTGCCATCGGGGACGCCTTCGGCAATGGACTCGACTCGCTGACCGAGGGAACTGCGGAGACTGTCGGCATGGTCGCCTACGGTCTGCCTTTCCTGATCCTTGCCTTCGTCGTGGCGCTGGTCTGGCGCTTCCTGTGGCGTCGGCTGACCGGGGCGGGCCGAAAGCGGGACTGATGGCTTGATGCTGGGCGACGCCGATTGCTCGACCGGCGGTCGACCGGGCGCTGACTCGCCGCACCCCCAGCCTCACCAGGGCAGCACCGCCCCGTCGCAATGCCAGAAGCTGCCGCTGTTCTCCAGGTTCAGCGCCTCGATCCGCTTGAACAGCAGCGATGCCGATTCGGCCGGCGTCAGATGGCCCGCATGGCCGGTCATCCGGGTCTGGACGTAGCCCGGGTGCAGGAGCCCTACCGCGATGCCGCGACCTTTCAGGTCGTGCGCCAGCGACACGCCAGCGGCATTCACGGCCGCCTTGCTCATCCGGTAGCCGTAGTGGCCACCCGAGCCGTTGTCGGCCATCGAGCCCATCCGGCTGGTGATGATCGCGAGCTTCGCCGGGTCGGCCATCGCCGGCAGCAGCGCGCGGGTCAGCAGCACCGGCGTCAGCGCATTGATGCGGAACTGCGCCTCGATGTCCTCTGCGCGCTCGTCCTGCAGCCGGCCGCCGGCGAGCAATCCGGCGTTGTGCACCAGCAGGCTGATGCGCCGCGGTCCGATCGCTTCCAGCAGGCGGGCGTGGCTGTCGGGCTGATCCAGCGCGAGGCCGTCCACCGTCTCCACGCCCAGCGCGGTCAGCTCCGGCGTATGCGTGCGACAGGCCACCAGCACTTCGGCGCCATGCGCCTTCAGCTGGCGCGCCAGTTCCAGGCCGATCCCGCGGCCGCCACCGGTCACCACACTCAGGGTCATCGTCGATCTCCAGTCCGGGAAAGCCGCGCAGCGTAGCGGCGTCTACGCCGTGCTGCCCGGCCGCCTGCGTATCCTCCGGGTTTGTCTCCGGTGCGACGCCCGACCATGCGACTGCTTCCCGTCCTGCTGCTGATCCTGCTGGCCGCGCTGCCGCGGCACGCCACTGCCGAGGCGCCTGCGAAAGCGCCACCCTGCTACGCCGGCATCTGCGAGCACCGGCTGGACAATGGCCTGACCGTGCTGCTGTATCCGGATGCCTCGCAGCAGCGGGTGCTGGTCAACATCACCTACCGGGTCGGCAGCAAGCACGAGAACTACGGCGAGACCGGCATGGCGCATCTGCTGGAGCACCTGCTGTTCAAGGGCACGCCGTCGATTCCGAAACCCGATCAGGAGGCCGACCGCCGCGGTTTCCAGTGGAACGGCACCACCAGCGTCGACCGCACCAACTACTTCCAGGTCTTCGACGCCGAGCCCGAGTACCTCGACTACGCGCTGAAGATGGAGGCCGACCGGATGGTCAACGCCAATGTCGCCCAGACCGATCTGGACAGCGAGATGACGGTGGTGCGCAACGAGATGGAGATGGGCGAGACCCAACCCTTCCAGGTCGCGATCAAGGCGCTGCTCGGCATTGCCTACCAGTGGCACAACTACGGCAAGAGCACGATCGGCGCGCGCAGCGACGTCGAGAACGTGCCGATCGAGCGGCTGCGCGACTTCTACCGGCGCTGGTATCAGCCGGACAACGCCGTGCTGCTGGTCGCAGGACCGATCGATGCCGAAGCGACGCTGGCGCAAATCCAGCGCTACTTCGGTCCGATTCCGAAGCCCGAGCGCGTACTGCCGGCGCTGTATACCGTCGAGCCGCCGCAGGATGGCGAGCGCAGCGCGATCGTCCGCCGGCCCGGCAGCAGCACGCTCTTGATGGCGGGCTACCACAGCGCGCCGGCGGCGCACCCGGATGCGGTGGCGCTGGCCGTCGCACTGGAGATCCTCGGCAATGCCCGCACCGGGCGGCTGCGTGAGCGGCTGGTGGTGCCGGGCCTGGCCGCCGCAGCCGCGGCCTTCCCCTTCGACAACGCCGAGCGCGGGATGGCGATGGTCTACGCGCAGCTCAGTTCGGAGCAGGACGTCGAGAAGGCGATGGCGGCGCTGACGACGACGGTCGAGGGCATCGCCGCCGAACCCTTCACCGAGGAAGAAGTCGCGCGCGCCCGCACCGCCATGGTCAACCAGTACGAGCAGCTGTTCGACGACGTCAGCAGCGTCGGCATCGCCCTGTCCGAAGCGATTGCCGCCGGCGACTGGCGGCTGTTGTTCCTCGGTCGCCAGCAGCTGGACACGGTGACGCCGGAAGCCGTGCAGGCCGCCGCGGTGCGCTATCTGCTGCCGGCGAATCGCAGCACGGTGCGCTTCCTGCCCGGCACCGATCCGAAGGTCGAGGTGCCGGAAGCGCCGGCCCTGCCGACGCTGCTGGCCACGCTCGGCCCCGATCCCGGCCCGATGGGCGTGGCGGCCTTCCCCACCGATCCGGCCGAGATCGCCGCGCGCGTGCAGACCGTGGCGCTGCGTCCGGGCCTCACGCTGCATCTGCTGCCAAAACCGGCGCGCAATCAGGCAGTGCAGCTGGCGCTGTCGCTGCAGATCGGCGACGAGGCGGCGCTGGCCGGAAAGACCACCGCGCTGCAGGCGCTGGGCGCGATGCTGAATCGCGGCGCCGGCGAGCTCGACCGCGTCGCCTTCACAGATGCCGTGAATGCCGCCGGCGCCGAACTCGGGCTGTCGGCTGGCGGCGCCCGGATCGAGGCGAGTGGCCGCGGCAAGCGCGAACAGCTGCCGGCGCTGCTGGACCTCGCCGCGCTGGCGCTGAAGTCACCGCGCTTCGAGGCTGGCGAGTTCGAGCAGTGGAAGTCGCAGCAGCGCACCGCGCTGGAGCGCGCCCGCGAGCAGCCGCAGAGCCGTGCCGGTCTGGCGCTGGCGGCGGCACTGGATCCGTATCCGGCCGGCCACCCGTACGCCAGCCGCGATCTGGACGCCCAGGCGGCCGCGCTGGAAGCGCTGACGCTGGGCGAAGTCCGCGCCCTGCACGCCGAACTGGTCGGCGGTCGCGAACTGGTGATCAGCGTGGTCGGTGACTTCGACGCCGAGGCCGTCACCGCGCAGCTGCGCACGCAATACGCCGACTGGCAGCAGGACGCCGCGCCGGCCTGGATCACCCGTCTGCCCGGCAAAACCAATGCCGGTCGCACGGTCATCGACCTGCCCGGTCAGGCCAACGGCGCGCTGCAGGCCGCGTTGCCGCTGGCGCTGTCCGACCAGCACGCCGACTACCCGGCATTGGTCATCGCCGACTGGATCCTCGGCGGCGGCGGCTTGAGCAACCGGCTGGCCACCCGGATCCGCCAGCAGGACGGCCTGAGCTACGGTGCCGGCAGCGGACTGTCGGCCGACGAACGCGACCCGGCCGGCCGCTGGCTCGCCTACGCCATCGCCGCGCCGGAGAATCTGGACCGTGCCGATGCCGCGATGCGCGAGGAGCTCGCCCGCTTCCACCGCGACGGCATCACCGCCGCCGAACTCACCGAGGCCCGCGAGGGCTGGCTGAAGTCGCGTCGCGTCGGTCTGGGCGATGACGGCGGCATCGCCGGCAGCCTGCTGGGCCTCGGCATCCACCGACGGACGCTGGCCGACGAAGCCAAGCTGGAAGCCGCCGTAGCCGCGCTGGACGTCGACGCGGTCAACGCCGCGATCCGCCGCTGGATGCAGCCCACGGACTGGCATCGGGTTCTGGCGGGGGATGCGGCGAAGATCGGGGAGCCTTGAGCGTCGGCGCCCCTGGGAACGCCGACGTCCTCGTCGGCCCCACGGCCGGATGCGGGCGCTCGGCGCAACTTAGTTGCGGAACCCCGCCAGCGTGCCGGCAACTGCGGCCGACGCGGTCGCCAGCATGGCGTGTGGCGACGGGATGTCCAGCAGCCGGGCGGTAGGCGAGGCTTTTTGCAGTTCACGGCCCGCAGCGGTGGGCACCAGCCGGTCGTGTCGTGCCCGCAGGATCAGCACCGGCAGTCGCAGCGCAGCAAGTTCGGTACGCACGTCGACGGCGAGCAGCGCCCTGAGCCGGTGATGCAGGACCGCCGCAGGCGTCTCGCGCAAGACCCGCCGCAGCGCATCGACCGGCGGACGATGCCGACCCCCGGCACCGAACAGCAGCAGCGACAGGGCCAGCGCCGGTGGCCGACCCATCGGGATCATCGGAATCAGGGGTCGGAGCAGACGCAGCCAGGGATAACGCGCGAAGCTCGCGCAGAGCACCAGCGCCTGCAATCCCGGCGGCTGGCGGGCGGCAATCTGCACCGCCAGCGGACCGCCGAAGGACTCGCCGAGCAGAATCCACGGCCCTTGCGTCGGCAAGCGAGGCCAGAGCCAGCCGACCAATTCCGCGTAGCCCAGACATCGATCCGCGGGGTAGCACACGACACGGACCTCGAAGTCCGACTCCGCGGCGACCTTGAACGCCGGCAACAGGGCGTCACTGCCGTCCAGGCCGGGTAGCACCACCAGCGTCGGCCGATCAGGCATCGGCTACTGCCAGCCGATCGCCACCGCCAGCAACACGAACACACTGGCCACCGCGAACAGCCCGGCCACCAGCCAGATCGCGTAGCGGGCCCAGACCAGCCAGCTGATCCGGGCAGCGCCGAGTACGCCCATCAGCACGGCGGAGGTCGGCACCAGCAGGTTGGTGAAGCCGTCGCCGTACTGGAAGGCCAGCACCGCAACTTGGCGGCTGACGCCGATCAGGTCCGACAGCGGGGCCATCAGCGGCATGGTCAGCGCGGCCTGGCCGGAGCCGGAGGGCACGAGGAAGTTCAGTGCGCTCTGGAACACGAGCATCAGCCAGGCCGACAGCGCCGCCGGCAGACCGTCCAGCGTCACCGCCGCGCCGTACAGGATCGTGTTCAGTGCGCCGGGCTTGGCCGGGTCGGCGCCGCCCAGCGCCAGCATCAGCGCCTTGGCCAGCGCGATGACCAGCACCACGCCGACCATCTGCTCGGCGCCGCGGCGGAAGGCCTCGGCCATGTCGTTCCAGCTGGCGAGGCGCTGCAGATGGACGGTGAGGACCGCCACCGCCAGACCGAGCGCGAAAAACTGCGCCGACAGTTCGGCGAGGTAGTACTGGTGGACGACCACGCCCCAGATCACCCAGACCATCGCGGCCAGCAGCAACAGCAGGACCCAGCCGTCGCCGCGGCGCATCGATTCGCCGGCCTGAGTCTCGGCTTCGCCCTGCAGAAAGCTGCGGTCGGTGGCGTAACTCGGCGACAGGCGCGGATCGCGGTAAATCCGGCGCGCGTGCCACCAGGTAAAAGCCGCGCCGAGTGCAGTGAAGGTCGCCCAGCCCGCGCCGCGCAGGCCGGCGCCGGACAGCGGCTCCAGACCGGCAATGGCCTGCGCGATCGCCACACTGAAGGGGTTCATCCAGCTGGACCCGAAACCCACCTGGGTGGCGACGAAAGTGCAGAGCACCACGCTGATCGAGTCGAAGCCCATCCGCACCGCGATCGGCGCGAGCAGCAGCACGAAGGGGATCGTCTCCTCGCCCATGCCGAACACCGCGCCGCCGAGCGAGAAGGCGACGAACAGCAACGGGAACAGCAGGGTCGGCTGGGCCTGATAGCGGCGCACCAGCGACATCAGCGCACGGTCCAGCGCGCCGCTGCGCATGATCATGCCGAAGGCCCCGCCGAGCACCAGCAGGAAGGCGGCGATCCCGACCGTCGTGCCGTGGCGATCGCCCGCCACCAGGCCCTCGAAGGGCAGGTTCAAGACGCCGAGACCCTCGCCGTCGCGCGCGAACAGCACCACGCCCTGCTGGGTCGGCTCACTGGCGTAGCGGAAGCTCTCGACCGTGATCGTGCGTTGCTTGCCCTCGCCCGCAACGACCTCGAAACTGCCGGGCGGGATCAGCCAGCTCAGTAGCGCGCACAGCAGCGCGACGCCGAACAGGATCAGGAGCGTGTCGGGCGCGCGCGGCGCGGCGGTGATTGGGGTCTGCATCCGGCAAGTGTAGACCGCGTGACGGGGCTGCCGGCGCAACCCCGTCCGTGGCAAGGCCGATCAGCGCTGCATCGAGCGCGCCAGTGCATCGAGCGTGGCGGCCGGCAGCGTGGCCGGGTCGAAACCCGCGGACACCTGCGCCGCCTTGGCCGGGTTCTCGGCGATCGGCAGGCCGGCAATCGGCGCGCCGGACTTCGGATCGGGCTCGACGCTGCTGGGACCGGCGCCGGTCTGCACGAAGGTCCGGCTGGCCGTGCGGAAGCCACGCACCGCCTGACTGGTGATCGCGCCGTTGTTGAGGCACTGCGCGGTGATGCTGCTCAGGTTGCGCGAGCAGACCTTCATCGTGCCGTCGAACTGGTAGGTGCCCATGGTCAGTGAGTACACCGCCAGCGTGGTGCTGGTGTTGCCGATCAGCACGAAGTAACGACCGCTGGCCGGATCGAAGAAGCCGCTGGCGTCGCGGTTGGCCAGCGCAGCGGCGGAACAGGTGCCGCTAACGGTGTTGTCCGGTCGGCAGCCCTCGAAGTAGTTCACGCCACCCGAGCTGCGCACGCGGTTGAAGACCATCACTTCACCGTAATAGCGGCTGTCGGTCCCCGGCACCGCGCTGTAGTCGAGGATCGCCTGCCATTCGCCGAGCATCGAGCCGGCACGAATGTCGGACAGGCCGCGGGCCAGCGCGAAGTTGAAGCGCTCGACCGCGATGGTCCGGCCGTTGAGGATCACCCGACCGCGCACTTCCGAATCGAAGATGACCTCGACGGTGCCACCGACCCCGAGCGCGACTTGCGGGTTCACCGGCGTGGTGCAGGTCAGACACTGGCCATTGGCGTAGCCGTCCAGCCGGGCCGTGAAGCGGGCGTTGCCGCTCATATCGCCCTGCGCGGTGTACCAGATGGTGCGGCCCTGGCTGTCGTAGACGTAGAAGGCGAGGAACAGGTAGTTGTCCTGAACTTCGATGCTGTAGCCCCGACCATTCTCGGCCGGCGCGATCCAGAAGCCGCTTTCCGGCGTGAAGGCCTGCGCCGCCCCACCCCACAGCATCGACACGGCGGCCACGCCGCCCAGCAGATTCCGGTGCATCCGACACTCCTTGCGCCGCCGGGATGGCGGTGTCGCTCCAGTCTTTGCCCGGGCGTTGAATCACCAGTGAACCCGCCGTGCAGGCAGGACTCGCCGGCACGACGGGTCATCCGGGCTTTACAGGCTCAGCCGCCGCGCCGATACGGCGCCAGCGCCACGAGCACACCATCCAGCTGCGGGCCGACCGCCTGACGCGCGCGTTCGACCGCGTTGAGTCCGGTGTACTGGATGGTCTCGCTGGTCGACCGCGCTCGCCGATCGCGGGCGACCACGTCGTGCACGGCCAGTTCGATCGTGGCGCTGGTGACCTGGGAGGACTGGCCGTAGTAGTTCAGCGTCTGGGTGCCCAGATCGTTGACGCGGATCAGCACGATGCCGGACACGCCGGACCGTCGCGCCAGTTGCATCAGCTCGACGATCGGCGGCGTCCGTGCGGCCTTCAGTCGGCGGATTCCCGGCATCTGGTCCTCGTCGGCCAGCAGATAGCCATCGGCTTCGAGCGCCGACTCCACCGCCAGCTCGGCCGGCCCGGCCAACATCGGATCCCCGAAGGCCATCACGGCGACGCGCGGCACGGCCGGCATTGGTGGCGGCGCCGGAGGCGCAGCCGGTGCAGCGGCACGCGGTTCGGCCGCCAGCGCCTCACGCGTCGCGCGCTTGGCCTGGGCATCAGCTGGTGTCGGCACCGCTGGGGTGACGTTGCGTGCCGCTTCGAGTTCGGCCTGAGCCTGACGCGCCTGACGCGCCTTCTCGTCCAGTTCGACCGCCAATCGACGCATCTCGGCCATCTGTGCGTCGACCGCCGGCTCCGCGCCGGCCTCGGCCGGCAGCCCCACCGACGACACCGGCGCATCCGCGGACACCGTCGCCATCGGGTCAGACGGCAGCTGCCCATCGGCGGTCGCCACCGGCTCGGACGGCAGCTGCCCGTCGGCAGCTGCAACCGCGCCCGAGCTCACCGTACCGGCGGCCACGGGCGCCGGCGCACGCGCGCTGCTCGACGCCGCGGATTTCAGCTCGGGCTCGGCCCTTGCCATCGGCCCCGCTTCCCCGCGGAACCACCCGCTGATCCGGTCGCGATTGATGGCGGCGACGGCGACGACCGACATCATCAGGACCAGCGCAGCCACGGCGATCCCGACATGCGCACCCCGTCGCGAAGGCGCGGCCACCGCCGGCGTGGGCGGCACGGTGGGCGGTTGCGCGCGGGGGAGCGTCGGCGGTGACTGCGGCGGGAGGGTCGGTGGCCCTGCTGCGGGCCTCGGCGCGAGGGGCATGGTCGCCGCCACGCCGGGCGTCGGCGCGCGCAGGGTGGAAGCCGCCGCCGACGGAGTCGACCGCGGCGTGGCGAGACCGCCGACGCCCGCACCGGTCCCGGGCAGTACGGCCGGCGTGGCCCGGCGAACCACCGCACCAGCCGCCTGCAGATCGGCAATCAGCGCCTCGCAATCCGGGTAACGGCGCGCCGGATCCTTCTCCAGCATCCGCTGCAGGATCGCCACCAGCTCGGCCGGCACACCGGCGTTGATCGTGCGGATATCCGGAATGCTGCTCTGCACCACCTCCAGCATCATCCCGAGCGGCGAGGCATCGGTGAACGGCAGTCGCCCGGCCAGCATCTCGAAGAACACGATGCCGAGCGCGAAGACATCGGACCGCGCGTCGATCGCGTGACCGAGGCAGACCTCCGGCGACAGATAACCCGGCGTGCCGACGAACTGTCCGGTACCGGTCAGCTTCGCTGCCGCATCCCGCTGCGCCAGCGCGATCCCGAAATCGGTGACCTTGAGCAGGCCACGCGGCGTCAGCATCAGATTGGCCGGCTTGATGTCGCGATGGATCACGCCGAGTTCGTGGGCGACGCTCAAGCCCTGGGCCGCCTGCAGCAGCAGGCCGGCGGCCTCGGCGGGATCCAGCCGGCCGTCGCGACGCAGGCGCTCGGCCAGGGTCTCGCCCTCGACGAACTCCATCGCGAAGAAGGGCTGACCGGCGTGCTCGCCGATGAAGTAGATCTGGACGATGTGCGGATCGCTGAGCTGACCCATCGCCCGCGCCTCGCGCAGGAAGCGCTCGACGACGTCTGGCTGATGTGCCAGTGCCTCGCTCATCAACTTGATGGCCACGTGCCGGCTCAGCGCCGGCTCGTAGCCCTTGTAGACCACGCCCATGCCGCCGCGACCCAGTTCGCTGACGATCTGGTAGTGCCCGATCTGTGTGTGCATTCGTGACCCCGATCGCAATGCGCTGACTTGACAACCGCGAAAACTGCGTCAGCAGTCTAGCGACGATGCCAGCCGGTTCTGCGGACCGGTCGTCGGTTTTGGCCGACGGGACGGGATGCCGTCAGTCGTTCGGATCGGGCGGCCAACCCCGCGAGCTCACCGACACCAGCCGCCAGCCGTCACCGTCGTCCTGATACAGCGCCTCGACGTCGGCGCGTCGATCCGCGCGGCGGACCCGCAGGATGCCGTAGCTCCCACCGGTGTCGGTGTACCAGCAGAGATTCATCCGCGTTTCACCGGGTTCCAGCCGTGCCAGCTGCATCAGCCGGTCGATCGGCGCCGTGCGGGTCTCGCGCAGCCAGGTCGCTGCCGACTCGCTGCCGTAGCTCCAGCGCGCATTCCCGTCGCAACCCCGATCCCACTCGGTCTGCGTCGCACAGCCGGACACGACCAACACGGCCGCGGCGACGATCCATCCCCTGCTCTGCATGCGCTGACTCCTGCCACCGCCGACTTGGCGGTCCGGCGCGAATGGTCCGACGCACCGACGGCCAGCGCAACTGTCCGCCGCCTGCGCCGTGCACATCGCGAGTCGACAGGCCGCTGGCCGCAGTCCTGCCGTCGGTTTAAGCTTGCGACCATGTGTGACTCGGCATCCGAACCCTCCCGCCCACCCGGCCTGCGCCGGGTCGCCACGCCGAGCCTTCGGTGCTGGCCACTGGCCTTGCTGCTACTGCTGTGGTCGGCCAACGCCGCGACGCGGTCGCATGCGCTCGAGGACGTGCTGGACCGGCTGCAGACGCTGGAGCAGCTGGCCGATCCCGGCCTTGCCGGCCTGATCGAGCAGGGGCTGACGCTGGCACTGGAAGAACAGGACACCGAAGCCGAAGCCCGCCTGCGGGTTGCGCAAGCGCGTCTGGACGTCCAGCGTGGCCGCTGGAGTGAGGTCCTCGAGTCCGCCCGACTGGGCGTCGACGCGGCGCGGCGCAGCGGCAACACCGCGCTGGAAGCCGATGCGCTGGTCCAGACCGCCGCCGCCGAACAGACGCTGGGCAACTACCCCCAGGCGACCGATCGACTGCTGCAAGCCGAGCGGCTGCTGGCCGATACCGCACCCGGCGAGTCGCAGGTGCGCCTGTACTTGTCGATGTCCTCGCTGTTCGGCCGTACCGGCGACACAGCCGGCGGCCTGCGCGCCGTCGACCGCGGGCTCGTCCTCGCCCGCCAGCTGGCGCTGCCGGTCCTGCAGGTGCAACTGCAGCTCAACCGCGGACGCCTGCTGGGCGAGACCGGCGATCTGGCCGGCCAATTGGCCGCACTGCGCGAGGCCGAAGTCGGCGTCCGCCAGCTGGAACGACCGGATCTGCTGGCCACCGTGCTGCTCGGCTTGAGCAGCAATGCCGATGCCCGCGGCGGAGCCGCCATCGAGGCGCGCGAACATGCACTCGAAGCCCTGGCGATCGCCACCCGGATCGACCACCAGGGCCTCGCTGCCTACGCCCATGAGAATCTCGCCGATGCCGAGCTGACGCTGGGCCGGAGCGCCGCCGCCGAGGCTGCCTTGCGCTCGGCCCTCGATCTGTCGACGGGGAACACGGAACGACTGGCTGCCCTGCAGGAGCGACTGGCCGGACTGCTGCTGGATGCCGGGCGTAGCGCCGAAGCGGCAGCGGCCTACCGCGAGGCCTTGTCGCAGCGTCGCGTGCTGCAGCAGGGCCAGCAGAAAGCGGCTCTGGACCGGCTCAAGGTCGAGGTCGAGGCCTCCGAGAGCCGTCGCGAGCTGTTGCGGCTGCAGGTCGAAGCCGAAGCCCAGCGCGCCGAACTGGCCGAACAGCGCGGCCAGCGACTGGGCTTCGCGGCGCTGGCGTTGCTGGCGCTGCTGGCGGCCGCCGCCACCGGCATCTGGCTGCACCTGGCCCGCCGCCGCGGGCAGATCATGGAAGCCGAGGCGCAGGCCAGTGCGCGGATGCTGGCCTTTGCCAGCCATGAGGTGCGCAATCCGGTGCACGGGATTGCCGGACTCGCCGAACTGCTGCTCGGCACCTCGCTGGATCCGCAGCAGCGACACTGGGCCGAGACCATCCTGCGCGCCTCCGATTCGCTGAGCCGGCTCGCCGACGACTTCCTGCAGCACGCCCGACTGCGACTCGGCCACGACACCCAGCGGCGCCGTCCGACTGCCATCCGCGAAGTGCTGGACGCGGTGGTCACGCTGGAACGCCCGGACGCCGCCGCGGCCGGCATCGAGCTGAACGTGGAGCTGGACCCGGCGCTGGCCGAGTGGCTGCTGCTCGACGGCGCCCGACTCCGGCAAGTGCTGCTGAATCTGGTCAGCAACGCGATCCGCTATTCCGGCGGCAAGTTGATCCGCCTGCGCGCGACGCCGGCACGCGAGGGTCAGGGCCTGCGGCTGGAGGTCGAGGACACCGGCCGCGGCATGAGTCCGGAGGAGCTGGCGACCCTGTTCCGACCCTTCGTGCAAGGCCGTCAGGGCCAGCAGAGCATGGGCGGCACCGGCCTCGGCCTGTCGATCTCCAAGGATCTGGTGCAGGCGATGGGCGGACGGCTGCAGGCCCAGTCGGCGCCCGGCAAGGGCACCTGTTTCAGTTTCGAGCTGCCAGCGCCGGCCAGCGACGCGCCGCGCCTGCGGCCGGATCCGACCACGCTCGGCGGCCGCTCGCTGGATGTCATCGTGGTCGACGATAACCCGGCCAATCTGACGCTGGCCCTGAGCCAGCTGGAACAGCTCGGCCACCACCCGCGCGGCAGCACGCAACCGGTCGAGGTGCTGGAATGGGTCACCCGGGCCGCGCCGGACCTGTTGATCGTCGATTACCAGATGCCGCTGATGGATGGCGTCGAGCTGGCGCGCGCGGCGCGAGCCCGCGTGCACGCCGACCTGAAGGTGCTGGCCGTGTCGGGCCACGACCGCGGCGCTGCGGGGCTGCCGGCCGGTATCGACGGCTGGCTGCTGAAACCGGTGTCCGTGCAGCAGCTCGCCGAAGCCATCGACCGCGTGTTGTCGCCGTCGAACCCGCCCGGCAGTTCGGGACGGGTCCGGGTCGATCCGCATCGCTCGGCCGTCCTGCTGGATGGCAACGCCGTTGCCGAGCTGCATCGGTTGCGCAAGGAAGGCCAGCCGCTGTTTGTGCTGCTGGCGCGTGATTTCCTCGACGGCCTCGATGCTCGCCAAGCCGGCCTCAAGGCCGCTCTGGCCGTCGAGGATCGCGCGGCACTGGCGCGGCGCGCGCATCGCTGGCGCGGCAGCGCCGCAGCGCTCGGTGCACTGGCCTTTGCCGCACGACTGCAAACCCTGGAACAAGCCGCTTCCAATGCCGATCGACCCAGCCTCGACGCCCAGTTGGTCGATCTGGTCGAACTGGGCCAGCAGACCGCCGCCGCGATCCGCGAGCGGCTGATGGAGCCCCAGGACGCAGCGGCCTGACTTCGGGCACCGATGCCGGATCGGTTCACGGCATCCCTACCTCGACGCGACACCGCGGACCGGTACCGGGCTTCTGACGTAGCCCTCAGATCGGCGGCAGAACTTTCCCCGGATTGAGGATTCCAGCCGGATCGAAGACCGTCTTCAATTGCCGCATCAGCGCCAGCGCCGGGGCGCCGACGGCAGCGGGCAGCCAATCGCGCTTGTCGAGGCCGATACCATGCTCGCCAGACAGGGTGCCGCCCAGCGCCAGCACGGCCTGGAACAACAGGGCCAGCCCGCGCCGCGCCGCGTCGCGCTGGGTCGCGTCGGCCGGGTCGTACAGCAGATTCACATGCAGATTGCCGTTGCCGGCGTGGCCGAAGACCACGATCGGCAGGCCCAGCTCGATGCGCCAACCGGCGATCGCCCGGCACAGTTCCGGGATCCGCGAGACCGGCACCACCACGTCCTCGTTGATCTTGCCGGGCGCAAGGCTGCGCAGCGCCGGCGACAACGCCTTGCGCGCTGCCCACAGCGCCGCCAGATCGCCCGCTGTCGCAGCCTGGCGCAGCGCGACCAGGCCCGGCACGCGCGCTGCCTCGGTCAGCGCCTGCAGCGTGAACGGCAGGGTCGCAGCGGCGCCATCGGCGTCGACCAGCAACAGCGCCGCGCCGGCCGGCAATTCCACCCCACGCGCCCGCACCAGCGCGAGGGCCGCGTCATCCATGAACTCCAGCGCGGCCGGCAGCTCCGGCTGCTGCATCAGCGCGACGATCGCGGCGGTAGCCGCGTCGATGCTGTCGTACACCGCCAGAAAACCGGCGCGGGCGGCCGGCAGCGGCAAGAGCTTCACGGTCGCCTCGACGATCAGCCCCAGCGTGCCCTCGGAACCGACCAGCAGCCGGGTGAGGTCATAGCCGGTCGCGCCCTTGGTCGTGCGGGTGCCGGTGCGGATCAGCTCGCCGCGACCATCGACGAAGCAGAGCCCCAGCACGTTGTCGCGGCTGGCGCCGTATTTCACGGTCCGCGGGCCGCCGGCATTGCAGGCCAGATTTCCGCCCACCGTCGAGTACGGCAAGCTGGTCGGATCGGGCGCCCAGAACAGGCCATGCCGCCCCGCCTCGACTTGCAGCGCGCCGTTCAGGAGCCCGGGCTCGACCACGGCATAGCGGTCGGCCGGCTCGATGGCGAGCAGCCGGTCCATCCGCTCGAAACTGAGCACCAGGCCACCGGCGATCGGCACGGCGGCACCGGTGGTGCCCGTGCCGCGGCCTCGGGCCGTCAGCGGCACGCCGGCTTCCGCCGCGATGCGAACCACCTGCTGGACCTCGGCGACCGTCATGGGCTGCAGCACCGCCAGCGGCTGGGCGTGACGGCGGGAGTTGTCCTGGCCATACGCGGCGCAGCTCGCCGCATCGCGCAGACAACGCTCGCCGAGCAATGCGCTCAAGCCGGCCAGCGCGATCGCCGGCGCGGGGCTCACCACGGATTACCGACCTGAAAGGCATCGCGGATCCATTCCAGCCGCGCCGGCTGATCGGTATCGGCGAGCGTCACGCTGACCACATCGAAGCG
>Ga0075154_10000378_pt1 | contig 38120 bp, 27 predicted proteins | sample JI71714BDNA_FD_70965 | JGI IMG/M metagenome (GOLD analysis project Ga0075154, IMG submission 70965) | Wastewater effluent complex algal communities from Wisconsin, to seasonally profile nutrient transformation and Carbon sequestration -... | ecosystem: Engineered > WWTP > Effluent > Algae... | reverse complement strand
TAGAAGACTCTGGGGGATATTGTTATAGATTCCCGCCTACGCGGGAATGACAAGGAGATGAACGGGAATGACAAAAAGAGGGGCGGGAATGACAAGGAAATGCGCGGGAATAAAGAGGAGTGTAAACTAGATCCTATTACAATTTAATTTAGATAAAAAAATTAATTTAAATAGAAAAAAACCACCTCGAATAAAAGGTGGCTTTTTTTATTTTTTCTTGATTACTTTTACTTATGTTATCCCTTATAAATTATATTATTGTTAATATAACCTAATCCTAGACAATTTACACACTTACTTATACAACGCCCAGTTTTTTAGTCCTCTTCCTATATACCAGTATCAATCGCTATAAGGCTATCTCCCATAGACCTAAAGGCCGCAGGTCTTTTGATCAATTGTACTTTTGCTTTAGGATGTAAAAAATTATACTTGTTGTGCAATTTTAAAGCCACTTCAGAAGCTATAGTCTGTAAATCAGCAGGAATATTTACATCATTCCTTTCTACAGGCACATCGAGTGGTACACCAAACGCCGGGTTTGTTGCAATAGGCTCTATGACCTTAAAGCTCAAAAGGTTTCCTGCAAACGTAGGCCTTGTAGTATAGGTTTGACCATAATTAGATCCTTCTACAAACTCATGAATAGCTCGTCTTTTTTGTTCACTCAATAATTTCACTCTTTTTTCAACTTCACCTGCAAACTCTCCGTTAAGATCAGTTGGCTCCACATCAAGAATTTCTACTTTCCTATGTTTTAAAATTATCGAATCCACAACTCTAGTAAATGTTCCATGCTCACATGAGGCGGAATCCAATGTTCCATAGCCGGTATTACGATCTATATTTCGTCTATCAGCATTATCAATTCCCGCAGCATCAAGATGATAAGCTCTTTGCGTTAAATAAAGATTGTTTAGCAGATTACTTATATTCGCTTTTTGAGCATCCAGCACCCTTTTCTGAGTTACAGCCTCTGCTGGGGTAAACCTTAGCAATTCAGGATCTTGCAATAATGTCATCTGAATTTCTTGTTTATCTAGAACCCCTCTAATTACATACCCTAAAGCTTCTTTTAATTCAAACCTACCCAAAATTTCTTCATGAAAATCTACACCATCATCTATTTCAACTCTATGTAATAACCTATAAGCAGCTAGGTATTTATTGACAGACGAGTCACTTCTAACTTTCTCTTCTTCCATTATAGCTCTTGCTTCATTACGCCTTGCTTCTCTCCCAGAAGTTCTGTCTTGTCGTATCAAATTTCTTCTTCTCTGCTGTAATTCCTCCGCGGGTTCTCCTGGTATAACTCGAAGCTCTAGCGGTTTATTAGCATTATATGTCCGTAAAGCTATCAGATATCTTTGTGATTGACGCTCCAAACCAGTAGTAGCTATATTATGAATATTAGCCCCAGGTGCATCTGCCCCAGTTACGTTATGCTTTATAAACCAAGTTGCCATCTTTTTTGCCAACGTTACTGAAGCGTCTCCATTTGTTACACCATATAATTCTTTTAACCTTTGAAGAGACATTACAGTGGTAAAGTCTTTTGGTCCTTGATGATTAAATCCAATACCATCTTGTCCATTGGCTGCAACAGCATTTCCTTCTAAAGTACCGTTAAACTTAAACATTCTGCGCGCTAGAATTTTGTAACGACGCTTGGTATCATAGTCTATTCCTATAGTACCATCAATTATATTATTTATACCCAATAAGTCGAGGTTTTGGTTAGCTTCAATAATCGCATCTACTGCATTATATTCTCGCTCTTTTTGCGCAAAATCAACACCACCATTATTTTCAAATAAATCATTTACTTCTGTAAGTATTTGATAAAATTCTTGATCTGCTACGCTTAAAGTTAAACCTGTAGTATCTATTAGAACACCATTATCCAATAAATCTCCTTGAGCCACATTTAGCCGATTTAATATCAATTCTCTTGCAGCTTCTTCTCTTGCAACTTGCTCTTGAGCCCGCGCTTCGTCAGCCCTTCTCTGAACTTCAGGATCAACCGGAACCGGAACTACCGCCGGAGCCGGCACTAATACTGGGGCTGGTGCTTCTTCAGCTTGAGCCCTTGCAGCATCCGCTCTTCTTTGCTCATCCGCCCTTCTTTGTTCTTCAACTCCTCTTTGTCTTTGTCTCTCTTGCTCCTCTTCAGCTCTTTGTCTTTCAGCTAATCTTGCAGCATCTGCTCTTCTTTGCTCCTCAGCTTCAGCCCGAGCCCGCGCATCCTCTGCTCTTCTTTGTTCTTCAACTCCTCTTTGTCTTTGTCTCTCTTGCTCCTCTTCAGCTCTTTGTCTTTCAGCTAATCTTGCAGCATCCGCTCTTCTTTGTTCTTCAACTTGAACTCTTTGCTGCGCAACCGCTCTTAACGCCATCCTTGTTTCATTTAACCTTGCTGTAACAATTCTTAAAGCCTGATTATTAGGGTCAAGTCTGCTAATCTCTCCAACAACTAGCTCTGCATTATTTAAGCTATCCTCTCCACCGCCTTCAAGAGCCGCATTAAGATGACCAGTAAGTTCTCTAAAATAGATATTCACTTGCTCTCTCATTCTAATTTCTGCCTGAGCCCTTGCCCTAGCATCTTCTCCTTCTTCTTGCGGTTGGTTTCTCGCCCTTTCTTGCTCTCTTCTTTGAGTTTCAACTTCCGCCTCAACTCTTGCTCTTTCAATAACTGCTTCAGTTTCAGCTTCTGACCTTGCCTGCTCCATTTGAACTAGCACCATTTTTTCTGTCTCAACTTCCGCAGCAATTTCTTGCGCAACGGGAACAGCTACCGTCTGCTCTAATCTTTCTACAACATCAGCCAAACCACCTACAGCAAAAGCTTGCTCCACAGCAGCAGCTACGGCATTTCCAGCTAATGTAGAGTTCAACACCACAGCCACATCTTTGCTATCTGCTACTTCCACCACCATTCCACTTTGGCTGTTGTGCTTAATTGCGACTTCTACGACATCCACCGTTTCAGAACCTTTAGCAACTAATTTCACTTCTTTACCGCTTACCACTTCTGGCATAGCTTGTAATCTTCTGTAATCTTCTCTACTTAGATCTTGACCACCTTTTGACGCCTCAATAGCAGTAACAACCACTATCGCTTCACTAAGATCTACGTTTTGTAATTGCTCTAAAGATAGCGGATTATCCTTTGTACCACTTCCTTTATAATCACCACCAGCACCACCAACATAGTAGACATTCTTTACCTTTCTGCCATCTTTAGTCCAGAAATCGTTAATCATCCTTGCAGACTTAGCGCTTTCTGTCACGATATCAACGTCTCGGATAATTGTATCCATCATTCTTGATTTTAGCTGACTTGGCCTTTTATAAGATTCATTACCAAAAGTCAATTTAGCACCTAAACCTATAAAGTTCTGCCTCTTCCTGATTTTATCGTACTGAGTTTCAGCATTTAAAGTGAAATCTAAACCATTTCCACCAAATGCAACATGACCTAATTTTTGTTCCAATCTGAACCTTAAACCGCTAATCGGTTTAGCTTTCTTATGACGAAAATCGTATTTACCTACAAACAACTTCGTGCCAAATTTATCGTTCAATTCATCATTAAATGCGAAAAGAGATGCACCAACCTCAAAGTCATAACCTTTCAGTGCGTATTCATATTCATGCCCACCAGAAACTGCATAAATCCTAGTCCCTTGAAGCTCTACTTTTTTCTTGCCACCATCTGCAACTTTTTTCTTTTTATCTTGCGGAACGTAGTAGTTAACTCTTACATCCAAATATTTACTAAGAGCTTCAACGCCAATCGTAGCACCGCTAACACCAAAATTATTACCAGTACGCCTATGGTCAAAATAACCATATACGCCCATTATTACATTATCGCCAAAATTATATCTAGTGGCCAAACCTAAGTTTATCTCTTTACTGTTGTTATTATCAGCCTTTAACTTAAGGTCCACTAAAGATAGGAAATCTTCATTACCCCATATCGGTTGCATATAGTCAACCTCAGCAAGATGCCTTTTTTTACTACTTCTGCCAGAAACTTCAAAAGTAGGATTATATCCAGAAACGGTATCAGCATTTGCGCCAGGAGATGACAACAATATAGCACTAAGAATCGAAGTATTAACAAACCCTAGAGTAGTAGTGGTTAATAAGTTTTTAAGCATATAAATAATACCTAATAAAATGATGGTTATAAAATATTAACCAGTAATGTAACACATTCTTCAACAAAAAGCAACACCCTTTTTTAAAAAGTTGTTAACAAAACGAAATTTTCTACTGGAAGTTTAGAAGATTAGCTTTTAAAACAAGCTTAGATTATTAATCTCCACACTGGATAAGAATAAGTGATGCAAAACCCAAAACGATTTTATGCATATAAACAGAATTTTGAAAATATTGCAACTAAATTTCACCCTACTCGTAGACGAGCATGTTAAAATTTTCACCTCTTAGCAATAGCTACTAACTTCACAGCAGCAGCCTTTCGATTTTTAAGGAGCTTAGCACATTCATTACTAGTTGCACCGGTTGTAACTACATCATCGACCAGCAAAACCACTTTACTATTCAGATCAAATTTTTCATTAACCTCTAGACTACCTTGTAAATTTTTGGCTCGCTCTTTTTTATTCAACCCGACTTGTGTCTTTGTTAAGCTTTTCTTAATTAACAAATCAGGAATCACTGGCTTATTTATAAACTTTCCAAGCGCATAGGCAAGGACTTGTGGTGGATTATAACCACGCCACAATCTTTTAATCTTGTGCATTGGCACCGGAACAATAAAATCGACATCTTTGAATTCTTCAGCAAAGTTATTAAAAATCAACCGAGCAAAGAATTTACCCAAAACCGTTTTATCGTTATATTTGAAATTATGTACTAGCCCCTTAATTTCTGGGGAAAACTCAAGTAAAGCCCTAACGGAATCAATTTTAGATCTTGAAAATAAACACACATCACAAACATCGACCCCGCCAGCAAAACTTACTTCAAATTTTTTACAACAAACGAGGCAAAAAGGTTTACTTATAAACTTGCATTTCTTCCAACAAGACGCGCAAATACCATCACGATCATTAGTAAAATTATTACATGCAAAGCATTTTGGAGGAAAAATATAATTTATCAGTGACCTAAACAACAGAAAATATTGATCTAAAATTGCTCTAAAAATTAGCAGAAGTTACTGCAAGCAGAATTCTTTTGCAAGTTGATTTTTATTAAATATAATATGCCGAGAAAATTTGTAGATATTTAGGTTGTTTAATTTATCTCTTTAACTCGTATATTTTAAGTATAAAATGGAAAAACAAATTATTATCTTAGCGGCAGGTAAAGGCAGTAGAATGAAATCTGATTTACCAAAAGTAATGCACAAAGTTGGAAAAAAATCAATGCTAGAAAGAGTCATGGATAATGCTCTAGCCGTTACTAACGATATTATTTTGGTATATTCAGACCATATAAAACAGTATTTACCATTGTTTGAACATAAATGTAAACTATCCTACCAACAAGAACAGCTAGGGACAGCTCATGCAGTTTGGACAGCTAAACCCCTTATCCGGGATGACGTCCATACAGCCGTCCTTTATGGCGACAATCCACTCATCATCCCACAAATAATAACCGAACTATTTCAACATTTGCAGACTTCAAATGCTGCGGTAGACGCCCTAGTTTTTGAGCATGAAAAACCCAATGCTTATGGCAGAATATTAGTAGATACTGATGGCAACTTTAAAAGAATTGTTGAATTTAAATTCGCAACTGAAGAAGAAAAAAAAATAAAATTATGCAATTCTGGTATTATGGCTTTTGCTCCTGGCATACTAAACAAGTATATAGAAGCTTGTATGGATCATGCAAAAAACAGTTTGGATAATAAAGAACTATACCTTACAGAAATAATAGAGGTTTGCCGTAATTACGGAGAAAAAGTTACCTGCTATACTTCTAAGAATCACAGTCTAGTTATAGGAGTTAACACACAAGAAGAACTGGAAATAGCTAATGAAATATGGTCAACTCAAAATGGATGATTTTTAAGCCTTTATACCATAAGGCCTACAGGTCTACGAAAGCAATGCCAATTGAGGATGTCAGCCCCTTTTGCGGCGCGCTGTCATCCCCTCGCGGCCCGCTTTGTCATCCCGCCCTTCGAGGGGATCCATCTTCGGTCCTTAGCGTAGGAAGTGATTATGGATGACGTTCTGGATTCCAGCCTTGCGCGGGAAGACATTGCTTCCGTGGAGATTTGTAAGTCTGTAAGCCTTATATTACAAGGGTCAGACAACCGTCATGGCGAGCAAAGCGCAGGCTTTGCGTGGCCATCCAGAAAAAATAAAACCGTAGAGTTAAGCCGTTTTATAGTATAAGTACTGGATTGCCACGCTCCCTGTGGTCGCTCAGCAATGACTCTTCTGCACTGGCTTTGGCGATCCACGCGAGCAATGCCGCGCAGGAATGACAATGAGATGCGCGGGAATGAAGGGGAGTTGACTGCTGGCGCAAAAGATAATAATCCAAATTAAATATCAATTTTAATTATGAACATTTCAATTACAAATCAAACCACGAATCAAACCGAAGAACGAAATTCTTACGATAAATTGCCATATACCAGCTATCCGTTTGAGATGTGCTGTCCGTATCTGCTTCGTGCTAGAGCAATTTTATTTGGCCTTAACCCCCCAGAACTTAAAAACGCAAGAATACTGGATCTTGGATGTTCGGATGGTGGCAACCTGATGATGTTCGCAGAAAATTACCCAGAATCTTACAGTTTAGGGGTTGATCTTTCTAAAACTCAGATAGAATACGGTAAAAATAAAATAAATCAGTTAAATCTGAAAAACATAGAACTACTTGCTATGTCCATTACTGATCTGGACGAGTCTTATGGTAAATTTGACTATATTATTTGCCACGGAGTATATTCATGGGTTCCAGAGCATGTTAGAGAAAAAATCCTTACCATTACCAAAACCTCCTTGAGTAAAAACGGCGTGGCTATGATCAGCTATAATACTCTGCCTGGGTGGAACATAAGCGGTATGATTAGGGATATGATGATTTATCATACTAAAAACTTACAAAATGAATCTGAAAAAGTAGTTCAAGCTAAATTATTGCTAGATTTTGTAAATGAAGCTCTAAAAGATGACAAATCTCCTTACGCAGATTTTATACGCATGACTGCAAAAGATTTGTCAGATAAGGATGATAGTTATTTGCTGCACGAATATTTAATCGGGGAAAATAAGAGTTATTACTTCCATGAATTCGTTAAAGATGTAAGAAATTGTGGACTTGAATATTTAGCTGAAACAGATCTTATAAGAATGTATGCTGGTAATTTACCGCCCATGATTAGTCAGCAACTTTCTGCCATAAAGAATGTGATAGAGTTAGAGCAATATCTTGACTTTATCAACAACACTCCTTTTCGCTCAACTATGCTTTGTCATCAAGACTCTCCAATTAATCGCAACATAAACATCGAGGTTTTTCAGAAGTTTTATATTTGCTCCGAGTTTGATACAGATGAACAGGAAAATGAAAACACCTATATAAACGGTCAGGATTTTAAATTTTACCCTAAAAGACAACAGAAAAACATTACCGTAAACACTTCTAGTCCTGGGGCAAAGGCTATTATTTATACTTTAAGGCAAAATATTGGTAACCCCTTAAAAATCGACGAAATAATTGCTATAGCTTGCAAAAGAGCCCCTTCTGTCCCTAAATCAGCAATAGAACAAGATATGGCTGCTATATTAGGACAACTAGTTTTTTCAGGTTTTATAAATTTATTCGCTGATAAACCTATATTCACTTATACAATTTCAGAAAAACCAAAAGTAAGCTTGCTCGCAAGAAACCAAAAGCATCTCCATAATCCAACTGGTAAGTATTGGCTTACTAGCCAAATAAATTCTGTGATAGGTCTTGAACCATATGCTGTATACGTAGTCAGATTACTAGATGGAAAGCATAGTTTAGATGAAATTAAATCGGATATTTTTCAAAAACTTAAGGACGGAACAATCAATGCGCACAAAGATGAGCAAAAAATAAAAGACGAACAAGAGTTGAAAAAATTTGCTGATTTTATAGTAATGAGAGTACTAGATATTTTACGAGTGAATTTTGGTCTAGTTAGTTAAGTTTTATAACTTAATCCTCATTATACAACAAATTCAAATGTAACTTAAAATCAACTAGACTTTTGTTTTTCAAGATAGTTACTTATAAGAACTTTCCATAATTTTATTTAATTAGTGTAAGTTTAAGGTAGTAAATAAATATTGAAACAGCAGAATGCGTATTTTAAAATTTCTTCTGACTTTGTTGTTAACGCAAATGTTTATCTTTAACAGTTTAGCAACTGAACAGATTTCTGTAAGTAATGCTGAAGTGGTTAACGGCAATAGCAAGAATGATGATATCAAAGCACAAAACACTAAATGTTCAGATTTGCTTGAGAAGAGAGTTTTAAGAAATGGTTGGTATTTGTGGGACCCTTACCAGTTCAACAAATTAACAGCCGGTGGTTATGTTTTGGTCGGTATGGATATTGAATTAGTAAAGACTCTTGCAAATCGCGTGGGAGTTGTAATGGAGACCGAACAAATAGCTTGGAAAAAACACCAGGAGGAGCTAAAGTCTGGCAGCCGTGATATCGCAGCTGGCGCAACCTATTCAGATGCAAGAGCGGAATATGTTTATTTCTCAATTCCTTATCGTTATGAAGAAAACTCGCTATTTATGATGAATAGTAGCGATAAAGAATTAAAGTTTAATTCTATTTCAGAATTTTTAGCTCAAGTTAGATTACAAAATTTTTTACTAGGTGTTACTAAAGGCTTTATTTATGCCGATCCGCAGATCAATTTATTCATTAAAGACGATGCTAATAAGGACTTAATCTTCGAATATGATAACGATGTGGAGGCCTTACAAGCCCTAATTCGTGGAGACATAGATGGTTTTATGTCAGATAGAGTAGTTGGCGCCGCCGCAATTTTAAATCAAAAAGCTAATACTCAAGTAAAAGAGGTGCAACTGCATATTAAAACACCTATCCATCTAATGTTTAGCAAAAAATCTGTACCAATCCAATTAGTCAACAAATTCAATAATGAAATCCAAGAATTTGTTGCCAGTGATGATTATAAAAAAATAGTCAAAACTTATTTATACCCAGTTTTGCTGATGCAAACCATCGATTCACAATGGTTTTATTTCATTGGAGTAATGGGGACCATTGCTTTTGCCATTTCTGGCATAGCTATAGCTGCTAAGGAAAACTCCACTTTATTTACGACTTTTTTACTTGCAATGTTACCTTCTGTTGGCGGAGGAGTGATGAGAGATGTGTTAATTAACAGAGAAGAAGTGGGTATTTTACTGACTCCGTCTTATATGTACTACATAATGATAGTAGTTCTTGTGGGATTTTCAGCAGTACGATTCCTTGAATATTACAATAAAAGAGCCAATGAAGATGAGGTAGTTAATAAATTTTGGGACACAGTATTAGTGCTAGGGGACGCTCTAGGACAAGCAGCTTTCGTCATTACAGGTGTGTCGATAGCGATTATGGCTAAAATTGAACCAATAGAGCTTTGGGGTCCTTTCTTCGCTTTCCTTACTGCAAGTGGCGGCGGCATATTACGCGATTTTATTCGCAAAGAACGAGAGATAGCTTGTTTAACTGGAACCGTTAATGCTGAAATTGGAGTGTTATGGGGTTTGGCATTTAGTATTTACCTAAATATCAACTCGTATGATCCAAACCCAACCGGTATTCAAAACGCTGTAATAATTATTGTCGCTGGCTGCTTTGTTACTAGATTACTAGCCTACTACTTAAATATTCATAACATCACATTTAGACAAAGTGATCAAATTAGACAAAGTGATCAAACTATTGAAAAAACTTAGACGTAATAACAGTCTTACGATTTTTGAAAGCTCACTTTTCTATAACTAAGGCTTTCAGCAATGTGAAGCTTTTGCACAGAATTAGATCCAGCTAAGTCAGCTATTGTTCTAGCTACTCTGAGCACTCTATGGTAGCTACGCATAGAAAGTTTAAATTTTTGCGCAGCTTCGTTGAGCATTTCACGGCCAGCATCACAAGGTGTAGCGTAGTCCGTCAACAACTGACCATCAAGATAATTATTTACCCGAATATTGTATCCTTCGTAACGTTTTGCCTGAATATCTCTTGCTCTAGAGACCCTTTCTAGTACAATTTTAGAACTTTCAGCTTTATCATCATATTCGCAATTAAACTCATAAAACCCCTTCCCTCCAACCTCTACATGCAAATCAAATCTATCAATAATTGGCCCTGAAATTTTACTCTGATAGGCAGTTCCACAACTAGGGGCTCTAGTACATTCTCTCCCCTCATCCCCTAAATAACCACACTTACACGGATTCATCGCTGCAACCAACTGGAATCTCGCTGGGTACTTTACTTGCGCCCCGGATCTGGACACTAAAACCTCTGCTGTTTCGATCGGTTGTCTTAAAGACTCTATTACTCCAGTAGCAAATTCTGGTAATTCATCCAAAAACAACACTCCGTTATGAGCTAAAGACACCTCCCCTGGCCTTACTTTTCTACCCATCCCTCCTCCTACCATCGCAGGAACAGAACAATTATGATGAGGAGCCCTAAATGGTCTTTGGGTAATTAGCGAACCATCACGAATATTCCCTGCAATACTTGCAATCATACTAACTTCTAGCACTTCTTCTGCCGTTAAATTTGGCAAAATTCCCGGTAACCTTGCAGCAAGCATTGATTTACCAGTACCAGGAGGACCATACATCAGCATGTTATGCCCGCCAGCTGCTGCAATTTCTAAAGCCCGCTTGGCTATTTTCTGACCTTTTATATCTGATAAATCTGGATATTTTACAGTATTTGTGTTTACCAATGGCTCAGATCTGCTAATTACCTGCGTTCCATTAAAATGATTCACCAAAGAGACTAAGCTAGCAGCAGCAACTATTCGCTCATTCCCTGACCAAGCAGCTTCAGAACCATTAGATTCAGGACAAATAATCCCCTTATTTCTACTATTCGCACCTATAGCAGCAGGCAATATACCAGTGATAGGCAAAATCATTCCGTCTAAAGATAATTCTCCCAAAATGATATATTCATTTATAACATCTGTCGGCAAAATTCCTAATGCCGCTAATATAGCAACAGCAATTGCAAGGTCAAAGTGACTACCCTCTTTTACTAAATCCGCTGGAGCCAAATTGACCAGTATTCTCTTAGAAGGCAAAGCAAGACCTATGGAAGAAAGGGCCGCTCTAACCCTTTCTTTCGATTCTGCAATGGTTTTATCAGCAAGCCCTACAATGATAAAATTTGGTATCCCATTAGCTATTTGTACCTGAACGTCAACATCCGTTATTTCGATGCCAGTAAAGGTTAGACTACAAACTTTTGTTATCATTTCTTGTAACGTACACTCCAGATAAAATTGGTTAAAATGAAAATGACACCATAATTCATAATCTCAATAATTTCTTTGTTAGATAATACCTAAGAACAAGGCCCAAGAACAGCACCTAAGATTTAACCCACCTAATCCAAGCTTGCCAATCTCTTGCCCCTAAGTCCTTTTCAAACGAAAGAAGGTCATGATTGGATTTTTTGCATATTGCTTCGTCAGGCATAATCAACTCTTGTCCCATAGAAAGAGCTGCTACTTGTGTTTTACAAGCAAGTTCGAGGTGGTGACAATAAAACATCGCTTCATGAATAGTGCTGCCCGAAGTTATAATTCCATGATTTCGTAAAAACAGAATCTTTTTATCCCCCAAATCTTTTACTAAACCATCACCATGAACATCACTATCTAAAGCAAGAGAATTATATTCATGATAACTAACTTGATCATAAGAATGTAGAGCCCATTGACTAATCGGCAAAAGACCTTGCTTCATGGCAGAAACAGCAATGCTTGCAACTGTATGCAAATGAAATATAGCATTTAAATCAGATCTTTTCTTGTAGATATTGCCATGAATAACATAGCCCGTTTTGTTGTATTGAAATTCCGAACCTTCCAAAACTTCACCATCCAGACTCACTTTGAGCAGATTATGCTCTGTAATTTCTTCAAACCGAAAACCAAAAGGATTAATGTAATAAAAATCAGCCCCATTTGGCCTTGCTGAAAGATGAGTGTAAGTATGGTCTGCCATACCAAGTTTTCCCAAAATTTGATACGCATATGCTAAGTTTTGTTTGGTATAGACATCAGACACTAACACACCTCTCTTCAACAAATTATTAAAACAAAACAACCAGCCACTAGCCCCAGCTACCAGTTACCAGCTACCAGCTACCAGAAACAATTAAGTCTTATAATCAAAAAAGATCCCAGATTTATTCCAGGATCTTTAGTATTCGTATTTAATTATGCTTTTTCCTCAATTTTTGCTATAGCAGTCTGATACTCTTTGTTTAATGCATTCACAGCAAAAATCCACAAAATTACTATTACAAAGAATATACATGCCAAGTAAGGCGTAGCTTCTGCAAAACTGTAGCTTGGGAACAAAATGAAGAAAGTTGAAATGATGATACCACCACCAGACTTACCAAACCTACCACCTACAACATCAACAGCAGCTTTACCCTTTGTTTTCATTTCGTCATCAAGTGGTATATAAGCCATTTCTTTCGTAGAGTCAAATAAAGAATACTTCGTAGCTTTACTTAAAACATTCTGCGCTGTACCCATAGCCACAGCTAAAGCCAAAGGTCCCGTACCAAAAAATGAAGCTAAATATAGACCTACAGTTTGGTCAAAAAAGATGAAAGAGAAGAATCCTATACCAGTAATAAAGATCATCACCGGAGTAAAGATTGCTGCAGTACGCCATGACACCCTTCTTAAGATATTGCTACCAACAAGCATGAAAATAATAGCCGCTACTCCTTGATAAGCCTGAAAAGTACCCATAAACATAGTATAAGCTTCACGTGTTGGGTATAGTTCTTTTATTTTTGCTTTCCAAACCCCTTCAACCAATATTATAGATATACCATAAGCAAGAATTAGGGTAACAAGCAATCCCAAATATTTAGAAGTAAAAATCATTTTAAAGCTTTCACCAAGCGATAGTTTAGCCTTTTTCTTTTTAGATTTTCCAGAGACTTCTCCCACGTCATACAAACGAGGATCAGTAAGAACGTTTTTATTAATCCATGAATATAAAAACATTACTACAAAATTACTGAAGATCGTAATGCATATTACTGGAATGAATTTGTGCTCATCAGCTACTATATGGACCTCAGAGCTAAGTAAAGTTGTTAAAGTAAAAGCAGTCAAAGGTAGAGCAAAATTACCTAGCAACCCGAACATAGAATAAAATCTTTTTGCTTCACCAGTTCTTGTAATTTGGTTAGCAAACTGCCAGAATAACAAACTAAGCATCATAGCACCATATAGTTCAGCAGAAGCATAAAAAGCTGCAAAACTCCATTGCCCACATATTCTGATAAACCATTTAAGATTAGGATATTCAGCCGCTAAAGCTTCAATAGTTTCATGGTTTGGATGTACAAGATCTGGATATGGGTACAAAACAAAAGCAAAAAATGCCAAAAACACACTAAAAAAGATTGAAATAGTATAAAACACTTTTTGCTGACTCATTACATTGCAAAGCTTTGCATATACTATCATCATAATCACAGCAGAAGGGAGAACTACGTAAGTCTTTAAGAAGCTAATAGCCTCTGGCCCAATACTAGTTACAACAAAACCATCTTTAATGGAGCGCAATGTTGAGTAATTAAAAAGAATACAGAACATCATTGCTGCCATTGGCAAAAACTTTTTATTTTCAAACCATTCAATCGGCCAAAATATTTTTCTAAATTCTGAATAAAAATTAGATTTTCGTGAGTTTTCCATAATTATCTAAAGCATTTTTAGTTAAAAAATATTGACATAATATTACATAAAAACTACCATACAGTCAATAAAAACCTTAACCTATTTTTACTTATAATAATCACGCACGCGTCAGATTCTTGCAAATTCATTAACATTGTTGTTTGTACATATCAAATAATTTATTTCCTTGACAGGTTTTTGTAAAATCATTTATATTCCTATGGTTTCGTTCAACTAAAAATTTCGGGGAATTTAATTACAAATGAAAAATTTAAAAATTATTGCTTTAACTTTAATCATTTCGCTTTTTTCTATTACTACAGTTTTTGCTACAGCTAGTAATGAAAAAGACCAACCTAAAACTGAAGGCAACAATTCAGCTACAATAAAAGAATCGGCAGAATTTCAGAAAGTTATAGATGAGTACAAGGAATACGCGGCTAAGATTCCGCCTGAAGTAAGAGATGAAGTAATCACTTATCGTAAAGAAATAGCAAGACTCAACAAAGAAAAAAGGTTGCTATATAAAAAATTATCTGAGCCAAGCCAAGACTATTTAAAAAAGGAACAAGAGTACAAAAAGAGACTACCTTTGAATAGAAAATCCTTAATTAACGTTGAGGGACAGGCAAAAGCTGATAAAGCTCAAAAGTAATAAAAAAACAATAATTAGCGAGGATCGTATATCCTCGCTAAAATGCTCACAAACAGCCTAAATGCTACTAAGCACTAAATACTAAATGCTACTAAGCGCATCGGTTTCATGAACTTCAGAACTAGAGGATAATTCTCCCATCAGTTTTGTTGTATCGATCGAAAGCATTTCAAAAGGTACCAAATCGCTCTCTTTTTCCTGCGAAACTGAGCTTTCTTGAGTAATTTTTGGTTTTCCTTCCAAATCTCTCAAAAGATCATCTTGTATTTGTGCTAATGACAGACCTTCAGATTTCATTTTTTTGAAGGAAGACAACATAAGTTCTAACTTTGCCTGTGGGGTTAGTTCTAATCTTCTATCTATCATAATCTTAGGGAAGAAATCTAGCCCATCTCTACTTCCTCCTTCAGCATATTGCTGAATAATTTGCGCCATAACAGGAATAAAAATTTCTTCTAAAGCTCCTTTTAGGTAACTGAATTTACTAGTTTCTAGTGCATGATACTTTTCAGTTAGCTTTAGCTGACCCTCGTAAGAAATAGGATTACCATGGATATTAAATACTTCAAGCTTTGGTAACGAGAATAATTTCTCTAAATAAGGAACCCCATCATCTTCAATCAAATTTCCACCTAAATATATTTGCTTTATTTTTGGAAGAGTTATAAGCCTCTCAGCTATAATCGCAATAGCTTTACTACCTATTTGATTCTCTCTCAAATCAAGAACTTCTAACTTATCATCTATAAATTTTGCAATGGCTTTTGCACTAACGTCAGTGATTAAGTTCTTGCTTAGGATCAATTTTTGTAAATTTTTTGTTGTCGAGTACTTACTCATAGTAATTATATTATCGTCCGTTATGCTCATATCCGACAAACTAAGGACTTTAATTCGCGGAGCATCTTTGATAGTTTTTGCTAAGTATTTAAAAGATTTTAATGGAATTTTAAAATTTTGGAACAATATTTCATTAAAAACACCATATCCTTTTATAAAATTCAACAAATGTAAGAGATTTGTTATGCCAATAGTGCAATCTTTAATACTTAGGGTCTCAAGATACCCTTCTGGGGTAAATATTTTACCTGATTGGGATTTTATATGATTGCTCAAATCTTGGATAATATGGAAAATTGCCTCTGAGTTTATCATTTTACTTTTTACGCTAAAAGTTTTCCCAAGTACCGGATCACGATGGGATTTTTGGTATTCAACTAAGCTTGAACTACTACTAACAACTATTTCTGAAACGCTACTACTACCAGAGCTAGCCGTCGGTTCTTTAACTTTTTTACCAGAATTTTTTTCGCTAAATTGATCACTTTTCCTTTTCATATACTCTAATACCTACAATTTGTTAACAACACCTAGTGTCATGCATCATAAAAAATACTTAACTTTTGTCAATAAATATTATATTAAATTATTATATAATATATTTAATATAATTAAGTATTTTGTAAAATATTAGGAATATACAAATTCTTGCACCTAAGAGTAATTTTATTTTCTATTGCCCCTATTTAAATTTCACAATTTAGTGACTATATTAGTTCTAGTAAAACAATTATAATTTTGAATTCATGGGAAATTATTATGACACAAGAAAAAAATAAATTCGACGCCGAGATTGGTAAAGTATTACACTTAATGATCCACTCTATCTATACAAACAAAGAAATATTCATCAGAGAATTAATTTCAAATGCCTCAGATGCGTGCGACAAATTAAGATACCTTGCTCAAATCGATAATTCTTTAATAGGAAACGATCCGGAATTTAAGATTCAAATCAAAATTGATAAAGAAGCAAAAACTATTTCTATTAGAGATAACGGCGTAGGAATGAATAAGCAAGAATTGAAAGAAAATTTAGGAACCATCGCTAAATCCGGCACACAAAATTTTATCAATCAACTTTCTGGTGATGCTAAGAAGGATAATATGCTAATAGGACAGTTTGGAGTAGGTTTTTATTCAGCTTTTATGGTAGCAGATCACATTACGGTTACCTCTAAACGAGCTGGCAGAGACAATGAGTCTGAAGCTCAAGAAGTACACGTCTGGAGTTCGGATGGTAAAGGAGAGTACACAATTTCCGAAGGAAATACAGAGTTTTCGAAGGGTACAGAAATATTGCTACATATTAAAGACTCGGAACAAGAGTTTCTTGACCATTTCAGATTAAAGCACATCGTTAAAAATTACTCAGACCATGTAGCAGTTCCAATATATTTTGTCGATGCTGATGGAACAGCAAATAAATTAAACTCTTCTTCTGCTCTATGGATGCGCTCTAAAAGCGAAATAGAACCGGAACAATATGATGAGTTTTACAAGAATGTGTCGTTTTCAGCTGATAAACCTTGGCTTATCATGCACAATAAAAACGAGGGAACTGTTGAATTTACTAACTTGCTATTCATTCCCTCGATGAAAACTTTCGATTTGTTCCATCCGGATCGTCGCTGTAGGGTAAAATTATACATTAAAAGAGTTTTCATTACTGACGAAAAGGTAGATATTATACCGCAATATTTACGCTTTTTAAGAGGAGTTGTAGATTCCGAAGATCTCCCTTTAAATATTAGCAGAGAAACTCTTCAACATAATGCTACTATAGAAAAAATAAAAAATTCTATTACAAAAAAAGTGTTATCAGAGCTCAAAAAGAAAAAAGAAGAAAATCTTGAAGACTACTTAACTTTTTGGAACAATTTTGGCGGAACTCTTAAGGAAGGATTGTGTGAAGGAACTAGCGATCATGAAAAATTGTTAGAGGTTTCGCTGTTTAGAAGCGCTTTGCATGATAAAATGATAAGTCTTGATGAATATTTAGCAAACTGTAAGGAAGAAAATTGCCAAGATGGAAATAAAACGATATATTACCTGAGTGGTGAGGACGCAAGTAAGCTCAAAAACAGCCCCCAAATAGAGGGTTTTTTGAGCAAAGGAATAGATGTATTACTCTTTACTGATACAGTAGACGATTTTTGGGTAAATGTTAATGGTAATTACAAAGGAGTTCAAATTAAGTCTGTTACTAGATCAGATATCGATTTAGAACAACAGAAAAAAGCTGAAGAATCTGACAAAGAAAAAGAAGATTCATCAACAGATGATAAAAAATTTCAAGAAAAACTAATTAGTTATTTTAAAGAAATTTTGGGTGATCTCATAAAAGATGTAAAAATATCCAAGAAACTAACATCAAGTCCTGCTTGCCTTGCTGTAGCTGAAGGCGCAATGGATATAAGAATGGAAAGGTTCCTCATCGATCAAAAACAACTATCTAAGAGCTTACCAAAAATTTTGGAAGTAAACCCCAATCATAAGCTTGTTAAAAAGATTATTGATCAATCAGAAAACCTGCAACAGCAAGAAGAAAACAAACAGCTTGTAAATTTACTTTTTGATCAGGCTTGTGTTATAGAAGGGGAACCAGTGATTGACAGCGGGGCCTTTGCCAAAAGGCTAAACTATTTTTTAGAAAAAGTCAGCTAAACTTAAGTTAGCATTAGAGTTTTTAAATTCAGGTTTGGATTTAGTATATTGAGGGAGAAGAATTTGTTATCAAAAAATATAAAGGTTTTAGGTATAGAATCTAGTTGTGATGACACTGGGGCGGCTATTGTTGATTCAAATCTACGAATTTTGTCTAACATAGTTATTTCTCAGAATGAACAACACAAACCTTTTAAAGGCGTGGTACCAGAGATAGCTGCTAGATCCCATATGGAAAATGTAAAATTAGCTGTAAATAATGCTTTACTCGAAGCAGATGTTTCTCTTAATGACATCGATGTTATAGCAGCCACTTGTGGACCGGGTCTTATCGGAGGAATAATTGTAGGATCAATGTTTGCAAAATCTATTGCTAGCGTCTTGCAAAAGCCTTTTATTGCAATAAATCATCTTGAAGGGCACGTATTAACGGCCAGGTTAACCAACAACGTGCCCTACCCTTATTTGCTACTTCTAGCTAGCGGCGGACATTGTCAATATGTTGCAGTGCTTGGTCTTGGTAGATACAAAATACTAGGACAAACCATGGATGATGCTGTTGGCGAAGCTTTTGATAAAGTTGCCAAGATGCTAAATCTTGGTTTTCCAGGTGGACCAGAAATAGAAAAAAAAGCTACTATGGGAGATGAAAATCGCTTTGCGTTTCCTATGCCGATGATTAATAGCGGAAATTGCAATATGTCTTTTTCTGGATTAAAAACGGCAGTAAGGCTCAAAATTGAACAGATAGGGATAAATTTATCAGATCAAGATATCTGCGATGTTGCCGCAAGTTTTCAAAAATCAGTCACTGAGATTATTGCTAAAAAGACTAAATATGCCATAGAAAGTTATGAAAAATTTGCTGATGGTAAAAATTTGGTAACAGCTGGAGGAGTAGCGTCCAACAAACTACTAAGATCTTGTTTAGCCAAAGTTGCAGAAAATTATTCGTATAATTTTGTTGCACCTCCAGTAAAATTATGCACAGATAATGCAGCAATGATAGCTTTTGCTGGACTGGAGAGATTCAATGCTGGTAAAATAGACAGCATAGGTTTCAAACCAAGAGCCAGATGGGGCTTGGAAGATTTGTAAGTAGAATCAAATTAGATTTATGTCAGGAATAGAATTAAATAAAATTGCTGCTTCAATATTGCTAGCTAGCTTGATTGCAATGGTAGTCGGGGTTATTGCCAATGTTTTGTATAAACCAAAACTACAATTAGCAAAAAGGGGCTATCAAATTGAAGTTACTGAGTCTAACGAACCTTCGGCTGGAACAAATGGCACCGAGGAATTAAAAATTGATATTGCAGCACTTATGACCAAGGCTAATGCAGACGCAGGAGCAGAAGTGGTGAAGAAATGTCTATCTTGCCACAGTTTTGATAATGGCGGAGCAAATAAAGTCGGTCCGAATTTATGGGCAGTGCCTGGTGGACCGAAAGCTCATAGGAAAGATTTTGCCTACTCTAAGGCGCTTGAAACAAAAGGCGGAACTTGGGATGACGATAGCTTGTTCCATTTTTTACACAAGCCATCTAAATTCTTGCCTGGTACAAAAATGTCTTTTGCTGGTCTTAGCAAACCTGAAGACATTGCAAACGTCATAGCTTTCTTAAAACAAAAGGCTAGCTAAAGTTTTTGACATCAATATTGCTATAAATATCATTAAATTTGAAATTAGCTATTGATTTGGGGACCGTAGTAGTTTATATAGAAGTATAATATTAAAAACGTATTAAAAACGGGGCATAGCGCAGTCTGGTAGCGCATCTGGTTTGGGACCAGAGGGTCGGGAGTTCGAATCTCTCTGCCCCGACCATATAAAATTCGGTATATTCCATTACAGGCAAAGCTATAATAGCTAGAGAGCTATAATAGCTAGTAGTCAAATCGCCAATTAACCCCCAGAGAACTTCCGTCTTTTGTACTTAATGATCCTTCTATAGATACTTTAGGAGTTACTTCTACTTCTACCCTTTGTTTACTTCCGGTAGTTTGGTTGCCTTGTTCAAACTCAACATAGACTCTATCAGTAAGATATTTGCCAATACCAATCACTGTACTATCTGTTTTTTCATCTTGGTTAAATGTAATGTCATCTACTGGGAGTAATTTTTTCCCCAGATCTAATACATCAAAACCACCACCATGACCAGATAATCTGGCCATACTACTAGTTAAACTTACCGCTTGCGGAACAGAGATGCTGTCAGTATTTTTTCTAAAGAGTAATAAAGATAAAGCATTTTCTTGACTTAAAGATGGAGTAGACTCAATACTAATGTCTGGAGCAAAGATAGAGCCTGATAATATCAATCTTATTTCCGTTCCCGATACTACATTAAATCCGATAATATTGATATATGGAGATGGAGAAATCGGACCATTAAAAGTAAGCACCCCTTCACGAACAGTTAAAGTTTTACCAAATTCTTGATATTTTCCCTTTACAGAGTGCAATTTACCAAAAATGTGCGGATCGTTAACAGTGTTATTAATTTTTAAATCCCCAACTAACAGAGTATCTACCCCCCATCCTCTTACATATACTTGTGCTTTAGCACTAAGCCCTATATCAAGATCTAAAACATAAGGTATATATTTATTTTCACTGCTCAGATCGTCAGTTCCTTTTTTATCTTGATCCTTATTACCAACGATGTTTACAGTAGGAATATTGTCGGAAAAACGTTCTGGAATCTTAAATTCCATCGGGCCAATAGTAAAATTACCTTTGGCTAAAGCTCGTTTATCATTACCAGAAATCGATAAATCTCCAGCAAGCTCTCCTTGTAAATAGGAATTATTTACAAGATTAAATTTATTAGTAGTTAAATTGAATTTAAAAGGTAAATCTTGCTTCATTGAAACAAATCCTTCACCAACTATCTTATTACCTTTAGCATCTTCTGTAACAAACTGTTTTATAGAAATATTCTGATTTTGAGCAATTATCTTAGCTGCAATATTCCGTAGCCTTATGCCATATTGCTGATACATATACTCAGCTTTGGATATTCTTGCTTCGCCGTCAATAAGCAAAGCTCCAATAAAACCGTAAATATTGAAATATCCATTAATATAACCACTTAATTTGTGCCCAAAAGGAAGTGGTAATAACGAAGCTATCCTAGCTTCTTCAAATTTGCAATTTATGCTTAATTTTTCTTTTGCAACGATTGAAGATTCAAAAGGAGATATTGAAAATCGATAAGGCAATTGCACCTGAATACTACTCAAAATTTTTCCTACTTTTTGAAGCTGAGCATCGATAAAGAATATGTCGTTATTAATGTGAGATGAAATTTGTAAATTTGCAAAAACCTCGTTATCTTTCAAATCAAGGTTAATGATATTTAGTTTAGATTCAAGTTTAGGATTTGCTTTGTTACCAGTTAATTCTATTTCACCAGAGACTGAAGATTTATCAAAAACAGTAGGAAGTAAGTAAGGAAAAATAGCTACTGGAAAATTTTTAATTACCAATTTGCCATTAATTAATTCTTTTTCTAATAGCATTTCTAGACTCATAATGCCTTCATTTGCTTTAATCAATGGAGCTGAAAATTGCAATATTTCATCAAAACTAATTATGATTGATTGTCCTGTGGATATTTGTGCTCTGCCAATTTTACCTTTAACATCAGCGGTAAGATTAAGTTTTTTCTGATTGCTAGAGCTTAATTTGCCACTAGATAATTTACCAATGGAATTTAATTTGCCATTTACTTTTAAATTAAACGGATATGGATAAAAAGACTCCGCATATCCCATGAAATTTACTGCATCATTTTCCCACTTCCCTTCTAGCATAAAATTTTTCAATGAATAATCACCAGCCAAGAAATGCTGGACCTTTAGGAAAGATTTATCCATCTTGAGGTTAGGAATATCTGATACAGCAATATTAATATCCATTAACTCGCAACTTAACGAACCTACAGAAAGATTGTTGATACTACCGATAATATTTGCACTTTTAGAGCTTAAGTTATTTTGGACATAATGAGTTTTTATATTTATTGCCCCTTTATTAATTGGAGGGAAAAAAGCGCTCAATTCATTAATATTAGGACTATTTAAGGCAAGATCAGCAACTAAATTGTTAGTGCTGGTGTCAAAAAATAGGTTTACTATTCCCGATAATTCTCTACCTTTGATAGAAAAATTTTTTAAGTAAATTTTTGAATCATCTTTAGTAATGTCCCCTAGTAATTTTATAGGACCAGTTGTAATAGAAAGCTTTCCATTACGTAACAATCCACCCCCACCCCAAGAAGCTTTCCAAACTAGTTTTGGCAAACGAAAGTAATCTTGATCCTCAAATTCTAAGAAAGCTTGTCCACCAGCTTTGATAATTGGACTATCGATCTTACCAGAAAAATCCACACCACCTGTACAGAAGCTTTTTGCAACCTTTTGGGAGCTAATCAAATTTTTTAGTATTGAAGTTTCATAAATTGTTCTACCAGTTATTAGATCACTTGAAAAATCAAAACCAAAATCTCCCTCAATAACAGAATCAAAAGCAGAAATTTTATAATTTTCTATAACAAGATTATTATCAATAAAACTATATTTACCAATTATTTCTGAGAATATATCTCCATTTTTCTTTAAAGTTTCTTTTATGCTCTCGTCTAAAATCTCATTGATATTTTTTTCGGGAACTATCCTAGTTGAAAAATGCAATGTTTTATTAAGTGAATTAAAATTTAAACTGCCATTAAGATTAATACTCACATCACTTGCCATAGAGGTTAGTTCTGAGGATAAAGTAATTTTATTGAAAAGAATATTTTGAATATTGATATTGGGTATAAAATCTAGTACTCCATTTATCACTTTATTAGCTTCTACTTCAGTATTTTTTTCAGTTATTGCAGTTATTGTTTTTTCAGTTATTGCAGGGAGCTTTAATAAGTTTAGCTGCTTTGCTGAAATATTCCATATATCCACTTTCCAGAACCATAATAATGATGGTTTAAGGTTAATGCATAAATCCTGGATGATTAAAATTTTACCATTTTTATCTTTATCCAGATCCTTGCCTATATCATTATTATATGCAAGTCTTAGTTCCTTAATTTCAGTAGATAAAGGAAAAGAAAAATTCATTCCTTCAATTTCAAGACTATATTTATAATCAGTAACTTCTGTTACATATTTAGTAATAAATTTGCTAATAGCTTTATTGCCATTGCCAGTTTTAACCCAGATGGCAAGCATAAAGTAAATAATTGCCATTAGGCTAAGTAGCAGCAATAACAATTTTAATAAAAATTTCATTTATCCCTCTAAAAATTCTGACCAATGCCAAAATATATCTGAAAAGCCTTATCTATCTTTTTTCTTCTCTTTAATGGAAAAGCAATATCAAATCTTAACGGTCCAAAATCAGTAAAATATCTACCACCAATACCAACACCATTGAACAATTTCTTTTTAAATGACGGAGTAATTGCACTAAAACTACGACCACTATCAAAAAATGTCACTAATCCGACATTATCCCCTACCTTAGTCCTAAGTTCAACCGTAGTTTCGATAAATGACTTCCCCCCTATTGGTTTACGAGCAGAATTTAACTCGCCAGCTAATTGATCAGCATAACCTCTTACCGACTGAGCTCCACCAACGTAAAATCTTTCATTAGCTGGGATTTGCGCTGATTTTGGTCCTGCTATTGAACCTATTGCCATACGAAACGCCAGAATTGGTTCAAATTTTGTTGAAAAAAGGAAATATTTATTGGCTATAATTTCGTTTTTTACAAATGAACGACCATGTTGTCTTATGGAGTAAAAAGGTTCTGTTTTAAGATCAATTTCGTATCCTTTACGAGGATTTAAAAGATTATCTTTTTTATCAAATTTCACAAATAATGGTGAAGAAACGAAAGAAAAATTCTTTGCTCTGCTTATTTTAGGCAATTCTTTTACTATCGAGTATGAGTATTTTCCACCAACACCAACACTCCAGAAGCGATATAATTTCCTTTCGACACCTGTAAAAAACGTTCCTTCTCGATTGTCAAAAGCTTTAGATTTAGTATTTTCTCCGCTAACTGCTATTTTTAAAATTTGATTATCTTTTTTAAAAAAAGGTTTGGTAAATTCAAGATCAACTGTCTGCTCTTTCTGATTGCCGAATATATCAGCTTTTAACACCTCTCCGCTACCTAGCAAATTTCTATTAGTCCACCCGGTTTTAATCCCCAAACCTAAGCTAGTATTATAACTGATTCCAGTTTTAATACTTCGATACTTTCTTTCTTGCAAGTCAAAAGTAATAGGCACTAGACCGTTTTCATCTGTAGTATTGGGTAATTCAAAGCTCGTAATACCGAACAATCCCGTTTTTTGCAAATTAGTTTGCGCCTCTTTAAGCATCGATCTTTTAAAACATTGGCCTTGCTTAATCGCAATCACTTTTTTAACATACTGGGAATCGATTGTGGACAAGCCATTTATGCCGACTGACTTTACTTTAGCATATGGCCCACTGTTGATAATAAATTTTAGCAAAATTGTATTAGAATTATCGATTAATGCCTCATGCGTTACATCTACTGACAAAAGACAGTTGTTATCTTCTACTTCCCTAGCTAATATCGACTGAGATTCAATAATCTTGGAAGCTATCGCAAAATCACCTTCTTTGATTTTCAACTTAGTTAGATCCGGTAAAATTATATTATCATTAGCATTGCTAGCATATAAAATTTGTATTTTTTTTACTTTATATCTGGTAAAACCATTAACGTAAAAAACAATTGCATTTTGATTTTCAGGAAATTCTGTTTCTATAAATGAGTCGTAGTAGCCTTCAGCATGTAGGATTTTTAAAAAGGCGATTTTCGCCTCATTTTCCCAGTAAAGCTGTTGGTTTATCGTATCGTATCGCTTAGCTGTTTTTTCCAAATTCGAAGCTAGATCAGCTATTTTTTTCATTACAGCTTTTATTTCTGCTGTGTCATTAATTTCTGACGAATTTTTAACTATTAACTTAAGCGATTCCTGCTCAACCTTCTTAGCAAAAGCAACGTAACACAGTAAAAACAAACTAGCGCTAATAATTAAGCACAAATATATAAAAAAATTTTTTATCATTAGTCAGATTACCTAAGATTTGCTATTTAAAGTTACTCGCATAACTTTTCTTAATTAGCAACCTTTCCTTAGGCTTAATAACTTCAAAATTGTAGTTTTTCTTCTCTGCAAATCTTACAGCTTCCTCAAGAGTAGGAAATTTTATTTTAACTTCGTTAGCCATGTCTTTAGATGAAGTTCTACCCATCAAAGACTCTTTAAATTTGCTTCCTGAACTTTCCACAAACTCTAGCAACCACAAGCCATTACCATCTCCTGATTGCATTGTCGATTTTGTTGGTTTGTAAATTCTAACTTGCATAATCACCACAAATAAGGTTTAATCCATTTCAATTAGTAATTTTTATAGTAATTGATATTTATGGCTAAATCTATCGAAAACATGAGTTTTGAAGAAGCTTTGACTGAACTTGAAGAAATAGTAAGAAAAATTGATACTGGTCAGGAAAATTTAGCAGAGGCCGTTAATAGTTTTGAGCGTGGAGTTATTTTGAAAAATCATTGCGAAAAAATGCTCAAGGAAGCAAAGTTGAAAATTGAAAAAATTACCATCAACTCCGAAAATAAACCAGAGTTTAGTACCATCGAACCTTAACCCAGCAATATAGTTTTTACTTGAAGATTGGATAATCAATCTTTAAGTAAATTTGCAATAGCCTAACTAAATAATAAAGAAAAAAGCTAGACCAAGAAAGCTAAAAAAGCCAAGAGCATCTGTAATGGTAGTTAGCATAACTCCAGAAGCTGTTGCAGGGTCAATATCAAGAGAATCGATTATAATTGGTATGGCTGAACCCATAGTGCCAGCTATTGTGAAGTTTATTATTACCGCTGCGGTAAATATTAAGCTTAAATCAGCATCTCCAAAAAGAATATATATCAACAACGCACCTATCAAGGCAATACTAAAGCCATTAAGCAAACATACAACTGTTTCCTTTAAAATAACTTTTAAATTGTTTGTTTGAGTTATTTCCCTATTAATCAAAGCCCTAACGGTTACAGTCATCACTTGAGTACCAGCATTCCCTCCTAAACTTGCTACTATCGGCATAATAGTTGCTAAAGTTATAAGCCTCTCTATCGTAGCACTAAATTCATTAATTACTAAAGAAGTAATACAAGCAGTAATCAAGTTAATAAACAACCACGGAAATCGACGTTTAACGGTGTCGTACAAATTGTCAAATATATCACTAGTATTTATTCCACCAAGATGCATAAACTCGCTCTCAGTTTGGTCTTCTATGATGTATAGCATATTATGTATAGAAACAATACCTATAAGCCTTCCGGCTTTATTTACCACCGGCACGGTGCTTTGAGCATATTGCTTAAATAAGAAAGCTATTTCAGTGATTTTTGTAAAAACATCAGCGACTTTAAGGTCTTTATTCATCAACTTAGTTAAAGGCTCTTTGGATGAATGTTTGATCAAAGCACTTAACAAAATTATACCAACAGGTTGGTACTTGTTATTAACAATAATCGCTGAATAAGTATTTTCATCAAAATCTGTAGAACATATATACTGCAAGGCCTGATCCACGGACCAGTCATCTTGAAAAACTAAAAACTTTTTTTCTAAAATCCTGCCTACAGTATCTTCAGGATACTTAAATCCTTCAAGAATTTGCTGTTTTTTATCAGATTTAAGCTTAAAGATTAACTTTTCTTGTAAAACCTCTTCCAAAGCATCAATCACCTCTATCGAATCTTCGATGTTAAGCTGATTTATTAACTGGGCAGATTTTTTAATACCTAAAGATTCTATTGCCTGCTGCTTATTGCTATCACTAAGCCAAACAAGAGTTTCCGGATCCATTTTATCAGCAATTATCGGCAAAATAAGCTGATAGATTTTAATGTTGGAATTATCCAAAAAGTCAGCCAAATCAGCACAATGAAGCTCAAGCAAATGAGCAACCGCTTCAGGAAGCTTATCATTATCGATAAGGTAATACACTAGCTCAAAAACTTCAACTAGTTTTTGTTGATGATCAGGTGCTATAGTATTTTGTAATTTCCGCATAGCTACTACCTTAAAGCCCTTAAAACATTATGCTATAGCTTTTTTTTACTTGAAGATGGAATCAATTTTTTTTAAGCTTTGCCTATACTATACGATAGTTATCTTAAGTTCCGCAAGGCTTGCTTCTAAATTAATTATTCTATCTTCAAGTAAATTTGCTATACCAACCACCAAAAACCATAAAGGCCCAAAAACCATAAATGAACGAAAAGACCCTAAAAACACAGCCAATAGAACAAAATCTGTCTGGATTCACTCTCATTTCATTCGCTTGCACATAACAATCATTTCATTCGCTTGCGCATAACAAATGGTGATCTAATCCTTTGCAACAGCTGCTACCTCATCAGCAAAATTCTTCTCTTCTTTCTCTATCCCCTCGCCTATCTCAAATCTAACATAATTTGTCAAATTAACAGGAGCGCCCAGCTCTTTTGCAGCATTTGCAATTACTTCAGAAATTTTTGACTTTCCATCAATAACAAAAATCTGATCCAATAATACTATTTCTTCTAAAAACTTACGAATTCTACCATCTATCATTTTCTCAATAATATTATCAGGCTTACCAGAAGCCCTAGATTGTTCAGTAAAAATCACTTTCTCTCTTTGAACCAACTCCGGATCTACAGAATTTTTATCTAAACACTCAGGTTTTGCAGCTGCAATATGCATAGCTAGTTGCTTACCAAGCTCCATTAACTTAGCTTTATCTCCATTTGACTCCAAAGCAACTAATACAGATATCTTCCCCATTCCACCAGAAACCGCGTTATGAACATAAGAAGCTATAACCCCGTCTTTAATTTCCAAAGATTTCATGCGACGTAGAGTCAAATTTTCTCCAATCGTTGCAACATTTGCTACTACTAAATCATTAACGGTTTTATCAGCTTCAATATTTGCAGCTAGTAACTCATCAATGCTAGAACAATCCAATGCTTTCCTTGTAATTTTTCTAACCAAATCTTGAAAAATCTCATTTCTTGAAACAAAATCTGTTTCAGAATTGATTTCTATCGCCACTGCCTTATTACCACTTACTTCTAACGCAGTTAAACCTTCAGCAGCCACTCTACCAGCTTTTTTAGCAGCAGCAGCCAATCCCTTAGTTTTTAACCAATCAACAGCAGCTTCAAAGTCACCAGAAGTTTCAACTAATGCTTTTTTACAGTCCATCATACCAGCGCCAGTTTTAGCCCTCAAATCTCTGACTAATGATGCAGATACATTCATTGCTTCATCTCCATATCTAAATTAAAATTTGTTTTAAACCTTTATAAATCTATTTATATCTATAATCTATGTTTACATCTATTCTAGCAACCGTTCCAATAACCGTTTCAAAAGATTTCTTTATAAAATATTACAAATCTTTTAGAATTTTAGGCAAGATTACTAAAGAATACTATAGCTTCATTAGATTTAGTTAGTAGCATCTTTATCATTTGCTTTAACAGGTTTTGCTCTCATGCCAGAACCTTTACTTGCTGGACTAGTTACAACTTTAGCTTTTGAAACTTTACCAGTTCTCTCAATCTTCTTAACCCCGTCTAAACTATTAGCTTCATGCTTTATCTTTGTAGAAGAACCAATATCTACACCTGAATCTCTAAGAGCATCTTGAATACCAACCAAAGCAGCTTCAGCAAAAAGGCTGCAATATAACCTGATTGCCCTTATCGCATCATCATTTCCAGGAATTGGAAAATCAATATTATCAGGATCCGAGTTAGTATCAACAACAGCAACTATAGGAATTCCAAGCTTTAGCGCTTCCTTGACAGCTAAGTGCTCTTTGTTAGTGTCAATAATCACAACAAGATCAGGGCGACCACTAATGTTCCTAATACCAGAAAATGATTTCTCTAATTTATCTTTTCTACGAGTTAAGTCCAAAATTTCCTTTTTGGTGTAGCCATCTATAGCATCATGATCATTAAGGACTTTTTCGATAGCTTCAAGTTTTTTAATAGATTTAGAAACCGTACTCCAGTTTGTTAAGATACCACCTAGCCACCTGTGGTTTATGTAATGCTGATCGCACTTACTAGCATATTCAGCTACTAAGTCTGTTGCTTGCACTTTACTACCGATGAAAAGTACTTTACCGTTATTCTTAACAGTTTCATATATTTTTTTTAAAGCGATCGTCAACAACGGAACAGTTTGCTGTAAATCAATAACATGAACACTGTCCTTTATACCGTATATATAAGGCTCCATCTTAGGATTCCAACGGGAAGTTTTATGACCGAAATGTATACCAGCATCTAGTAAATCACTGATGCTAATTTTAGGTAAATTAGACATTATTTTATATCTCCAAATTTGTTAGTTAAACCTCCGTATCAATAACCATTATTCAAAAAATATATACACCAATTTATGTGGATATATTTCCAAAATAACAGACTAACATTAGTCAAACTTGACTAGCTGAATTATTTTAGATACGTGTGAATTTTTAAACACCTTTCCGCCCGAAATCATAACAAGCAATCCAGACAAGCAGCAAGGCACGGCAAATTATATACCATCGTTTTTTTTCTTCAAGTACTAAAATAGAACATACACTAAATTTTCTCCGCGCACCCCCCATAAGCTGGGCTATATGGCTATACAAGCAGTATCTTCCCAAGATTTTCTTACTTTAATAAACAGAAAGAGATGAATCTTAACCCCGAACAAATTTTCCATATTAAGCCTTGCCTTTGTTCCAATCTCCTTAATTCGCTCTCCACCCTTGCCGATGATAATGGTTTTATAACCTTCTTTTGATACTATAATTACCTGATTTACTTTTACAGAACCATCTTTTTGCACTTTCCAACTTTCATTTTCGACCGTTAAATTATAAGGTAATTCTTGGTCAAGTTGGATGAATAACTGCTCTCTAGTGATTTCCGCAGCTAAAAATCGCATCGGTAAATTAGTCATGTCGTCACTTTCATAAAGCCAAGGAGTATTTTTGGCATTAGCTTTTAAGAAACTTACAAAACCATCTACTCCGCTACCCTTTAAAGCAGATATATTAAACTTCGTTGCAGCAGGGCATTGTTCATTTAAATAAGTCAAATTATCAATATAGCATCTGGAATTTAGATCAATTTTATTCAGCAAGAACACCACGTTTTTACTTAATTCTTTTAACCTAGAGATTATATCAATCGTTATCTTGTCAATTTTTACCGAACTATCCAAAATTAACACGACAATATCAGCGCTATTTAAGCTAGACCAAGCACATCTAACCATAAATTTTTCAAGCTTTCTCTTAGCTTCAAAAATTCCTGGCGTATCAAATAATACTAATTGGGTATCTCCTAAAGTGACTATCCCCGTAATCATCGATCTAGTAGTCTGAACTTTCGGGGAGACTATAGATATTTTCTGACCAATAACCCTATTGAGCAAAGTAGATTTACCAGCATTGGGTTTACCAATAATACAAACAGTTAAAAGTCTTTGATGCTCCATAATAATTCATTTGTAAATTGGTAAATTGGTAATATAATCCTTAAATCCTTTTCGAATATCAACAACAAATTATTTGACAAGTTGGTTTAATAATTCCTTCGCTGCTAATTTTTCAGCTTCCTTAATTGAATGACCCGTGCCTATCTGTTTATAAGAACCAACGGTAACACAAACCCTAAAAAATGGCATATGAGCAACCCCTTCTTTACTAATTACTGAGTATTTAGGAGTACCGTATTTGTTTGCCTGAGACCATTCTTGAAGAGAAGTCTTGGGATCAATCGAACGTAAATCAAAATTATGAAAAAATTCAGACCATAAATTTTTTACTATAACCCTCACCTCATCCATAGCACCATCGAGATAGATCGAACCTATCAAAGCTTCCATAGCGTTCTCTACGTTGTTAGGGTTGCTTTTACCTCCAGACTCTTCCTCTCCCTTTGTCATAATAATAAAATCTGACAAATTGATTTTTTCAGCAACACGACAAATTGTATCTTTGCTTACTAAATGAGCTTTCAATTTAGCAATTTCACCTTCGTCTGAATCTTCATATTCCTTAAATAATATTTCGGTAATAAGAAAACCTAAAATTGCATCACCTAGTATTTCAAACCTTTCGTAAGTCTTTTTCCAATCAGATTCATGCTGCTTTAGCGAAGGATGGCTTAAAGCTTCTTGGAGAAGATCAAGATCCTTAAATCGATAATTTATTGATCTCTCAAGAACCTCGGCCCGTTGTTTAGAAAGCATATTACTTTGCTACCGAACTATTTTGCGATGAAACATCTTGCGCCGAATCATCGCCATCTGAACCATATAAGCTAGCAAATAACCGATTAAATCTAATCGACGAAAGCCACGGCCACAACCTGCTTACTTGATCAATAACACCAAGTTTTTCATCCCAAAAAATTTCCCTAGTAGACAAAAAGACAAACCAAGCCTTAGCTATCAAATTTTCAAAAGGCACAAAACCAAGCTGATATCTACTATCTCCTGACTGATCACGATTATCACCTAAAAAGAAAAAATGCCCCTCCGGCACAACATAAGGACCAAAGTTGATATGCTCTTTTTCCAAAAGATTATCCAAAGCTCCAAGTTTGTAAGTGTAAAAAGTTAATCCACTTGGTAACTTCTCCTTGTATTTATTATATTCTTGATTATCCTCGTCGATATAAACACCAACTTTAACTCTTTCAACTGGCTTATCATTTATGTAAGTTACATTCCGCTTTATCTCTATTTTATCTCCAGGTAAACCTATTAAGCGCTTAATATAACGAGTGGTCATATCATGCGGGGGACGCATAATGATAACATCTCCACGCTCTGGCATGGAAGAAAAAATCCTACCTGAAAATATATTTGGATTAAACGGAATCGAGTATTTACTAAATCCATAATTATATTTTGTTGAGAAAATATACTCATGCTCAAGAATAGTAGCTTTCATCGAAGTAGTAGGAACAAAAAATGGCTCTATCACAAAAGTTCTAATAAGTAAAGCTATGAAAATAATAAAGCCTAATGATTTTAGCTCAGATTTTAGCTCAATTTTTGACGAATTCTCAGTCGTTAAATTTTCAGTAGTTGGATTTTTGCTCAAAATACAATCCCTTGTTTTAAATTAAAAAATAGCAAAACTGCAATAGGCTATTATTCGCCATAAATCTATAACAATCATCAACTCTTAATACGGTGTGTACACCATATGGTCTTTAGTAATTTCTGGAAATAAATCTTTCTCAAAAGGAAACATTTCCACTTTCTTACTTTCGATAAATTGCAATTCAAGAATATCACCGCCGCCGTAATTAGCAACATTAATCACGTTAGCAACGTGATGCCCTTCGCTGTTAACTACCTTCATCCCTTTTAAACTCTCAACATAAAACACATCTTCATCAGTGATTTTTGGCAATTTACTTCTAAGACAAAATAACGGCCTGCGCGCAAAAAGCATAGCCTCTGTTCTATCTGAACAATTTTCAATAGTGCAGATTAAATTTCCATTTGACGCGACTTGATCTATCTTGATTTTTATAGGATCCCCCATCTGATTAACGATTGGAAGTTTTGTAATATTACTTTTAGGATCTGTAAAAGATTTTACCATTACCCTACCCTTAATTCCATGAGCTGCCGATATTACACCAACGATAATTAAAATATCACCTTGTAGTTTTTCTTCAAGAATTGATTTAGATAAAATTAGATCATCATAATCATTAGTCATTTTAGTCTATTAATTTTCTGTTAGTTTTTTGGATTTACATGCTTTTATAGTCAGCCTTATGCGTTCGTAGCCCATTTTATACTAAAAATTGTTGATACGCACTAAAATAAAGTTTACTATAACTGAAAATTAAAGTTATGTCATGAAAAAATTTAATTTATTGCCCTTGGCTGTTGGCGGATTTTTTGTTGGATTTTTAGCTCTATTACTACTTTCTACATATATCGTAGACGATAAGAAACTATATGCAGAGTTTGTTAAGGAAGCAAAAATAGAGGTAACTAATCCGGATAAAGTTGTATTCAAAGTTGATAGGCTGCCATTCTTAACTCTTACCATCGATGAAATAAAGCAAGATGGAAAATTAGAGCTTAAAAATGTTGAAATTAAGTTTTCTTTGTTATCTCTTCTCAAGTTTAATTATCAGATCTCAGATATAAAAATAGGGCAATTATCACTCCATCTTTCAAATGATGATGTCAATTTTTTAGAACATGACGAATTTATTAGTGAATTAATCAGGAAAGAAGCTCTAAATATTTCTGCTAAGGTCGAAAAGCTTGTTTTTATTGAATCCGACAAAGACATACCTTTGATTATAGAAAATTTCTTTTTCCAAGGCAGTAATAAATCTAGTGCTTTTAGCGGCGAAGTAAAATGGATGGGAAGCTTAAAAGGTGATTTTACTAAAAATGGTGATTTGATTGATTTTCATCTGAATATTGAAAGTCCTGATCATAAAATAATGCTTCAAGAAAATTATCAACAGAGTGTTTTAAAAAATGGTAAATTATCAATCATCACCACTAAACCGGTTGAAAATTTGACAAAATTTTTACCAGAATTTTCCATCTCTGATAAAATAGAGTCAGATGAAGAGATACTGATAAACTGCGACATAGAGCCATCTAATAACTCTCTAAATCTTAAAAATATTACCATTAGCTCTAATAAATCTGTTGAAGGCAAAGGAGAAATGACCCTCAGCAAAAATAAGGACGATATTAGCGAAGTTAAAATAAGCTTTAATAAACTCAATTTAGAAAATTGGCTTAAGAATAAAAACTCTAACAGCTCTAATGTTAATGAAAAAATCAATAGAACCGTTAACAAGCATTACAGCTTCACTAAGAAAAAGATAAATGCTAATATCAACGCAGACCAAGTTAAATTAAATGCCGAAAATCTGCTCAATGGGGTTAAATTAAACTTAAGCACTCAAGATGGAAAAGTAAATATTGATGAATTTTCTGGTACCATCAACCAAAATGGTCAGTTTAAGGTGACTGGCAGTTTCTCTCAAAACCCTTTCAGAACAATATTTAAAGGACAAATCGCTCTAGCTCACGAAGATCTTAATGACTTAGTACAACTAATTGGCGAGAAAAACCTGGGGTCATCAACTAAGGTTCCTTACGCTCTAACATCTGATATAAAATTTAGCTCTGTTGACGTTTCTTTGCAAAACTTGCTAATAAAAACTAACGAAATACAAATTTTTGGTTCTTTCTCTACTAAATTCATAGGTAATTCTCCAAGAACTAACGCCAATCTAAAATTCACTAAGGTTAATTTAGATGATAAAAACTTTCCGATACTATTTCAGATTTATGAATACGGAAAGGCTTTGGTTTCTGATTCCAAAAAAGAAGACTATCTTAATAAATTTATTCCTTTAAGAAAAATTAGCGCCATAAACAATTATGATCTAGCTTTTGACCAAGTTGTTCTGAATGGTAAATTATACCGAAATGTTAGTTTTAATCTTGACCTTTCGCCTGGTAGATTAAGAGTTGAAAATCTGACCTTAAAAGATGATACGAACTATGTAAATGCAAGTTTAGATTTGCTTGCTTCGGGGGTGAAGCCTATTTTTAATATAACAGTGCATGATGGTAATTTGGGAGTCGATTTTTTATCTCCTAGTGGATTTTTAGAACTTAGAAAATTTCTTCTAGACACCATCGCTCTTGATAAAATTGACCTAAACATGAGTTGCGCTTTTAGTAACATTCATCAAAATAACTTTCAAATGAATCGGGTCTTCTTTAAGGCAAAAAATAAGAACAATTTATTTGAAATTAGCGATTTTAATGGAGATTTATTAGGCGGGAGACTTACATCTTCTGGCAGCGTGTTGCTAGACCCTTACACTATCAACTTTGTATATGCTTTAAACTCCGCCTCTGTTGATGAAATTTCCAAAATACTGCCTGATGGCATGATTAACAAAGAAGGATTTGTTAGCCTAAATGGTATGTGGTCTACGAACGGGAATAGCCTTGAGGAACAGTTATATAATTTATACACAAAATCAAATTTTGTTGGTAAAGACTTAGTACTTAGCAATTTTTCGATCGATGATATGATAGAAACGTTAAACACTCCTAGGTATAATATCAATAACTTAAAGGACGACGTAAAGAAAGCTTTACTTACTGGTAACACAGCAATTAACCAAATTAAAACATCTATAGAGCTTTCTAAAGGGATGATAAATTTAGAGCAAATGGAATTGCAGACAAAATATAGCACTGGAGGTGCTTCTGCAATTATTAACATATACGATTTTACTATAAACCTTTCTGCAATATTTTCATATTATGTAAATAAATCTAGTCCTGGCAAAGCTTATCTTGATAAAACTGCAACGAGCATGACAGTCAACGCTACCGGGAGTTTATTCACTCCTAAGAAAGAAGCTGACACAAAGCTACTAGAAGAATTGTTAAATCCGACAATTGTAAAAAGTAAATAAGTAAATAAGTAAATATAAGTGCACAATACCAAACTCTATAAATCAGAATATTTCTCTTAATGCTTACAATAGTAGTTGTTTCCCTATTAATAGGACTAGTTTTTGCTCCTCTTGGGTGCGTCATTCTTTGGAAAAAATACGTATATTTTGGCGATGGCTTGGCCCATGCAAGCATGCTTGCTGGAATTTTAAGCATCATGACTGATATTCCAATTTTTTATTCCGGAATTTTGTGCAGCGCTCTATTTGCAATAGCTGTATTCAAATTAAAAGATAATTCTGATAACAATGCAGCTATTAGTTTAACAACAAGTTTAATGATATCTTTAAGCTTGGCTTTATCTTATGCATATCCTAGTAAAATTAACATTGCGAAATACCTAATTGGGGATATTTTATTAGCAGATGGCAAAGATATCGCCATTTTATTATGCATTCTTGTTATTGTAATACTCTTCCTTATAGTATATTACAAAGCCATTATCTTAATTGTTTTAAACAAAGACGTCGCTTCCTCCATGGGGATAAACATTAAGCTCGTAGAATTCATATTTCTTATTATTTTAGCTTTTTCCGTCTTATCAACTATTAAAATTGTTGGAGCTTTACTCGTCACTAGCATAATAGTTATTCCTGCAATGGCAGCTAGAAACATGGCTAAGTCTCCATTATCAATGATTATGCTAGCATGTTTATTTTCTTTATTGATGAACTCATTTGGAATATTATTGTCCCTATATGTTGACTTACCACTAGCACCAGCGATAATTTTATCTGGAGGCACGCTCTATTTCATAATCAGTTGGAGTAGGTTTGTAGTCTCTAGTATTAGGTGAACAAAAAACCTGGTTTTCAGCCTTTACAGTCGCTTCGTTCCATTTTAGGCACTGTTAAGTAAGTCGTCAAAAATTTCTAACAGACCTATTAAGGCAGATATGTTATGTTGTACGTAGTCGATTCTTATACTATGCACATCTAAGGATTCTCTAAAACCACCTAAAGCTTTTTTTGCATCTTTTAGGTATATAGTATTTACAAAATTATACTGAGTTCTAAGCTCGAAGGCGATGCTCCCTTTAAGATACTTTAGAATCCTATTGGACAAATCACTATCATAATTATAGTCTCGAAAGAGTTTATATGCCGCTATCAACCCTTCGCTTCTTACTGCAGCCTGAGTTGAACTAGGATCACTCTTATTATTATGAGCGCCTATATAGTCTAAATATTTAGATGACTGAATCTGATATTCGATTATTGCCTTACAAGTCTTCGCTGCATGTTCAAGATACATAGGATTTGGATCTATTCTATAAAGTTCATTAAGACCGTATAACAGCCAATGATCATGCGGCAGATTTAAGTCATCAACATCTTTATCTCTGGTGTTAATTATCCAGTTTGCTATCCTTTGCGCGGTAATTAACCATGCTTCTGTTTTTATAAGCTTGTAAGATTTAGTAAGGCCATATATCACCTCGCCTGGATAATATAGTACTTCTGAATCATAGTACCTACCATTATGGTAATATTGTTGATGTCCTCTAAAATTACCATCATCTTTAGTTTGAATTACCAGCCAATTACACACTTTAGTTAAAAAGTCTTTGTTACTCTCCTCACCAGTTACGCTAATATATTTCGCTAAAGCAAGGGCTGTAAGACCGTTACCACCGATTTTAGACAACCCTCTATCTACAAAACAAATAGTCTCTGGATTTTCAAGACCAGGAAAAGCGAATAATTTCATATAATTAATAGCTTTTTTCAGCTGAACAAGACAAGCCTGATCTTTACTTACTTCAAAATATTCTGCTAATGAAAAACAAGTACCAGCATGTCTTAGAAAGTTATAGTCCCTAACGGATACATTTTTATTGACACTATATCTGTAGTCGTATCTGCCATTAGGTAAGATAGAATTTACAAGATATTTTGCGCCAAGTTCAATACTAGTTTGTAGATCTTTATATGAGAATTCATAAAATAAAACCTGTCCACGATATAAGGGGAGAAATTTATCATTTTCTAATAAAAAACTATTAGTTTTAAATATATAACTTGAAAATTCTTGATTACGCAAAAGTTTGAATAAATTTTGAGCTTTAAGAGGATCGTTTTCTAAATAATCATATAAATTATCAAAAATCAATTCGGAACGATTTTCTAATAAATAGTTTGAAGAAAGTTGTTCCGGTAATATAGCAAGATCAAACTCTCTGCCAAAGGCAATTCCTTCAAGACCATATATGAGATTGTATTTAGTTTTTTTATCACAGTTTTCTAAAATTTTAACCGAAGTAACAATGTCAATTTTGACTATATGATGCTGCGTTAATTTCCTAAACCGTTGTTGTAGCTTCTTAA
>Ga0075154_10000377_pt1 | contig 38150 bp, 35 predicted proteins | sample JI71714BDNA_FD_70965 | JGI IMG/M metagenome (GOLD analysis project Ga0075154, IMG submission 70965) | Wastewater effluent complex algal communities from Wisconsin, to seasonally profile nutrient transformation and Carbon sequestration -... | ecosystem: Engineered > WWTP > Effluent > Algae... | reverse complement strand
GCCGACCAGTCGGTAGTCCTGCCAGATGCCGGCGCAGATGCCCTCGACCGCGACGCTGCCGGTGTCGGCCTTCAACTGGCCGAGCAGCAGCTTCAGCAGGCTGCTCTTGCCGACGCCCGAGGGCCCGACCAGCGCGACGTGCTCGCCGCGCGCGACGGTCAGCGCGAAGTCGCGGAACAGCGGCACGCCGCCGGGCGCAAGGGTCAGCCCGTCGATGCGGATGGCCGGTGGCGCGGCCGGGCCGTTGGGGCTTGCGTCCATGGGTCGGGGTCTGCGGTGGCGCCGTCGCGGGGTCGCGGACTTTGGCCTATTCGCAGGCTCAGCGCGCCAGCCCTTCGATCGGCAGGCCGCTGGCCTCGATGGCCTTGACCGCGGCGGCGACGTGGGTGTCCTCGTCGGCGCGGACGAAGCCGGTGGCGCCGTAGACGTCGCGGAACAGCTGCGGCTCCTTCGCCGACAAGCTCAGGAAGGTCTCGGCGAGCTTCGCCTCCAGCGCCGGGTCCAGACCCTTGCGCACCGCCACCAGATGGGTCGGCACGCCGGAGGTCCGCGCCAGCACGCGCAGCTTCGCGCGCTCGGCAGCCGGCAGGTAGACGTCGGCCGCCGGGCCCTCGACGGTGTAGTCACTGACCGCCGCCACATCGGCGCGACCCGCCAGCACCTCGTTCAGCGCCTGCGTGTAGGAGCCGCCGAAGCGCACCTCGGCAAACAGCGTCTTCGGGTCGGCGGCGCGCGGCAGCAGGCCTTCCTCGACCAGCCGCTTGCGCGGGAAGACGTAGCCGCTGGTGCTGGTCGGACTCGTGAAGGCCATCTTCAGCATGCGCGCCTGCGCGGCAAAGTCGGACCAGTCCTTCAGTGCGCTGTCCTGCCGGACGACCAGCACCGAGTCGTACTCGGTGCGCGCCACGCCACGGGCATCCGCGCGCTGCTCGACCAGCAGCAGCTTCGCGCCGCCATCGCGTCGCGCCAGCAGGAAGGGCAGGGCGCTGACGTAGGCCACATCCGCCTGACCGGCGATCAAGGCCTGCACCGAGGCCGAGTAGTCCAGCGGTACCACCACCCGCACCTCACGACCCAGCGCCTCGCCGAGCAGCGTGCCCAGTCGCTCGGCACTGGCCTTCAGCGCCTCGGGTTCCTTCTGCTTCTGGAAGATCACGGTCAGCGGCTTCTCGGCCGCGATCACGGGACCGGCCGCCAGCAGCGGCAGCACGGACAGACACAGCGCCGCGACGGCGCCGAACAGCTTGCGGGTCAGCACGAGGGTTCTCTCTGGCCAGCGGGCCGGCACGGCCCGGACATGCAATTGATAACGGATCGCGTCTTCGCTGCCAACCGCGGGCGGATCGCGGGGTGGGTGGGCTTCAGGGGCGCAGCTTGGCGCACAGGCGTGTGATGACGTCCTCGATGCAACTCCCGGGAGCGCCGATTCCGCGTCGGCTGTCAAACGTGGGCGCCGAAGTCGGGATCCCTTGCAACCTGCAGAGGTGCGCATCGCGGCGCTCAGCACCCTACGACGGCTTCCTGGGAGCGCCGACGTCCTCGTCGGCTTCAAGCCACGATGCCGGCGAGGACGCCGGCGTTCCCAGGAAAGTCGCCTCGCATCCCGTCCACCACCCGCGCCCCGCTGCGTTAGGCTGCACCGGCACACGGGAGCACGGCGATGCGGACGGTCGGACGAACGGCGGGAATGATGGGTGTGGCGGCGTGGCTGGCGGCCGGCAGCGCGGCAGCGTGGTCGCAGTCGGCGAGCTATGTCAACTTCGAGCACCACCCGGTGCGCGCGCTGGCGTTGAGTCCGGACCGACGCCTGCTGGCGGTGGCGCATACCGCCGAGGCGCGGGTGCTGTTCTTCGATGTGACGGGGCCGAACCCGGTGCCGGCTGGCAGCGTCGCGGTGGGTTACGACCCGGTGGCGGTGAACTTCCGCGATGACGGCGAGCTGTGGGTGGTCAACCACGTCTCGGACAGCGTCAGCATCGTTGACGTGGCGAACCGGCGGATCCGCCGGACGCTCTTGACCGAGGACGAACCGGCCGATGTGGTCTTTGCGAATGGCCGCGCCTTCGTCAGCGCCTCGCAGGTCAATCGCGTGCTGGTCTACACGCTGTCCGTGCTGGACCAGCCGCCGCAGCGCGTCGAGATCCTCGGCGAGGATCCGCGCGCGCTGGCGGTGAGCCCGGACGGGCGGACGGTCTACGCCGCGGTCTACGAGTCCGGCAACGGCACCACGATCCTCGCCGGCGGCCGCCGCGACACGTTGCCGGCGCTGCCGAACGTGGTCAGCGACAGCCGCGGCCCGTATGGCGGCCAGAACCCGCCGCCGAATCGCGGCAACCGGCTGGAGCCGCCGCTGAACCCGGCGGCCGGCACGCCGCCGGCGGTGGGCCTGATCGTCCGCCGCGACGGGCAGGGCCGCTGGATGGACGACAACGCCGGCGACTGGACCCGCTTCGTCACCGGCGACTTGGCTTCTGCGAGCGGGCGCCGCACCGGCTGGACGCTGCCGGACCGCGACATCGCTGCCATCGATGCCTCGACGCTGTCCGTGCGCTACGCCCGCGGGCTGATGAACATCGGCATGGCGCTGGGCGTGAAGCCGGTGGGCGGCGAAGTGACGCTGGTCGGTCTGGAATCGCACAACGAAATCCGCTTCGAGCCGAATCTCAAGGGCCGCTTCGTCAGCGTGATGCTGGCCCGCGTGGCGCCGGCCTCGATGACGGCAAGCGCCCTCGTCGACTTGAACCCGCATCTGCCGACCACGCCCGCGCCGCTGCCGACTGCCGAGCGCGCCCGCTCGCTGGGCGAGCCGCGGGCGATCGTCTGGCGTGCCGATGGCGCTCGCGGCTGGGTGGTCGGCATGGGCTCGAACAATGTCGTGAGCATCGATGGCAGCGGTGGCCGGGTCGGCACGCCGGTCGAGGTCGGCGAGGGTCCGGCGGGGCTTGTACTGGACGAACCTCGTGACCGGCTCTACGTCTGGAACCACTTCGCTGCCAGCGTCTCGCAGCTGGCGATCACCGACACGGGTGCCACCGAGCAAACTCGCCTCGCCGTGCACAGCCCGGTGCCGCCGGCGATCCGCGCCGGCCGCAAATTCCTCTACGACACCCGGCTGACGTCCGGCAGCGGCCACCTGTCCTGCGCCAGCTGCCACGTCGATGCCCGGATGGATCGGCTGGCCTGGGATCTGGGCGATCCGTCGCAGGACAAACAACGCTTCGACGGCAATTGCCTGACCACGCTGGTGCTGCCCGGCCAGCGGACCTGCGAGGACTGGCACGGCATGAAGGGGCCGATGACCACGCAGACCATGCAGGACATCATCGGCCACGAGCCGCTGCACTGGCGCGGTGACCGCGCCGGCATCGAGGCCTTCAACGGCACCTTCCCGAACCTGCTCGGCAACAACCGTAGCCTGACGCCCACCGAGATGCAGGCCTTCGAGGATTACCTCGCGACCATCCACTTCCCGCCGAACCCGAACCGGCCGATCGACAACCAGCTGCCGACCCGCCTGCCGCTGCCCGGCCATTTCAGCGCCGGCCGCTTCAGCTCGGCCGGCACGCCGCTGCCGGATGGCAACGCCGTGCGCGGGCTGGACCTGTACGTGCGCGGCCTGCTCGACTCGCCCTTCCAGTGCATCAGCTGCCACACCCTGCCCACCGGCATGGCCGCCAACGGCCCACTGTTCGCCGGATTGGTCGCCTTCCCGGTCGGCGGCGCGGCCCGCCCGCTCGGCCCGAAGGGCGAGAACCACCTCGGCATCGTCAGCATCGACGGCTCCACCAACGTGTCGATGAAGGTGCCGCAGACCCGCAACCAGCACGAGAAGGTTGGTTTCGAACTGAGCCAGCTCGAAAACCTCGCCGGCTTCGGCTTCCTGCACGACGGCTCGGTGGATTCGCTGGCGCGCTTCTTCTCGGCGCCGGCCTTCGCGCCGCGCACCGACCAGGATCTGGCCGACGTGGTCGCGCTGACCGTGGCCTTCGCCGGTTCCGGCTTCAACGTGCAGAACCCCAATCCGCTCGCCGCGCCGTCACCGCCGTCGAAGGACGCCCACGCCGGCTTCGGCGCGCAGGAATGGCTGACCAGCGCCACGGCCAGCGCCCGTGCGCAGACGATGCTGACGGTCGCCCGCAGCCGTGCGCAGGACTTGATCGTCCGCGAGGGCAGTCGCGGCTGGCTGTACGACGCCGCGGGCGACACCTTCCGGCCAGACGACGGCGGCGCGCCGCTGCCGGTCGCCGCCCTGCAGGCCCGCGCCAGTGCGAGCAATCCGCTGCTCATGATGCTGGTCGCGCCCGGCCTCGGCACCCGGCTGGCGCTGGATCGCGACGGCGACGGCGTGCACGACGGCGTGGAGCTGACGCAGGGCAGCCACCCGGCCGATCCGGCCTCGAAGACGCTGACGCCGCGCGCCGGCTTCTGGTTCAACCCGGCCCGCGCCGGCCATGGCCTGGACGTCCAGGCCTCCGGCAATCAACTGGTGGTGACCTGGTACACCTACGGCGACGACGGTCGGCCGACCTGGTACCTCGCCAGCGGCCCGCAGGCGCAGCCCTTCCGCGCCCGGCTGGACCGCTACCGCTGGGACCCGGCCACCGGCCGCGCGGTCCCGAGCGCCGCCGGCGAGCTGACGCTGGACTTCGCCGACGCCCGCCGCGCCCGCTTCGACTGGCAGCTCGGCACCCGCAGCGGCAGCGAACCGATGCAGGCCTTCGCGATCGCCGAGGGCCTCGCCAGCCCCGAGCGCACCGGCACGTGGTTTGCCGCCAGCGAGCCAGGCTGGGGTGTCGGCATCTACACCGAGGGCGCCGTACGCGCGACCGTCCTGTACTTCTATGACAGCGACAACGCACCGCGCTGGGCGCTGGGCAGCGGCACGGCCAGCGATACCCGCGTCGAGCTGCTCGGCTACACCGGCTTCTGTCCCGGCTGCCCGCACCAACCACCCACCACCCGCCCAGCGGGATTTGCCGAGCTGACCCTGACCGACACCGGCTACGCGCTGCGTACCGACGCCTTTGATCCCGACCGCCCCGCGGCCCGCTGGGTGCGTGGGCCGGTGACGCTCGCCGCGCTGAGCAGCCCGGTGCTCCGGCCCGAGCGTTGGTGAAGCCCGCGAGCGCCGACGTCCTCGGGCGCTCCCAGAGAGGCTAGACGCGGAGTCGGGACGCCATCTGCCGCGTCCCGACTCCTGACCTCGGCGTCGGGATCCGCGGATTCGCCGCAGGATCTGCGGTGAATCAGGCTCATAATCGCCGCATGGACCGCGTCTATCTCTGGGCACACCCCGACTGGCCCCGCTGGCGCTTTGCGCTGGACGAGCTGCTGCCGAGGATTGCCGAGGTCTCGCGCTTGCAGGGTTTGCTGCGGGGCCGGCTGGCTGATGTCGGCTTCGCGACGCAGGATCAGGCCAGCCTGCTGGCGCTAACCGAGGACGTCCTGCAGACCAGCGCCATCGAGGGTGAGTTTCTCGATCGGGCGGCTGTGCGTTCCAGTCTGGCGCGGCGACTGGGGGTGGATATCGGCGCGCTGGCGCCGGTGGATCGCCGCGTGGAGGGGGTGGTCGCGCTGGTGCTGGATGCCACGAGCCAGGTCGATGCGCCGCTGACTCGCGAGCGGCTGCAGGGCTGGCATGCGGCTCTGTTTCCGACCGGCCACTCCGGTCTGAGCCGGATTCGCGTCGGCGTCTGGCGGGACGATGCCGACGGGCCGATGCAGGTGGTGTCCGGTCCGGCTGGCCGTCTGCGGGTGCACTTTCAGGCGCCGCCGGCCGAGCGCGTGGACGGAGAGATGGAGCGCTTCCTGGCTTGGGTCAACGCCGACGAGCCGACGTTGCCGCTGCTCAAGGCCGGCATTGCCCACCTGTGGTTTCTGACCGTGCATCCCTTCGAAGACGGCAATGGCCGCATCGCCCGCGCGATCGGCGACTGGCTGCTGGCCCGCGCAGACCGCAGTCCGCAGCGCTACTACAGCTTGTCGGCGCAAATCGAGCGCGAACGCCGCGACTACTACGAGATCCTGGAGACGACCCAGCGTGGAACACCGGATCTCACCCGCTGGCTGGCGTGGTTTCTGGATGCATTGACTCGCGCCCTGCAACAGGCGCAGCGGACCGTGGATCGCGTACTGGCCAAATCCCGCTTCTGGGCACATGCGGCCGGTACGCCTCTGAATTCACGACAGCTGAAGCTGCTGAACCGGCTGCTCGACGGCTTCGAGGGCCGGCTGACCAGCAGCCGCTGGGCCACGATCGCCAGCTGCTCGAAAGATAGCGCGCTGCGCGACATCCAGGACTTGCTCGATCGCGGCCTGCTGCAACGCCTGCCCGGCGGCGGCCGCGCCAGCGCCTACGCGCTGGCCGACTCCGCCTCGCCCGACGGCGCCGTCGACCCCGCCTGAACCCGCTTGCCCCGGCGCGCGCGAAAGAAGCCGCGCAGCAACGCCGCGGATTCCTCGGCGCCGACGCCGGCCACCACCTCGACGCGGTGGTTGTGGCGTGGGTCGGTGAGCAGGTCGAAGCAGCCGCCGGCAGCGCCGGTCTTCGGGTCCGGGGCGGCGTAGACCACGCGGGCAAGCCGGGCGTGGACGATAGCGCCCACGCACATCGGACAGGGCTCCAGCGTGCAGTACAGGGTGCAGCCGATCAGCCGGTGGTTGCGCAGGTGCCGACCGGCCTCGCGCAGCGCGACGATCTCGGCGTGGGCGCTGGGATCGTGATCGGCGATGTTGAGGTTGTGGCCACGGCCGATCACCACACCGTCCTGCACCACCAGCGCCGCCACCGGCACCTCGCCGGCTGCGCCGGCGGCGCGGGCCAGCGCCAGGGCCTCAGCCATGAAGGCCGCGTCGACCGGATCGACCGGTGCTGGCATCTGCTCCGCGGTCGCCGAGGCATCCGAGCCATCAACCGGCAGCGTGGTCAGCGCTTGCTCGACCGCAGCGCCGGTGTCCAAAGCCACCGGCTCGGCCTCAGGCCTCGACACGGCCGCCGAAGGCCCGCGACAACGTGGTGCGGTCGATGTATTCGAGCTCGCCGCCGACCGGTACGCCGTGGGCGATCCGTGTCGCCCGGATGCCGCGATCACTGGCCATCCGCGCAAGGAAATGCGCGGTGGTCTCGCCCTCCACGGTCGGATTGGTGGCGATGATCAGCTCCTGCACCGCACCCTCGTCGAGGCGCTCGGCCAGCAGCGTCAGGCCCAGATCATTCGGGCCGATGCCGTCCATCGGCGAGAGGCGGCCATGCAGCACGAAGTAGCGGCCGCGATAGCCGGTGGCCTGCTCGATCGCGTTCAAATCCTGCACGCCCTCGACCACGGTCAACAGCGCGTCGTCGCGGCTGCCGCTGCAGTAGCGGCACAGCTCGCCCTCGCACCAGTTGCGGCAGCGCCGGCAGGGGCCGACGCCCTCCATCGCCCGCTTCAGCGCCTCGGCCAGGTCCAGCCCCGCCTGCCGACGCCGCGCCAGCAGATGGAAGGCCATCCGCTGCGCGCTCTTCTGGCCGACCCCGGGCAACACCTTCAGCGCCTCGATCAGCCGCTCGATCGGATCCACGTCCGCCTCAGAACGGCAGCTTGAAGCCCGGCGGCAACGGCAGCCCCATCTTCGACGGGTCCATCGTCTGCTTCGACAACTCCTGCGCGCGATTGATCGCGTCGTTGACCGCCGCGGCGACCAGATCCTCCAGCAGCTCCTTGTCGCCGCCGATCAGCGCCGGATCGATGCTGATCTTGATCACCGCCAGCTGGCCGCTCATCTTGACCTTGACCATCCCGGCCCCGGCCTGCCCCTCGACCTCGGCGCGGGCCAGCTGCTCCTGCGCGCGCTTCATCTCGGTCTGCAGCTTCTGCTGCATCTCCTGCGCCTGCCGCATGATGTCGTTGAGATTCATGGTTCGCTCTCCGGGCGTCGAAGGCGCGGAGTCTACGGCGGCAGTCGTGGTGAGGGTGCGCGGCTCAGCGACGCCGCGGCCACAGCGCCAAGACCAGCAGCGGTAGCCCGAGCCACAGGCCGATCGGCCCGATCACCCAGGCGCCGATGAGCGCCAGCCACAGCGCACCACCGCTGGCCCACAGGCCGCGGCGACGCATGATCGCACCGGCAATCAGCAGCAGCAGGCCGACGGCGGCCAGCGTCAGAAAGCCGAAGACGACCGGCTCGCCCATCAGCGACTCACTTCCGCGCCACCACCTGCCGCCGAGTCAGCTCCGCGCTGACCTCGGCGAGGCTCGCATCGCGGTCGGCGAGCAGCACGGTCAGGTGATAGAGCAGGTCGGCGGCTTCGGACACCAGCGCTTCGCGGGTCTGGGCGACGGCGGCGAGTGCGGTTTCGACACCTTCCTCGCCGACCTTCTGGGCGATGCGGCGGGTGCCGGCGTCGAACAGGCGCGTCGTGTAGCTGCCGGGCGGGCGGGTGCGGCGGCGCTCCTGGATCATGGCTTCGAGGCGGCCGAGCACGGCCAGCGGCGGCTGCACGCTCTCGCCGAAGCAGGTGTGGGTGCCGGTGTGGCAGGTCGGGCCGGCGGGTTTGGCGAAGGCGAGCAGGGTGTCGCGGTCGCAGTCGAGGTGCAGGCTGATCAGTTCCAGCACGTTGCCGCTGGTCTCGCCCTTGGTCCACAGCGCATTGCGGCTGCGCGAGTAGAAGGTGACGCGGCGGCTGGCCAGCGTGGCCTGCGCGGCGTCGAAGTTCATGTAGCCGAGCATCAGCACGGCGCCGCCCTGCCATTCCTGCACGATGCAGGGGACAAGTCCATCGCCCTTGGCGAAGTCGATGCGGCCGAGGTCGGCGAGGCTCAGCTCGGCGGCGGGGTCGGGTTTCAGCACGGGCGGACTCCGATGCCGGCGGCGGCGAGGACGGCCTTGAGGTCCGGGATCGCGATGGCGCCGGAGTGGAAGACGCTGGCGGCGAGTGCCGCATCGACGTCGGCCTCGCGGAACACGTCGACGAAGTGCTGCGGCGTGCCGGCGCCGCCGGAGGCGACCAGCGGGACGCGGCAGATCGCTCGGGCGGCCTGCAGTTGGGCCAGGTCGTAGCCGGAGCGGACGCCGTCGGCGTTCATGCAGTTCAGCACGAACTCGCCGGCGCCGCGGTCCTGCGCCTCGGCGATCCAGTCCAGCGTGGCGCGGGCCAGCTTCTGCATGCGGGTCGGGTCGCCGGTGTGACTGCGGACCCGCCAGCCGGCCTCGGTGGGCTCGCTGTCGATGCCGACCACCACGCACTGGCTGCCGAAGGCCCGCGCGATCTCGCCGATCAGCTCGGGACGCTCCAGCGCGGGCGTGTTGATGCTGACCTTGTCGGCGCCGGCGTGCAGCACGGCCTCGGCGTCGGCCACCGAGCGGATGCCGCCGGCCACGCAGAAGGGGATATCGATGGAATCCGCGACGCGCCGCACCCAGTCGCGGTCGACGCTGCGGCCCTCGGGGCTGGCGGTGATGTCGTAGAACACCAGCTCGTCGGCGCCGGCGTCGCGATAGCGCAGGGCCAGCTCCAGGATTTCGCCCATCACCACGTGATCGCGGAAGCGCACGCCCTTGACCACCTGGCCGTCGCGCACATCGAGGCAGGGGATGATCCGGCGGGCCAGCCCGGTCACGGCGCTCATGCCGCCACCATGCCGGGCAGGGCCAGCGCCTCGGTCAACGTGAAGCGGCCGTCCAGCAGCGCCTTGCCGATCACCACGCCACCGGCGCCGACTTCGGCCAGCGCGGCGAGATCGGACAGCGTGCCGACGCCGCCGGAGGCCTGCACGGCGATGTCGGGCCAGCGGGCCGCCAGCTCGCGGTACAGCGCCAGATTCGGGCCGGCCAGCGTGCCGTCACGGCTGATGTCGGTGGACAGGATGTGGCGGGCGCCGTGGGCGGCGTAGCGGGTCAGCGCGTCGTTGAGTGTCAGCGGCGCCGGCGCGGTCCAGCCGGCGACCTGCACATGCCAGATGCCCCACTCGTCGGCGAGGGCATCCAGCGCCAGCGTGATCCGCTCGGGGCCGTAGCGCTCCAGCCAGCCGATCACGCGGGCCGGGTCGGTGACCGCCAGCGAGCCGACCACCACGCGGGCGACGCCGGCGGCGTACAGCGCGTCGAGCGCGGCCTCGCTGCGGGCGCCGCCGCCGGTCTGCACCGACAGCGGCGTCTCGCGGCAGATCCGGGCGATCACGTCGAGGTGCGCCGGATGGCCGCTGCGGGCGCCGTCGAGGTCGACCACGTGCAGCCAGCGCGCGCCGGCCGCGGCGTAGGTCTTGGCCAGCTCGACCGGGTCGAGGGCGTAGCGCTGTTCCTGGGCGAAGTCGCCCTGGTAGAGCCGCACCACGTGGCCGCGGTGCAGGTCGATGGCGGGATAGAGCAGCATCGGCGGGCTCCGATCAGAGGGCGATGAAGTTGGAGAGCAGCCGCGCGCCGGCGGCCTGCGAGCGTTCCGGGTGGAACTGCGCGCCCATGAAGTTGCCGCGGGCGACCAGCGCGCTGAAGGGCGCGCCGTGCACGCTGGTCAGCAGCGTGTGCGGCCCCGGCGGGGCGGCGTAGGAGTGCACGAAGTAGGCCCAGGCGCCGGACAGCCCTGCGGCCAGTGGGTGGTCGCTGTCGCCGACGAGCTGATTCCAGCCCATGTGCGGGATGCGCAGGCCCGGCGCCGACGCGAGGGCCTCGACGCGACCGGGGATCAGGCCCAGACACGGCACCTCGCCCTCGGCGCTCTGCTCGAACAGCAGCTGCACGCCGACGCAAACGCCCAGCACCGGCTGGGTCAGCGTGGCGATCTTGTCGGTCAGGCCGTGCTGGGCGAGGCGTGCCATGGCAGGACCCGCCGCGCCGACGCCGGGCAGCACGACGTGGCTGGCGCGGCGGATCCGCTCCCAGTCGCCGGTGACCGGCGCGTCGATGCCGAGCCGGGTGAAGGCCGCCCGCACACTGCCGAGGTTGGCGCCGCCGGAATCGACCAGGACGACGTCCGGCCGCGCGCTCACAGCGCCCCCTTGGTGCTGGGCAGCTCGGCGCCGGAGCGGGCGATCGCCTGCCGCAGCGTGCGCGCCACCACCTTGAAGCAGGCCTCGATCAGGTGGTGGGTGTTCTCGCCCTCCACCTTCAGATGCAGGTTGGCGCGCAGCGTTTCGCACAGCGAGCGGAAGAAGTGCGGCACCAGCTCGCTCGGGAAGCCGCCGACCTCGGGCCGCGGGAAGCTCCCCTCGAACACGAAATAGGGCCGACCGGACAGGTCCAGCGCGGCGCTGGCCAGGGTTTCGTCCATCGGCAGCGTGAAGCCGTAGCGGCCGATGCCGCGGCGATCGCCCAGCGCCTGATCCAACGCCTGCCCCAGCGTCAGCGCGCAGTCCTCGATGGTGTGGTGCTCGTCGATGTGCAGGTCGCCCTTGCAATCGAGTTCCAGCTTGAAACCACCGTGCTTGCCCAAGGATTCCAGCATGTGGTCGAAGAAGCCCAAGCCCGTGTGCACCTTGGCGTCACCGGTGGCATCAAGGTTGACCCGCACCGTGATGTCGGTTTCCTTGGTGCGGCGGCGGACCTCGGCGGTGCGCGGCGCGTCGAGCACGGCATGCGCAATTTCGGCCCACGTCAGGCCCGCTGGGCCGACGCGGTAGCCACGCACGCCGAGGTTCTCGGCGAAGGCCAGGTCGGTCAGCCGGTCGCCGACCATCAGCGAGTGCTTGAAGTCGATCAGCCCCTGCGTCAGGTAGTGGCGGGCGAGGCCGATCTTCGGCTTGCGGGTCTCGTTCGGCTCGTGCTCGAAGTGGCGGTCGATCAGCAGCTCGCGGAAGCGGATGCCCTGGGTGGCCAGGATGTCGAGCAGCATCCGCTGCGGCGGCTCGAAGTCCGCATACGGGAAGGCCGGCGTGCCGAGGCCGTCCTGGTTGGTGACCATCACCAGCTGGTAGCCGGCCTCGACGAAGCGCAGCAGCGCCGGGATCACGCCGGGCAGCAGCCGGAACTTGTCCAGCGAGTCGATCTGGAAGTCGGCCGGCTCCTCGATCAGGCAGCCGTCGCGATCGACGAACAACAACTTCAGGGCACGGCTCATGCGGCCTCCTGCGGGGCGGCCAGGACGATATTCAAGGCGGAAAGGAAGCGGCTGTTCTCGGCCGGGGTGCCGACGCTGACGCGCAGGCAGCCGGCCAGTCCCGGCTGGCTCGAGACATCGCGGACCAGCACGCCGGCGGCGAGCAGCGCGCGGTGGGCGCGGCCGGCATCGGCGACGCGAAAGCACACGAAGTTGGCCTGCGAGGGCCAGACGCGGGCCACGCCGCCCATCCGCGCCAGCGCCTCGGCGAGTCGCGCCCGCTCCGAGCGCGCCTCGGCGATCCGCGCCGGCAGCAGCGTCGGGGCCTCGGCCAGCGCGGCCAGTGCCGCGGCTTCGACCGGCGCCGGCACCGGGTACGGCGCCATCAGCTTGCGCACGAAGCCGATCAGCGCCGGGTCGCCCAGCAGCGCACCGACCCGCGCGGCGGCCAGCCCGTGCGCCTTCGACAGCGTCTTCAGCACCGCCAGATGCGGGACCTGACCGAGCAGCGGCATGGCCAGTGGCTGATCGACATAGTCCCCGTAGGCCTCGTCGACCACCACCAGCGCGCGGCCGGCGGTGGCGGCCAGGATCCGCTCCAGATCGGCGCGAGCGATCACGCCGCCGGTCGGGTTGTTCGGGCTGCAGAGGAACACCAGCTTGATCGCCGGATCGGCGGAAAGCTTCTCCAGCACGAGGTCGACGTCCAGCGCGCAATCGCGGCGGGCATCCAGCGGCGCCTCGACGATCCGTGCGCCCTGCAGCGTCGCGGCGACGCGGTACATGCCGAAGGTGGGCGGCGTGATCAGCACGGCGTCGCGGCCGGCCTGACAGTAGCCGCGCATCAGGAGGTCGATCGCCTCGTCCGAACCGCGACCGACGAAGAGCTGCGCCGGGCTCACGCCCCACAGCGCGGCCAGCGCGGCGAGCAGCCTCGGCGGCTGCGGGTCCGGGTAACGATTCAGTGGCTGCGCCGCGTCAGCCGCGTAGGGCGACTCGTTGGCGTTGAGCATCACCGCGGCCTGACCGGCTTCCAGTCGCGCCGAGCTGTAGGGCTTGAGGCCGCGCAGGTCCTCGCGGATGAAATCGAGCACGCTCATGCCGAGGCTCCCGCAATCCGCTCCAGCCGAAGGGTTACCGCACGGGCGTGGGCTTCGAGGCCCTCGGCGCGGGCGATCTCGACCGCGTCCGGACCGATGTCGAGCAGCGCCTCGCGGCCGACTTCCTGCACCGTCACCAGCTTGACGAAGCTCAGCACCGACAGGCCGGACCAGGCGCGGGCGTGGCCGTAGGTCGGCAGGCAGTGGTTGCCGCCGGAGTTGTAGTCGCCCAGCGTCTCCGGCGCGTACGGCCCGAGGAAGATCGAGCCGGCGGCGCGCACGCAGCCCAGCCAGCTGCGCGGCTCGGCGATGTTGAGGATCAGGTGCTCCGAGGCGTAGTCATTGGCCACTTCCAGCGCCTCGGCCATGTCGGCAGTCAGGATCAGCCGGGCGTGGGTCAGCGCGACGGCCACCGTCTCGGCGCGCGGCAGGAGCGCGGCCTGACGCTCCACTTCGGCGGCCACGGCTTCAAGCACCGCGCGATCGGGCGACACGCACAGCACCTGCGAGTCCGGGCCGTGTTCGGCCTGCGAGAGCAGGTCGGCGGCGACGATTGCGGCGTCGGCGCTGGCATCGGCCACCACCAGCACCTCGGAGGGGCCGGCCGGCAGGTCGATGGCCGGGCCGCCGGGCTCGGACGACACCAGCGTCTTCGCCTGCATCACCCAGCTGTTGCCGGGGCCGTAGAGCTTGTCGCAGCGCGGCACGGTCTCGGTGCCGTAGGCCATCGCCGCGATCGCCTGCGCGCCACCGATCTTGACCACCCGGCTGATGCCGCACAGCCGCGCGGCGTAGAGCACGGTGGGGTCGGCGCTGCCGTCAGGTTTGGGCGGCGTGCACAGCACCACCTCGGGGCAGCCGGCGATCTGCGCCGGCACGCCCAGCATCAGCGCAGTCGAGGGCAGCGGCGCGCTGCCGGCCGGCACGTACAGGCCGACCCGCTGGATCGGCAGCACCGCGCGCTCCAGCACCAGCCCGGGGCCGCCCTGCCAGGCTAGCGGCTGCGGCTTGGTCGCCTCGTGGTAGCGGCGAATGCGATTCCACGAGCGCTGGATGGCGGCCTTCAGCGACGCCGGCAGGCTGGCTTCAGCGGCTGCGAACTCGGCCTCGCTCACGGTGAGCTCGCCCAGTTCGGCGCCATCGAAGCGGCGGGTCAGCGCGCGCAGCGTCGCGTCGCCATCGGCGCGGACCTGTTCGAGGATCCGCTCGACCTGCGCGCGGCGCTCGGCATCGGCGGTCAGGGTCGGGCGGGCCAGCAACTGGCGGCGGCCGGCGGCATCCAGCGCGGCCCAGGGGGTAATCGTCAGCATGGGGTCTCTCGTTCTCGAATCTGGCAGGGCCCCGGCAGCGGCTTTGGTCTGCGACGGGGCGCTGCGGGCGATCGGGCGGGTCAGGCGAGCATCTTTTCCACCGGCAGCACCCACAGATGGTGGGCGCCGGCGCGTTTCAGCGCCTCCAGATGGTTCCAGGTCACCGCCTCATGGCAGATCGCGTGCACCGCCAGCTCATGGCCGCTGCCGTCCTGTTTCAGCACCCGCGGCAGCTCGGCGCGCGGCAGGAGCTTCAGCACCTCGGGCAGCGCCTCGCTGCTGGTCGACAGCATCAGGAGCTTGCTCTCGCGCAACTTCAAAACGCCGTCGAGCCGCCGCAGCAGCTGCGCCAGCAGATCGCCGCGCTCGTCGGCGAAGGCGCGACGCGTGCCGATCAGCACCGACTCCGAGCGCATGATCTCGGCGACCTCGCGCAGCTGATTGGCCGCCAGCGTCGCGCCGCTGGACACCAGATCGCAGATCGCATCGGCAGTCCCGAGCTTCGGGGCGATCTCGACGGCGCCGTTCAGCACCACCGGCGTCGCCGCCACGCCCTGCGCCGCCAGCCATTCCATCAGCAGGTTCGGGTAGCTGGTCGCGATCTTGAGTCCCGCCAGACTCTGCGGCCCGCTGTAGGCCAGCGCCTGCGGCACGGCAATCGACAGCCGGCAGGGGCCGTAGCCCAGATTGCGCAGCTCGACGAAACCGGGCTCGCGGCCGGCCAGCCGCTCGCCGGCGGCGACTTCATGGGCGACGTTGCGACCGACCAGCCCGAGTTCGCAGACGCCCTGGGCGATCAGCCCCGGAATGTCGTCGTCGCGGACCAGCAGCAGGTCGATCGGAAAGGTCTCGCCGTAGCAGAACAGCTTGTCGCGGCTGATCCGGAAGGACAGGCCGCAGCGGTTCAGCAGTTCCAGCGAGGGTTCGGTCAGCCGTCCGGATTTCTGGATGGCGATGCGCAGGCGATCTCGGGCTTCCATGGGGTCCTGCGGCTCACTCGGCAATGGGGGGAACGGGCAGCGCCGGCCAGCGACCGGCGTCCTTCAGATGCTGGACCGCGGCGCGATAGCCGCTGCCCTGCGAGAGCGTGCGGGCCACCCGGCCTACGGTGGTGACGCTGACGCCGGTACGCTCATAGATGTCGCGATACGGCACCTGCGCCTCCAGATACGGCACCACCCGCCAGCGGTCGTTGAGCGCTTCCAGCTCGGCCGGCGTGCACAGGTCGAGCAGGAAAGCCTGCATCTCCTCGACCGTGGTCAGCGACAGCAACGCCTCGGCGAGTCTGGCCGGCTGGCCATCGGCCGGAGCGCCAGCGGCGCGGGACTTCCGTTTCATCGCAGCTGCTCCAGCGTATTCATGCGTGAACGCAATCATACGCTGATACACGAGGACTTCCGCCAGCCCGACGGGGTGGTCGGCTTCAGGGGTGGGTCAGGCGGGCCATTCGTGCAGGGCCGCGGCCGGCGTCAGCACGGAAACGCTCCTTGCAGCCAGTTCCGGCGCGACCTCCAGCAGATCTCGATCGCCGGTGATCAGCCAGCGTGCCTCGCCCGCAACCGCGGTTTGCGCGATGACATCGTCATCGCGGTCACGTGAAATCTTCCAGGCCGACAAGGCTGTCGGGATTTCGACCAAGATCGCGATTGCGGCGAGGTCATGGAGTAAGCCGTGGCGTCGCTCCAAGGTCAGATAGCGATCGAACTTCGGTCGGGCAATGCGTGATTCCAGCTCGGCAAAGCTCGCGACACTGAAGACGATTTCCGCATGGGACAGGGCGCGCCGAACCACTTCCGCCGGCGCACCCTTAGCCGACAACCACGCGCTGATCCAGACGTTGGAGTCGATCACGACGCGCGGTCGAACGCGGGTCACCGGATCAGCTCTCGTCGGCGAGCAGCGCTTCCAGACCTTCGTCGCTCAAGCCGGCTGCAGCTGCTTCTGCCGCCGCCGCGGCCATCGAGGCCTGCAGCCGATGCGCGTAGAACTCGCGCATTGCCTCGAAATCCTGCGCGCTGACGATCACGCCGACGACGTGGTTGCGCCGTCGGATGCGTACCGGCTCATGCTGTGCCAAGTCCAGCAATCGACCGAACCGGATCTTGGCTTCGTTGGCGCTCAGTGTTTGCATGGCGGATGCGCCTGATGACGGAACCCGCCGCGATTCTCGCTCACTCCCGCGTCCCGAAACGCTCGTCGAAAAAGTCCCGCATCCGCCGGAACGCCCGCGCGGCGACCTTCTCGTTGTATTGCGCGAAGCCCGGGCTGTTGGCGGTCGGGTCGGTGAAGGAATGCACCGCGCCGCCGTAGCCGATCAGTTCCCAGTCGAGCTTGCCGGCCTGCATCTCGGCGACGAAGCCGTCGAACTCGGCCTTCGGCACCACCGGGTCGTCGGCACCGTGCAGGACCAGGATCGGCGCCTTGACCGCGCCGGCCTCGTAGGCCAGCGGCGCATCGAGGTTGCCGTGGAAGCTGACGACCCCGCCCAGCGCCGCGCCGGAGCGCGCCAGTTCCAGCACCGTGGTCCCGCCGAAGCAGAAGCCGATCGCGCCGATCCGTTCACGGTCGAGCTTCGCCTGCTCGGCCGGCAAGCCGCGCAGCAACTCCAGCGCGGCGTTGACGCGGGCACGCATCAGCGCGCGATCGCCCTTGACCTTGCCGGCCGCGGCGCCGGCTTCGCGACTGTCCTTCGGCCGGACCTCGCGGCCGTAAACGTCGGCAACCAGCACCACATAGCCCATCGCCGCGATCTGCTCGGCCTTGACCAGACTGGGCTCGCTGACGCCCATCCAGTTCGGGACCATCAGCAGCGCCGGCAAGGACTTCGTCGCCGCCGGGTCGGCGATCAGCACATGCTCGAAGTCGGTGCCGTCCAGCGTGGTCGGCAGCACGGTGCGGACCGGGGCTGCCTGCAACAGTGCGGGCAACGACAGGAACAGGCCGACGAGCAGGGCAGGCAGGCGCATGGCGGACTCCGGAGACGGCGGGAATCCCTGACCGTAGCGCAGTTGCAGTCGCCGGCGTGTCGCCTTCGATCCGCACCCGGGTGGGCAGGGCGGCTGGCCCGTGCATCGCGGCCCCGGATGCACAGCGGACTAAGATGCAGGTTCTCGTGGCAAGGATGCGCAAGTGAACGCAGAACAGCAGGCGGCCCAGCCGCCGGTGGTGGTGGTCGGCGCCGGACTGGCCGGGCTGACGGTGGCCTTGAAGCTGGCGGATCGGCAGCCGGTGGTGGTGTTGGCCAAGCGCTCGCTGGCCGAGAGCGCGACGGCGTGGGCGCAGGGCGGGATTGTCGCGGTGCTGGGCGAGGACGACAGCATCGACAGCCACGTGCAGGACACGCTGGTGGCCGGCGCCGGGCTGGTCGACATCGACACCGCCCGCTTCGTTGCCGAACGCAGCGCCGACGCTGCGCGCTGGCTGGTCGACCTGGGCGTGCCGTTCTCGGCGGACCCGGACGGGCCGCTGGGCCTGCACCTGACCCGCGAGGGCGGCCATGCGGTGCGGCGGATCGCGCACGCGGCGGATGCCACCGGGCTGGCGATCCACCAGACGCTGCTGGCGCAGGCCCGCGCGCATCCGGGCATCCGCCTGCTGGAGCGCTGGATGGCGGTGGATCTGATCACCAGTCGGCACCTGAAACGCCAGGAGCGGCCGCGCTGCTACGGCATCTATGCGCTGGACATGGACCACGGCCGGGTCGAGACGCTGCCGGCCGCAGCCGTGGTGCTGGCCACCGGCGGGGTTGGCAAGGTCTATCGCTACACCAGCAACCCCGACACCGCCACGGGCGATGGCATCGCGATGGCCTGGCGGGCCGGCTGCCGGGTCGGGAACATGGAGTTCATCCAGTTCCATCCGACCTGTCTGTACCACCCGCAGGAACGCACCTTCCTGATCACCGAGGCGCTGCGTGGCGAGGGCGCGCACCTGACGCTGCCGGACGGCCGCCGCTTCATGCCGACCCACGACGAGCGCGCCGAACTGGCCCCGCGCGATGTCGTCGCCCGGGCGATCGACTTCGAGATGAAGCGGCACGGCATCGACCACGTCTGGCTGGATGCGCGGCCGATCGTCGCCGAGAAAGGCGAGGCCTTCGTCCGCGAGCACTTCCCGACCATCCACGCCCGCTGCCTCGCGCTCGGCATCGACATCACCCGCCAGCCGATCCCGGTGGTGCCGGCGGCGCACTACACCTGCGGCGGCGTGATCACCGATCTGGCCGGCCAGACCGACCTGCCCGGGCTGTATGCGGTGGGCGAGACCACCTGCACCGGCCTGCACGGCGCCAATCGGCTGGCCAGCAACTCGCTGCTGGAGTGCGTGGTACTCGGTGCCGGCTGCGCCGAGCACATTGCCGGCGAGTCGGTCGACACGCTGCCCGCCTTGCCCAGCTGGGACGAGAGCCAGGTCGAGGACGCCGACGAGCAGGTGGTGATCAGCCAGAACTGGGACGAGCTGCGGCTGGTGATGTGGAATTACGTCGGCATCGTCCGCACCACCAAGCGGCTGGAACGCGCGCTGCACCGGATCGAGCTGCTGGCCGGCGAGGTCGACGAGTACTACGCGCACTTCCGCGTCAATCGCGACCTGCTCGAACTGCGCAACCTGCTGACCTGTGCCGAACTGATCGTCAAGAGCGCGCTGTTCCGTCACGAAAGCCGCGGCCTGCACTACAGCCGCGACTTCCCGTACACGCTGCCGGTCAGCTTCCCGACCGTGCTGACCCGGCGTGCGAAGAGCCGCGACGGCGGCTGAGGATCAGGCCGGATCGACGACCACCCGATTGCGGCCGGCCAGCTTGGCGCGGCGCAGGGCCGCGTCGGCGCGGACCAGCAGGCGCTCGACATCGACGTCGCGGCCGGCATCGGCCAGCCCGATGCTGATGGTCAGGCTCAGGCCCGGGCCGATGTGGCCGACATCAAGGGTCTCGAGCGCCTGACGCAGCGCCTCGCAGCGTTGCCGTGCGGCGTCGAGGCGCAGGCCCGGCAGCAGCAGCACGAACTCTTCGCCGCCCCAGCGGCACAGCAGTTCGCCGCTCCGGCAGGCCGCCTGCATCCGCCGGGCGACCGCGACGATCGCGCGGTCACCGGTGGTGTGCGACCACAAGTCGTTGATCCGCTTGAAGTGGTCGATGTCGATCATGGCGAGGGCCAGCGGTGGGCCACCGGCGGCCGCGGCGACACCGGCCTCGGTCAGTGCGGCGTCGAAGGCGCGGCGGTTCGGCAGTCCGGTCAGGTCGTCCTCCAGTGCCAGTCGCTCGTAGGCGGCCGCCTGCTGCTTCAACTGCTCGACCAGCGCGGCGCGCTCGCGGCTGATCGCGGTCAGCGTCTCGGTCTGCAGGCGCAGGGCCTGGGTGCGTGATTGCACTTCGGTCTGCAGGTGGGCGCTGTCCTGCCGCAGCCTGCGGGTCCGCAGCTGGACGCCCGCCAGCACCAGGCCGAGCGTGAGCAGTGCGGCCAGCACCCAGAACACGGGCCGCTGCCACGGGTGCGCCTCGATCCGGAAGGCCAGCCGTGCCGGTGGCTCGGTCCAGGCGCCGTGGGGGTAGGCGGCCGCGACCTCGAAGACGTAATCGCCCGGCGGCAGGTAGGTGTAGACCGCCGGCGACACCATCTCGACCTCGATCCATTGTTCGCTCAGGCCAAGCAGGCGATGGCGGTAGCGGATCCGCTCGGGGACGATGAAGCCGAGGCCGGCATAGTCGATCTCGACGCGACGGGTGCCGGCGGGGAGTTGCGGTTCGTCACCCGGGGGCGGCGCGACGCCATCGGCCAGCAGCCCCTCGACGAGGGCCGGCGGCGTCCGCGCGCTGAAGGCGCCGAGCCGCCAGGGCTTGACCCGCGCCGCGCCGCGGGCGGTGGCGATCCAGATCGCGCCATCGGCGGCCAGTGTCGCGGCCGGCGTCGAGCTGCCGTTGGCCTGCGCACTGGCAAGGCCATCGGATTCGCCGTACAGGTCGGCCCTGATCCGGTCCCGGGTGCCGGCGATCACGGCGCGGGCGGTGCTCTGGTCGATCCGCAGCACACCGCGGTTGCTGCTCAGCCAGAACTGCTCCTCGCGATCGGCCACTACCGCGAAGAACTTGTCGTAGGGCAGGCCGGCGGCGCGACCGAGCAGCCGGGCATCGCCGTCGGCGAGCCGGTAGCGCACCAGCCCGCGATCGGTGGCCAGCCACAGTTCGCCGCGGGCGCGGTCTTCGTGGAAGCCGAAGACGAAGCGGGTGCCATCCAGCGCCGACAGATCCACGGCGGTCAGACCGACATCACCGGCGACCCGCAGACCGTCGGAGGTGCCGGCGTAGACGGTGCCGTCGGCGGTCTGATGCAGCGCCATCACGAACTCGGTCGACGGCCCGCCGGCACCGGCCAGCGTGTCGACCCGGCCGTCCGCGATCCGGGCGAGTCCGTGGGAGGTGCCGACCCACAGCCGGCCCGCGGGGTCTTCCAGCACGGCACGCACTTCCTGGGCCGGCAGTCCGTCTTCGCGGCGCCAGTGGCGCTCGACCCGGCCGTCGCGCCAGTGCAGCAGGCCATCGCCGTAGGTGCCGACCCAGAGCCCGCCGTCGCGGGCCTCGGCCAGCGACAGCACCGACTGGCCGGCCAGCGGCGTGCCGGCGCCGACGCTGACGAAACGCTCGCCCTCGGCGCGCGCGAGGCCGCCGCTGGTGCCGACCCACAACGTGCCGTCGGAATGCTGCAGCACGCTGCGCACGTAGGCGTCGGGCAGGCCGTCGTCGACGAGGAAGCTGCTGAAGGGCGCGTCGCGCAGCCGGAACAGCCCGCCGTTGCTGCCGGCCCAGAGGCTGCCCTCGCGATCCTCGAACAGCGACAGCACGCGGTTGTTCGGCAGGCCGTGGCTGGTGTCGATGACTTCCAGCCCGTGCACCGACAGCCGCATCAGCCCGCGATCCACTGTGCCGAACCAGCGGTTGCCGGCTCGGTCGACCAGGATGCGCAGCACGCCGACGCCGGTGAGTCCGTGGTCCAGCAGGGCATAGCCGCCGCCCGCCTGCTCGCGCCAGACCCCGCGATCGGTGCCGACCAGCAGGGCGCCATCGGCATCCTGCGTCAGCGCCAGCACGATCGGCGTACCGGCGGTGGGCAGCTCGATCGCCGAGTAGCCGCCGTCGTGGGCCTCCTGCAGACCGCCCGAACCGCCGACCAGCACGCGGCCCTGCGCGTCTTCGAGCAAGGCATAGACCGTGTCGCCGGCCAGTCCGTCGGCCAGCCGGTCGCTGCGGACCGTTCCGTCCGCCGCGCGCCGGTACAGGCCGAAGCCGTCGGTGCCGGCCCACAGCGTACCGCGACGGTCGATCAGCACGTCATTGATCAGGCCATCGGCCGGCGGCAGCGCATCCCAGCGACCCGCCGAATAGACCGCGAGCCCGCCGCGCGCGCCGGCAAACAGCAACCCGCCACTCAGCGGGTACAGGCTGCGCAAGCCGGAATCCGGCAGCACGCCGATCTTCAGCCGGTCGTAGAGGGTGAACTCGCGGCCGCTGTAGCGCACGGCGCCCTCCCAGGTCGCGAACCAGAGGTAACCGTCTGGCGTCTGCGCGATGTCCGCCACCAGGTTGTGCGGCAAGCCCTCGCGGGTGGTCCAAGTTTCGCGGAAGTACTCGGACAGCCGCGGCGGCGTGGCGGTCGCCGCCCAGCCGGTCGCGCAGCACAGCCACACAAGCAGCCAGGCCGCCAGATGGCGGACCAGGTGCAGGCAGAGCGGGCGGCTCGGGTTCACCGCATGATTCTGCCGTCGCCGGGGTGTCGGTGCCGCGTCAGTTCGGGTCGGGTTCGTAGCGCGGCATCGACGCCGTCACCGGGCTTTCCGTCGGGGCAGGGCGGCGTTCGAAGCGGATCACCAGTTCCGGACCCTGGCTGCCGAGCTGGACGCGGTCGCCATGGGCCAGCAGGGTGGGTCCGCGCACCCGTCGACCGTTCAACAGCGTGCCGTTGCTGCTCAGCAGGTCGATCAGCGTCGCCGCGAACCCGCCCTCGACGTCGGCCCATTCGATGCTGGCGTGATGACGACTGACCCGATCGTCCTGCAAGGGGTCGAAACGGACTTCGCAGGCCGGGTCACGACCCAGCCGGATGGTGTCGAAGCGCGCGCAGGGATAGACCTCGACGCGGCCGGCGAGGCTGCCGCTCAGGTGTTCGATGATGACCCGGTCCACCGGCGTTCCTCGCGTATCGGAGGCGCCCGAGTGTGCGGTCAGCGGGCGGGGATGCCTGCAAAGGATTGTTGACGCGGGGCCCGCGGACCGGGCTCGAAAGCCTGTCCAATGGCTGAACAGGACGGCCGCGGATAGATCGATCACGACGCCAGATGACGTGGCGGATCTGAAACGTGGCGATCAGCCGCCACCGAGGAGCCCCCGATGAGCCTGAATACCCTGTTGCGCGTGATCGGCGCGCTCGACACCCGCGAGGCGCGCACCGTGACGGAACTGGTCCGGCGAGTGAACGCCGATCCGGACGCCGAACTGATCACACGACGGACCGTGGAGCGCACCCTGTCCGCGCTGGATGCGGCCGCCGAGAAGCCCGTGCTGCGGATCGAAGGCAGTCCGCAGCGCTGGCGGCTGCGCGGCAGCAGCGGGCTGGTGCAGAGCCTGGTCAACGACGAGCAGCGCCTGCAGCAACAGCTGATGGCCCGGCTGATGCGTCAGCTGCTGCCGCCCCGGCTGGCCGGCAAGCTGCCCGATGCCGAGCGTGCGACCACGGCTGCGGCGACCCGCGCCGACTGGTGGCTGTCGCGCGTGCTGGCTCTGCCGCCGGGGATTCCCCGCTATCCGCAGCCGTTGGCCGAGGGCGTGCTGGACGCGGTCGGGCGCGCGCTGTGGGAAGGCCGGCAGCTCGACCTCGACTATCGCAGCCGCGGTCGCACCAGTCCGCGGCAGCTGACGGTGCATCCACAGGGTCTGGTGCAGGACGGCTATCGACTGACGCTGATCGCGGTGGTCGAGGGCTACAGGGATCTGCGCCAGTTCCTGCTGTCGCGGGTCGAGCGGGCCGAGGTCCGCGCCGAGGATCTGCGGCCGGTGGCGGGCTTCGAGCTGGCGACTTACGCCCGGCGCGAGCTGGACTGGCCGCTGGGCCAGCCGCAGCCGCATTGCTTCCGGATCCATCGTGACCGGGTCATCGAACTGGAAGAGTTGCCGATTGCCGAGGACCAGCGGATTGCGCCGGAGCCGGATGCCGAGGGCTTCCACGAGGTCCGCGCCACACTGACGCCGTCGATGCGGCTGGAGGCGTTCTTTCTGAGTTACGGTGCGCAATTGCGACGTGAGTCGGTGCCGGTGCCCATCGCGCGGCGCTCGCGCCGGTTGCCCGCGAACGCAGCGACCGCGAACGGAGCGGACCGCGTCGGGCAGGGCTGAAGTTCCCGGTGGCCCCAGCAGTGCCCGAACAGCGTCGACCCCATCGTGCCGGGGATCGAGACGGCGGCGCCGGCGGTCAGCAACCTCACTCCCCTTCGGCTTCGAACCCCGCCGCCAGATGGGACAGGTCGCAGAACGGCTTGGTCTTCGACTGCCCGCAGCGACACAGACGCACCGCGGTATCGCGATGGAACACCCGCCCGGTCCCTGCGCACAGTTCCAGCGCGCCAGACACCTCGAGCGGGCCGTTGCGCCGCGGTGTCACCTGCAGCTTGCCATCACGTGTCGGCAACGGATCGATGGCGCGAAGCGGGGGTTCGCCAGTGGCGGTGAATCCAGCCTCCGCATGGCTGCCGTCACAGTAGGGCTTTCGCTTCGAAGCGCCGCAGCGGCACAGCGTCGCCCGGAAACCAGCCGGCTCGCCGGAAATCACCAGTTCGGCTGCCAGCGCATAAGGTCCGTTCTCGCGGACCTTGAGCGTGTTGACGGGCGGCGCACATTCGTCGAGGCCGCCGTCCTTGCGACGGAACCGGATGGCACCGGAGGGGCAGTTCAACGCGACGGCCGCGAGTCGTTCCGCCTCGAGCGTATCGGGGAAGATCCACTCGCCCGGCGTGTTCGCCTTGAAGACGGTCGGGGCCTCGAGCACACAGTGCCGGGAGTGGATGCACCGCGTGGCGTCGAACTCGATGGCGATGGCGCGACCTTCGGCGCGTTCGGGTTCGGTGGCCGGCGCGGTTGTTGCGGACACGATGGTTGCCGCTGCGGTCATTGCTTCGTCGGTGGGCGTGTCGCCTTCGATCCGCACCCGGGTGGGCAGGGCGGCTGGCGTGCCGGCAAGCGCGTCGAGCGACGCGGTCACACTGTCGAGGCTGGCAATCACATCGTGCCAGAGCTCGGGGTACTCGCCTTCGACGAGCTTCAAGGGCAGCGCTTCGGCGCGGGACTTCAACTCGCGCAGGCGTTCGGCGACGAAGCGTGCCCCGGAGCGTTCCGGCAGTACCGCGAGCGTCCGCAACGAGGTGAAAGTCAGGCCCGCATGCGGGCTCCCGGACACGGTCTGTGCGGGTCGGGCGGCAAGGCCTTGGCCGACCGGCACGATGGCACGCATCAGTCGATAGCTGGCGGCCAGCCACGTGCGCTTGGCCTCGCTGTTCTTCACGTTGAAGCCCTGCATCAAGCAGCGCAGCGAAGTGGTGTAGAGCGCATTGCCGATGTCGAGCCAGGGCGCGATCTCGGGGGCGTCGATGTGGACGCGCTCGCCGCTCAGCGGCCGGTTCATCACCGGGTTCGTGGCGGCCGGCCACGCAGGTTCGAAGGCCGGATTGGCCGCAGTCATCGCCGCGAGTTCGGCCTGCATCCGCTCGAACCGGTGGAAGTGCGAATCGACCTGATCGCGCGACGCGCCTTCGCCCTGGGTGACGATGATGCGCAAACCGGCCAACGCCGAGTCGAGATCGGTGATCGCGCAGACACCCGGCAAAGGCGCAAGTGTTTGCGTCACCTGCTGGCCTGGGTCCCCGATGAACAGCGCTGCTTCGCCATGCGTTTCGACGAACCGCCGCAGGGCCGCAGCCAGCGTGTTGTAGAGCTGGCCCACCGTGCTGTAGTCGATCGCGCCGGGGCTCAGTCGACCTTCGGGCACCTCCCGACGGTACGCGCCGGTCGGCGTGAAGCCCGGGCCGTCGCCAATCGCCACTTCCTCCGGACGTTCGAGAAAAAGGAAATGATCGATCGACGACGCGGAGAAGGCCTGAAGGCGAATGGCGAACCCGGCGGGGTACGGCCCGGCTTCCACCGGGAACATCGGCCGGTTGAAGTGCGGATTGGCTCCAAGCGCGGTCATCAGGTTGCCGACGATGCACAGGTGGCCCATCTCTTCCAGCGCGACGGACTGGATCTGCCCGTACCAGCGCTTCACCGCTGCTGCCTCTTCGGTGGACCAGCGCGTGTCGACGCGCTTCAGGCTGAAGGCCGCGTACAGATAGCAGCACATCAGGTTGTGCTCGAGTTCGGCGGCCTCGTGCAGCCAGTACAGGATCTGTTCGCGACTGGGGGTCTGATTGATTGGGCTCATTCGGATCTCGGTGATGTCGCATGCCATCAAGCGGTTGACCAGCACCGCAGCGCTGGCTTCATTCGAGCAGTCGCAGTAGATGACGAATTCGGTCTCCGGCGCTACCTCGACCGGGCTCGGGTGGCATGCGCCTTCCGGACATGCGGCGGATCAAGTCTTTGGCGCGATGGCCAGCACCGAATCAGGCCGCCGGCTCCTGCGGCGGTGGATCGCGGCGCAGGTGGACGGCCACCTCGATGGTGCGGCGGTAGAGCTGGGCGACGGTGTCCGGCGCCTGGTAGCCGCCGGCCAGCGTCAACAGCACCGGAATCCGCGCCCAGTGCATGGCCCGGAGAACGTGCAGGTCGCGCTGCTGCAGGGTTTCGCTGCACAGCCGCAGCGTGGCTTTGGGGTCGTCGATGTGACTGTCGGCCGAGGCCTGGTAGATCAGCAGGTGCGGTCGCGCGGTCAGGAGATGGTCGATCGCCTGATCCAGCGTTTCCAGGTACAGCCGGTCACGCGGGATGTCGGGATCCTCGGGCACGGCGAGGGCCACGCTGCGCGGCCCGCCGCGGAGCCCGAAGCGGGTGCCGTAGACCGAGATTGCCGACAGGTTGGGCAACCGTTCGCAAAAGGCCTCGGTGCCGTCGCCGCCGTGTTCGTCGCAGTCGAGCACCATGACCTGTCGCGTCGGATGGGCGAGGGCGACCAGCGCGAGACCGTTGAAGACGCAGAAGCCGCCGCCACGAGCGGGGTGGGCGTGATGGAAGCCGCAGGCAAGGTTGACGGCGAGGCCGTGGGCCAGCGCCAGTTCGGCAGCCAGCAGCTGGCCGCCGAGCATGGCGAGACAGGCCTCGACCAGACCGGGCGACCACGGCAGGTAGGACGCCGCGGCCAGCGGCGGGGTGCCCTGCAGCACGGCCTCGACGTAGACGGGGTCGTGAAGCGCGCGCAGCAGTGCCGGATCGACGGGCGCGGGCGTGTGGAAGCGGATGCCGTCGGTCTCGGCGAGGGCGGCATGGGTGCAGGCGAGGCGTTCGAAATGCCGCAGTCCGCTGGCTTGATAGCGTCGCGAGTAGACGCAGTCCAGCGGCCCCGCCCGGCTCATGGACGGATCGAGTCCGCCAGCTCCCGCAACTGGGCGATGGTGGTGGTGTCGGGCGAGAACAGGCCGCTGTCGAGCTGCTGCTGGTAATGCGCGCTGAAGGCGCGTGGCCGATCAGCCGGCGCGACGGCCAGCGTGGTCAGCCGCAGGAAGCGACCGCGAACGTCCCGCAGCGCCAGCGGGGTGGTCAGCAGTCCGCCGCGTTGCGGCAGCCCTTCGCTCCGGGCCTCGGGGTCGTCAAGGGCGATCAGGCTGCCGGGCGGCAGGCGCACGCCGTTCATTCGGAGCGGCCGCACGCTGATGCCCGAATGCTCGTCGCCGAGCCCGCGCTTTTCGACCAGCACCGCGTGACCCTCGGCGTCGTGCCAGACGCAGACGCGACCGCCGCGGCGGATCCGGCCGTGGGCGATTTCGAGGAAATACTGTTCGGCCAGCGGGCAACTGCCGACCTTGAGCTTCTCCGGCGCCAGCGGCAGATCGTCCGGCGGCGGTGATGGCTCACCGCGGCACAGATCCACCATCAGGTCGAGCAGCAGCCCGGACTCCGGGCGTTCCAGCGCGCCGGCGGTCGCTGCCAGCCGTTCGGCCACCGCCGCGCGGTCCTTCCCGGGCGCCGCGGCGGGGTCGAACAATCCCCAGCCGGCGCCCTCGCGGCGCGGCGACTCGCAGACCAGTGCGGCGATGAAGCGGGTGGCCTGGGTGTAGCCGCAGCCGCGCCGCTCGGTCCGATGGCTGTGATGCTCGGCGAGCATCTCCACCAGCGTCGGGTGCAGCACGAGCCCGCGTGACCGCGAGGCTCGCACCAGCTCGTGGTCCACGGCGGAACGATCAGGAGAAGTCCAGCGACTTCTCGAAGCTCTTCAGCTCGTGCCGCGCCATCGCCAGATTGGCGCGGCTACGGTCCAGCGCCAGATAGATGAACAGCTTGTCGTTCCGTTCGAGGGGGCGGACCATGTGGTACTGCTTGCCCAGCGTGATCAGGATGTCCTCGATCGAGTCGTTGAGCTTCAGCGCGGCGGCCGCCCGGCGCTTGGCCTTGACGACCTCGCAGTTGCCGGCGGCCGCAACGTCGAGATCGATCCCGCCGCCGACCTTGGCCAGCGCCATGCCGCTGTCCACGTCGGCGAGTACGGCGCCGATGAAACCGTCGATCTGGGTGAGCGGGGAGAGATCTACCTTGGCCATGACGCTTGCTCCTTGCAGGCGCCCGCATCCGGCGGGCGACGGTGCGGCGGTTGCCGCAAACTCAGTTCGGACGCGGTTCCGCCTGGCGCGCGGCATTCATGGCGGTCCACGCGTCGAGCGCCTCGCCGATCGTCTGCGCCGCGTTGCGGGTTTCGTGCAGGACGATGCCGAGGTTGGTGGTCGGGTTGGCCAGCGTCGCCACCACCAAAAGCTGCTTGCGGCTGGGCACGCGCTGCATCAGCAGCAGCCCGTTCAGGGCGTGCACCACGACGTACTGGGCGCGGTCGATGCGGACCTCGCGGCCGATGGTCTCGCCGAGCGCGACCATCGCGCCGACCATCGCGGCGATGCGCTGCGGGTCGGCGTCGTTGCTGACCACGTGGTCGAGCAGACGTCCGTCGACGGTAGCGACGACACAGCCCAGCGCCGCCGGAATCGCGTCGCGCAGGGAATGGATCGCCGTTCCGATGGTGGCCATCAGATCCTTCGGAAGCATCGGGCTGTTCATGGTGTGGTTTCCGCAGGGAGGCCGAGGAAGCGCGTCCATTCGTCCTGGATGGCATCGGGTTCGTCCGGCGCGGACAGCTCGATGTACTGGAACAGGGTTTCCAGCGCTCCGAGCACGTCGTCGCGCACGCGGACATCACCCGGAAAGACCGGCACTGACCAGCCGTGCTCGTCCAGCCAGTCGAGGTAATCGTCCAGGCCGGGCCGCGGATGCTGGTCGAGCCGACCGACGACCACCAGCGCGCGGCCACGCTCGACCAGGCTGGCGAAGGCCTGCAGATACAGCCGGAGATCGTCGAGCGGGGCGGGCCGCGAGTTGTCCAGCAGGATCAGGGCGCCGAGGGCTTCCTGTGCGAGCACGCGCCACATGAAGTCGAAGCGCTCCTGGCCGGGCGTGCCATACAGGTGCAGCGTCTCGCCGTTGCCGAGCGTGACCTCGCCGTAGTCCATCGCGACGGTGGTCTCGGCCTTCGCGCACTCGGAGGGATCGGTGTTGGCGACCTCGGTGCTGATCGTCGCGATCTGGCTGATTGCGCGGATCGCCGTGGTCTTGCCGGCCCCCATCGGGCCCGAGACGATGAGCTTGATCGTGGCCATCTCAGGACTCGCGCACCACTCGCGTCCCGAGACCGAGCGCCAGCCGGATCGAGCCCAGCGCCTTCTCCAGCGGACTGCCGCTCCGGACCGGCCGCGGGGTTGCGGTCACCGCCACGGGTTGCGGTGTGCCGTGGGGGAGTGGTTCGAGGCGCATGAAACCGGTGGCGAGCGCGCCGTTGAGGAACTGGGCCAGTTCTTCGGTGCTGGCACCGCTCGACCCGGCCAGCTCGGCGACCGGGACGGCGACGCTCTTGATCGTCATCGCCAGCGTGCCCCACACCGCCGGACCCTGGGTGATCGGATAGGGCCAGCCGCGCAGCCGAGCGCCCTGACTGCGGCCGATGCGCGGCAGCAGGCCGGCCCTGGCGCCGACGCCGGCGAGGTCCCACAGCATCTGCCGGGCGGCACCGCCACGCCGCCAGCGCGCCGGCAGCTCCTCCTGGACCGACCATTCCGGGCTGCCGTGGCAAGCCCGCACGGCCAGCTGGGCACTGTCGGCGTCCGTGGCGTGTTCGGGAACGAAATAGGCATCCATCGCCATGTCGATCAGCGCGTGAGGTCGGTGGTGCGTGTGCAGCATGATCCGCGTGGCACCTTGCGCCCGCAGATCCAGCCAGGACGCCAGCAGGGCATTGGCGACCAGCGCGGTATCCGGCACGCGGCCCCCTGCCGGCATCGGGTTCGTCAGGGTCGTGGCGGCGGAAGTGTGACCCGCTGCATCGTTCAGCAGCGAAAACAGCGCGGTAGAGCGCAGCGGCCACGGCATCGACACGCACTGCCGCTGCCCCGTCCGTCGAACCTCGACCTGCAGTTCCTCACCGACAACCGCATTGCCCAGCTCCCGGATCACGACATCGGCCTGCGCCTCGTCGCCGATCTGCCAGGGCGTCCGCAGGATGCCGGGGGCGGCGTTGGCCGCTTCGACCATGCTGCGGACCAGCGCTTCGCGTCGCTCGCAGAGCAGCAGGGCGAGGGTGGATCGGGTGGAAAAGAGCTTCATGGACGTCCTCTGCGCCGGCAATGACGTGGAGGTGAAGCTACAGTCGCTGAGTCGTGGAGGCTTTAATCAGGTAGCCCTAATCCGTCCGTAGGGGGTGACGATGCCCGCTCATCGACTCGACCCCGGCGATTGCGGTCGTGGCCCGGCATCGCGCGGAATCAGCAGGTCGCCACCTTGATGGCCGTGCAGTGCGGCGGCGCATGACGCCGCCCGATGGTCCGCTCACTCGAAGTTGGTGGCGCGCTCGCGTGCTTGACAACCGGCCTTGTACACTATTTTCTATCCGACATCATTGTGGACGACGAGATCCTCTCGTCGATCGGGAAGCCCTGACTGAAGACCGTCACCAATCCGCTGCCGAGGGTCTGCAAGCGCCCGCCGTGCAGACCCTGATCACCCGCACCCACCAGCGCCAGTCCCGAGCCATTCTCGATGACGATCCGACCCGCGCCGGATTGACGGAAACCGAAGTTGCCGTCGACGAGTCGGCCACCCGCACCGACTTCATCATCACGCCTGACGCGATGTCGGTGCTTGTATGCCGCGCGCGCGCAGGCGACGATGCATCACGCCACACCACCCGAGACCAGACCTCCCATGCGACTGTTGATGCTGGAAGACTTTGCCGGCTGCGTAAACGAGACCTTTGTAGCTTCGATATCCAGCATGAATCTGGAGTTCGTGCTGGTCGAGGCGGCACCGCTGCCGCAGTCGGTAACGCCGAAAACCGCCGCCCGGGCGCCGTTCTCGCTGCTGTTTCGCAACACGGCGACCGTGCTGTTTCCGCAGCAGATCTACCCGATGCGACATCCGCGACTCGGTGAAATCGGCATCTTCCTCGTGCCGATTGCGCAGGAGCGGGCCGGATTCCTGTATCAGGCCATCTTCAATTGACTGAGCCGGCCGGTGGGTCCGCCCACCGGTCATCTGTCCGGCGTCAGGTCTGTTCCGGCTGCCAGCGCATCCGGCCATAGCCGGGATGGTCGCTGGCTTCGGCAACGAAGCCGAGTCGTTCGTAGAGTCGGCGGGCGAGGAGATTGGTGTCCAGCACGTGGAGACGCATCCCGAGTCCCCGAGCGGCGGCGTCAGCTTGGCTCTGCCGAATCAGCAGACGGCCAATGCCCTGCCCGCGCCACGATGGAAACAGACTGATATCGATCAACAGATACTCGAAGCAGCCCCGGTCGAGGTAGTAGCGCCCGATCGGTTCCTGCTCGGCAGTCCGGACCACGAGGTAATCCGCCGCCGGATAATGGCCGAGGTAGTGCTGATGCTGCAGCGCAAATTGCTGGTCCAGGAATTGTCGCTTGGCAGTGTCCGGCCAGGCGACGCCGGCCAGTTCCTCGGCCCGCGTACTGGCGTAGAGCGCACGCAGCCAGGGCAGATCGGCGTCGCTGGCCGAGTGCAGGAAAAACCCCCGCGCCAGCAGGGCCGCAGGGGTCTGCATCCGCTCGTCGCGTTCCGGTGGGAACGACAGCACCGGCGAGGCCGCAATCACCTCAGGGGAAGGAGGGGTACATGCCGGACAGGGCAATACTGAAGTTCACCGCCAGATAGGGCTGCTGGTTCTGATGCGGCATCCCGCCCTGATTGGGCTGGATCATGTTCGGCGCAAAGGTCGTGTTCGGCGTGTCGGCGATGAAGGGTCGATTTGCCGAGCTGCCGGGCTGCGACAGGGCACTCGACGGCAGCGGTGTCCCGGTGTTTGACGGGATGTACGCGATGACCCCGTGGTTGTGCTGCGGGATCTGGTTGCTGGTCAGCGTGACCTGATCGACGCCGAAAGTCTCACCCAGCGATCGCGGTGTGAGTCCCGGGCCGTTGCCCTGCTCACAACCGGCGCGGCCTGCAAAGTTGGGCAACATGAAGGTGGTCTGGCCGTTGCCGCCGTAGGTGGTTCCGATCAACGAGAACAGCGCGGTGTTCTGTGCGATCGCGACCGTCTGGCCCGCGCAGAAAGCCCACCCGCGCGGCGGGAAGTTGAAGCCGAACAGCTGGATTTCACCGATGAAGGGCTCGGTCATGGTCTGGTACCTCTGCAAGGGGATGGCAGTTGCACTTCTGCAGCACCGGCCTGGCGCGGCGCGGTGCCGGACTTCGCGCGGATCGCGCTTACGCCGGTGAGGGGAAAACGCCGAAGGTCGCGATGCAGAACTGCACCGTGAGCGTGGGCATGCAGTTTTCGTGCGGCTGTCCACCACCGGTCAGGCCGGTCGACTGCTCGGACATCGGCACCGGAAACGCGCCGTTGGTGTCGGTCAAGTAGAAATTGTCGCCGCTGACCGCCGCCGGCATCAGGTCGGTACCCGGCGTCACCGACGAGGCTGCACCCGTCGAGGCGATGGCGATATGGGTATGTGCCGCCATCTGGGTGCTCATCAGGGTCACGGTTTCCGTGCCGGCGCGCTGGCCGAGCACATAGGTGCCGAGGCCGGGGCCGGTGCCCTGGTGGATAGGCAGCCGTCCGCGCAGATCCGGGACGGCGAAGGTGGTCTGGCCGTCCCCGCCGTACGTCGTGCCCAGCAGGGCGTACAGGGCGTCGAACTCGGAAATCGGCAGCAGGCTGCCGTCGCAGGCCTGCCAGTTGATCGGCGCGCCACGCGTGCCGAAAGCAAACATGCGGATCTCACCAATGTAGGGAGTGCTCATGGTGTTCTGGCCTTCGAAGACGAGGGAGGGAACGGTCCGGCGACGAAGTCGCTCAGTTGCGCGAGGGATAGATGCCGCTCAGGGCGATGCAGAAGTTGATCACCGAGTAGGGCTGCAGGTTCGGATGGGGCTGATTGCCACCGGCAGGCGCCACCGTTTGCGGATTCAGTGGCACCGGCGCGCTGCCACCACCGTAGAGGTTCGGCGGGCTTGCGGTGCTGGTGCTGGTGCCATAGAGACGGCTACCCGGGTTGCGGTTGTTGCCGCTGGAAGTCGACGCATTCATCGCATGAACGTGTGCCGGCAACTGCGAGCTCAGCAGCGTCACGTTCTCGCTGCCGGCGGCCTGACCGATCTGCACCGGCGGCGGGTTCCAGCTGGGATCGACCGAGCTGGCGTAGCCGATCGGCGTACGGCTGCGCAGGTCCGGCAAGCCGAAATTGATCGTCCCGTTGCCGCCGAACTGGGTGCCCAGCAGCGAAAACAGCGCCTGGTTCTGCGCAATCGGCAGCAGCTGCCCGTTGCACTGCGCAAAGAACTTCTGCGCGAAACCGAAGCCACACATCATGATCTGGCCGATAAAGAACTCGCTCACCGCTGATCCTCCGACTGGATGGTCGGCGCGACACCTTGTGCGCCCGCCCGACATACTCTGAACCTGATCCGAGCTTTCGGCAAGTGGCGTGATCAGCGAAGTGATCTTCAGGTCGATCTGCAGGTTCGGCGACCCGAGCGACACTTTCGCCCGACGCGCAAACTTGCTCCAATAGTAGGCCCGGACGACTCCTCGAGGTTCCCGGTGATCTGCAGGCTCTTCCGCCATCAAGGATCAGACATGAGTACGCGTCTTTCGCCCGCCATGAACGCCAGCGGTCCCCTTTCGGTGCTCCTATTCTTCGCGCTGTGGCTGGCGACGCTGATGCCTGCCACGGCCCTTGCCCAGCACACATCCGTCTTGTGCCCCGCCCAGACGGGCACGGTCACTACCGGCGGAACCGTCTCGATCGACATCAGCACCTGTGAGATACGGGCCCCAAACGGCTCCGGACTCGGCGGACTCGGCCCGATCGACGGCGGCTCATCCGGGCCCACGGACACGCCGAATCACGGTATAGCGTCAACTCGGCGGCCGAGTGGCCCGACCAGCGCCTGGATTCTGGATTACACCCATAACGGCACGACCGGGATCGGTTCTACGGACGTTTTCGAGCAAACGGATGGCTCATTGTTCGGTGACGGTGACATCCGCTTCACGATCACCATCAATGGAGCCGCTACGCCGAGCGTGAGCATCGCGGTCAACCCGGCCACGGTCGACGAGGATGGGGTGACCAACTTCACCTACACCGTCACCCGCAGCCTCAATCTGGCGTCGGCGACCGTGGTCAATCTGAGCCTCGGCGGTACTGCAGTCAACGGTACAGACTACGTCGGCGCCCCCGCCAACATCACGATCCCGGCCGGTGCGACCACCGCGACCTTCCCCATCGATCCGGTCGCCGACACTACCGTGGAGCCGGATGAAACGGTGATTTTCAGCGTGGCTGCCGGTGCCGGTTACACCATCGGCACCACGTCGAGCGCCACCGGCACCATTCGCAACGACGACGTCCCGACCGCGACGATCAGTGTCGCGCCGACTGCGGTCCTCGAAGACGGCGCCGCGAACCTGGTCTATACGGTGACGCTGAATCCGGCGCCGCTGGTCGCGACCAGCGTGAATTACAGCATCGGCGGCACGGCTTCGAACGGGGCCGATTACGGGTCGATCGCCTCGCCGGTGGTGATTGCAGCGGGAAATCCGACCGGCACCATTACGGTCAATCCCTCCGCCGACAGTACGAACGAGCCCGATGAAACGGTCACGCTGACGTTGGCGTCAGGGACGGGTTACACCATCGGCACCACGAACAGCGCCACCGGCACGATCCAGAATGATGACGATCCGTGCGCCGTGTTTTCCTTCCCGTACACGCTGGCCGGCGCGGACAACACCGCCCGCGTCGCCAATCTGCGCACCGCGATCCAGTGTGCCAACAGCAACGGCGCCTCGGCGGACACGATCAACCTGAATGGTCAGACGGTCACGCTCGGTGATTCCTTCGCCGACTATGCCGGCGCGACCGGACTGCCCAGGGTCGACACGCCGATGACGTTGCGCAACGGCACCATCACGCGCACGGGGTCCAATCAGTTCCGTCTGCTCCGTGTCGGTTCGACGGGCAACCTGACGCTGCGCAGCATCAGCCTGACCAACGGCGGGGGCGCGAGCTACGCCTCAGCGGGCGCCCTCCTCGCCGCTGATGCCAGCAGTGTCGTCACGATCATTAATTCGACCCTGAGCGGCGGCGTCGTCAGCAGTTCGGCCGACGGCGGCGCATTGGTCGCCAGCGGCCAGATCACGCTCGTCAACAGCGTCATCAGCGGCAATCAGGCGGGACGCGGCGGTGGTATGGCCTTGCAGAGCGGTCCCGCGCAGATCATCAACAGTGTCATTTCGGGCAATGTCGCCACCGGTTCGCTGGGTGGCGCTGCCATGTACGTGGCGTCGCTCAACTTCTCGATCATCAACAGCACGATCACGGGCAACTTCGCGACAGCGACCGGCAGCTCGGCGACGGGTGGCATCCTGGGCGAAAGCAGTGCAAGTCTGAGCCTGTCCAACAGCATTGTCTGGGACAACCGGAACGCCAACGCGACTGCCCTGCAGATCAACGGTACCGGCTCCGTCGCCCTCACCAGAAGCATCGTGCAGGGCGGGCAGTTCGGCGCGCCGAATGTCGATCCGCTGTTCGTGACCCCGCTGACGCCATCTGCGACCCCCAGCACGGCGGGCAACTTCCAGATCGGCGACCACAGCCCCGCGATCGACGCGGGCGCCAATGCGAACGTTCCGGCCGATACCTTCGACGTCGACAACGATTCCAACACCACCGAGAGCACGCCCGACCGCGCCGGCAACCCGCGCCGCGTTGACGACATCGGCGTTGCCAATACCGGCAGCGGCACGGCGCCGATCGTCGATCTGGGGGCGTTCGAGAAGCAGACCAATTCGCCCCTGCTGGCCAACCTCTCGATCACGAAGACCGATGGCCAAACCACGGCGATTCCAGGCACGGCGATCACCTACACGATCGTGGCCAGCAATGCGGGACCGGCGGGGGTGGCCAATGCGACGGTCACGGACACCTTCCCGGCCAGCATCACCGGCGTGAGCTGGACCTGCGTCGGCGCGAGCGGCGGTATCTGCCCGGCCTCGGGCAGTGGCAACATCAATGCGACCGTGGGCCTGCCGCCCGGCGGCAGTGTCACTTTCACAGCGACCGGCACGATCAGCGCGGCGGCCAGCGGCACATTGAGCAACACGGCGATGGTGAGTTCGGCGCTCGTCGATCCAGAGCCGGACAACAACCAGGCCATCGACAACACGGCGCTGATCGTTTTGCCGCAGCTGAGCGTCAGTGACGTCAGCGCCAGCGAGGGCAACAGCGGCACCACGCAGTTCAACTTCACGGTGAGCCTGTCCGGGCCGGCACTGGCCGGCGGAGTCAGCTTCGACATCGCCACCACCGACGGCTCGGCGATTGCGGGCAGCGACTATCAGAGCCGCTCGCTGACCGGTCAGAGCATTGCGGCAGGCAACAATAGCTACAGTTTCTCGGTGCAGGTCAACGGCGACACCCTCGTGGAGCTGGACGAAACCTTCTTCGTGAGTGTCACCAACGTAACCGGGGCGGCCGTGCTGAACGGTCAGGGTCAGGGCACGATCCAGAACGACGAGGTTGCTGGCATCACGGTGACGCCGACCGGGGGGCTGGTAACGACCGAAGCCGGCGGGATGGCCACCTTCACGGTGGTGTTGGACGCGCAGCCCACCGCGAATGTCTCGATCGGACTGAGCAGCAACGATACGGGCGAAGGCACGGTCAGCCCGACCAGCCTGACGTTCACGACGGCGAACTGGAACACGCCGCGGACGGTGACGGTGACCGGCGTCGATGACCAGATCGTCGACGGCGGGATTGGCTACGTGATCGTGACCGCGCCGGCGACCAGCACGGACCCGAACTACAACGGTGTCGATGCGAGCGATGTCGGCGTGGTCAACAGCGATAACGACGTGGCTGGTATCACGGTGACACCGACCTCCGGGCTCACCACGACCGAAGCCGGCGGCACCGCCACCTTCACGGTGGCACTGACGTCCCAGCCGACGGCTGACGTGACGATCGGGCTGTCCAGCAGCGACACCACCGAAGGCACGGTCAGCCCGACCAGCCTGACCTTCACCGCGGCGAACTGGAACACCGCGCGGACGGTGACGGTGACCGGGGTGGATGACGCCATCGCCGATGGCAGCGTGGGCTACAGCATCGTGACGGCGCCGGCTTTCAGCGTCGACCAGAACTACGTGGACCTCAACGCCGCCGATGTCAGCGTGACCAACACGGACAACGACGTGGCGGGCGTCACCGTGGCGCAGTCGGACGGCACCACGACGGTGACCGAAGGCGGTGCGACGGACACGTACACGCTGGTGCTGACCAGCCAGCCGACCGCGAATGTGACGGTGGCGATCCCCCCGAACTCGCAGCTGACGACGTCACCGACCTCGGTGGTCTTCACGTCGGCGAACTGGAACGTGGCGCGAACCGTGACGGTGACGGCGGTGGACGATGCGATTGCCGAGGGCACGCACAGCGGCAGCCTGACGCACACGGTGAGCAGCGCGGATGCGAGCTACAACGGCGCTAGCGTGGTGGGCGTGACCGCGACGATCACCGACAACGACGTGGCAGGTGTGACGGTCACGCCGACGACGGGCCTGGTGACGACCGAGGCGGGCGGGACGGCCACCTTCACGGTGGTGTTGAACACCCAGCCGACCGCCGACGTCACGATCAATCTGAGCAGCAGCGACACCACCGAGGGCACGGTCGCCCCGACCAGCCTGACCTTCACGTCGGCCAACTGGAACACGGCGCGAACGGTGACGGTGACGGGCATGGACGACCTGATCGTCGACGGCAACATCGGGTACACGATCGTGACCGCGCCGGCGACCAGCGCGGACGCGTCCTATGCCAGCTTCAACGCGGCGGACATCAGCGTCAGCAACACCGACAACGACGTACCGGGCGTGACGGTGACACCGACCGCGGGTCTGGTGACCACGGAAGCCGGCGGGACGGCGACCTTCACGGTGGTGTTGAACACGCAGCCGACGGCCGACGTCTCGATTGGCCTGA
>Ga0075154_10000375_pt1 | contig 38239 bp, 29 predicted proteins | sample JI71714BDNA_FD_70965 | JGI IMG/M metagenome (GOLD analysis project Ga0075154, IMG submission 70965) | Wastewater effluent complex algal communities from Wisconsin, to seasonally profile nutrient transformation and Carbon sequestration -... | ecosystem: Engineered > WWTP > Effluent > Algae... | reverse complement strand
CGCATGACGACTACCGCGCGATCCTGCTTAAAGCTCTGGCCGACCGCTACGCCGAAGCCGCCGCCGAGTGGCTGCATGCGAAGGTCCGCCGCGAGTACTGGGGCTACGCCACCGACGAAACGCTGCCGAACGAGGCGCTGATCGAGGAGCGCTACCAGGGCATCCGCCCGGCGCCCGGCTATCCGGCCTGTCCGGATCACACCGAGAAGCGCACGCTGTTCAATCTGCTCGACGCCGAGCGCAACGCCCACGTCACGCTGACCGAGAGCTACGCGATGTACCCGGCGGCGGCGGTCAGCGGCTGGTACTTCAGCCACCCGCAGAGCCAGTACTTCGTGGTCGGCCGGGTCAGCCGCGAACAGGTTGAGGAGTACGCCCACCGCAAGGGCTGGGAGCTGGCCGAGGCCGAGCGCTGGCTGGCGCCGATCCTGGATTACGAACCGGAGTGACGGGGCGCCACGAGCGCTGGCGGGATCGCGGGGAGTGACCGTCAGCGATTGATCTTCGCTCTCCGGCGTGGCTCAGGCGCACCATCGGGCTTGTGCGCTCCGGTTCGGCGTGTGAACACTGGACGCCCGGACGCAGCGTGGTCAGCCGTCCACGACCCTCGAATCAGGAACTCAGGATGCAACTTCAGACAGGGTGCGGCCGCGGATGCCGCCGGGAGCGGCCATGAATCGATGGCTGATGGTCTCGGTGACCTCCGCGATCGGTGAGCAGCTGGCGCGCCGGTTGGCCACGGATGGCGACGCGCTGTATCTGACCGGCCGGGATGCCGGTCGTCTGGAGCAGATTGCGATGGACCTGCGCGTCCGTGGTGCGGGACTTGTGGTGGTCGAAGTGCTCGATGTGCGCGATCCGGTGACGCTGGCGGGCCTGATCGATCGGACGACGGCCGCGCTCGGCGGGCTTGACGGGGTCGTGTACATGGCGGGTCAGTTGCCGGATCAGGCCGCGGTGAATCGGGACCCGGCCCTGATTCGCGAGGTCATGGAGGTGAATGCGATCGCGGCGATGGACCTGCTGGGTCGGGCGGCAACGCTGTTCGAGTCGCAGGAGCGCGGTCTGATCGTTGCCATCGGGTCGGTTGCGGGGGATCGCGGCCGGGCCGTCAACGCGGCCTACGGCGCCGCCAAGGGTGCTCTGGAGATTTTCCTGTCCGGCCTCCGCCAGCGACTGGCGCGGCATCAGGTGGACGTGCTGCTGGTCAAGCCCGGCTTCGTCGACACGCCGATGACCGCGGGTTTCACGAAGGGCGCGTTGTGGGCCTCGCCCGAGCGGGTCGCGCGCGACATCCAGCACGCGATGCAGCGGAGGCGGTCGGTGATCTATACGCCCTGGTTCTGGCGCTGGATCCTGCAGGTGATCCGCCTGATACCCGAGACGATCTTCGTTCGGCTGCGGTTCTGAGCGGTGCTTGGTCATGTCGATTGAGCCGGGTTTCACCGAGGCGCCACGTGCACTGGACCTGGAACGGCGGCTGCGGCAGGTCGCCTGGGTCGGGGCGCTGGCCGTGCTGGGGTATCTGGCGCTGGCCTTTCTCGGCGACGCCGGTACCGTCCGTGACGGGCTGGCTCGGCTGGGTGTCTTCGAATGGACGGTGCTGCTGGGACTGTCCTTCATCAATTACGGCCTGCGCTTCGTGCGTTGGCAGCTCTATCTGAATGCGCTGGACGCGCCCACTCCCTGGGGACGCAGTCTGCTGATCTATCTGGCCGGCTTCGCCTTCACGGTGACTCCGGGCAAGGCGGGGGAGGCGGTGCGGTCGGTGTATCTGCGGGCTCACGGCGTGCCGTGGTCTGCCAGTCTCGCCGCACTCGCGGTGGAACGCCTGCTGGACGTGGTGGCCATGGTGATGCTCGGTGCATTGGCCCTGCAGGTCGTCAGCGAACATCCGACGCCGGCGCTGGCCGCCGTCGGGCTGGTGGGCGCAGGGTTCCTGGTGGTGACACGCCCGGGTCTGGCCGGATGGTTCCTGCGCCGCCTGCCGCAGTCCGGTCGCTGGGGTGACGCGGTCCGGGCCACGCTGTCGATCCTCGATCATGCGCGCGCGCTGCTGGCCGCGCCGCGCCTGCTGCTGGGCTTGCTGCTCGGACTGGTGGCCTGGGGCGCCGAGGCCTGGGGCTTCTATCTGCTGGTGCGCTGGCTGGAGGTGCCCATGGAACCTCTGCACGCGATGGGGGTGTATGCCATCAGCGTGCTGGCCGGTGCGCTCGCGTTCCTGCCGGGTGGTCTCGGCGGAACCGAAGCGGCGATGATCGCGCTGCTGCTGGCTGCCGGTGCCGTGCTCGGCACGGCGGTGCTGGCGACGGTGGTCTGCCGCGCAGCGACGCTGTGGATCGGCGTGTTGATCGGCATCGGCGCGGTGATCTGGCTGGGCCGTCGCTGACGCCGCGGAATGAGCAAAACGGGATACCAAAATGGCAGATGCTGATTCCACCGTGCTGGCGGTGGACCTCGACGGGACCTTGCTCCGGACGGATACGCTGGTCGAGTCGCTGCTGCTGCTGGTGCGCGAGCGCCCTGATCCGGTGGGCGCCTTGCGCGCGCTCGGCCGGGGGCGCGCGGCGCTGAAGTCTTGGGTTGCGGACCGGGTGCAACTCGCGGTCGAAGATCTTCCCCTGAATCAGCCGCTGGTGGACTGGCTCCGTTCGGAGCGCGCGGCTGGGCGTCGTCTGGTACTGGTCACGGCTGCGGATCGAAGGATCGCCGACGCGGTTGCCGAGCGCGTCGACTTGTTCGATGACGTGCTGGCCAGCGACGGGGCGCTGAACCTGAAGGGGAAAGCCAAGGCGGCGGCGCTGGTCTCCCGCTACGGGACGCGCGGTTTCGATTACGTCGGAGACACCCGGGCCGACCTGCAGGTCTGGCGCGAGGCGCGTCGCGCGATCGTGGTCGGCGGGCCACGCCTGCAGCGAGCCGCCGGCCAGCTGGCTCCGGTGGGTCCGGTGTTCGCCGCCGGGGATGCGCCCTGGCGTGCCCTGATCCGGGCCCTGCGCCTGCATCAATGGGTCAAGAATCTGCTGGTGTTCGTGCCCTTGCTGGCTGCGCATCAGTTCGCAGACCCGAACCTGCTGCTGCAAGTCATCCTGGCCTTTCTGGCCTTCGGTTTGACCGCCTCGGCGGTCTATCTGATCAACGACCTGCTGGATCTGCCGGATGACCGGCGCCATCCGAGCAAATGTCGGCGTCCGTTCGCGGCTGGAACCTTGCCGCTGCTCTGGGGTGCGGGTCTGGTGCCTCTGTTGCTGATGGCGGCGGCGGTGATCAGCCTGCTGGCGCTGCCGGCGCCGTTTCTGGCGGTGTTGGCCCTCTACTTCGTCCTGACCGCGGCCTATTCCTTCCGGCTGAAACGCCTGCCGATCATCGATGTCCTGACGCTGGCCGGCTTGTACACCTTGCGCGTGATCGCCGGTGCAGCGGCCATCCTCGTGGCGCCTTCGTTCTGGCTGCTGGCCTTCTCGGTCTTCATCTTCCTCAGTCTGGCTCTGGCGAAGCGCCACACGGAACTGCGGATGCTGCGCGAACGGGGCGAGCTGACTGCCAATGGCCGCGGATGGCATGTGGATGACCTCTCGATCGTCCAGAGCCTGGGCATTGCGGCGGGCCTGTCCAGCGTGCAGGTGCTCGCGCTCTATATCGACAGCGCCGCCGCTCGCCGGCTCTACGCCGTGCCGGAGGCGCTATGGCTGGCGTGCCCCCTGCTTCTGTACTGGATCAGCCGACTCTGGTTCAAGGCGCACCGCGGCGAGATGCACGATGACCCGGTGGTATTCGCGTTGCGAGACCGGGTCAGCCTGGTCACCGGCGCGCTGATCGTTGGCGTTACCGTCGTGGCGACGACAGGCCTGATGCGGTGAGCGGGCAGCCGAACTCCTGGGGACACTACCCGCAGGGACGCGCGGCGCAGATCCGGCGCCTGTCGGATCGCCGAGCCCTGCTGCCGGTGGCCAGTGGCCCGATGCTGGTGTACGGGAATGGCCGCAGCTACGGCGATGTCTGCCTGAACGATGGCGGGATGCTGCTGCTCGGACGCGGGCTGGACCGCTTCATCGCTTTCGACCGCGAGCGGGGTGTGCTGCGCGCCGAGGCGGGTGTGTTGCTGTCGGAAGTCCTCGAGGCGGTGGTCCCGCATGGATGGTTTCTTCCGGTCACCCCCGGAACGCGATACGTGACACTGGGTGGAGCGGTTGCCAATGACGTGCACGGCAAGAACCATCATCGCGCCGGCACCTTCGGCCACCATGTGCTTGCTTTCGAGCTGAGGCGATCCGACGGCAGCGTGCGGCGCTGTTCGCCGACCGAGCATGCGGACTGGTTCGCCGCCACCGTCGGTGGTCTCGGCCTGACCGGGCTCATCACCTGGGTCGAGATTCAGCTGCAGGCGATTCGCTCGCCGCTGCTCGATGTCACGCGTCGTCGCTTTGCCGGCCTGAGCGAGTTTTTTGCGCTGGCCGACGAAGCCGACGCGCGCGACGAGTTCACCGTGGCGTGGGTGGATTGCGCGGCGCGTGGTGCCGCGCTGGGGCGCGGTGTGCTGATGTCGGCCTCCTTTGCGGACGGCACCGAGCATCGCGATCCGCGGCCTCGCGCCCGGGGCGGGCTCCGGGTTCCGGTGACACCGCCGATTCCGCTGGTCAACCCGCTCAGCGTGAAGCTCTTCAACGAGGTCTATTACCGCCAGTCCCTGGATGCCCGGCGCGAATATTATGTGCCGTTCTTCTATCCGCTCGACGCGATCGGCGAATGGAACCGCATCTATGGTCCGCGCGGTTTTGTCCAGTACCAGTGCGTCGTACCACCAGCCCACGCGCTGCCGGCGATGCGCGAACTGCTGGAGCGCATCGCTGCGAGTGGTCAGGGCTCGTTTCTGGCCGTATTGAAGCGATTCGGTGACTGTCCTCCGGCGGGTCTGCTGTCTTTCGCGCGACCCGGCACGACGATCGCCCTGGATTTTCCGATGGGGGGCGATCGGACCCTGCGCCTGCTGGACGCGCTGGATGGTGTGGTGGCCGCCGCCGGCGGCGCGATTTACCCGGCGAAGGATGCGCGGATGCAGCCTTCGATGTTCCGGCAGGGATACCAGGCCTTGTCGCGCTTCATGGCGTTTCGTGACGCGGCCTTTTCATCGAGTTTCTGGCAGCGAATGCACACAGGAGAGTCGAGCTGATGTCCATGGATCTGGAAAAGCACCCGTTACTCACCCTCGGCAGGCTGCGGTTGTGCATCGTCCTCGGGGCGCTGCTGATTCTCGTGATCGGGGGCTTGCGATTCAGCGACGGCAGCATGTTGCTCGCCATGTCCAAAGGTGCCACGGTCAGCGACCCGGTGTTTGCGGTGCCGGCCACGCAATACGTCTGGGATTCTCCGGCCAAGGTGATGTTGCTGCGTGCGGTGCCGAGCAGCATTCTGGTGATCGCGGCCCTGTTCGCGCTGCTGGCGATCCTGCCGCTGGCCGGGATGCTTGTAGCTGATCGTCGCGCGGTTTTTCTGGTGGCGGTGACAGCCCTGCTGACGCCAGCCTTGAAGGTCTCCCTGCAGAACGTCGGTATGGGCGATGGTCTGGTGATGGCGGCGATCTGGGTCGCGGTCGTTGCGAGGCATCCCGCGACGGTGGGTTTCGCCCTGCTGATCACTGCCTTGTGGCATCCGCAGCAATCTTTCTTCATCGGCCTGTCGCTGCTGTTGGCCCTGTATACCCACCACGAAGTCGTCGATCGCCGGCGTATCTTCGCGATCCTCGCGGGGCTGGCCCTTGGTGCCCTGATTTTCTTCGTATGGAAGGCTTCACTGGGTTTCGAATACGCGGGACGCGGTGCATACATGCGTGAGCGGCTTGCCGAGTTCCTGGATCGCAGTTGGCTGACGGTACTGTTCGCCTTTCTGCCGGTCATGGTCTGGTTTGGATTGGCTGCACCCCGTCCGCGACGTGCCGGAATTCTGATCGCCGGATGGTTGCTGATTCTGGCTGCGGTGTCTTTCCTCACCACGGACGTGACTCGAGTGATGGTTCTCGTTTCGCTGCCGCTCGTGCTGGTGGGTGCCGACACCCTGTGGCGTGCACCGCAGCCACTGGACCTGCGCCGATTGGCGGTCGTGGCTTTGCTGGTGCTGGTGCTGCCGCCCTATTCGTGGTCCGGTTTCGATGTCTTCCTGTGGCGTGACCTGCTCGCCGACGCCTGCAAATGGGGCGCCCTGTGTCTTGGCGGCGCTGCAGACTGAGAACCGACCCGCCTGCTGCGTCTTTCAAACGAAGCGAGAAGAACAGCGGGCACCAGGCATTGACCCGAGGCCTCGGCACCGAGGCCAGGTGATCCCTCAGCGATAGATCGCGCCCTCGCCGCTGTCGGTGGCCGCGCCGCCGTCGGTCCAGCGCGGGTCGCTGCCGGCGTCGAGCGTGGCGGTCTTGCGGTTCCAGATCACCAGCTGCATGTTGCCCCATGGCCGGGTGGCCTGCTGCAAAGTGTGGCCGCGGGCGGTCAGTGCGGCCGCCGCGGCCTCGTCCAGCGCGCCAGGCTCCAGCATCAGCTGGTCGGGCAGGTACTGGTGGTGGAGGCGCGGGGTGCTGACGACGGTCTTCGCGTCGGCGCCGTCGAGGACGCCGAGCATGCCGAGCAGCACCATGCTGATGATCCGGCTGCCGCCCGGGGTGCCGAGCACGGCGGTGCGCTCGGCGCCCATCAGGATGGTCGGGGTCATCGAGCTGAGCGGCCGCTTCAGCGGGGCAATCGCGTTGGCGTCCTGCCCGACCAGGCCGAAGGCGTTCGGGGTCATCGGCTTGATCGAGAAATCGTCCATCTCGTTGTTGAGCATGAAGCCGGTGCCCTCGACCATCAGGCCGCTGCCGAAGGGCAGGTTGACGGTCTGGGTGACGGCGGCGAGATTGCCGTCGGCGTCGATGATCGAGAAATGCGTGGTGTTGTCGCCGGGCTCGGCCACCGAGATGCCGGGCAGGCTGTCGCTGGGTGTGGCGCGATCCAGCCGGATCGAGGCGCGCAGGCCGGCGGCGTAGTACGGGCTCAGCAGCATCGAGGTCGGCACGTCGACGAAATCCGGATCGCCCAGATAGATCGCGCGGTCGCGATAGGCGCGGCGCATGACCTCGGTGAGCAGATGGGCGCGGTCGGCCGGCCCCATCGTCGCGTGCGGAAAGCCGGACAGCATGTGCAGCATCGAGGCCAGCGCGACGCCGCCGGAGGAGGGCGGCGGCGCGGTAATGACCCGCTGGCCGCGGTACTCGAACTCGATCGGCGTGCGCTCCAGCACCTGATACTGGTGGAAGTCCGCCAGTCGAATGATGCCGCCAGAGGCTTCGATGCCTTTCGCCAGCCGCTCGGCGACGGTGTTCCGATAGAAGCCGTCGTGGCCGCGTTCGGCGAGCGCCTTCAGGACGCGGGCGAGGTCGCGATTGACGATCCGGGTGCCGACGGCGGGGTTCTTGCCGCCGCGCAGGAACACCTTCGCCGCGGCCGGCGACAACGTCTGCGCGCGCCACTCCATCATCAGCCGGTTCTTCTCACCCCACGGAAAGCCGCGCTCGGCCAGACGGATGGCCGGGGCCAGCGAGTCTTTCAGCGGCAGCTTTCCGTAGCGTTCGGCGACGTGGACCAGGCCGGCAGGCAGGCCCGGTGTGGCTACCGCCAGTGCGCCGTCAATCGAGGCTTTCGGGATCGGGTTGCCCTCGGCGTCGAGGTACATGTCGCGGTGCGCAGCCAGCGGGGCGCGCTCGCGGGCGTCGACGAAGACCGCACGGTCCTTGGCGGCGTCGTAGAGCAGGAAGAAGCCGCCGCCGCCGATACCCGAGCTTTCCGGCTCGACCACGGCGAGCGCGGCGGAGACCGCCACGGCGGCGTCGAAGGCGTTGCCGCCCTTGGCCAGCACGGCCATGCCGGCCTCGGTGGCGTGGCGGTTGGCGCTGGCGATGGCGGCGCCGGGCGGCTTCTGGGTCGCCAGCGCGGCGAACGGCAGCCACAGGATCAGCAGCAGGACGGAAATCGGGCGGCGGTGACTCATGCGGCAACCTCGGCGGTGGCGATCAGGACGGCCGCCTTGGCGGCCAGTTGTTCGCGGGATTCGGGCCAGGCCGGGTCGGTCAGGATGCACTCGACTGGACAGACCACCTGACACTGCGGTTCTTCGTAGTGGCCCACGCATTCGGTGCAGCGTGACGGCTCGATCTCGTAAATCTTTTCGCCGCGATAGATCGCCTGATTCGGGCAGACTGGTTCGCAGACATCGCAGTTGACGCACTGCGTGGTGATGTAGAGCGCCATGATCCTCGGGGGCGGTCCGCAGGGGACGCGTGTGCTTGCCGGGCGGGCAGGGCCGTCGAGTGTAGCCGTCGCCGCCGGTCGGCGGTCCGGCGGCGGCCGAGGATGACCGCCGCGATGCGCTCCAATAGACTCGCACGCCTGTCGGTTGCCGCCCGACCGTGTGGTGGCGGCTGCTCGCGCCGGGTCGCCCGGCCCGGGGGCGCCGGGCCTTGAGGAGCGTATTGGTGGGATTGCCGAGGGACGAGTCACAGCAAACGGCCGAATTGCGTCAGGCATTCCTGCGCCATCTGCCGCGCCGGGTCGAGACGCTGCGCAAGAAGCTGCTGCGGCTGACTCGCGGGGCCTGGGACATCAATGCGCTGACGCTGATGATCAGCGAGGTCGGTGCGTTGGCCGGTGCCAGCGGCCGTTACGGCATGGTCGGCACCAGCGAGAGCCTGCATCGGCTGGAACTGATGCTGGTACCGCTGAAGCAGTCGATGGCGCTGCCGGATGCGGCAACCCGCGCGCAGATCGAGCAGCTGGCGGCAGAGATCGGTGAGGCGCCCGAGGCACCGGTGCGTCGGGTCGCGGCGGTTACCGACCTGCTGCGAATGCCGCCCGAGGTGCCGGGGGGCTATCCGGCCTTCCTGCCGCTGCCGGCGGACTTCTGGGCGCGCTTCGACGACCAGGAGCGCGGTCCGCTGCAGGCCGGCAGCCCCGGAATCAGTGCCGAGCCGCCGTCGGTCGCTGCCGTGCCGGTGCCCGATTCGCTGTCGATCCAGTTGACCGAGGCCTTCGAGCTGGCCATCGACCTGGGCGAGCCGGCCAGCGAACCGCCAGAGGACTTCGGCGACCTGTCGATTCCGTTGCCGCCGGATCCGCCGCAGATCCATCGATCGGCCCCGCCGTCGCCAGGCGCGGACACCCGCAGCACGTCGCCGTCGGAGCTGTCGGCGGTGCCGCACTATCCGGACCGCGCGGTTGCGTCACGGCCGGAAGTCCCCGAGCTGGCCTGGCCGACCGCGGCCGTGGCGGCGGCGATGGCGACGACCATGCCCCCGCCGTCGCCCTTCGTGCTGCCGCCGGTGCCGTACGTGCCGCCGCCTGCACCGCCGCCCCTGACGCTCTCGGCTGTGCCGGAAGTGTCGCCGCCGCGGGTGTCGGAGCCGGCGCCGGTTTCTGCGGAATCGGGTCCGCGGCGCCTGTATTGGCTCGGTGCGCCGAGCGCCGCTGCGCGGGATATCGCCCTGCGTCTGAAGGAAGCTGGCATCGTGGTCGAGGGCTGTCGCGACCTCGCGGCGCTCACGATGCTGGTGCAGCGGCAGCCCCCTGACGCGGTCCTGATCGATGCCGCCCATCAGGCCGAGTTGGAGCCGGTGGCCGGCCTGTTGCAGCGGGAGCGGCTGCGGCAGCACGTGCGGATCGCACTGCTGGCCTTCGGCGACGACGCCGACCTGGCAGCCAAGGTCAAGGCCATGCGCTCCGGCGTCGATCTGCTGCTGCCGGCCGTGCTGGATGCCGGTGAGGCCAGCCGCCGGCTGGTCGAGCACTTCGATCTGGGATCGGGCGCGGGCTTCCGCGTGATGATCGTCGAGGACGATCGGTCGCAGGCGCTGTTCGCCGAGAGCGTGCTCCGGAAGGCCGGCGTCGAGACGCTGGCGGTTACCGAACCGCTGCAGACGCTGGAGCAGCTGTCTCGCTTCAAGCCGGACCTGATCCTGATGGACCTGTACATGCCGGAGATCAGCGGCATGGAACTGACCGCGATCATCCGCGAGCGCGACGAGTTCATCGCCACGCCGATCGTGTTCCTGTCCGGCGAGCAGGATCCGGACAAGCACTTCGAAGCGCTCTCCGCCGGGGGCGACGACTTCCTGTCGAAGCCGATCCGGCCGAAGCATCTGATTTCCGCGGTGACCAATCGGGCCCGCCGGGCCCGCGCGATGCGTCAGCGTCAGGTTGCGTCCGGCGATACCCGTGACCCGCTGTCGGGACTGCACGAGCGCGCCCACGTGATCGACGTGCTGGCGCAGATCCTCGCCGAGGATGACCGACCGATCGGCGCCCTGTTGTTCATCGAGCTGGATGGCGTTGCCGAGCTGCGGGCCGAGCATGGTCTGGCGCGGCTGGAGGGCATGCTGGCCGAGGTCGGCGCCCAGTTGGCCGCGCGGTTGCAGCCGGGCGAGCTGGCGGCGCGCTACGGCGATGCCGCGCTGATCGTGTTGCTGCGACGGGTCACTGCCGACACCGAGCTGCTCGCCCGCCAGTTCCGCGCCCAGGTCCAGGTCAGCCGTTATCAGCTCGGGAATCGCAACGTCGGCGTGTCGCTGTCGATCGGCATCTGCCCATGGCTGCCGCAGTTGCAGGACCCGGCCAGTCTGCTCAGCGCCGCCGAGCGCGCGATGAGCGAGGCACGTGCCCGGGCGCTGGACCACATCGCGGTGTTTGCGCCGCAGAACGCGCTGCAGGGCCTGTCCGAAGAGGAGCAGATCGCGCAGTCGCTGGCGGAAGGTCTGAAGCGCGACACGCTGCAGCTGTTGTTCCAGCCGATCGTCTCGCTGACCGCCGATGGCGAGGAGCACTACGAGCTGATGCCACGGCTCCGGCTGGATGGCGGGGATCCGGTGTCGGCCCGGCAGCTCACCGAAGTGGCCCAGCAGCGGGGTCTGTTGCGCGACATCGACCGCTGGCTGCTGCAGCGCGCGCTGGCAACCATCGACGAGCGTCGTCGGGTCGGCCGGGTGCTGCATCTGTATGTGCGCCAGTCCGCCGCGAGTCTGGAAGATCACGACCGCGTCGACTGGCTGGCGCAGCAGTTGAAGATGCGCGGATTGAAGCCGCAGTGCCTGACGCTGGAGTTCAACCTGTACGATGTGCAGCGCTCGCTGAAGCAGGCGCTCGGCCTGTGGCCGAAGCTGCGGCAGCTCGGGGTGCGGCTGGCGATGGACGAGTTCGAGTCCAGCCTGACCGGCCTGCAGCTGATCAGCGCGCTGCCGGTGGACTTCATCAAGCTGGCACCGAAGTACACCCGTGCCCCGGGTCTGACCGAGCTGAAGGGCGAGCTGAAGGCATTGCTTGCAGCCGCCCATGACAGCGGCCGTCAGGTCATCGCGCCGATGGTCGAGAACGCCCAGGCTGCTGCATCGCTGCTGGCCGCCGGCGTCGATCACATCCAGGGCAACTTCATCCAGCAGCCCGGCAGCGAGCTGGGTTTCGACTTCAGCCAATCGGTCTTCTGATGCCATCCGCCGCCATGCCCGCCCCCTTTTCCGACCGGAGACTGCCCGATGGACATTGACCGCGCGACGCCGCAGGACCAGCGTCAGGCTGCCCGCTCGGCCGCCTTGTGGACCGCGACCTCGGTGGTGATGGCCCTGCTGGCGGTCAGTCCGGCCTTCAGCGTCGCCGGCGGCATCTGGGTCGGCACCCACGTCGCGCTCTGCGTGGTGGCGCTGCTGCTGGCGGTGCTGGCGCGCAACGAGGCGCCGGCTTGGTTCCGCTTCCGGCCGGCGCAGCTCCTGGTCTTGCTGAGTGCGCTGGACTGGGGGCTGGGCTCGGCGCTGCTGGCGGGCAGTCGCAACTTCGAGCTGATGCTGCCCTTCGTGATCAGCGTCAGCGGTCTGGCCTGTGCGGCGGTCTGGCTGTATCGCCGCGACATGGTGCTGATGATCGGTATCGCCTTTTGTCTGCTGGTGCCGGCACTGGCGCAGCTGCTGGCCGGTAACGAGGCGAGCTGGGCGACCGCGGCAATCCTCGCACTGCTGGTGATCGTCAACCTGCTGATCGGCCAGCGCGATGAAGCGCAGGCAATCGCCGCGGCCGAGCCGGTGATCGTGACCCGGCTGCCCAAGAGCGCCGAGCCGGACCCGGCCAGCAGTGCCGATGCGGAGGAGCGCTACCAGAACAGCCGGATGGCGCAGGAACTGAAGGCCGAGCTCGAGCGGCACCGCGCCATCGAGGACGAGCTGAAGAAGGCCAAGCAGGAGGCCGAGGCGGCGAGCATGGCCAAGGGCGAGTTTCTCGCGACGATGAGCCACGAGATCCGCACGCCGCTCAACGGAATCATCCCGCTGCTGGAGATTCTGAAGGACACCAAGCTGCAGCCGGATCAGCGCGAATACGTCAACACCGCCTACAGCTCGGCGAAGTCGCTGCTGTCGATCATTGACGACATCCTCGACTACTCGAAGATCGAGGCCAACAAGCTGGAGCTGGAGACGGTCGGCCTCAACCTCCGCGAGGTGGTCGACTCGGTGATGCGGCTGATGAAGAACACCGCCGAATCGAAGGGACTCAGCATCAGCGTGCAGATTGACCCGAACGTGCGACTGGCGGCGCGCGGCGATCCGGTCCGGTTGCGGCAGGTGCTGACCAATCTGGTCTCGAATGCGGTCAAGTTCACCGAGAAGGGCAGCGTGCTGATCCATGTCGCCAAGAAGGGCGACAGCCGCACGCACCAGGAGCTGCTGTTCTCGATCAAGGACACCGGCATCGGTATCAGCGACGAGCAGCAGGCACGGCTGTTCAAGCCTTTTGCCCAGGCCGACACCTCGACCACGCGGACCTTCGGCGGCACCGGTCTGGGACTGGTGATCTGCAAGCGCATCGTCGACCTGATGGGCGGCAAGATCGGGGTCAAGAGCGAACTGGGCCGCGGTTCGGTGTTCTGGTTCAGTGCGCCGACGCTGAAGGCGATCGGTGACATCAGTCACGCCAGCGGTCGCAAGGACCTGTCCGGCGCCAGGGTCCTGATGGTGTCCAACGATGCCCGTTTCACCCAGCGACTGACGGCGCAGCTGTCGAGCTGGGGCATGCAGCTGGCGCAGACCAACACCACCGCCGATGCCGCCGGCAAGCTGAAGAGCGCCGCCGCGATGGGCGATGCCTGGACTTACGACCTTGCCGTCGTCGATCTCGGCACACTGCGCGCCACCGCGCCGGCCTTCATGCGCAACCTGCAGCGCGAGCCCGCACTGGAGCGTCTGCGCTTCATCTACATCGAAGGCGACGAGACTGCGCCGACCGAGCTGAAGGACGATCGCCGCGCGGTGATCCTCAGTCGCAGTTACGGCGAGAGTGAGCTGCTCGGCAGTGCCAACCGGCTGCTGGAGGTCGAAACTGCCGGCTCGACCCGTGTCAGCCTGATGGACGAGGCGAAGAAGTTCGGCATCAGCGAGGAAGCCGAGGCGGCTGCGCCGTCGCCGGCGGCCTCGACCGAGGAGGAAGTGCCGACCCATCTGTCCGGCCATGTGCTGCTGGTCGAGGACAACCCGGTCAACCGTCAGGTCGCCCAACGGCTGATCGGCGTGCTCGGCTTGAGCATGGAGCTGGCCGAGAACGGCAAGGAAGCGCTGGAGCGGATCCGCAACTCCCGCTTCGATCTGGTGCTGATGGACTGTCAGATGCCGATCATGGACGGCTACACCGCGACCCGATCGCGGCGGATGATGGAAGCCGACCGCAACCTGCCGCATCTGCCGATCGTGGCCATGACCGCCAATGCAATGGTCGGCGATCGCGAGAAATGCCTCGCGGCGGGGATGGACGACTACATGAGCAAGCCGCTCAACCGCGGCCTGCTGGCGCTGACTCTGAAGAAGTGGCTGCCGCCCGATGCGAAGAGTCGGCCGAGCGCGGCCACGGCAGGGCCGGTGGCCGCCCCGCCACCGGCTGCTCCGCCGCCGCCCGCGCGCGAGCCGATTCCGGCACGCGGGCCGCTTCAGGCGCCCGGTTTCGGCGACCTGCCGCCGGGCCTGATGGATTTCGCCGCCGCGATCCCCGGCCCTCCGGTGTCGACGCCGACGCCGGTCACCACCGCCGGGCTCGATTTCGACGCGCTGTTCGCGCCGGAACCCGCACCAGCCCACGCGCCTGCACCGAGCTATCCGCCGCCGGCTGCCTATGCGCCAGCGCCGGCCTATCCGCCGCCGGCTGCCTATGCGCCAGCGCCGGCCTATCCGCCGCCCGCGGCTTACCCGCCGCCAGCCGCCTATGCACCGCCACCGAGCGATCCGTCACCGGCCGCCTACGGCTACCCGGCCTATCCGCCCCCGGCGGCTGCCTATGCACCACCGGCCGCGCCGGCTCCCGCCCCTGCGCCGATGCAGGACGGTCAGCCGTCGATCGATCGAGCGACCTTCGACGAGGTGCTGGAAGTGATGGGTTCGGACTTCGAGTCGCTGGTGTCGGTGTATCTGGATGACACCCCGAAGCATCTGCGGCTGCTGGCCGAGAAGGCCAAGATCGGCGACATCAACGCGATGATCGCGCCGGCGCATTCGCTGAAGAGCACCAGTGCGAACCTCGGTGCCCATCGGCTGTCCGACATCGCCAAGCAGATCGAGCAGGGTGCGCGGACCCAGGACCTGCGCAATCCGATTCCGCTGGTGCAGGCGCTGATTCACGAGTTCCAGCGTGCCGGTCGCGAGCTGAAGTCGATCATGGCCGAGCGGCGCTGAGTCCGCCGCGATCATTTTCCTCCGGACCCGCCGACCGACTGGCGGCGGGTCTGCAGTTTCACCGTTCGAGAGTGCCCCTGATGTCCCGGTTTCTGCCTGTTCTGCTGCCCGTACTGCTGATGCTGTCCGCTTGCGCGGCGCCCGACCGGCCCCGCGCCCCCGAAGCGGCCCCCGCATCCACACCGGCGCCAACCGCTGCCGGCACCGCGACGCTGCTCTATGACGGTGTGCCGGCGCCGGAAGCGCGGATCGCCACGCGACTGAAGCCCTATCTGGAGGCGCGTTCGGCGGGCTTTTTCGGCTGGACCGCCGAGGGCGGCGTACTGGTCGCGACCCGCTTCGGCAGCACCGCGCAGCTGCACCACATCGCCCAGCCGCTGGGTGCCCGCGAGCAGCAGACCTTCCTCTCCGAGCCGGTGCTCTGGGCCGCCGCGGCCAGCGTCGCCGAGCGCGAGGTCTGGGTCTACCAGCATGACCTGGGCGGCAACGAGGCCTTCCAGTTGAGCGTGATGGATCCGCAAGCGGCGACGACGCGCCTGCTGACCGATGGTCGTTCGCGCAACGAGCGTCCGGTGCTGGCGGGTGACGGGCGGCAACTGGCCTGGAGCAGTACCGCCCGCAACGGCCGCGATTCGGACATCTGGGTGGCGCCGGTGGATGGCAGCACGGCACCACGGGTGGTGCATGCCCCCGGCGGCAGCTGGTATCCGCTGGACTTCTCGCCGGATGGTTCGAAACTGCTGGTGCAGCAGTACCGCTCGATCGCCTACAGCGAGCTCTGGGAGGTCGAGCTGGCCACCGGCAGCGCGCGGAACCTGTTTCCGGACGCCGCACCGGCGGCCCGACCGCAGGCGCAGTACCACCCGAAAACCGGCCAGATCTGGTTCGCCAGCGACTACGCCGGCGAGTGGGTCAAGCTGTATCGCTTCGATGCACAGGGCCAACTGTGGCCGGTCGGCGACGTCGAACGGCCCTTCGATGTGGAGGGCTTCGACCTGTCCCCCGACGGTGCGCGTGTTGCGGTCGTCACCAACGACTACGGTGCCAGTGCAATGCATGTCCACGAGATCGAGCCGTGGACCGAGGTCGGCAAGCTGACCATCGACCATGGCGTGATTTCGCGGCCGAAGTTCTCGGCGGATTCCAGCCAGGTGGCCTTCGGACTGAGTGGCCCGAAGACGCCGGGCGATGTGTTCTCGCTGACCATTCCCGAGCAGGTGCTGGTCCGCTGGACCCGCGGCGAGGTCGGCGGGCTGCCGCGCGAACAGTTCATCGAGCCGACCAAGCGGCATTTCGGCGCCCTCGATACCGGAACCATGGGCCTGCCGCGACAGATCCCGTTCTACATCTACCTGCCGGCCGGCGAAGGTCCGTTTCCGGTGGTCATCGTCGTGCACGGCGGCCCGGAAGCGCAGACTCGCGGCAACTTCGATGCCTGGGCCCAGTTCCTCGCCCGCGAATTGAAGGTGGCGGTGCTGGAGCCGAACGTGCGCGGATCGTCGGGATACGGGAAGAACTTCCTGTCCGAAGACAACGGCCTGAATCGGCAGAAGGCGGTGGATGATCTGAAGGCGCTGGTCGGCTGGGCGATGGGGCAACCGAACCTCGACCGGGACCGCATCGCGGTCACCGGCGGCTCCTACGGCGGCTTCATGACGCTGGCGGCCGCCACCCAGTTCCCCGAGTACATCACCGCCGCCGTGTCGACGGTCGGCATCAGCCACTTCGTCACCTTCCTCGAAAGCACCTCCGAGTACCGCCGTGACTTGCGCCGTGCCGAGTACGGCGACGAGCGCGTTCCCGAAGTCCGCGCCTTCCTCGAAGACATTTCCCCGCTGACCCGCGCGGATCGGATCAGCAAGCCGCTGTTCGTGCTGCAGGGCTTGAACGATCCGCGCGTGCCGGTCGGCGAGAGCCGGCAGATCGTTGCCGCTGCCCGCGAACGCGGCGTGCCGACCTGGTACTTCCAGGCCAACAACGAGGGCCACGGCTTCCGCAAGCAGGAGAATCGCGAGGCTGCATTGATCGCCACGGTACAGTTCTTCGAGGAACACCTGCTCAAGGGCCGGAAGGACGGTGGCCCGGAACGGATCGGACAGCAATCCGCGTCCGGTGCGGACGCCGGGAAGTGACGGGCGTCGGGTTGCCGGAGGTGCCGTCGTTTGCCTCCGGCTGCCCGTTCAGCCTGATCGCCACGAGCGGTCATTGAATACGTTTGCAAAGAATCGTTAACCCGTGATGCAGCTCTTATCCTGCGCTGCACCGGTGGCAGGCAGCCCACACAGCGGCTGACCGATCGGCCACCGGCAAACGTGACGGGGAGGAGTCATGCAGCAGCAGATTGCAGCGGTCGCGCGCGCGCCGCTCGGAAAGACACGCCTGTTCGCCGCCTTGCTGGCGCTGGGCACGGCTTCGGTGGCGCAGGCGGAAGTCATCCTGCACGCCTTCAACTGGCCGTATGCCACGGTCCAGGCGCGGGCCGCGGAGATCAAGTCACTCGGCTATGCCAGCGTGCTGGTGTCGCCACCACTGAAGTCGGAAGGCACGGCGTGGTGGGCGCGTTACCAGCCGCAGGACTATCGGACCATCGACAGCCCGCTGGGCAACCGCGAGAACTTCGTCGCGATGTCGAATGCGCTGCGCGCGCAGGGCGTCAAGGTCTACGCCGACATCGTGCTGAATCACATGGCCAACGAGGCCTGGAAGCGTCCGGACTTGAACTACCCGGGCCAGCAGGTCCTGAATCTCTACGCCAGCAACCCGACCTACTGGAGTCGGCAGCGGCTGTTCGGCACGCTGTCGCAGAATTTCCTGTCGCAGTGGGATTTCGGCCCGGCCAGCTGCATCGGTGATTACAGCAACGTCTGGCAGGTGCAGAACTGGCGGCTCTGCGGCGGTGGCGCGGATGTCGGTCTGCCGGATCTGGTCGCCAACAGCTGGGTGATTCAGCAGCAGCAGGCCTACCTGACCGCGCTGAAGGGGCTGGGCGTGACCGGCATGCGCATCGACGCGGCCAAGCACATGCCGAACAGCCACATGAATGCCGTGTTGAACAGCACGATCAAGTCCGGTGTGCACGTGTTCGGCGAGATCATCACCGGCGGCGGCTCGGGCGAGGTCGAGTACGACCGGTTTCTGAAGCCCTATCTGGACGGTACGGACCACGGTGCCTATGACTTCCCGCTGTTCGCGCAGATCCGTGGCGCTTTCGGCTTCGGCGGCAGCATGAACCGGCTGGTCGATCCGGCCGCGTTCGGACAGGCGCTGCCCGGCTCTCGGGCCATCACCTTCACGGTGACGCACGACATTCCGAACAACGCCGGTTTCCGCTACCAGATCATGGATGCGACCGACGAGAAGCTGGCCTACGCCTTCGTGCTGGGCCGCAACGGCGGCGTGCCGCTTCTGTACTCCGACAACAACGAAAGCGGCGACAACCGCTGGGTCAATGCCTACCGGCGCACCGACCTGGCCGCGATGATCCGCTTCCACAACGCCGCACAGGGCACTGACCAGCAGGTGCTGAGCTACAGCGACTGCCACCTGCTGTTCCGTCGTGGAAACCGCGGCATCGTCGGCATCAACAAGTGCGGCAGCACGGTGAACACCACGGTCAACATGAGCGGCAGCGTCCTGTGGTGGAACACCGACTATCGCGACGTGCTGTCGACCAACGTCGTGCGGATTTCGAGCGCCAGCTACACCTTCAGTCTGCCGGCCCGCGGCGCGCGGATGTGGTTGCGCAACTGAGCACGGTTGCAGTCGGGATCACGAGGGCGCCTGCGGGCGCCCTCGTCGTGTCGGCGGATCAGATCGCGGTCATGCCGCCGCCCGGCGGTGCCGGCGGGGGTGGCGGCGGCAGCGGGGCTTCCGGCGGGCGCGGCGGCGCGGGCGGCGCCGGATGCGGGCCGCGGCCCTTGCCGTGGCCGTGCTTCGGCCGCTCGACACCGGTCAGTTCGATGCTCTGGCGACGCTGGTCGCGCATGAGGGCCACCGTGAAGGTGCTGCCCGGCGCCTGGTCGTAGAGCGCCCGCCACGCGGCGCGGGCATCGGTGACCGGCTGACCGGCCACTTCCAGCAGCACGTCACCCGGCTGCAGGCCAGCGAACTGCTCGCCCTCGCGACTGGCGACCAGCACCCCGGTCGAGGTCGAGAAGTAGCGACCGAGCGCCGGATTCAGGTCGATCAACTCGATGCCATGGCGGCCGCCCGGACCGAGTCGGATCATCCGTACCGACTGGCCATCGCCAGCGGCGATGCTGCGTTCGATGATGCGATCGATCCGCGCCGGGTCCATCGGAAACGGCCCGCCTGCCGCTTCCATCGCCGCGCGCAATTGCGCTTCGAGCGCTTCCGTATCGACGGTAGTGACGGGCGTCAGCGCGCCGCTGTCGAGCGTGAAGATCCGCTGCGGTGCGCCGGCTTCCGCAGTCAACTGCGCCGTCCGGGTTTTCCCGTCCGCCCCGCGCAGCTGCAGCGACACGCGCTGCTCGCGCTTCAAGCTGCCCAATCCGGCCCGTTCGACCGGATTGCCCGCACCGCGGGTCACCGGCTTGCCGTCCACCGCCACCAGCACATCACCGCTCTTGATCCCGGCCCGGTCGGCCGGGCTGCCGGGCGTGACGGCGCCGATCTCGATGTCGCCGGCGTCATTGGGCGAGAGCACCACGCCGATCCGGCCGCGGTCCGGGTCACCCATCATGCGGATGACCTCCAGATTCGGCCCGCCCTTGCCGAGCTGGCGGGACAGCTCGGCGACTTCGCGGGCCTGCTTCGCCATTTCGGCGCGGGCAGTGGCCAGTCGGGCCTCCAGTTCGGCCTGACTGGCGGCGTCGGGGGCCTGGGCCAGCGCGCCCAGACTGGCAAAAGCCAGTGTCACACCCAGATACAAGGTCTTGAGTTTCATCAGATTTCTCCAGGGTTGTCGGGGCTTGCCTCGGGGTCTTGCGCGGCGATCGGCGAGGCAGTCACGAAGGCAGCGCTTCCGGAAGGGGCTTCGGCCAGTTCGGCCAGGGATTCGAGCAGGCGGACGCGGTTGCGCCACAGCGGCACGGCGTCGGCCGGGGCGCTGGCGCGGGCCAGCTGCAGGTCGATCAGTTCCAGCGCGCCCTCCAGCTCGCGTTCGAGCAGGGCCTGATCGGCGCCGAGCGGGCGGCTGGCACGACGGGCCTCGGCCAGTCGCTGTTCGGCGGCGCGCGAGCGGTTGCCAAGTTGCTCCACACTGGCCAGCTCGCCGAGTTCGGCGGGCGCGTGCAGCGCGTTGGTGGGGTCGGCCTGCCACACCACCAGTGCGACGATGCCGGCGGCCAGCGCCATCCACCACGCGTCGACCGGTGCCCGGCCTACGGGCGTCGGATCCTGCGCCAGCGCGGCGCGGACCGCCGCGAAACGCGACGCAGGCGGGATCGCCAGGGGCAGGGCGCGCAGGGCTTCGGCGATCCGATCCTCGTCGCTGGCGTCGGCGCCGGTGATCAGGCGGTTGTCGGACATGGGACCTCCGGGGCGAGCAGGGCGCGCAGCTGTTTCAGGCCGCGGGCCAGCTGGGATTTCGAAAAGCTCGGGCTCTGGCCGAAGTGCGTGGCGATCTCGACGTGCGTGTAGCCCTCGACCAGCTGCAGCCAGAGCACGCTGCGGGTGATCGCCGGCAGCGTCTGCAGCGCCTGCTCCAGTGCCAGCGACTGCAGCAGGCCGTGGGCCGTGGCCGGCAGCACGTCGAGGCTGGCGTCGGCCAGCAGACCTTCGCCCTCGACGGCGGCCTCGCGTTCGCGTCGATCACGCAGCGCGGCAATCGCCGTGCGTACTGCGATCTGCCGCAGCCATCCCCAGAACGGAGAGTCGCCGCGAAACCCGGGCAGACCGCGGAACACCGCCAGGAACACGTCCTGCAGCACATCCAGCGCGGCATCCGGGTTGCCGAGCAGGCGCAGCGCCAGCGTGTACACCGGGCGCTCGAAGCGGCGGTAGATCTGTTCCTGCGCGGCTGCCTCGCCGCGACGGGCGCGGTCGAGCAGGGCGGCGGGCACGTCGATGGCGAAGCTGCTGTTCACGTCGCTGTAGTGGCGACAGCGCGCGGAAGCGTCGCAGGGTGGCGGGCTGTGTTCAGCCTTGGTTTGGCTTCAGCCCAGCCCCAGCCAGCCGCCGAGCTGGGTACCGACGGCAATCGCCATCCAGCCGAGCAGGGCGAAATACAGCACCGACAGGATCATGAAGCCGATCGCCACCAGCAGCAGCAGGCCGTCGCGTTCCAGCAGCGCGGTGTAGGCGCAAAGGATGCCGAGCACCGGAATGGTGTTCGAGAGCGGGATCATCGGCGCCGGAATCGCCAGCAGCAGACCGCCGACGAACAGCAGGGCGCCGACCCGGCGCAGGCCGCGCGGGCCGTCGATCCAGTGACCGAGCCGCGGGCTGGAAAAGCGGCCGAGCAGACGGCTGACGGTCGCGCAGGGTTTCAGCAGCGACTGCCAGACGTGGCCGGGGATTTCGTGATTGCCGAGTCGCTCGGGCAGCTGCGGCTGCTCGATCGCGCGCAGCAGCTGGATGCCCATGGTGATGAAGGCGGCGCCGGCCATGGTCGACAGGGGCCCCAGCGACAACGGCTGCAGGAACGGGAGACACAGCACGATGCCGACGAAGGCGTAGCTCGCCGAGCCCAGTTGGGCAAGCGCCTGATTGAGGCTCAAGTGGCCGCCGGCCGCCTGTGCCGCACAGCGTTCCAGCGCGGCGTACAGCTCCGCCTGTGCCTTGCCCGGCTCAGCGGCCATGCGCGGCTTCGGCTTCGTTCTGTTGCTCCAGCCAGCGCAGCAGCATCTGCTGGTCCTCTTCGCCGATGTCGATGATCTTGCAGCCGGTCCAGTGGCTGCCGGCGGTGCGCGCGGCCTCGGTCCACAGACACTGGATGCCGACGTCGAGACGCTTTGCCGGCAGTTTGCCGACCTGCAGGGCGAAGCCGACCTGAAAGTACCAGCCCTCGTGCATCGGGCGGCTGGTGATCAGCATCATCCCGTCAGCGGAGAGGTTGCCGACCCGGCCCAGCGTTTCTCCGGTCATGCTGTTGCTGATCATCAGGGCATGGCCGACCGGTTTGCGGGCGTGCCGACGTTGATGGGCTCCACTCATGGCGCCAGTCTCTCGTCCTTGAACGCCGACGCAGACTCGGACAGCGTCCGGCTCTGGGTCCAGTCGCGCAGTTTGCCGACGATCTTCTTCCAGGTCCGATCGACCACGCCTTCCTGGACCTCTTCGTGCAGGCGCACATTGCCGCGAACCAGATCGCGGGCGAGCTGCTCCATCGTGCGCTCCTCGCAGCGGGCGCCGCGTGCCGTGACGAACAGACAGCGGCTGGTCACCGGCGAGTACCAGGACAGCTTGCGGCGCTGGACGTCGCCCTGCTGGTTGATGGTGAAGTCGAACCAGGTCCCGAAGGGAATCTGGCGGATCCGCTCCAGCATGGTCTGCTCTTTGGCGTTGAGTTCGAGCTTCTCGGTCTTGCGCAGCCCGCCGAGGATCGTCTCGCGCGGTGCCGGTCGCAGTCCGCCATGCCCGGCGGCTTCGAGCTGCCGCTGCTTGCTTTCCAGCAGCCGCGAGGCGTGTTCCGCTTCGGCGGGCGGGGCGGTATCGACCGGTGCCGGCGGCGAGGCCTCGTCCAGCGGCGCCGCCAGCGAAACCGGGAGCAGGGCTTCCAGACCATCGAGGGTCCGGTCGATCTCCTCGCCGTGGAAGCCGACCATCTGCAGGCCGTTCGCCAGCGTGGCCTGCAGCTCCTGATACCAGCGCTGGGCGTCGCTGGCGCTGGCGCCATTCCAGATCGCCACCAGTACGTCGGCCACGTGCAGCCGGTCCAGGTAGGACTGCGAGCCTTCGCCATCACGCAATTCGCCGAGGGCCAGCACATCGCACCAGGCGCCTTCCAGCAGCTGCTTCAGCAGCGCTGGCACTTCCACGCCCTCCAGCCGTGCGCGAATCGCCAGTCCGGCGTGCTCGCGGGCCAGATCCAGCTTCTCGCGACCGCGGGCGGCCTCGACGTGGCGCTTCTCGGCGACCTCGGCCTTGCGCTGTGCCGTGCTCAGATGGCTGCCGAGCTCGCCCAGCAGATTCTCGAAGACCTTGGGGTCCTGGTCGAAATCGGTCAGTACGCGGTCGACGACCAGCTGCATCTTGCCGAACAGCGCCGGGTCGGCATCGTCGTCGTCGAGCCAGAGCTGCGCGCTCTCGGTCATCGAGTTGAGCAGCTGCCGGGCCGGATGCTGGCGCCGGGCAAAGAAGGACTTGTCGTTCAGCGCCACCTTCAGGATGGGCACCTGCAGCTTTGCCAGCAGGGTGCCGGAGCCGCTGCCGGGTTTCAGGTCCTCGCCGAGATGGTCGAACAGCATGCCGACCAGATCGATGGTGTCGCTGTCCTCGTCGCTGAGCACCGGTGGGGGCTGCCCGGGACCGGCCAGCGCGCGCAGCTGGGCCTGGATGTCCTGCTTGATGTGCTGGGCTTTCCGCGTGGTCCAGCGGCCGTTGACCATGATCGGCGCCACCGGCTGGCTTTGCAGCACGCTCAGCACGCCCTGCACGTCCCGCAGGCTGGCCGGCGGGGCGCCGTCCACCCGCGCCGGCCCGGTGCTGCCGCCTCGCCGGCCGGCCAGCAGCTCGCGCAGTGTGGTGAACAGTTCGGCATCGGCGATGCCGGCAGCGGCGTTGGACGACGTGGCAGGCTCGGCGGCCGGGGGCTCCGTTGACGGCGCTGCGGCAGTCTCCCGGGACGGGCCCGCGGTGCGCCCGCTGGTGGACGCCGGTGCCGCGGTGGGCGGTGCTGCCGCCTCGCCCGGTCCTGCGATGCCGGCATCGGCCAGCGGCGCCGCACCGCGGCGCAGCACGGCCAGCTTCTGCAACTGCGGCAGGACCTTCGCGTCAATCAGGGACTGATTCAGTGCATTCAGCAGATCGGTGTAGCTCGGCTGCAGGAAGCTCTGCTCGAACTGGCGGAGCAGGGCGACCTTGACTTTGGCCGGCAGCTCCACCGCGTGCAGCGGATGCGCGAGCCAGTCGACGATCCGTGTCGGGCCGACCGGCAGCAGCTCGCTGCTGAACGGCTCGCCGCCACCGATCACCGCGAGGCGGATGGCGAGAGGTTGCAGGATCTGGTTGTTGCGCAGCTCGGCGCGTGCGGCGACCTCGCTGGCAGCAAGGGTCTCTTCCAGCTCGGTGTTGTCGATCAGCGACAGCGGACCTTGTGGCTGCGCCGGTTCCAGCGCCTGCAGCAGGCGCCGGTCGGCCAGACCGAGCACGGTGCTCTGCGCGCGCTGTCGGCTGTCGTGCAGCAGGTCGGCACGCCGCTTCTTCAGTTCGCGCATCGCCTCCAGCAGCAGTTGCTGAAGTTCATTGCTGCGCGCCTTCTCGGCGTGCTTGAACAGGGAGTCGTCGAAATCCTTGAGGGTCCGCTCGAGGCCGGCCTCATAGGTCTTCCACAGCAGCTGCCAGCAGCCTTCGACCAGGTTGCGGACCCGTGGCGGGACCGTGACGCCGGCCAGACGGGAAAACGGCAGGAAATCCAGGCCGGCACTCATCCGGGGCTCCCGCCGATCGGGGCCCGGCAATCTGATGGAAGGGCGTATGGCGGCATGCTGCAGGCGGCATCCACGGGTAATGGCGCCCACGATACGCCAGAGCGGGATGCGGTGCGAGGGGCGGGCCTGCCGCCCCCCGGGGGTTTCAGTCACCCTGCCAGCGCAAGCCCAACACCCACTGGCGGGGCGTGCTGTTGAAGCCACGCACCAGTTCGGGCTCGGCATCAAGGGCGTTTTCCAGCTTCAACTCCAGCGATACCGCCGGGCTGACCCGCCAGTCACCGCGCAGCGTCAGCTGCGTGTAGTCGCCGAGCCGGGCGCCACCCACGTCGCGTCGCTCGCCGACCCACTGCGCGACCAGTCCCAGACCGAGGTGGCCCTCGCCCGGCCGATGGTCCAGCTCCAGTGCCAGTTGCTCGCGCGCACGCCGCAGGAGCCGGGCGCCAGTGTCGGCATTGCGCGGGTCGGCCAGCGTCAGGGCGACCCGCGCCGCGCTCTGGCGACCCTGCCAGTGCAGCTCGGCTTCCGCACCGTCGATCTCGGCGCGGGCAATGTTGACGGCCTGGAAGTCAGTGCCGGTGAAGCTGATCAGCCCGCGGATGCGGCTGCGGTAGGCGCTGACCTGCCAGCGAGTGGCCGGGTTGATCCGGCCGCGGGCGCCGGCTTCGAAGGATCGGGAGGTCTCGGGCTCCAGCGCGGGGTTGCCGGCGAACAGGCCGCCGAAGCCGGGGGAGTAAAGCTCGTTGAAGTTCGGCGCGCGGTACCCCTCGCCCCAGGCCAGCCAGCCGTGGCCCCAGTCACCGAGCGCCAGCCCGAGGTCGGCACTGGCGGTCAGGTCACTGCCGTAACCCTCGTCATCGTCATGGCGCAGTGCCGCGCCCCAGGTGACGCGGCCCTCGGGCTGACGCAGGCCCAGCCACAGCGCCTGTCGCTGCCGGCGTTCGCGATAGCTGTCCGGTGCGGCTGACAGCGACCCCGAGCGGCCGCGTTCGTCGATCAGGCTGTAGCCGCCGGACAGGTCGAGGCCGCCGTCCAGCCGGAACTGCTGGAGCCAGTCGAGCTGGTGGCGACGGGTCTGGAAACGGGCGTCGAAAGCCGGGGTTTCGAGGTCTTCGCGGGCGGCGCCGAGGCGCAGTTCCTGGCGCCAGTCGGCGGTCCAGGCGTGAGTCCAGGTCAGCCCGCCGCTCTGCTGGCGCTGCCGCGAGCGACCCTGGTCGAAGGCGATGTCGTTGTCGCTGGCCAGCCACTGCCCGTCCAGCGAACCCTGCTCGCCGAGCGCCAGTGTGCCGGTCAGCGAGGCGCGGTTGCTGTAGTAGGGGTCCGCGTCCGGGTCGTAACTGAAGCCCTGCGGGTTCTGCGCCGAGAAGCCGCCACTGCCCGAGCGTTCGACGCTGGCAGCCAGCGAGCCGGCCGCGGTCGAAAAGCCGCTGCGCAGCGAGGCGCCGAAGATCGAATCGCTGCCGATCCGGGTGGCGAGTTGATGACCGGTGGTGCGGCTGGTGAAGACCTGCAGCACGCCGCCCAGCGCATCCGAGCCCCACCAGGCGGCGCGCGGGCCGCGGACCAGCTCGATCCGCTCGATCTGCTCCAGCGGCAGGTGTTCGAGCGCGAAGGCACCGGTCCCGCTGGCGGCGACGCGGACGCCGTCGATCAGGACCAGCACATGGTTCGAATTGCTGCCGCGGACGAACAGGCTGGTCGAGCTGCCGGCGCCGCCGGTGCGGGCAAAGTCCAGCCCGGCTTCGACGCGGAGCAGTTCGTACAGGTCGCGGGCTTGCGACTGTTCGATGCGGACCCGGTCGATCTGCGTCGCCGAGGCATTCAGGCGCTCGGCCGCGTCGGGACTGCGGGTGGCGGTGACCAGCACCTCGGGCTGGGGCGTGGGGGCTTCGGCGGCCGGCAATAGCGGCGCGGCACCGAGCAGGGTGAGCAGGGTTGCCGCGGCGCGGCGGTGGGGATGCTTCATGGACAGGCTCCGGTGGTCTTGCAGTCACGCACCCGAACTGCGGATCGCGGAGACGACAGAGCCGAAGCGGCCGGACGCGAGGGCGCCAGCCGGCTTCCGCGCCGTCGCCCGCCGCGACGTGGGGTACCGGCGACGCCAGGATGCAGGGCGGCGCGGCCGGGTCGAGGCCGGTCTCCGGGCTCGTGCCGTGTGGACCTTTCGGGTCCACGCGTCCCCGCCTTCCCGGCCGGATCGGCCAGTGGCATGTGGGGACGCAGCGGCGACTTACCGTTGCGGGGGCAGCGTCCGTCTTGCACGGACTTCCCGTTTCAACCCTGCATTTGGCGTGCAAGGTCACCTCGACCCGGTGAGCGTAGGCCGGTCGCCGCCGGCCGGCAAACTTGCTGCACTGCGAAACGCTGTGGAAGAATCGTGCGCGACTCGCTTTCCCGGACCCCTTCTCGCCATGTGCGCCCCGCTTCATCCCGTACCGCCGTCGATCCCCGCGGGGCCTCCGCGATGATCGATCCGGACGGCTACCGGCCGAACGTCGGCATCATCCTGATTCGTCCGGGCGGCCAAGTCTTCTGGGCGCGTCGGGTGAACCGCGATGGCTGGCAGTTCCCGCAGGGCGGCATGAACACCGACGAGACTCCGGAAGAGGCGATGTATCGGGAGCTGGCCGAGGAGACCGGTCTGGACGCCTGCCATGTCCGGCTGCTCGGCGCGACGCCCGGCTGGCTGCGCTACCGGCTGCCGGACCGCTTCCTGCGCCGGCGCGAGCGGCCGCTCTGCATCGGCCAGAAGCAGGTCTGGTTCCTGCTGGAGATGCTCGGCTCGGATACCGACGTGCGGCTCGATTGCACCGAGACCCCGGAGTTCGACGGCTTTCGCTGGGTGGACTTCTGGTACCCGGCCAGCCACGTCGTTTCGTTCAAGCGCCGCGTCTACGAGCGGGCGTTGACCCTGCTGGAGCCGGCCGCCCGCCGCATGGGCGCACGCACCGCCCCGCCGGTGACGCTGCTGCCGTTGCCCGTGCCGGACCGGGTCTGAGGTTGCGGCCTCAGCGGCCGGCCGAGCGCAGCAGCGCGGCCAGCACGTCCGCCGCGTACTCGAAGCTGTCGTAGTACAGCCGCTCAGCCGGCAGCCCGCGCTCGACCAGGGCATGGCGCGCGGCATCGACCATCGGCGGCGGCCCGCTCATGTAGACGTCCAGCCCGCTGCAGTCCGGAAAGTCGGCCAGCACGGCCTCGTGGACCAGTCCGTAACGGCTGCCGGGCGCCGGATCCTCGGACAGCACGCGGTGGTAGCCGAACCCGTGCGCGGTGGCCTGCGCGGCAATCTCGGCGTCCAGATACAGCTCGGCTGGCGCGCGGGCGCCGCGGTACAGATGCAGCTCGCGGCCGGGGGCGGTGTCGAGGAAGTGGGCGAGTAGCGCACTGATCGGCCCGTAGCCGGTGCCGCCGGCGATCAGCAGCAGCGGTCGGTCGCTGGCCGGACGCGGCACGCAGCTGCCCAGCGGCAGTTCGAGGTCGAAGCGCTGGCCGGGCTCGGCATGGCAGAGCACGTCGGTGAAGCTGCCGCCCTGCACGTGGCGCACGTGCAGGTCCAGCTCGCCGGAATCATCGAGGCAGCGGCTGGCGATCGAGAAGGCGCGGCGCTTGCCGTCGGCGAGCACGAATTGCAGGTACTGGCCGGGTAGCCAGCGCAGCCCCGGCGGGTCGAGCTTCAGGCGGATCCGCCAGACCTCGGCCGCCAGCGGCTCGCGGGCGATCAGCGTCGCGCCGCAGGTGCCGGGTCGGTAGTCGCGCAGGACGGCGACTTCGCGGATCGCGATGTCGAGGTCGGTCTCCGCGGTGGCCTGACACAGCAGCACCTCGCCCTGGGCGCGCTCGCTGGCCGACAGCGCCAGCGGTGGCTGGAACGGGTAGGCGATCCGGCCCTCCAGCAGTCGCGCATGGCAGCTGCCGCAGCGGCCGGCGAGGCAGCTGTAGGGCAGGGCCAGACCGGCTCGGCGCGAGGCGGCAAGCACGGTTTCACCGGGCTCGGCGAGGAAGGACTGGTCGCTACCGTGAAGGCTGACGCGATGGCTCACGCGGGCGCTGGCTGTGGCTGTGGGAGGCGGACCATCGCAGGCTGCCGGCGGCTTGTCACCGTCGGCCGACGGCGCGTGAAGGTCGGCGCGGGCTTTGTGCAGGCCCTTGCACGCGGGTGGCACACTAACCCGATGCTCAATTCTCTGGTCCTGACTGCCGTGCTCGCGGCGCCGATGGCGCTGCCGTCCGAAACCCTGGAACAGCGCTGGCGCGTGGTGCTGTTCGATGGCCAGAAGGTCGGCCATGCCCTGAGCGAGCGCCAGCGTCTCGGCGAGCGTTACATCTCGCGCGAGGTGATGGACCTGGAGATCCGCCGGGAGGGCGAGCCGGTCCGGCTGTATTCCGAGCAGGTCGTGCAGGAGAGTCTGGCACTGCGGCCGCTGGCCTTTTCGGTACGGATGAAGTCCAGCAACGTCGAGCAGCGCGTCGATGCGACGGTGACGCCGCAGGGGCGCGTGCAGGTGAAGATCGACAGCGCGGGCGCGGTCAGCGAGCGCGAGTTCGACTTGCCGGCCGGGGCGCTGATGGCCGAGGCGCAGCTGGCGCAGCTGCGTGACAGCGGGCTGGGTGCCGGCAGCACCGTCGAGTTCACTGCTTTCGAGCCCAGCCTGCTCGACGCCATCCGGGTCGAGACGCAGGTGATCGGGCCGAAGCGCGTTGCGGTGATGGAGCAGGACCTGGAATTGATCGAGGTCGTGCAGACGGCGCACTTTCCCGGCAATCCGGTGCAGACCCGCGCCTGGGTCGATGCCGGCTTCACGCCCTATCGCCTGAGCATGAATCTGCTCGGCATGCAGATCGAGATGGTCGATTGCAGCCGCAGCTGTGCGCTGGCGCCGAATCAGCCGGTGGATTACCTGCAGCGGTTGATGCTGACCCCGCCGGCCGCCTTGCCGGCGCAGACGCTGGACCCCGGGCTGCGCTACACGCTGGCGGTTCGGGGCGAGGGCCGGATCGGCGGTACCTCGGAACAGCGGGTGGTCGAGACGGCCGATGCGCTGGTGGTCGACGTCTGTCGCCGCTGCGATGGCGAGGCTGCCGCGGAGCCCGGCTCGGAGTGGCTGGCGCCGACGCCCTGGATCCAGGCTACCGACCCGTTGATCGTCAGGATGGCGAAGGAAGCGGCCAGTGGCGCCGACTCGCCGCGCGAGCGCATGCGCGCCGCCGAGGCCTACGTCCGCCGGTACATCCGCAACAAGAATCTGTCGGTGGGCTACGCCTCGGCGCTGGAGACCGCGCAGTCGCGGACTGGCGACTGCACCGAGCACGCGCTGCTGCTCGCGGCGCTGGGTCGCGCGCTCGGCGTGCCGACCCGGATCGCCACCGGGCTGGCCTATGCCGAGGGCTACGGCGACGCTGGCGGCGCGTTCGTGCCACATGCCTGGACGCAAGCGTGGATCGACGGCCGCTGGCAGAGCTTCGATGCCGCGCTGGACGGTTTCGATGCCGGCCATCTGGCGCTGGCGGTCGGCGACGGTGATCCGTCGCGCTTCTATGCCGGCATCTCGCTGCTCGGGCGTCTGGCGATCCGTGAGGTCACGCCGCTGGCCGAGGTCGAGGTCGAGGTCGACGCGCCGTGATCGGGCGTCTGTTGCTTGCTCTGGCGCTGTTCGCCGCTGCGTCGACGGCCCACGCCCTGCCGCCGCTGGAGCTGGGCGAGACTCTGCTGCCGGCGATCGTCACCGACGTCCGCCTGGCGGAACTGAGTGGCCTGGCTGCGCATCCGCGCCGCAACGGGCAGCTCTGGGCCTTGAATGACGGCGGGGCGCCGGCGGTGCTGCTGGAACTGGACAGTCGAGGTCGGGTGTTGCGCAGCGTCAATGTCGAGGGCATCCAGAACACCGATTGGGAGGATCTGGATGCCTATCGGCTCGATGGCCGTTCGCGCCTGTTGATTGCCGATACCGGCGACAACGCTCGCCGCCGGCCCGAGGTCCAGCTGCATGCGGTGCCGGTTCCGGTTGCCGAGGCAACCCGGGTGCGCCCGGTCTGGACGCTGACGCTGCAGTACCCGGACGGCCCGCAGGACGTCGAAGCGGTCGCCGTGCACGCGGAAAGCGACAGCATCCTGCTGCTCTCCAAGCGAGTCCGGCCCTCGGTGCTGTACCGGGTGCCGCTGTCGGCGGGTGGCCGCGTGGCGCGAGTCACCGCCGAGCGACTGCGCGAGCTGCCGGAATTGCTGGAGATTCCGCTGCCGCCCGGCGTCGATCCGCTCTCCAACATGGCTCGGTTTGCCTCGCAGCCGACCGCGATGCAGTTCGGCTGTGACGGTGCCCTGTGGGTGCTGACCTATGCCGCGGTGTTCCGCCTTGATGCGGTGGACTGGACCCGCGCCGACGAGGTGCGTGCGACCCGCGCCGTGCTGCCGCCGTTGCCGCAGGCCGAGGCGCTGAGCTTCGACCGCGGCTGCACGCAGCTGTACATCGGTACCGAAACGGTGCCGGCACCGATGCTGCGCTATCGGCAGCGGCGCTGAGCGCCGCGCCGACGCGGATCAGCTCAGCTCGATGCGGATGCCGGCGGCGACGCGGCGGGCCTTCTCGCGGGCGGTCAGCACATCCGCACCGCGCGCGAGCGCCACGCCCATTCGACGCCGCCCGTGGACCTCCGGCTTGCCGAACAGCCGCAGGTCGGTGTCGGGCTCGGCCAGCGCCCGGTCCAGCCCGAAGTAGCGCGGCGCCACGCCTTCGCCCTCGCAGAGGATGGCCGCCGAGGCCGACGGTCCACGGCTGCGGATCACCGGGATCGGCAGGCCCAGGATTGCCCGCAGGTGCAGCGCGAACTGCGACAGATCCTGCGAGCACAGCGTCACCAGGCCGGTGTCGTGCGGGCGCGGCGACACCTCGCTGAAGACCACCTCATCGCCGCAGACGAAGCACTCGACGCCGAACAGGCCGTGGCCGCCGAGCGCGTCGGTGATCCGCCGGGCCATGTCCTGGGCGCGGCCCAGCGCGGTCGGGGTCATCGGCTGCGGCTGCCAGCTCTCGCGGTAGTCGCCGTCTTCCTGATAGTGGCCGATCGGTTCGCACCAGCTGGTGCCGCCGGTGTGGCGGATGGTCAGCAGGGTGATTTCGAAATCGAAGCGGACGAAGGCCTCGACGATCACCCGACCGGCGCCGGCGCGGCCGCCGGCCTGCGCGTAATCCCAGGCCGCGGCCACGTCATCGGCGCTGCGGACCACGCTCTGGCCCTTGCCGGAACTGCTCATCACCGGCTTGATCACGCAGGGGTAGCCCAGTTCGGCGGCGGCCGCTTCGACCTCGGCCAGCGTGTCGGCGAAGCGATACGGCGAGGTCGGCAGGCCGAGCGTCTCGGCGGCCAGCCGGCGGATGCCCTCGCGGTCCATCGTCAGCCGCGCCGCGCGGGCGGTCGGGATGACCAGCAGCCCCTCGGCTTCCATGGCCTCCAGCGTCGGCGTGTGGATCGCCTCGATCTCCGGCACCACCAGCGTCGGCCGCTCGGCCTCGATCACGCCGCGCAGCGCGACTGGGTCCAGCATCGGGATGACGTGACTGCGATGGGCGACCTGCATGGCCGGTGCGCCGGCATAGCGATCCACCGCGATCACCTCGATGCCGAGGCGCTGCGCCTCGATCGCGACTTCCTTGCCGAGCTCACCGGCGCCGAGCAGCATCAGCCGCGTTGCGGTCGCCGTGCCGGGGGTGCCGAGGGCCTTCATGGTCGGTCTCAGCGACGGCTGCCGAGGACTTTGTTCCAGTCGGCCAGCTTGGCGGCCACCTTCGGCTTGGCGAACAGCGCGGTGGTGTCGCCCTCGATCTCGACGCGCTCGATCTTGTCGCCTTGACGGATCGCGTCGACCACGTTCTGGCCTTCCTTGACCGCACCGAACACGCTGTGACGGTTATCCAGATGCGGCGTCGGGCCGTGGGTGATGAAGAACTGGCTGCCGTTGGTGCCCGGACCGGCGTTGGCCATCGACAGGATGCCGGCGCGGTTGTGGCGCAGTGTCGGGGTGAACTCGTCCTCGAAGCGATAGCCCGGGCCGCCGGTGCCGGAACCCTGCGGGCAACCGCCCTGGATCATGAAGTTGGCGATCACGCGGTGGAAGTTGAGGCCGTTGTAGTAGCCGCGCTGCGCCAGATTGACGAAATTCGCGACGGTCAGCGGCGTCTCGTCCGGGGTCAGCGCGATGACGATGTTGCCCTTGCTGGTGACGAAGGTGGCGGTCAGGCTCATGGGTCGGTCCTCGGGGTTGAAAGGTCAGAGTTGCTGCGGTCAGGCCGCATCGGTGAAGTTGAGTCGCGCCATGCGGCCGGTCTTCAGGTCCAGCCGCAGCAGCTCGTGGGCATCGGTATCGGCAATGAACAGCGCGCCGTTGCCGACTGCGAGGCCGCCCGGATTGCTGAAGCGGTAGTTCAGTGACAGCGTCTTCAGCTCGCGCTTGACGATCGAATAGACCTTCAGCTTGCCGTTGTAGCTGTCGGCGATCCAGAGCACGCCGCGCTGAGCGTCGAAGGCCATGGCGCGCGGGTACTGCATCCGGGCGACGCCACTCGGGCCATCGGCGTCGCCCTGTTCGTGCGGGTGGCCGGTCAGCAGCGTGTTGACGATGCCGTCGGCGATGCGGATCGCGCGCAGCGCACCGCTGCCGCTGTCGAGCACGTACAGCGTATCGCGGCTGGCGGCCAGCGCCTGCGGCTCGCAGAAGCTGGCCTGATCGGCATAGCCGTCGTCGCTGCCGATCCGGCCGTTGCCGGAGGGCACGCCGAACTGCGCCGGATTCAGGCCCAGCCCGAAGCTCCAGATCTGGTGGACACCGCTCATCGCCAGGTACAGCCGCTCCTGCGCGACTGCCAGACCCAGCGGGAAGCTCAATGGCAGCTCGCGCGCTTCGGAGAGGTGGGGACGCGGTTCGCGGCCCAGATGGCCGTTGCCGATCATCGTCTCGACCTGGCCGCTGATCAGGTGGACCCGGCGGATCACCTGATTGCCGGTGTCGGCCACGTACAGCCGGTCGCCGGCAACGCAGAGGGCCTGCGGCAATTGCATGCCGCATTCATGCTCGACGCCGTCCCAGAGCCCGGCGTTGCCGCAGCCGAAGCGACGGGTCACGACCCCGTCGAAGGTGCATTCGAGCACGCGGTTGCGCCCGCTGTCGGCGATGTAGAGCCGTTGTTCGCTGGCGGCCAGACCGCAGGGGAAGCTGAGCGCTGCCTTCGGCTCGGGTCGTCGCGCCGGGCTGAAGGGCGTCGACACCAGGATCCGGGCGTCGCGGGCCTCGCGGATCAATGCGTCGATCGACAATTCCAGCTCGTTGCCGCGACCTTCACCAGGATAGACGCCGTGAATCCGGCCGCGAGCGTCGAGCAGCACGGTGGCCGGCAGGCCGGGCAACCCGAAACCTCGGTACAGCCGGTGATGGCGGTCGTTCACGACCGGATGGCGGACATAGTCGCGATTGATGTGCTTCAGCACCATCGCGTCCTCGACTTCGGCCGGGAAGCGCGGTACGTGCACACCGATCATCACCAGACCTTCCGGGAAGCGGGCCTCGATCGGTTTCAGTTCGGCCAGCAGGGCCCGGGCGTGAACCAGCGAGCCGTTCCAGAAGTACAGCAGCACGACATGGCCGCGAAGTTCGGCGAGCGTGGGCAGGCTGTCGGCATTGACGCAGCCGGGCGTGTCCGGCCAGTCGAGCAGGTACAGCGGATTCTCGGGCGCGGACACGGGACCTCCGGGAAAGTGGCGTCAGCCGCGGGTGCTGGCGGTGATCTGCTCGATCAGGCCGTCGACACCGGCGCGGATCAGCCGGAACGCGAGGATGAAGGCCTCGTGGTCGCCCGCATAGGGGTCCGGTACCTCGCGCGGGCCCTGATCCGGGGCAAAGTCGAGCAGCAGCCGGACCTTGTGCCGCAAGCCCGCGGGGCAGACCGCCAGCAGATCATCGAGATTGCGCTGGTCGTGGCCAATCACGAGGTCGTAGCGGACGAAGTCGGTGGCATCGACCGGGCGGCTCTTGTGGCTGAGCAGGTTCAGGCCGGCGGCGCGGCCGATCGCCTGCGAGCGCGGATCGGCGCCACGGTCGCGGTGGAAGGCGTGCGTGCCGGCCGAGGCGATGTCGAGCTGCAGGCCGGCCTCGCGGGCGCGCTTCGCTGCCCACATGGCCGCCAGCGGCGAGCGGCAGATGTTGCCCATGCAGACGAACAGGAGTCGTTTCGGAGCGACACCGCGGTTGCTGGCGGGAGCCGCACCGCGTGTGGGCAGGTCGGTGCGCGGCTGCTCCAGTCGCTGCTCCAGCCGACGCAGATCGGCCTCGGTGTCGATGCCCGGCGGGATCGCGCTGGGGCTCTGACCCACCGCGATGCCGAGGCCGTGGTCCAGCGCACGCAACTGCTCCAGCGCCTCGACCTGCTCCAGCCAGGACGGCGGCAGGGCAGCCAACTGCTTGAGCGGGCCGACACGGTAGGCATACAGGCCGAGATGACGCAGCCACGGGATGCCGGCCGGGAGCGCGTCGCGGCCTTGCGCGAAGGCATCGCGCGCCCACGGCACCGGCGCACGGCTGAAGTACAGCGCGCGGCCGCGGCGGTCGACGACGACCTTGACGCAGGCTGGGTCGAACAGCTCGGCGGCGTCGGTCAGCAGCTGGCCGAGTGTGGCGATCGCCGCGCCCGGATCGGCCTCCAGCAGGCGCGCCACCGCGAGGATCGGCTCGGGCGGCATCAGCGGCTCGTCGCCCTGCAGGTTGACGACGATCCGTTCATCCGGCACCGCCAGACGGGTCACCAGCTCGGCGATCCGGTCGGTGCCGGAGACGTGGCCGGTGCTGGTCAGCATCGCCGGCACGCCCTCGGCGCGAGCGATCGCCACCAGCTGCGGGTCGTCGGCGGCGACCCAGATTTCAGCATCGGGGATGCGCCGGGCAGCCGCGATGGTGTGGGCCAGCAGCGGCTTGCCACCGACCTCGCGGACCAGCTTGCGCGGCAGCCGGGTCGAGCCCAGCCGCGCCGGGATGACGATCAGCAGCGACACGGGTCAGCCCTCACCAGGACTTCACCATGCGTCGCGCCTCGCGCTGGGCCTGCTCGCGGTCCCAGGTGCGCAGTTCGTCCTTCAGGTGCGCGCTGCGCTGACGGTTCAGCAGGTTTTCCTCGGCATCGAGCAGGCGGCCCTCCAGCAGCTCGGCGAAGCGCTGGGCGGCCGGCAGCATCCGCTCCCAGGCGTCCAGTGCCGGCAGCGGACCGGGCAGCAGCATGAAGAAGCTGACGCCGGGCGTTTTCAGTTCGTCCAGATTCGACAGGTCGAAGCTGCCCGGATGGACGCGGTTGATCATCGAGAAGATCGGCGGACCGGCGTGATGGCGGTCGATATAGCGGTGATAGATGCCGCGTTCACCGTGGATCAGGCTCACCTTCTCGGCGGCCACGACCAGCTCGCGACCGCCGAAGGGCTGGCCGTCCCGGGCCATCACGTGCAGGCAGACGATGCGCTCGAAACGGTCCGGCTCGGCGTCGGCCGGCTCCGGATCCTCGGAAACGGCGGGAAGCGGCTCGGCGGGAGGCGGCTCGGCATCCGGGTCGTCGACGCGCCCCAGGTCCGGGTCCAGCCGGGCCGACGACTCCGGCTCATCGCGAACATCGGCGTTGCGGCGGCCATGCCACCACCACAGGGCGGCAAAGGCCAGCACGCCGAGCACGATCAGTACCGCCTGGAATTCAGTCTGACTCATGCGCTGGAGGACACGACCACGGCGGGTAAACCATGAAAGTAAGCCCTGCGGCGCGTCATAACAAGGCAAATCCGGCGATCCGGTCATCTGCGGCGGGCTGAAGCCTCACCGGTGACCCCGCTGCGACGCGGTTCGGTGCACGCTGTGCCGACCTTCCGAGGACATACCCGCCATGCCGACGACCGCGCCGACGCCGACCCTGATCCGCCTGCATCAGCAATCCCGCGTGCTCGAAGTCGGGTTCGAGGACGGCAGCAGCTTCCAGCTGCCCTGTGAATACCTGAGGGTCAACTCGCCCTCGGCCGAGGTGCAGGGCCACGGACCGGACCAGCGGGTGACGGTGCCGGGCAAGCGCCAGGTCAACATCCGCGCGATCCAGCCGGTGGGCCACTACGCCGTGCTGCTGGTCTTCGACGACGGCCATCAGACCGGCATCTACTCGTGGGAGACGCTGTATGAGCTCGGCCGCGGGCAGGAAACCCGCTGGGCCGAGTATCTCGCCGAGCTGGAAGCGAAAGGCCTGTCGCGCGACCCGCCGACGCCCTGAAGTGGCCCTCAGAGCAGCAGTCGGCGCAGGTCGGCCAGCTGCTGGGCGAGGAAGCTGGTGAAGCGCGCGGCTTCGGCGCCGTCGATCACCCGGTGGTCGTAGGACAGCGACAGCGGCAGCATCAGCCGCGGCTGGAAGGCCTGGCCGTCCCAGACCGGCTTGATCGCGCTCTTCGACACGCCGAGGATCGCCACTTCCGGGGCGTTGACGATCGGCGTGAAGGCGGTTCCGCCGATGCCGCCCAGCGAGCTGATCGAGAAGCAGCCACCCTGCATGTCGGCCGGCCCCAGTTTCTTGTCGCGGGCCTTCGCGCTTATCGTGGCCAGCTCCTTTGCCAGATCTACCAGACCCTTCTGGTCGCAGTCGCGGATCACCGGCACCACCAGGCCATCCGGTGTGTCGACCGCCACGCCGACGTGGAAGTACTTCTTCAGAATCAGCGCCTCGCCATTCGGATCCAGCGAAGCATTGACGTTGGGGAAGCGCTTCAGCGCGGCGACGACGGCCTTGATCAGGAACACCAGTGGCGTCAGCTTGACGTCCTTCAGCGCTTCCTGGCTGCTCTTGCGGAAGGCCTCCATCTCGGTGATGTCGGCTTCATCGTGCTGGGTGACATGCGGGATCATCGCCCAGTTGCGGGCGAGGTTGGCGCCGGAGAGCTTCTTCAGCCTTGACAGTGGCTTCGTCTCGACGGCGCCGAACTTGGCGAAGTCGACCTGCGGCCAGGGCAGCAGGTTCAGGCCGCCGGTCGTGACGCTGGCCGGTGCTGCGGCGGGTGGCGGCGCCGCCAGAGTCTGCTTGACGAAGGCTTGCACGTCCTCGCGGGTGATCCGGTCCTTGCGGCCGGTGCCGGCGACCCGGCGCAGATCCACGCCCAGTTCGCGGGCGAACAGCCGGACTCCCGGCGAGGCGTGCGGCAGGCTGCCGGTGTCGGTCATGGCTGGTGCTGGCGCCGTGGCAGGAGCCGGAGCGACCGCAGTCAGCGGAGCAGGGACCGACGCAACAGGCGCTGGTGCTGGCGCAGCGACGGATGCAACAGGGGCAGGCGCTGGCGCAGCGACAGGCGCAACAGGAGCTGGTGCTGGCGCCGGAGCCGCGACCGTCGGGGCGCTGGCCGCGGCCTGGACCTCGATCCGTGCCACCGGCATGCCGGCCGAGAGCTTGTCGCCGACCTTGACCAGCAGTTCGCGGATCACGCCGGCCACCGGCGCGGGTACTTCCATCGTCGCCTTGTCGGACTCCAGCGTCAGCAGGCCCTGATCGACCCGGACGGTGTCGCCGACCTTCGCCAGCAGTTCGATGACCGGCACGTCGCTGCTGCCGCCCAGATCGGGGACCAGCGCAGTCTGAAGGGTGGACATGGTGCGACTCCGGGCCTACAGGACGGGGCCGGAAGCGTAGCCGCCGCCGGGCATCACCGGGAAGCGGCTCGCACCAGTGTGGTGTCCCAGAAATTCCGCGTCTGTGGCCCCGATGCCGCGTTGCTCGGCGTCGCTGGAGCTACAGCTTCCTTCTCGCGCCTTGCCTCGGAGCCACATCCATCGGAATTGATTCGAATTACTTTTTGGGACATCACACTAGTGTGGTGTCCCAAAAGTAATTTGAACTAATTTACGATCGGGTTATCGTATGGACCCAACAGTCGGAGGGTGTGACGATGGGCCAGAGAGGTCGACCGGTACAAGGACTTGAGGTCA
>Ga0075154_10000373_pt1 | contig 38475 bp, 30 predicted proteins | sample JI71714BDNA_FD_70965 | JGI IMG/M metagenome (GOLD analysis project Ga0075154, IMG submission 70965) | Wastewater effluent complex algal communities from Wisconsin, to seasonally profile nutrient transformation and Carbon sequestration -... | ecosystem: Engineered > WWTP > Effluent > Algae... | reverse complement strand
CCCATTGGTGTTTCTTTGCCAATAACAAATCCCATTTCCAACTCAAAATCTAGCTGTTTGCTTGGTCCAAAAATTGGTTTTTCTGCACCATCTGGCATAGTCTGCCCATTAGGTCTTTTGATCGGAGTACCTGAAGCTACTATAGATGATGCTCTTCCGTGATATCCGACAGGCAGATGTAACCAATTGGGCAGCAATGCATTGGCAGGATCTCTAAACATCACACCTGCATTATAAGCATGTTCGCGGCTAGAGTAAAAATCAGTATAATCACCTATCTGTATGGGCAATAACATTTCCACTTCATCTGCTGGCAAAAATATATCTGATGTCCTGAAAGATTCATTATCCAAAAATCCACCTTTACATAATGCTGCCTGCAATCTAATTCTTACTTCATTTGTCGTTGCCTTTCCCAAAGCGATAAAATCATTCATATATCTCGACGCAAAAATCGTATTGGGAAGGTTTAATCCATCAAAAATGTTCGTCGCTAAACATGCATTCAGATCTATGATCGTATCACCTATTCTACTACAAATACTACGGTTATCTCCTTTAGAAAACACACCAAATGGAATATTATATATCGTAAAGTCACTGTCACTTGCTACAGGAATAAAACTTGTCATTTTGCTATAAAATTTATTTGCTATTAATAATTTTCGGGTAAACCACCATTCAAGAAAACAGCATTGGAGAAGAGTAAAAGTCCCTTGTCCCAAAAGCTTCTGAATAGTGGATTGTCCACCATATATATTGCTTGCCCATTGCCATGTGATTGCACTGCAAACGAAACAGCATTTTCTAATTTCTTCTTTATTCCACTGCCTAGGAAACCATAACTATCGTATTTGGTTGGTATGTGAATGACATTCCACATGCCTTTTTGTGTGACATAGGTACTAGATGATGTCTTAAGACTGTAGTAACTTTTGCCTAGTCCATATCCAAGTGGATGGCTGTCATCTACGATATTTTTTATGATAGCGCCGCCAGTGCTTTTACTAATACTTCTACGTTCTAGACCTTCGAAATCATTCAATCTATCTTTTAAATCTTGTTTTAACTTTTCTTCTTCAGCTGCTTTTTTTTCATCTTCTGTGGCAAATGTCTCAAAAGTCAAACCTTCCTTTCCAGAAAAATTTCTTAATGCACCATCTATCACAATCAGTCTGCCGCCTTTACTAGTCCATTCTGTCAAGGCTTTGAACCTTTCGTCTGTAATTCTATAATATCCATCAGGCAAGATGATAGTATTAAATGTCGATAGATCAGCTCTTTCAAAATTATCCCACTCTACAATACTGACTTGGTAATCAAGCAATTCGTCAAAGTAATGCCAAATCTCACCACAAGAATTGGCACTAATACCACGACCAGAAAAAGTAAGGACTTTTGGAGCTTTTATAAGCTGAAAATAATTACCACCTAAATCACCACCTTTATCAGAGAATCCGCTTGTGTGGCGCACATAGTCGCTAATATTGTGTTTTGATAGAATGGCCAAAATTTCAGTTTCAAAATCTTTTTTCCACTTATTATCACCTTTATTGACCATCAATGTGCCTTTAGGGATGACTTTTCCTTGATACATGGATTCTTTGACAGACATTCTGACTTTATAATCTTTTTTGTAAAGATCTGAAAGTGCTTTTGCAGATGTCAGGTCATTCCAAGGGATTTGAATGCTGAAAACTGCTCCGTTTGTTTCTCTAGTGACTGTTTTTATTGTTTTGGTTTTGGATACATCCACTTTAAAAGCAGTCGAATAAGCATAACAATCTATACCATACGCAAATGGCAGCGCCCAAGATGTGATGTCATAAGTCAAAGAGTCGCTTAAAGCAGGCTCTTCTTCCATAAGTACCTGAAGTAGTACCGAGCGTGGCTGACTTGCTTGTACGATCATATCTCCTTCCTGAATGTCAAATGCTTTAGATGATTTGGTTTGGTAATGATAGGCTGTTGATTTACTATTTTGGGTAGCATACCCATATTGAATACCGCTTCTATCAAATAAAGCTGCAAGTCTTTGAATGCCAGGACTTGATTTTAGTACATATGTTTTATATTTCCCATTCGGATTTTTAATACTTTCGGCATAGTAATTCTTAAAATTGGAGATGATTTTTTCGGCGTTTTTTGATGATATTTCTACTGTAGACAGTGCTACAACAGTATTGTGGTCAATTTTCTCTTGTATGGTAAGGGTATCTCCATTTTCTAGTTGACTTGTTCTACCTGAAGAGCTATTTCCTGCTTGTTCATAGGTCATGCCGATAGCACCGCTATATGTCGGATAAGTGTCACCATAACTCGGATAAAAAAGGTCAAATACTTCTCTTGTCCAATACAACCATCCATTTTTATCGAAGTAAGATGCATGATTTTTACCGATTTCTACTTGGAAATCTTTTTGGAAAGGGGACATGAATTTGTGGTATGGTTGCGCAGCGGGAGCGAAATAATAATTTGCATTAGCACCCATCTCATGAAAGTCAGCATGGATGTGTGGTAGCCATTGGTTGTAAGCTGATATTCTATCTCTTGATTCTTTTTGTGTCTGCCAAGCCCAGTCTCTATTCATGTCAAACATATAATGATTGTACCTTCCCGTAGGCCAAGGTTCCATGTGTTCTCTATGTGACAGGTTGGGATTTTCATTCACACCTGATACACTTTTTAGAAAATGAACGTATCTGTCATATCCATCAGGATTTAGACTTGGATCAATGATAACTACTGCATTTTTGAGCCAATCTTTGGTGTTTTGATCTTTGCTTGCGATTAATTGATAAATAAAGTTGGGTACTGTCTCCGTCGTGCCTGCCTCATTGCCATGAACACCAAAACTACACCAAACGAGTGCTTTTTCATTAATATTGCTTGGTTTGGAGGTTGTCACTCCAGAATTGTACAGATTTGTAAGACGAATATCTTCTAAGTTTTTGATGTTTTCTGGGCTAGATACAAAAATAAGATTGAGTGGTCGACCTTGATATGTTTCGCCAAATTTTTTCATCATCACCATCTCACTTTTTTCATCTATATGTTTTACATAATCCAATACTTGGTGGTGGAATGTATGTTGTTTTCCATAATGAGAAAAATACTGTAATGGGGACTGTAAAGTGTTTTGACTAGTTACAGATAACGTCAAACATATACAGATAAACATGCAAAATGTACGCAACATCATATCAAGTGATTTGTAAGTAAAATATTAATGATTGCAAATGTAAAACAATAGTTGTAAGAACCTTCTTATTACCTAAAATTATTTGCAAGTTATTACCTACTATTGCACTACAAAACTCTGGGTAATGGACCCTTTGCCATTGGTCATTTTTATATAATATAGCCCTTTTGGTATGTTATTCAAATCAATATTTGCGTCAGAAGCATATTCTTTTTTAGAAATCAATACGCCATTCGCATTTATAAGTTCTACGGTCGTAATTGTCTCGATACCAGCTATGTGAAGGATGTTTTGAGTTGGGTTGGGTGATATTTTATATTGTTGCGTATTAATATTGTACGTAGAAGATGTTTTTTGCCAAGGCTGTCCGACTTTATCTCCCCAAAAATATTCTACCATTTCTGGATTGTCAATAAATGGATTTCTATTGTTTTGCCATGCATAAACGACATTGTTTCTATTCATTTCAAAGTCATCAACAGGATCATTTCTATGCCAATCAAGTAGGGTAGCAAGATCGCCAAATTTCCCCACCTCGCCTTCAGGATAGCCATTGACTACTTCTAGACCATTGTATCTCACATCGAGGTAGAAAATACCTCGTGCGACATCACCTTTAAATTTCCCCAAAGTACCTGCTGGTCCATTATATTCACCATAGAATTGATTGCCGCGACTGCTATTTTCAGGTCCGTCAACTGCTCTGATTGCATGTGCATCCGAGTTTGCATGTCGAGTAGAATCTGCATTGGTGGACCAAAATACATTTGGTCCATCTATCGTCTCATCTGCTTCTATGCTATTAAAGCCACCGCGAGATCTAGGCAATGTGTGCTCGCGATTCCATGTGTTGGCATTATCAGATGATATCTGAAAATCTAATTTTGCTCGACCTTTTTCTAGATATACGAGCCATACTTGATTACTGTTTTCTGGATTTTGATCAGCTTCACTTAGTAGTGCTATGAGGTCATTGTATGTCTGGGCTCTGACAAGATTTGGGTTTGCAATGATGTGTTGAAGAGCGTTTCTTAGGTTTTCATCAGAAAGTCCATTCAAACTATTATAATAGTCAGCAGCAAAAGTTCCTTTTACTTTCCCATAAGTAGGATTGATGGGTGTGCCAAAATCAGCTACCCTAAAATCATTATCTACAATTCTAATCTCGACATTATTATTGAGTGGTAGATAAATGGAAGGAAGGTTAGAGAGCCTTAATTTCATGATTTCATCACCTTCGTCAAGATTGTCATCTTTTAGTGTAATGGTAGTTTTGGTGGTATTTGATCCTTTGAGAATAGTCAAATTTGTATTTCCTGAGTAATCTGCATTGTTAAAGTTGCCATTATTCAAAGTAAAGGAAATGGGTAGATCTTCACCTACCATTTGTTCTGTTGTAAAAGTAATTTCTAAAACATCACCTTCATTATAATGTGTTTTTTCGATAATTGATTGGACACCTATCAAGACTATGCCTGAGCCATCATTCAGCCGTCTAGGAGTAGGCGTACCAGAGAAATAAGTACCATCGTTATTTCGTTGTATAGAGTTGGTATTATTGGAATTTCCCTCATTGATTTGTTGGATATTAGGATTGAATGCTTTAAAAATTTCAATCATACTAATAGCATCTGCATCATTGGTGTCATAAAGCAGTACATCTATCAAAGTAGCATTTACAAATGCAAGCGTGCCTTCTATAAAATCTTCAGCATTTCCACGATAAATGGCTACTGCATCTGCTCCGTTTTGTATAACATTGGTAGGTATAATATATTGTGGAAAAGGTACTACAGTGGTGCTACCTATCAAGAGTATGCCGTTAATATCAGTGGCGTATCCATCGAGATCTAGTGCAAGATAACTCGTGTTACCACCATTATCTGATCCATTAAAAAAGACAAGGACATATCCATCCAATGGGAAATTGGGAGAAGAAGATAACAACTCGACAAATTCTTTGTCATCAATGCCGGGTGTATCACAGTCTATTTCGTTAATGACTACGGCTTGTCCGAATGTATTGAATGTAACCCAAAATAGAAAGGTGAAAATTAAAAAACTTCGCATGGTTATAAATGATTAGGGCTGCAAAGATAACCCAAAAAGATGTCAATTTTTAATATCGAAGTTAAATGATGGTTAATTCCAATGTGAAAAGACAGCTTAGATAAAGTGTTAAAGTAAAATAGATTACAAAATCATTCAATTTTGTAATCTATTTTAACTGTGAGAGCTAGCTTGTCGCTTGACTCGCTGATATAATAAGTAATATTACAATGCTAATCTTAATTCTACTCCTCCCCAATTTCCACTGAAACCTGCGTAATTTCCAAATTCATATGATGGTTGCCAATCTAATGAAACATTAATAGGAATGCCAGGAAATTTATAATCTAAACCAAGCACTCCATCAATCCCTACACTGGTACCACCTTCAAAAAAGTTGTTTTTGTAAAAACCCACGTGTGCACCTGGTCCGATATACCACTTCAATCTTCCACTAGGTACTAGGCTATAATGGTATTCAAATAAACCTGTAATCCTTGTTCCTTTTTCCCAAAAGTACCCTATAGCTTCGAATGCAAGATTGGGCTTCATAAATGTCTTTATTGTCAAACCTGTTGGATAGAATTTTATTCCGATAGCTGTTTTGTATGAGTCGCCATTTGATTGTGCAGTAGCAGATTGATTTGCAATAGCAAAGAAAAGAAAAGAAACAAAAAGTAGTTTGACAAATGTAGTATTTATCTTTTTTTCTAGTTCGTAAAATTGGTTGTTAAACTTCAATGAATTGGTCATGTGAATATTTTGAATTGACAACATAATTATTGCTGGCACAAAGATCTATGAGCAGAGCCAAAAAGATTTATATAATTATAGCTAAGTTTTATAATAATCATTGGTTTTCACTGAATGCATTAATTAGTTTGGCATAAAGCTCAGCTATGTAAAATTCGGTACCATAAACCCTTAAAAATTTATACTACATGATAAAGCTGGAAAAGTAATTTTATTCATTGTGTATTATATCAATTTTGGATGTCAAAGTTAAGCATCTAAACTGCTTTCTTCATAAGCAACTTTCCCTATTGGATTTGCAAACTTGTTTGCAAGCGAGTGTGGCTGAAGCTTCCAGCTTCAGAATTATAAAACATAAGTGTCCAAACAAATTTAGCAAACGTGAATATCCAAGATATCAGGACTACGCCCCTCTTATTTCATCTATTATTGTTTTCTACAAAGATGTCAGAGCTACGTTCCTTTTTTATTGTCATAAATTATGGAATACCTATTGGACTAACAAACTTGTTTGCAAATATCACCGTTCGTCGTAGCATCCGTGCTACGATGCAGTATCCACAGGCATCTTGCCTGAATATATTCAAAGTTTTCTGTTTAAGAAGCTTTCCTACTGGATTTGCAAACTTGTTTGCAATAATGCAACATTAAAAAAATACTTATTATATTTTTACAATCTTACTCATCATCCCCACTTGATCATTTACACCATGTACTTTGATTATATAGATTCCTGGGTTCAAGAACTGCCCATCTAAGGTATAAGTAATATCTGATACATCATTTATGGTACTTATAATACGCCCATTGATGTCTGTAATAATTATTTTGTCTATTTTATCTGGTGCAGTGATTACAAAATCTCCAGACGATGGGTTTGGTGATATTGTCATTTTTGCCTTGCTATCGATACCAGTTGTGATGTCATTTGTGCCTGTAAGGACAACAATTTCAGGATTACAATAGTCATAAGGAGTATCGAGCCTATAATTGGGAAAATGTGGTATATTACACACAGGCGTATCAAACTTTATAGCATGCTGTCTGACATCACAAGCAGTGCCTTTTTCATCAGGTTTCATTATGATGTGCATATATTCTAGACAATAACTTGTAAGCATATAAATACGACAATCGGGACCAGTCTGCATCATTCCAAAATAAGTCGGTTGTCCTAGATTATTCCCTATAAAACCATCCCACTCTGCTATAAGATCTGCTCTAAGGGTATCATCATCTAGATCAACCTGATAAAGTGATGGTCCATTTCCCATATATATAAATCTCCCATTCGGCGAAAAACTTGCCCCATTAAATAAGCCTTCTTGCGTTGTGGGTAAATTTTTGAAATTAGAAAAGATGCCTGTCGACCTATCAAAATCCATAATGTACAAACCATCAAACCTTGAAAATCTAAAATACTTTGTACCATCAGCTGAAAACGATGCTTGACTACCACCGTCAGCTATCCATGTTTTCCCTATACTTTGTTCTCCATGCAGCGATACATTTTCCGCAGTCACCAAAATTTTATAATACCTATTGGTATATTTATAATCCTGCTTTATCACCCACCAATCCACACCATTGGTATGTTTTACGGCAGTGATATTGCCTGCCCCGACTATGGTATCAGATAATACAGGAATATTTTTCTGAATTACTTTTCCTTTGCCATTGTTGTGAGACATGTCAATAATAGTATAATTTAAATCTGTATATAAACGAAAACTATCAGGAACTTTATTCACTCTATCGTGAAACAGAATATATTTTGTGCTGCTATCAGGAATCGGTAAAGAAAGCATAGACTGTTGCCCAGAAGTATAACCATATCCATAGTGGCAATTATCGTCTGAAATTTGGCCAGGATTTAGACCCGATCCATTTTCCATAATCTCATGGTCTCTAGTAGCAATATCGCATCCATTTGAATAAAAAAGTAAATTCCCATATTTATCACTCATTGATACACTTGCCACTGTAAACCCTAACGCAATCCTTTCATTCATTAAGGTAACCGAATTATCCGTAAAATGCAATATTGGATCCTTATATCCTATACTGCTCCAGTAACCCATGACATAGTTATGGTCATACTTAGATTGGGACTGGCCTATGCCAGTCCCAATAATTATAAGTATCATTATGATGATATAATTGCTTTTCATTATGAATATTTAAATTTAGAGATTATTTTTTTCATGATCTCCTTGTTTTATATTTCATGATGTTCTGTTTTGTCTTTTGTTTCTCATAAGATGTCAATATATTTTCAATACAAAAGTATCATTTTCATTTTGCATTTCATCTAAGGTTGCTACATTATCTAAAATATATCTTCAAAAATGTACCCGATAGCCGAAGTATGCCGCCCAGACCTACGCTGACTCAGCCAAACTCGGAAACGATGGTCGAAGTAACGCTATGGCGTCACAAGTTCTGTGAATTCGATCCTATTTTTTAAGAATCCCGCTAAAGCTGGACAGGTTTTTAAATTCGTCACCACAAATATATATACACTAAAGCACAAAACTTAGCATCGAATAGTTTTGTGCTTTATTTTTAATTTTGGTGCGTATTGAATCAAAGATTCATAAAATAGTGCATCGCAGTTGAATTATTTGTGACGCGGTGGCGTTACAGCGACGATCGAAAGAAGATTGTTTTATTCAAATAAATAAAATCCTATATCTTTGTCTTTCAAAATTAGTTATATGCAAGAGATAATATTTGTCATTAATGAATCATCAGAAGGTGGATATGAAGCAGCCGCACTAGGCATATCAATTTTTACGGAAGCAGACACATGGTCTGAGTTGAAGGCGAATATCATTGAAGCAGTATCTTGCCATTTTGATGACAATGTACAACGGATAGTAAGAATGCATTTTGTCAAAGATGAACTACTAACGGCATGAAGTTATCAAGGGACGAATCTGGAGAAAGTTTGGTAAAAAAACTATTTAAAGTTGGATATCTGGTTACAAGACAGAAAGGTAGCCATATCAGATTGTCAAGAATCACTGAGAATGATGAACATCACATTACTATTCCAAACCATAGCCCGATCAAAATTGGTTTACTCTCTAGTATTCTAAATGATGTGGCAAAGCACTTGGACATAAGTAAAATTGAATTGTTAGAAAAAATTAATACCTAAACCGATGGAATCAAATAGTTTTATGCTTTAATATAAAGAAAGGTGTGTATTGAATCAAAGATTCATAAAATAGTGCATCGCAGTTGCATTACTTGTGCAGCTTTAGCGGCACTGCGACGATCGGAGTGTAAAATGTTTTTTTAAGCGGAACAATACGCTTAAATACCTTTCACCTTATAATGGTGGTCAGGGTCATCCACTTTGATTATTTTATCATTTAGGTAATCTGCTTCTATCAGACCATCTCTTAGCTTTACGATTCTATGTGCGTGGTCTGCGATGTCGGGTTCGTGTGTTACCAAGATAACGGTGTTACCGCTATTATGTATTCTTTCGAAGATGCCCATGATCTCTACAGAAGTCTTGGTATCTAGATTTCCTGTAGGTTCGTCTGCAAGAATTATGGCAGGATCATTGACCAATGCCCTAGCTATGGCCACCCTTTGACGCTGACCACCAGATAATTCATTAGGTTTGTGCATGATTCTGTCTGCTAGACCTACTTTATTGAGAGCATCTTTTGCTTTTTCGTCACGTTCAGTTTTGGATAATCCTGCGTAAACAAGTGGAAGCGCTACATTATCCAAGGCTGATAGTCTAGGCAATAGATTGAACGTTTGGAAGACAAATCCTATCTGTTTGTTTCTGACTTCTGCTAGCTCACCATCTGTCATACTACTCACATCTATACCATTCAGTACATATTGACCGGTAGTAGGACTATCTAGACATCCCAAGATATTCATCAAGGTAGATTTACCTGACCCTGAAGGTCCCATCAATGCAACATATTCATTTTTATGGATAGATAGGGTTATGGATTTTAACGCATTAATGATCTCATCTCCCATTTTGTACATTTTGGAAAGTTGAGCTACATCTATCATTACATCTTTCATGTGTTTATTTTATTTGTTCTTTAATAGCCACATGGAATTCGCATGAAAATAATCATAAGGGTTTGTGTGCCACAAAGATGGTTCATGCTCATTTCATCTGTTTATTTTATTTAATTACTTTGATGATTATTGCCATCAATAACGAATTGCTTTTGTGCATATTAAACTTATTCTATCACTTTTGGCACTGCAAAATATCTTCCAATGGCTTTTGGGGCATTTTTAAGCGCTTCTTCATGGCTCAATTGGTTTTGTGCAATGTCATCTCTCATTACATTGATCGTATCTGTCATATGCCTTAATGGTACGACTCCATCCGTATCTACTTCTGCAATTTTGCCAAACATACTCACCATGTTTTCTAAGTCGACCTTTAACTTATCTTTTTCTGAAGTACTTAGTTTCAGTTTAGATAAGGTTTCGAGCTTATGAATTAAATGATCATCAATTTCCATGAAAATAAAATTGTTTAATAGAACGGTAAAAGTAAGAATTGATAAAGGTAAACACCCAAATTTTTAGACAATATGGACTTTTCACTCGTCAAAATTACAAAAATCATTTCTAATTTGTACTTTTGGACGATTTTTTAGAATAAATAAGTGTTTATTTTCTGATAGGAGACTTTCTTTTTGATATTTACACTACCTTAAATTTTGAACTGACATAAAATTGTACTCAACCTTAGCTGATAATCTATGCCCAAACTTAAACATATAGCCATTGCCGGAAATATTGGAGCCGGAAAAACAACCTTAACAGAACTTCTTTCCAAACATTATGGATGGGAAGTGCAATACGAAGACACAAGTACCAATCCATATTTGAGCGATTTTTATGAAGACATGCATCGCTGGTCATTTAATCTTCAGATTTATTTTCTTAATAGTCGATATCAGCAGATTTTAGATATCCGCAAAGGTCTACACACGGTTATTCAAGATAGAACTATCTATGAAGATGCGCATATTTTTGCGCCAAACTTACATGATATGAGTCTAATGTCTTCACGTGATTTTGACAATTATTATGAGCTTTTTAGAATCATGTCTTCACAAGTAGAACCACCTGATTTATTAATATATTTGAAATCTAGTATACCTAAATTAGTCCAACACATACATACAAGAGGAAGGGATTATGAAGGAAATATGAGTCTAGATTACCTTAAAAAATTAAATGAAAGGTACGAAACATGGATTGAAAGTTATCAAGAAGGTAAGCTCCTTGTCATCAATAATGATAAATTGGATTTTAAAAACAATCCCGAAGATCTAGGTGTAGTGATAGAAATGGTAGATGCCGAGATAAATGGTCTATTTTAATGACTACTTACAACCAAATATCACAATTTACTTCACAACAAGGTGTCACTCTTGTAGCTGTCTCAAAGACCAAACCTATTCAAGCTATACAGCAAATGTATGATCAGGGTCAGCGTGTATTTGGGGAGAATCGTGTACAAGAATTGGAAGAAAAATATCTAGCACTTCCCAAAGATATTCAATGGCATCTCATCGGGCATCTTCAGAAAAATAAGGTAAAATACATAGCGCCATTTGTCAGTATGATTCATTCTGTAGACAGCTTAGAACTATTAGAAATCATTAATAAAGAAGCGGTTAAAGCAGATAGGATTATTTCTGTTTTGCTTCAGTATTATATAGCAAAAGAAGATACAAAGTTTGGATTGTCAGAGGCAGAAGGATTCGCTTTATTAGACCAATTGAAAGAAAAACCATTGACCAATATTAAAATATGTGGAGTCATGGGTATGGCTAGTTTTAGTGATGATAAAGCATTGGTAAGATCAGAATTCCAAAACTTAAAAAACATCTTTAACCAACTCAAAAATAAATATTTTGCTACTGACGATGCATTTAAAGAAGTATCAATGGGTATGTCTGGAGACTATGAACTTGCAATAGAAGAAGGATCTACCATGGTGAGAATAGGTAGTGCATTATTCGGAAGTAGATAAAAAAAATAGGCAGAAAAAGTAATCACATTTCTGCCTATTTGATAATGAACTAACAATTTAAACTACTGCATCTTTATCCATTTTCCGGAAGAGATTTTTTTATTGTTTGATAACACTTGATAGTAATAGACACCATTTGGTAATGAAGGAAAATCCAAATTATTCAACTCATTATTAAGGATGTTTTTTTGGGCAACATGAGTACCTGTTGCATTTGTCAATTGTAGCACACAGTTTTCTGTAATATTCTGAACTGCGATATTCAAAGGTCCGCTAGAAGGGTTAGGATAAACGGTCGTTGCTACAAGACTAGGTTTTAATTCATTAGTACTACTAAGCATTCCATTGCCATCAAGTTTGAAAACAAATGCATTGGAGATGTCATTTTCAATTGATAACAGCTCAATGAGACCTGAAATAATGATGCCACCATCATTTGCTAATGTTAGCTGAATTCCCTGATAGCTATTTATTGAATCTTCAATAATTGTCTCCCAAATTTCATTAAGATTAGCATCATACTTAGTAAGCACAATATTACTTTTACTAAAGTCAAACTCTTCTTGAAATATTTGATGCGCTGTATATATTTCCTTGTTTTCAGAAACAATCATTGAATTAAATAAAAAACCTCCTACATCTGTTGATGAATCCTTTTTAACTGATTTTATAATTTTCATATCCTTATCAAAAAGCGTTAATTCAGGATAATATTCCACAGAAATGTAATTGAGTAATATTTTATCATCTAGATTTATTCCGGTAGTACCATAATTATATTCGCTAACTACATCTACCAATCCTAAATCCTGCAATACTTCAAAATTATTATCCAATTCAATAACGCCATCACCTATACAGTAATATCCGGAACCATTTGGATTTTCTACAACGGAAGCACAAAAATCTATATAAGTAATATAAGTATTGACAACCTTCCCATTTGGATTAACTTCTGTGAAAAGTGCATAATCATCACTTCCATCTTCACCATTAGTTAAAAATAGAAGGTTACCATTTTTGAGTTTGGTATGTGTAAATACAAAATCATAAATATCTTCATTTGCACCAGTTTGTACAATTTCTTCGGAAATTTTGGTAAGATCATAATCCCAAACGGTAGTTAGCCAACTTCTATCTATAAAATTAAAGCTTAGCGTATAAAATGTTTCTGTATCTGGAATTTGGGCTATGTGCACAAAAGCATACTCATTTGCTACATTTGTATATTCATTTGTTATGTTTCCTTTATCATCTAAAGAGACAAGGATATTGTCCATTAGTAGATTGTCTTCAAAATTATCAGTGATGTTTAGTCCAACACAATAGCTGTTATTATTGAGATCTTGGGTACAATCCACATAAATCAAAAATGAAGAATTACCATCACTGACAGGATTTTCTCTAATATGTTTCCATGTTGATTGTGCGCTAACACTTGAAAGAATAAAGAAGAAAATAATGATAGCTCCTATCTTAGTAGCTATAGTCTGAAATGTCTTCATGTATGTAAATTTTAAAATTGTGTAATAAAATATTTTAATCATAATTCTAACGATCAAATTGGATAAATTGTATTTTTTATTTTAAGAAAATAAGATAATTTTAACATATGAGTTTATTTCGCTAGGTGTTTTATTTATAAAGTTGAGTCAACTCCGAAAACATAAATAAATTGATAATCAAACGTTTTTCACCCTGACCCTAATGGGAAACGTTTGATTGATTAAATAAAAGACATTTCGGAATGGATTCAAAGTTAGGATTTTGACTTTTACCGAAAGGATAATCAAAAGATTTTATAAAAGGGTAGGTTTAGTAAAGATTTGAACTTCAAATTACAACTGATTAAAATACAGTTTGACAGCATCTAGAAATAAAACGGACTTACTTTTTGGGTTTTGAACCTTATTTAAATTAATGATTTCTTGATGATCTTTGCCATAACAACCACTAGCTATATCTATATTCCAATATGCGTTGTAACTGACACTCTCTGACATTATATTTCTGCTAAAAATAAATTTTTCCGATGGTAGTCCCATACCACTCAAAACGGTGCTCGCTACATCAAAATGATTGTTACAAATACTATTTTCTTGACCATCTTCTGACCACGGTTTTGATGGGTCAAATATAATAAAAGGTATTCTGAACCTATTGTGATCTTCCATTCCTGCCCATCCAGAATGTGTGCTACCATGATCAGATGTAATGATAAAAACGGTATTTGTAAACCAAGGTTTTGAAGCAGATTCTTTGAAGAATTGTTTTAAGCTTTGATCGCTATATCGCACAGATGATTTGTATTTTGTGGATATATCTGAGCCTTTAAATTCATTTTGCCATGGCACATCAAATGGTGAGTGAGAGCTCATCAGCAAGATGGTAGAAAAGAATTTTTGTTTTTGATGATCAAGCACTTCTACTGCTTTTTTGAGCATGATGTGATCAGGTACACCCCATTCTGTAATATCGTCAGAGCTAGGAAAGTTTTGATCACTGATGATCGTATCAAAACCTTGGGTCACTAAGTAATTATACAAATTAGAAAAATTGAGATCGCCCCCGTACACAAATGAACTCTGATATCCCATCGTTTCTATTTCCTTGCAGAGAGAGGGATATTTATTGACTTTATTTATAGCATTCGGCATATTCAAACTATGAATGGATGGCATACCACTCAAAATGTTCATAAGTCCTTGATCTGTTCGGAATCCTGTAGAAAATGTATTTGTAAATCTTAAGCTGTATTGACTTATTGAATCAAAAAATGGCGTCACATTGTCTCTACCACCCAGATACTTTGTCATATCTGCTGACCAACCTTCATTGATCAATAATACAATATTTTTTCCTTTAAACAATGGGTTGGATAAAGTCGAAGTATCTTTTTCTAGCTGATATTGATTTATAAAACCTTGGATATCTTCTATGGAATTTTGATATGATAGTTCTGTCTTTTTAGTAATGGAATAAATGAAATACCAAATCTTGTTAGTAGCTGCAAAATTGCTTCTCATATCTGTGGAGAAAAAAGCATCAGAAGGCGTGACAGGCAACTTCTGAAGACCTCCACGAATTCCGATCAAACTAGCAGCCAAACATAATAAAACAAATATGAAAGTCTGTAAATAATGTGATTTTACGGGTTCCCAACTTACAAAAAGCCTTGATATTCTTTTAATACCAGAAACTAAAATAAAAAGCCCAATTATTGTTGCCCAAAATGGGATAAAATCTTTGCTAGATGCCCACGCTTCATTCGGATGTTTTAAGTATGAGATCGCTCTACTGTCTAAGGATGTTCCCCATTCTTTGTAAATTATGACCGAAGAGTATTCTACAATGCATATCCCTATCCACAATAAAATATTCAGATACAAAATGATTTTTTTAATCCAGTCTTTTCCAAATATTAAAAACAAAATCCAAGGTAAAAAAGAGACTAGAAATATACCACAAATCATAGAGATATCTAATCTGAATCCCGCAATGATAGTTTGGGCCTTTTGTGGTACATCATTGTAAAATAGAAATAAAAGACGCCACAAATTTATACCTATGATATACAGCGTCAATAATCTAAATGGGAAATAAATGCTATCGAATCTTGATCTTTTATTCATTATTGATGAAAGATTTTGGAAGCGACATTCATTTTATTTTGAATCATATTATTCGTGTAATTTTGAATTACTTTCTTTAAATCAAGATCGCATTTATTGATTTTGTCACTAAATTTAGTGTCTTTTATAAGGTTTTTACGTAGATATTTATCTTGTTTCCAATCATAAAAACCTACTCCTTTTTCGCCATTCCATTGATAGTAATATTGATCATCTACATGATGGTAAATCCCCATTTTATAGAAAGTCGCCGCATGCGGACAGTCATCAGAAAAAAGATTATTTCCTAAGGAATAAAATGGTTTTTGATAACCTAGGTGCCCCAAGATAGTAGGCATGATATCCATTTGGTTCGCAATCGTTTCAGATGTTCCTTTTAAAGAGTTATCTCCTCTGAAAAATATAATTGGAACTCTGTATTCATCCATTTGTGTCTTCATGACATCTGTATTCGGACCTGTGTGGTCGGCAGTAATCACAAACAATGTATTTGGATACCAAGGTTGTTTTTTAGCTTCATCAAAAAACATTTTTAAACTATAGTCAAGATAACTTATACAAGGAAAAATGGGATGTCCTTTTTGTTTGTATTTTTTTTGAAACTCTTCTTGTATCTTAAAAGGATGATGTGGATTAAGCGTCAAAACAGATGCTACAAATGGTTCAGGAGTTTTGCTTAAGTTTTGTGCCATATAACTTAAATAAGGCAAATCCCATATGCCCCATGCACCATCATGGTCCTCAGGTCTAGGATAATCTTCTGAAGAGTAATAATGGTCAAAACCAGCCAATTTTACAAAAGGATGAAAACCCATAGTACCCAATGCTGCACCGTGATAAAAAGCTGATGTGTACCCTTCTGGTTTTAAGGTAGAGGCTATGGAAGTGATATTGTTAGAGCTATATTTTGAAAAAATAAATGGCTCATCTTGCAGTGATGGAATAGAAGCAAGCACCGCTGGAATACCTTGTATAGACTCTCTTGCATTGGCAAAACTATTGGAAAAAATAAATCCTTCTTTGATTAAAGAATCTAAAAATGGTGTTTTTGCAGTCCCGTTATAATAACTCAGATATTGTTTGGATAGGCTTTCGACCAATATGATGACTACATTGAGTTTCTGAGTTGTATCATTAACAATGGAAGGATTATGTAACCCTTTATCGCATTCAGTTAATTGACTATCTGTCACATAATTTACTTCTTGCATTGCTTTTTTACCAGCTGTTCTGATCAATGAAAAGGTGGAATTTAGAACTACTGGAGCAAGATGTACTTCCACAGATTCAGATGCATTGATCACACTCAGCGGTCTTAGTTGTAAGCCACCACGAATACCCACTAAAATAACTAAGGCTGTTGCAATAAAACCACCAAAAAAACTGATACCAGATTTGACGTTAAATGTAAAATTAGTATCGACCGAAGTTGCTTTTTTGTAAGCATAGAAAAGGCCCATGACCAAAAGGCCAAAAAACAACAACATGTACCAATATTCCTGTAAAAAAGTCGGTATTAAACCATATACTTCAGTACCTTTATCTCCAGTCAAAAATCGAAAAGTATCTGATTGTAATCTTTTCTGAACAAAAGGGAAATAAAGGATATCAACACAATTTAATACTAGAAAAAAAATATTGACCGAAAGGAATAAATACTTTAAGACGGTATTATAAATTTTGGAAACACGGGCAGGCACGGGCAACATGAAAAACAGGAAAAAAATACCATTGGTCAGAAAAATAGCACTCAAATCAAATCTAAGTCCATGCCAAAAAATAGGAAATAAATTGGAGACATTTCCTATTTGAAATTCGTCTTTATTGACTAAAATAAAAGCTATCCTAAGTAAGGTGTACATTCCTATCAAAGTAGCTAACAAAATGGTGAAGCTTTTTATTTTTGATAGGAAGAATGCCATTGCCTGAATGATGAGTTACGAAGTAAGGGACAAAGATATAAAAATTAGCAATAAAATAATTTGAACTTAACATTTAGGACATACAGTTCTTTATTTGTGAGTATAATTACCATACTTTTCACAAATTATCAAGCCAACATGTTGAATATCAGAAATAAATTGAGATTTTTTCTTACCTTTGCCGCCTGAATTAATATATCCATGTCCCAGATAGTAGCCATAGTCGGCAGACCCAACGTAGGAAAATCCACTTTATTCAATAGATTAATAGGTGAGCGCAAGGCCATCATTGATGATATCAGCGGTGTCACAAGAGACCGTATTTATGGCTTTTCTGATTGGAATGGCAAAAATTTTACTGTCGTAGATACAGGTGGATTTGTCAAAGGATCAGATGATATTTTTGAAGCAGCCATCCGAAGACAAGTGCAAATTGCCATAGAAGAAGCTGCTGCTATCATTTTTTTGGTCGATGTGACCACAGGCATAACCGACCTCGACGAAGAGATCGCTAGAATGTTGCGTAAAAATCCCAAAAGAGTCATTCTAGCTGTCAATAAAGTGGACAATGCCCAAAGACAGATGTTGGCCAATGAATTTTGGTCTTTAGGATTTGATGATACAATCTTTATTTCTTCTATTTCAGGTGGCGGTACGGGTGACTTACTTGATGTGGTGGCAGATATTCTTCCTGAAAATGTAAGTGACGAAGCCAATACACAAGATGATACCATCCCAAAAATTGCCATCGTAGGACAGCCGAATGTAGGTAAATCATCACTTACCAATGCATTGATGGGCGAAGAAAGGAATATTGTGACAGATATACCTGGTACGACTCGAGATTCTATTTATACGCTATATAATAAGTTTGATAAAGAATTTTACCTAATTGATACTGCCGGTATTAGGAAAAAAGCGAAAGTCCATGAAGACCTTGAGTTTTATTCCGTCATCAGAGCCATCAAGTCGATAGAAGAAGCAGATGTGTGTCTATTGATGTTAGATGCGACCGTAGGATTAGAGTCTCAAGATTTGACCATTTTGGGATTGATCCAAAAACGAAAAAAAGGATTAGTTATCTTGGTCAATAAATGGGATCTTGTCCAAAAGGAAACCAATACGGCGAGAGATTTTGAAAAAAATCTAAAAGAAAAAATCGCACCTTTTAATGATGTGCCCATCTTGTTTACATCAGTACATGAGAAACAAAGGATCTTTAAAACGATTGAGCTTGCTCTCGAAGTCAATGCCAATAGAATACAAAAGATCAAAACATCTGTGCTCAATGACATCATGCTTGAGATCATCGAACGGACGCCACCACCAGCACACAGAGGTAAATATATCAAGATAAAATACGTGACACAATTACCACTTTACTATCCTGCATTTGTATTCTACTGTAACTATCCAGATCATGTAAAGCCAAGTTATAAGAATTTTCTGGAGAACCAACTCCGCAAGCACTTTAATTTCGCAGGTGTTTCTATCAGTATATTCTTCAGAGAAAAATAAGACATCATGAGCTGGACTAAAACAAATTTTGAAGGAGTATGGATTTTTGAACCTAAGATCTGGAATGATCAAAGAGGTTATTTTATAGAATCTTTTAATGCAGATGGATTGCCAGAAGAATTAAAATCCATCCAATTTGTACAAGATAATGAAGCCAAATCTACACGAGGCGTCTTACGTGGACTACATTATCAGTTGCCACCATTTGCACAGTCAAAGTTAGTGCGATGTGTGGTAGGTGAAGTATTGGATGTCATCGTGGATGTGAGACCTAATTCAGCTACATATGGTAAACATCTATCTGTCATTCTAAATGAGATTAATAAAAAACAACTGTTTGTCCCACATGGATTTGCACATGGTTACGCCGTGCTTTCTGACACTGCTATCTTTGCATATAAATGTGATCAATATTATGCACCACAACAAGAAGGTGGTTTAAAATATGATGATGCATCACTTGGTATTAATTGGATATTACCATTAAGTGAAATGGTTGTATCAGACAAGGATCAAAAACTACCAAATTTTGGAGACCATAAATTATTTGTTTAGATAAAAGACTTTATACGAAATCGGAGGTGGAGATAGAAAAGATAAAAATATTAGTACTAGGCGCAAACGGTCAGTTAGGTCAAGAATTCAGATATTTAGCTAGTGAAAATAAAGATATTGATTTTGTTTTTTTCGGAAGGGATGAAGTTGATATCTGCTCGGAAGACGATGTACTTCGAATTATTGATGAAAATAAACCAAACTTTGTCATCAATTGTGCTGCATACACAGCAGTTGACAAGGCAGAGGCAGAAGTAGATCAATGTTTTTCCATCAATAGAGATGCCTGTGCTACTATTACAAATGTTTTGAATGGAAAGGATATCAAATTGGTTCACTTTTCATCAGATTATGTCTACAATAGCTATACAGGATTTCCTATCAAAGAAGACGACAATAAAAATCCACAAAGTGTGTATGCAACTTCAAAACTAGAAGGAGAAAACATCATTAGAGCATCAGAAGTACCTGCTTTGATCATACGTACATCTTGGGTAGTATCTTCATTCGGCCACAATTTTGTGAAAACAATGAAAAAACTCGGTGCAGAACGTGAACAACTTAATGTGGTCAACGATCAATACGGCGCACCAACATATGCAAGGCATCTAGCAAAATCAGTCATTGATATCATCATGAAAGTAACTGAAAATCCATCGTTAGAGCCGCATTTTAATGATACTTACAACTATGCCAATGAAGGTTTAATCACTTGGTATGACCTAGCTTCACAGGTGATGAAACTAGCTGAATTATCTTGTAAAGTGTCACCTATTCCCACATCTGCTTATCCTACACCTGCAAGTCGACCATTGTGGAGTGTAATGTCCAAACAAAAGATAAAACATCATTTCGGGATTGTAATTCCGCATTGGTACACGGCTGTAAAAGAGTGTATGCAGGAGATGAAATAGGAATATTGGTATAAAAATCTCATTTACTAAGTTGCGGCTAGAAGCCGATAGATACTGAATCGTAGCGTGGACGCTACGACTATCGAACTATGTCATTAACTGATAGACAATAAACGATCCAACATAGGCAAGCACTGACATAAAAATAAACTGAATAATTGGCCATTTCCAAGTATTAGTTTCACGTTTTACGATGGCGAGGGTACTCATACATTGCATAGCAAATACATAGAATACCAAGAGAGACAATGACGTAGCAGGATTATAAACATTGATTTCGGTGCCAGGTCTTTTTTCTGAAGCCATTTTTTGCCTTAATGTTTGCTCATCGTTATCACTTCCTATGCTGTATATCGTCGCCATGGTACCTACGAACACTTCACGAGCTGCAAATGATGTCAAGATGGCAATGCCCATTTTCCAATCAAATCCAAGTGGTTTGATTGCTGGTTCGATCCATTGACCTAGATGACCGATGTAGGAAGCTTCGATTTTGTAAGAAGCTATGAGATTGTCTCTATCTTGGTCAGATAGCTGTTTTTCAATACTTATGTTTTGAGCATTTGTGGTAGCTTCTTCCAGATCATTACCTGGACCATAACTTGCTAGAAACCATAAAGCTATAGATATCAAAACGATGATTTTACCAGCTTCTACTACAAATGATGTTACTTTTTCTTTTACCGTAAGGAATACATTTTTCCATATTGGCGGCTTATAATTAGGAAGTTCGATCATTAAGAAGGAGTTGTTTTCAGATTTTAAAATGGCTTTAAATACCAATGCAGAAACCAAAGCACCTACAATACCTAATAAATAAAGTCCCATAAATACGAGTCCTTGCATATTAAAAATGCCAAGTACATCTGTATCTGCAACTACAAATCCCACAAGTACTGCATAGACAGGTAACCTAGCAGAACAACTAATCAAAGGACTCACTAAAATGGTAATAAGTCTTTCCTTAGGATCACTAATCGTACGAGTAGACATGATGGCTGGAATGGCACACGCACCACTAGAAATAAGGGCCACCATACTCCGACCGTTCATACCAAATTTCCGCATGACGATATCAAACATATAAACGGCTCTACTCATATAACCTGATTCTTCGAGCAAAGAAATGAGCAGAAATAAAACTGCAATTTGCGGTACAAAAACCAAAACACCACCAAGCCCCGCAAGTAAACCATTGACCAATAAATCTGTCCACCATCCTGCTGGTAGGCTATTTGTAAGTAGATTACCTATCTCAGCAAATCCTGTTTCAATGAGGTCCATAGGTACTGAAGACCAAGAATATATGGATTGAAACATAAGAAACATGATGGCAAAAAATATGATTGGACCCCAAAATCTGTGGGTAATGATATCGTCTATTTTATCAGTAAGAGACTTTTTTTCTCTTTTGGCAACTTTAATTGTTTCTCTGACAACTGGTGCAAAGTGGTTATAACGATCCATAGTCTCTCGGACTTGCAGATTCAGATCATTAAAAGCCGACTGCTCGGTGATCGTTTTTATTTTGTTTTTTTGGTCTTCGTCTAAGTGGTTTAGCCATTTATAATGATGGGCGATAACCTTGGCTGTATAAAGACTTGTAGTAGATAAGCTTTTCTGAATCCTAGTCGCTACAAAATTTTCTACATCTGTAAAAACATATTTAATAGGAATTTCTAGACCTTTTATTTGTTGGGATGCGGCGGAAATTTCGTGGGTAAGGCTATCTAAATGCTCGTTATTTCTGACGGAAACTGGAATAACTTTGACCCCAAGATATTTTTCAAGTGGTTTTATGTCCAATATATCTCCTTGCTCAGAGATAAGGTCGATCATGTTAAGCACAAAAATCATAGGCAAACCTAGATCAATAATCTGGGTAGCAAATAGTAGGTGTCGTTCTAGTTGGGTTGCGTCTGCTACATAAACAACTAAATCTGGATAATTGTCATTGGTTTTGTCTGTGAGGATATTAATGACAATTTTTTCTTCTGAAGAATTTGGATACACACTATATGTGCCAGGAAAATCAATGATATTAGCTTCTACACCATTTTCTAAAAAGATAGTCCCTGATTTTTTATCTACAGTGACACCAGGGAAATTGGATACATGTTGCCTTAATCCTGTCAAATGATTAAAAAGTGAAGATTTGCCTGAATTAGGATTTCCCAAAAGGGCAATATTAAGTTTTGATGTCTTCATATTTGATTTTCCAGAATAATCGTTGCAGCTTCTTCTGTGCGAACTGCCAGTTGATGACCATCAAGTTTAATATAATAAGCACCACCGAATGGCGCCTTTCTGACCATAGTAACTTTTGTTTTTGGCAATACACCGAGATTGAGCAGTTTACAGGTACTAATGCCTACATCTAGTTTATCTATAAATGCGGATTCTCCAGGTAAAAGACTTAATAATGTACGCTGAACAGTCATGTTATTATTTAGACTAATTTTAATTTGCAAAGATAGCAAAGAATTTATTCTACCCAAATTTTTGGTCAAAGTCAATTTATGATTGTGGTCATCTAAAGGAATTTTATACTTTTTTGCAAGTAAAATAGGGTTCAGGATATTGTTTGAATTTATTTTTTAACAAAATTTTAATAATTATGTCAAAATCACTAGGGGTATTTCCCTCTTCATGCATATTACTATCAAATATCAAGATATGATGAACAATTCACTTAAGGTTATTGCTCTCAGAGAGATGCGAATCTTAAAAACATTGACGCCAGCACAATTGGAAACATTAGCAGCTGAAGCAATTTTCGGCAAGGTTGCTAAAAATGCTGTAATATACAACATCGGGTCGCCGATGGATTATGTATATTTGGTAGAAAAGGGTAGTGTGAAATTGGGAATGGTTGCATCATGTGGCAAGACGTTGACCAAGGAACTTGTGTATGATAATGAAGTTTTTGGAGAAAATATCTTTACTTCAGAACTCGTTACGAAGGAGTATGCTGAAGCCATGACAGAAGTTAAGTTTTACAAGATTCCTGTGGGTGTTTTCCAATCTTTGATAGTAGAAAATAATGTTTTTGCAACTTCCATAATGAATATCATCGTTACCAAACTTCAGAATCTGGAAGAAAGGTTACAGAATTTTGTCTTCAGAAAAGCAAAAGAAAGAATAGTAGATTTCATCTTCCGTACAGGAACTCGCAAAGGTGTTAAAATTGGTATCAATGAATGTCTGATTGATCATGGCATGTCTCATAGGGAAATTGCATATCTCACAGATACAAGTAGACAAACAGTGGCAAGGATTCTGAATGAGTTGAAAAAAGAAAATTTCATACATTATGGATCTAGAAAAAGTAGCAAGATTCTCATTAGAGATCTCAATACGCTTCAAAATTATGTAATGGTTGGCTAAGATTTATACATAAAGCAAATTTGAATGCAATATTTATTCGCAATTTAATTTCTTTTAGATAGTAGTTTGTTAGATATTATTGGTTAATTGGTTTAAACTATGAAAAAGTGAAAAGGCTCTGAGTTGATCAGAGCCTTTTGTAATTTTATAGCAATTAAGAGCAATGTAATTGACTTAATCCACCAACATTTTTTCTCTATCTAATTGTTGTTGTTTTATGTTTGAAGGCACATCCCTGTATTCATATTGCTGATTTCTAAGTTGTGGTATATAACCTACTTCTCGAATCGCATTCTGAATACCATCTGCCGTAAATCTAAACGCAGCACCTGCGGCAGAAACTACATTTTCTTCTATCATGATACTACCAAAATCATTAGCACCTGCATGAAGACAAAGTTGGGCTGTCTTTTTACCCACAGTAAGCCATGAAGCCTGAATGTTTATGACGTTTGGTAACATGATTCTACTCATGGCTATCATTCTGATGTATTCGTCACCCGTACATTGATTACGTGCACGTTTTATCTTTTTGAGAATCGTATCTTCATCCATAAATGGCCATGGAATAAAAGCTAAAAACCCTTTTGCGTGGGAAGGTTTTTCACTTTGCACTTGTCTGAGAGCCACAAAATGCTCCATACGCTCCATATTTGTTTCTATATGACCAAACATCATGGTAGCAGAAGTAGTGATATCTAATTTGTGGGCAGCCCTCATGACATCTAGCCACTCTTGTCCACCGCATTTTCCTTTTGATATCAATCTTCGTACCCTATCGTCCAGAATTTCAGCACCTGCGCCTGGCAAAGAATCTAATCCTGCATCTTTTAATGCTTGGAGTACTTCAATGTGGGTTGACTTTTCGAGTTTTGTGATGTGTGCAATTTCTGGTGGTCCTAGTGCATGCAATTTTAAGTTTGGATATAGACTTTTTAATTCCTTAAATAAACCAACATAATAATCCAATCCTAAATCTGGATGGTGTCCACCTTGTAAGAGCAATTGTTCGCCACCATAAGCAAAAGTTTCTTCTATCTTCTGTTTATATTCTTCTATGGATGTGATGTAAGACTCTTCGTGTCCTGGTCGACGGTAAAAATTACAAAATTTACAATTTGCTATACAAACATTTGTGGTGTTTGAATTTCTGTCTATGATCCATGTCACTGTTTTTCCGGGTACATGATGTTGTCTGATGGCATTACCTACATACATTAATGAAGCGGTAGGTGCGTTTTCAAACAAAAAAAGACCTTCTTCAGCAGTCAAAAACTCCAGATTGAGTGCCCTTTGTAATAAGTCGGCTATGTTAAAATCCATGTGATATTTCTATATGCAACGTAACAACAAAGCTATAAGATAGTTGGGAGAATATTAGATTTTTGCTTATACAATATATCTAATATTCACCAAATCATTTTCTGACAATCATCTTAACGAACCAAAACTAGTCTTTTATTGACAATCATATCTGTACTTTTTAAAGTGCAAATATATGAACCTGAAGCTCCCAATTGTTCGCCATTGATAAGTTGGATATTGCTTCCTGCGAGAGCTTTGAATTGTTGTTGAGAAACAATCTTGCCTGCTAAATCAGTAATGAGTAGCGTATAATCTCCAGCTTGTGGAGCATAAAATGATAAAGTGGTATAATCTGTAAATGGATTCGGAGTAAGGGTAACTTGATCTTTTATTTCTTCTAAAGATGACCTGTCTTCTACTTCAGAATCAGCATCAACAGCATAAGTTTTATTATAATCAAAATTAATAATGCCTGTATCAAAATGGCTACCATTGATATCACCGATTTTTATTGCTACAAAGTCAACGTTTAATGCTCCAATATCAGAATAATGCTCAATAACCACTTGATAATTATACCAATTGAAAGCATTTAATTCAATAGACTTTTCAACACATTTGTTGGTGGTGAAACCTATCTCGCTTCTTGCCTCTAAAGCATTTTTGAGAACTATGTAGTCATCTTGATTAACTAAAAAATCACCGTTAATGTCTGCGGCAATAAGTTGATATGGGTTTTTGATTAATTTTGCACCTGATAGATGTCTTTGTAATAAACTCAAGTCATGGTAATCAAGACCTTGCATTTCCTTAGAAATAAAACTAGCTGATAAGCTATAGTATAATCCATCAAAAAAGTTAGAAAATTGATATTTCCCTTCTTGATTTGTCAATTCTGATTTTGGAAATTCTGGTAAATTAGCATCTGCAAATATAATGGCATTTTTTACTTTTGTTCCTGTGACTGAGCGTACGTTTCCATTTAAATCAGTATATGTATACCCTGGATCGCATCCAAAATAATTTAGAGTTAGAAAGCAGAAATCCCAGTTTAATGCCTCATCCCATACAGTGACCATTACGTCTATACTGTTAATTTCTGAAGTTGGGTCTATACTTCTGCTATTGTAAATCCTTGAAGAAGTTTTCTTTTCTGGAAACCAAATAAAAATTCCTTTTTCACCGTTTAAATATTGATTTTCAATTTTCTTTTCATCTGCAGATGTTGCAGGATAAGCTGCAAGTGCTCCATTTATATCAAAATAATGTGCTACATTTCTATTGACCGTTATTCCGAAAACAACTCTGTCCGTCAGCTGTGGAGCTACATTATCGAAAGTATAAAACAAATCTTCATCTGCCGTACAATTATCATAAGCCTTATTCATAAAGTCTACGGCGGCCACTTCCACCAATGGCAATAAAGGACCACTACCATCGATATCAGTAATAAGTGCAGTTGCATACGGTACACAAACAGGAGTTGGTCTCTTCTTATCTCTCAGGAGTATTAAATTTGATTCTTCTGATGTATTACCGCAGATATCGGTAGCTGTCCATACTATTTTATGCTCGCTACCTTTTGCAAATCCATTTTCAGGCATGTAAATGGTTGCATAGTCACCATATTTAGTTGGTGCTAGATAGATGTCTTTTATACCATTACCATTATCATCTTTGATGGCATTTGATAGTCTTTCTGTTGCATTGGTCACATCATTTCCTACAGGTAGATTACTTAAGTATTCGTAATCGATGCTGCCATCATTGTTAGCATCGATGGTCACTTTCCAAGATACCGAAAGGTTGTTTTCACAGACGACAAGTTCATTTTTATATACATATTTTGATGAAGAGCAATAACCGGAAATGCAATCGTTGTCTACACTACAAATTGCATTATGATTTTCTCCAAAAACAGGACCGAGCGAATCGACTGCTACATGTATATTGGAATAAGAAAAGTGATCGGCATCTTTCACTAAAGAATGACTAAAGCCACTGACGGGTGCTATCATCATGGGGGAGATGAAAAGCAGTAAAATGTAAAAATAATTTTTCACGGGACTGAAATTGAGTTAGTTAATAATTACATAAATGTATAATTTAATATTTTTTTCGTAGTGATTATATTCTGAGAGACTAAAACAAAGTCAAATATATCATTATTATCTCGGATTGTAAGCATTTATTGCTCTAATTTTTGACCTTCAAAATTAATTTAGGGTAAACGAGCAAGTTGTTATTTAACTTTATGAATAAATTTTATGGGCGAATTTTGGACTTAGTTTAAGCTTATTTTTAAAAAATGTAATTTTGAGAAATTGCAGAATGGTTATAGTTTTGATATGATTAGTTATATATTATGTTGATTTTGTATGATATTAGTAACTAACCTAGGACAATCATCTATGGAAAATATGAAATATAAGTAAAAGAAATATTAACTTTGCCCAAATATATAAAAACCATAAAAAATTAATCATGGGATGTAGCAGTTGTGGATCGGGAACAAACGGAGCACCCAGTGGTTGTGGAGATAAAGGACATTGTACTTCAGGGAGTTGCAATAAACTAAATACCTACGATTGGATAGCCACTCGGGATATGTTTGACCCATCCGAATATAATATAGTTGAAGTTAGTTTTAAGAAAGGCGCACATAAAGATTTTTTCATAAATGATCCTTCTACTAGGACGATCACAGGAGATATGGTCGTGGTAGAGACTGCAAGTGGGTATGATGTAGGTAGAATATCACTTTCAGGTGAATTGGTTAGGATGCAAATGAAGAAAAAATTTACATCAGAAGACAGAGTAGCCTTTAAAGTTATAAGGAAAGCAAATGATCGAGACTTAGAGAAATTGGAAGAAGCCCGTCAGTTGGAGCAAGAAACCATGGTGCGTGCAAGGGTTATTTCACGTACGCTTGGCTTAGATATGAAGATCGGAGATATTGAGTATCAAGGAGATAAAAAGAAAGCTACTTTTTACTACACGGCTGAGGGTAGGGTAGATTTCCGTGAGCTTGTAAAAGAGTATGCTCGTGAATTTAAGGTAAAAATAGAAATGCGCCAGATAGGTGCAAGACAAGAATCGGCTAGAATAGGTGGTATCGGGTCTTGTGGTCGTGAATTGTGTTGTTCTACATGGTTGTCTGATTTTAAATCAGTCAATACAGCAGCAGCAAGATATCAGAATATAGCCATCAACCAAACAAAGTTATCAGGTCAGTGTGGACGATTGAAATGTTGTCTAAATTATGAGTTGGATACTTATATGGATGCTTTGGATGATTTTCCAGAAGATGCAGATATCCTGAAAGTAAAAGCAGGGACAGCGCACCTAGTCAAAACAGACATATTCAAAGGAATCCTGTATTATGTGGTCGATAATGAGAAAATGCGCGGACAGTTCATTCCTGTAGACAAGACAAGAGCAAAGGAAGTTAAGGAGATGAATAGAAAAGGCATCATCCCTAATGAACTTAACCTTGAAAAAGCGGTAGTGGTCCCTGATCGTGATTCTGAAGATGTCGATATAGAACATGGTTATGAAGACGTAACTGGTCAAATAGAGTTGCGCAACGAACCAAGAAATAAAAAGAAGAAAAAACCACAACAAAAATCTGGAGATAGGAATCAACAAGATCGTCGTGGCCCATCAGGACAGTCAAATGAAAGAGGTCCAAGACCCGAAGGTCAGCCAAAAACAGACGGCCAACCGAGAAATCAAGGTCAACAACGTCCGCAAGGTCAGCCAAAAGGAGATGGTCAGAATAGACCTGAAGGTCAAAATCAACAAAGACCACCACGACCTAATCCACAAGGGCAACAAAATCAAACACCTAGACCACCTAGACCAGAGCGAAATACGAATGATGGTCCAAAGGAAAACAGACCACCAAATCCTAATCAAAGACCAAATAATCAGGCTGGAAACAATCGCAATCAAGAGCCTAAACCTGATACAAACCAAAATAACGCAGGTCCTGATCAACCACCTGTAAACTCAAGTCCAAATGCTGACGGAACTCCGAATGCAAATGCGAACAAAAACAAAAAGAAGAAATTTTTTAATAAAAACCGTAAACCAAAAGACGGACAATAACATTTAGTTAGATACAATAAAGATATACCCATGCAGTACGATGTGATAGTGATTGGTTCAGGTCCCGGAGGATATGTAGGAGCGATAAGAGCCGCACAATTAGGCAAAAAAGTAGCGATCATAGAGAAGTATAATACCCTAGGAGGTACTTGTTTGAATGTGGGTTGTATACCTTCCAAGGCATTACTTGATAGTTCTGAACACTACCACAATGCCGTAGATAGGTTTGCTGAGCACGGTATTGAGACATCTGATGTGAAGATCAATATGAAACAGATGATCAAACGTAAAAATGATGTCGTAGATCAGACGTGCAAGGGTATTGATTTTCTAATGAAAAAAAATAAAATTGACGTTTACAATGGTCATGGTTCATTTGTGTCCAAAAATGTTGTAGCAATTACTAATGCAGAAGGTACAAAAGAAATCGAAGGCGAAAAAATAATCATTGCCACAGGATCAAAGCCAATTGCGCCAGATATGTTCAATTATGACAAAAAAAGAGTCATTACATCTACAGAAGCATTAAATATCGATAGCGTACCTAAAAAAATGGTCATCGTAGGTGGTGGTGTCATAGGTCTAGAATTGGGTTCTGTTTTTGCGAGATTGGGTACGTCTGTAGATGTCGTAGAGTATATGGACAGAATCTTGCCTACCATGGACAATGATTGTGGCAAGGAATTGATGCGTTCACTCAAGAAGATTGGCATGAACTTTTACTTGAGTCATAGTGTGACTGGTGTAAAAGCAACAAAAACAGCATGTACTGTGAGTGTTCAAAAAAGAGATAGCGACGAAAAATTTGATATAAAAGCAGATTATTGTCTTGTTGCCATTGGTCGTAAGCCTTACACGGATGGATTGAATCTCGAAGCAGTTGGCATCACCAAAGATGATAAAGGTAGAATCAATGTCAATGACCACTTGGAGACATCTGTGCCTGGCATATTTGCAATAGGTGATGTTATCAAAGGTGCAATGTTAGCTCATAAAGCGGAAGAAGAAGGTATCCTAGTAGCAGAATATATCGCTGGAGGAAAACCACATATTGATTACAATTTAATACCTGGAGTTGTGTACACATGGCCTGAAGTAGCAGCGGTTGGCAAAACAGAAGAAGAACTGAAAGCAACTGGTACACCTTATAAAGTTGGAAAGTTTCCATTTAAAGCATTAGGTAGAGCTCGTGCGAGTATGGATACAGAAGGTTTTGTAAAAGTATTGGCACACAAAGATACGGACGAAGTTTTAGGGGTACATATGGTTGGACCTAGAGTAGCCGATGTCATTATTGAAGCAGTAGCATTGATGGAGTTTAGGGCAAGTGCAGAAGATATGTCTAGAATATCTCATCCACATCCTACTTATACAGAAGCGGTCAAAGAAGCAGCACTTGCAGCTACAGGAAATCGTGCTTTGCATATGTAATCTATCTTTCTAATATCTTAATAAGGTAAATGAAGTCTTTCGTTTTACTTTTTACAGTGATGACGGTTGCTTTATCTTCGATCTCTTGCTCAAAAAAAGTGGCAGTCTTAGAAGAAAAAGAGACTGACATTCAGAAGATGGAAACCATCTATGAAGTGTGGACAGCTAATGGGTATGAAGTCAAACAACTTGATACCAAGCCAGTATTAAAAGGTGGTGAAATGTCAACTCTTGCGGTATACAGAAATTTTAGATACCCAGCGGCTGCCAGAGAAAATGGGGTAGGAGGAAAGGTTGAGATCTTGGTAGTTGTGAATGAATCTGGTGTCTTAGAAAGTATGGAATTGATAAAAGGAATTGGATCAGGATGTGATGAAGAGTCGCTCGAAGCTGTGCAAAATATGCAAGAAATAGGCTTTGAACCAGCTATTTTGAATGGAATGCCTGTCAAAGTAAGATATATCATTCCTGTGATTTTTAGATTGGATTAAAAGCAAAAACCCAAATATCACTTTAAGTAATACGGCTTATTTATATTTAATGTGACCGAATGTCATATGGATTTTATTTTTAGCAGTCAATTGAACATGCTTCTCTATTTATCGTTATATTGCCTTCTTTTTTACCTTTGGTATCAGTTTAAAATAACACTCATTTTTATAAATTTAGTATCATGCGTTATTCACTCTCTTTGTTTATGCTTGTTTTTTCATTCTGGACTTCTTTTGGTCAAAACCGAAATATGGTTTTTCCAGATTTAGCTAACAAAGATGTTAAAATACACAAGGGATCTAAGTTATTTACAACTGTTCCTGATGGTACATTGTCGCCACAGGAGATTAAAGAAGATTGGGGTATTTCATTAAAACATAAATCTACTTTTTTTCACAATAGTGAGTATTCGTTAGAAGCATACAAAAAGCTTAAAACTGAAGCAAATGAATTTAAAAAATCGACAAATGTAGATCGGAATTCATACACTAAACCCAATCGGATGATGACGGCTGCCCCTGTTTTATTAAATGATTTCAGAGGAAATATAAGAGGAAACAGTATACCCATGGATAATACGATGGCTGTCTCTAGAAATGGTTTTGTAGTGTCTGCCATTAATTCAAATATAATTTTTACCATGCCTGATGGAGAAGTTACTTTCAGTCGTGGGTTTGCAGATTTTTATAAAGTATTAGGATTAGGTACGAGAATGTTTGATCCTAGAGTGATTTTTGATCCAGAACAAAATAGATTTATTGTCGTATGTCTTCATGGCTCTGATCCTAGTACATCTTATTTATGCTTAGCTTTTTCGAAAACGGAAGACCCTAACGGGGAGTGGCATTTTTATAAAATCAAAGGTGATGTATTGGGAGACGGTGTATGGTTTGACTTTCCCAATATTGGTGTAAGTAAAGAAGATTTGTATATCGCTGGCAACATGTTTTCTGATGACAATGGATTTAGATATTCTATGATACTTCAGGTTTCAAAAGATGATGCTTACGAAGGCAAAGAGATTACGTGGAAATATTATGACAGGGTAAGCAATGTAGATAATGGTTTAGTTTTTAACCCTGTTCCAGCTATGTCAGGATGGCAAACTTTAACATCCCCTGGCATGTACTTCATAAGTAATGGCAATGGTGGATTTAATATTAACTACACAGATGCGTCTGTAAAAAATGAACCTAGTCTTATATCTTTGAAGACTACTGGACCTAACTTGACTTTTCCACCAGAAGGAAGGCAAAAAGACATTCCTGTTCTCCTAAATACAGGAGGTAATAGAATTAGAACCGCGATGTATCAAAATGGAATCTTACATTTCTCAGCGCAATCTAACTCTCCTTCAGGTGATGGTGGATTGTATTATGGTAGGATGAACATGTCAGATTTAGCTGTTACAGCCGACATCTTATCAGTACCTGATCAAGATCTTGCCTATCCTACTTTGACATCATTTGGTAATCGTGAAGAAGATGACCAAATTTTAATAAATTACACATTTACAGGTACAGATGTATATCCAGGTCAAGCTGCTAGGGTCATAAGTGGTAGTGGTCCAATTTTTGACTGGAGTGATGAAATAGTTTATAAACAAGGTTTATCATCGATAGGCAGCATACCTGATGAATCTATTCGTTGGGGAGATTACTCAGGCGCATGTAGACGATTCGGAGTAAATAGGATTGAAAGTTGGGCTGTGGGATGTTTTGGAGAAGGGAGAAGCCATGGTACATGGATAGGTCAACTCATTCATTCGGACGATAATGATAAACCAATTCTAGAATTTACGGCATCCAAAACCACAGAACGGAAGGATTCAGTCATTACATTTCGAGATATTACAAATGCCATCCCTAAATCAAGACAATGGATTTTTGAAGGCGGAACACCAGAAACATCAAATGAAGAATTTCCAAAAGTAGTCTATAGTGAAAATGGGGCTTACAATGTTACTTTGATATCAGATTTTGAAAGTCATTCTGATACAATGACAAAAATTGCGTTTATTCATATTCAAGACCCTGAAACATCACCTGTTGCATTGTGGATTAGTGATTTAGATACTATTTATGTAGGGGATTCTATTCAGTTTACTAGTCTGAGTTCAGCCAATGCTTTATTTCATAAATGGAATTTCCAACAAGGAAGTCCCTTAAATAGTGAAGAAGTTAATCCTGTCATTAAATACAATAAAAAAGGGTCGTTTTTAGTAGCCTTGACTGTTAGGAATAATGCAGGATCTAATTCCTATATTGTCAATAAAGCAATAACTGTTTTCGAAAAAACTGCGCCTTTGGCTTCATTTACATCAGATAAAACAATCATACTTCCTGGTGACAGTATTGTATTTGTGGACAAATCTACAGATTCAAAGAATGTTAATTGGTATTTTTCAGGTGGTGAACCTTCTACTTCTTCATCTAGATCTCCTATTATAAGATATCCTGAGCAAGGTTTTTTTCCAGTAAAAATGGTGGTAAATAATGACTTTGGTACAGATTCTTTGACGATAGAAAGCTATGTGTCTGTGGGTACAAGTGGAACGTCAAATGAAGTACTGTTAACCGACGTCAGATTATTTCCTAATCCTTCAAGTAATATTGCAGGGTCGGTGACTTTGGCCTTTAGTAATTTAAAAACGGGTATTTACAAAATAGATTTATTCACTAACAATGGTCAATTTTTGAAATCATTGTATTCTGATAAGATAAAAAGCGGAGAAAATGAATTGTCATTCCGCACAAATATGTTAACTGCTGGTTCTTATTTTATTTCACTTTCGTCAGAATCCAAAGTTATAAAAACATTGCCACTAGTTATTTTGGAGTGACAAGAAGTGTTTTAACTATTGGAAATAAAAAAGGCTTTCCGTTTCGGGAAAGCCTTATAAGATTCAATTTTTTCTACTTGATATATATTAATATCTTCTTTCTCTCGGTCTGAAATTGTTATCTCTTGGTGCAGCAGCTCTTGGTTCTGCTTTTTTACAAACGATGGTTTGACCATCAAAATTTGTTTCATTTAGACCAGCGATAGCAGCAATACCTGCATCTTCTGTTCCCATTTCCACAAATGCAAATCCTTTAGATCTACCTGTGTCCTTGTCCATAATAACTTTCGCAGACGTAACTTCGCCATACTGTGAAAAAAGATCTTCTAAAGCTTCAGAACTTGTTCTGTAGTTTAATTTCGCAACAAAAATGTTCATTAAAATAAAATTAAAAAAATAAATAAAAAATTTGGATTCAATAACAGACCGTCTGCTCAATGGTAATCCAAAACTAATGCAAAGATATGGTATTAATTCTAAATATGGTGCATTTTGTAATAATATATAAATAATTATTTTTCAATGACTTTTGAATTTACTCATTGGATCACCTGATTTACCCACTTTATATGGATTTTAAAGTGATCATTTTTTTGCTGATAAATTATGCAAAGTAAAGCTGATCGGTTTATGACCAGTATTCATTTCTAGGATGGGAAAGGTTAGTGTCTCTTTAGGGAAATAAATATCTGTCATACTGGTGTACCCTTTATCTGCAAATAATTCCACACTCGTTTTGTCAAAGATTAGTTGGACATGCAATGTGTCATCCACACTACTACATGGCGCAATATGTCTAGCAGCAAAACCATCATAAAAGTCGGAGATACCCGCCTTTGTCCTATCTATGAACCATGTTTTGTCTTTTGGCTTATAGCCGATTTTTAATGAATCGTTTTGGCCATTTGTTAAAGTTAAACAAATTTCTTGTGTAGCCAAAAAACTGATGTTTGCTTCAAATAAGCCTTCTTCTATTTCTGGCATTGGATATGGGTAGGACTTTATATTAGAAAGATCTATTTTTGTAATATCTGATCTTAAAGCCTGATATTCAGATACCAATCTGCTAATTAATTTCCATTCTCCATCCTGTGTTTTTACTAATATCACTTCTCTGGGCAATGTCATAGCACTTCTCCATCGTTCAGTAGGAACTTTTTGAGCATAAAGCCAGTTGCTCATCCAACCCATCATTAGTCTTCTTCCGTCGGTATCAGGAATGTCTGACCATGACACCATCGCATAGTTGTCTGTACCATAATCTAGCCAATATTGTTTGTCATTTGCCTGACTGTTGGTAAAAGTTTTACCATCAAAGTCACCTACGAAATAACTTGTACCCGTGCCACCATTGGGAGCACCTGATTGCATACTGACCACCAGTATCCATTTGGTTTCGTCACTACCTTCTGTCTTTAATGGGAATAAATCTGGACATTCCCACAGTCGATTATCATTTTGTATACCATAAGACGACTCATAAGTCCATGTTTTGAGATCAGGTGAAGTGTAAAACATTGCTTTGTCTTTTGCAGCCAGTACCATGACCCATTTTTGTGTTTCATTATGCCAAATAACTTTAGGATCTCTGAAGTCCTTTATATTTTCTGTATTGGGAATGACTGGATTGCCTTGATACTTTGTCCATGTTCTACCTTTGTCGAGTGAGTAAGCGATTGATTGGTACTGGAAATTATTTGTCCCAGTTTTTTCACCTGCCATATTATGATGTGTAAATATAGCAACCATAGGTATTTTACCATCTTCACCAAAACCGGATGTATTTTTCCAATCTATCACAGCACTACCAGAAAAAATATAACCGAGCGTATCGGGATATAAAGCAATGGGTAGGTGTTCCCAATGGATCATGTCGGTACTCACAGCATGTCCCCAATGCATAGGTCCCCAAACAGTACTATCAGGGTAATATTGATAAAATAGATGATATTCTCCTGCGTAATAAACCAAACCATTCGGGTCATTCATCCACATAGAGTCAGGCGTGAAATGAAATGCAGGTCTATATTTTTCTTTAATTACGGATTGTGTATCAGTGTTCTTAATTTGACCGCAATTAACCAAAAAAATCATTACACATATACCAGCAAGAAATGGTACGTAAGAATATATTTTATTTATCATGGCAAATGGTTTACACGTTTGAGTGGTGAAATTAATGGAAAAAAATGAATTCGAAGATAATCTTTTGTCTATAGTAGCAATTAAGGAAATCTTCTTTCTATTTAACAGTAATCAAAAATGCTAATCCATTACCAAACTTATCCGAATAAACCTATTCTCCATGGTTTATATTTGTATGGAACATACGAAACATGTTTTTTTGTCAATTCTTTTTTGAAAAACAAAATACCTACATCATACAAATCAATGGATAATGTTACTTCAGGTCTTTCAATCAGATTTTTCCAAGCGGACTGCATGCCTTCAGACCAATAAATGTCATCTATTACGATGATAGAATTGTCGTGGCAGAAAGGTTTTATTTGTTCATAATACGCTAAAGTGGGTTCCATGGCATGATGTCCGTCTAAAAAAGCAAGATCTACATGTTGAATTTCTTTTAAGGCGGGTGATAAAGTAGAAGAAAAAGGACCTATTTTAATGTCAATATTTCTCAATATCAGATTCTGATGCACTTCTTTTGCTAATGATGCGATTTCCGGATCACCTTCTAGTGTGATGATTCGTGACTTTGTGTTAGAGATACCAAGATATGCAGACGAAATACCTAAAGAAGTGCCTAATTCCAACATGTTTTTTATGTTGTAATGTAAAGCAAGGTTAAATAACAATCTACATTTGGTCTCGCCAGACAAAGATGTATGTGCTATTTGGGAGATTTTACGACTATCTTTGTCCAAAGATTTTGAACCTGCTCCAAAATCAGTCACTTGTATGATCTTGGAAGATGATTTTAAGATTTTTCTTTGATTTTCGATCTCTTGAAATCTATAATACTCTTTTTCGGTATCAAGGACATTTGTCACAAAATCATATAAAAAGGGTGACTGCACATTGAACTTTGTGATTGACTTCCAATAGAATTTAAAAAATGATCTGATCTGATACCACATGTCTGACTACTTATTCTCGGGGTAAAGGTAAGTATTGAACCATATTATTCATAAGGTAATGCCGATTATTGATGGTTTAATCTAAAAAATCCTTGTCATATCCACAAATCATAATAGCTTTGCCCACAAATTCAGAATTATGGCAGTACTTTCCATCAGAGGACTTACAAAAAGGTACGGTAGAATCGTAGCAATAGACAACCTCAATCTTACCATAGAGAAGGGGACCGTTTATGGACTTCTTGGACCGAATGGTAGTGGTAAGACAACGACACTTGGTATTATTTTGGGTATTTTGACACAAAATTCAGGTGAATTTGAATGGTTTGATGGTCGATATGGCGTAGATCATAGACTAAAAATTGGGGCCATATTAGAAACGCCTAACTTTTATCCTTATATGAATGCGGATGAAAATCTAGAAATTATTCGTCATATCAAAAAGGATCCAAATAAAAATTTCGATGAGTTACTTTCTCTTGTAAATCTTCTTGACAGACGGAAATCAAAATTCAGTTCTTATTCATTAGGTATGAAACAAAGATTAGCTATAGCAGCTACGCTTATCGGTGAGCCAGAAGTATTGATTTTTGATGAACCTACTAATGGACTTGACCCTCAGGGTATTGCAGAAGTTAGATCAATTCTCAAAAAAGTAGCTGATACGGGTAAGACGGTGATAATGGCATCGCATTTACTAGATGAAGTAGAGAAGATTTGCTCTCATGTAGCTATCATAAAAAATGGACATTTACTTGCTAGTGGTCCTATTGGGTCAATCATAAATAGCGATATAACAGTAGAACTCGCATCCAATAATCTGCAAGAATTAAAGTCGTTTTTGGCAACATTATCTTTTGTAAAACGTCTTCATGTGATCGATAAATGGATAGAAATAGGTATTGACGAATCTCTTGATCATAGTATTATCAATAAACTCGCATTTGAGCAAGGTATAAATCTGACTCATATCGTCGCTAGAAAGAAAAAACTAGAGACGGAGTTTCTAGAGATCACAAGTAAGATTAAAATGTAAATGTTTCATCATAAACAATTAATAATCATATAATTATACGATAATGTTTAAAAAGCTTAAGGAAAAATGGAAGGTAGATTGGTTGCAGTTTATTTTGATTTTTACCACATTTGCATTAGGAGGTAGCCTTTGCGCAAAGGTAGGTAGCTATTTATTAGGATTGGTCATGACCGAAAAAAATGTCTT